>Ga0134125_10005408_pt1 | contig 14524 bp, 9 predicted proteins | sample KB31751_FD_96464 | JGI IMG/M metagenome (GOLD analysis project Ga0134125, IMG submission 96464) | Terrestrial soil microbial communities with excess Nitrogen fertilizer from Kellogg Biological Station, Michigan, USA - KB3-175-1 | ecosystem: Environmental > Terrestrial > Soil > Unclassified ... | reverse complement strand
ATAGCGGTGTTCGGCTCTAACTGGCTGTACTCGCTCCTTAGTTTTTCGCGGACTTGCACATATAACGGAACATCGCCGCTTCTACGCATCATCAACGATTGTGATTCCTTCCAATCAAGGTTCCCATCCCTCGGTTGAAGATTGCGTCGGCCGCGCTGCGCGGCATAGGATTTGTTCGCGGCTGGCCGGGCCATAAGTGCGTTTCGAAAACATCATGATGTCATATTCTTATACTCGCCGCAACATGCCATGCGCATCCTTCACTCCAGAACAACAATCCCCAACAACTCCGCGTCGCCATGCTCCACCGAGATTCGCAGTCTGCCGTCAGCCCAATTCCAGGCGCTCCACGGTTCTTCAGAAGTTGACTTCACCGCAATCACGCGTTGTGGACGCGCGCGCCGCGGCAGTTCAAGAAATGTGCCGTCTACGGGCATGCAGGCCAACCGGCGTGATCGGAAGATATCTTCATCGTCTTGTGCAATGAGCGCCCAGTTTCCGTGCCACGCGGTTCCGCGAAGTGCATCCCCGGGGACTAGGTGCTTATCTTGCTCGCGCAGCGTCAGCGCGGTTAAACGGCTCTCGCCCTGAACCCGTTCCAGGCGTCCGAAGCAGCGCATGATCGGATCTTGCAAGTAGCCGCCCGGCGAGGAGTTGAGCCAAAGCGGCGACCATTCAATCGAGCGTCGATACCAGCAATTCAGAGCTTTGCGCCGGTAGATAAACGCGCGTGGAACAGGCGAGCCATCATCCATCGTTCGGGAGAGCACCGCGCCGGGAACTCCGATCACGGCCGAATCCAGAACAGATTCGGAATCGGCATTCCAGTCATAGCCGCTCGAGGCCATGATGCTTGTGCCGGAGCCGAGCGCGGCCCAGATGCTCCACTGCCGGTGCCCCGCCGCTTCTTGCGCTCCCGCATCGCCCAAATCGTCGAGCGCAATCACATTGGCAATACGGCGCACGAACGGATGAAGACTGTAATATTCGATGGCGACATCGGGATCTATGGATCGCGCGGACTCCGCGATAACTTCGAGCAGGCGCAAGCTATATCGCTCCCCGCGGAGTGCCGGATCTCGCGGTACTCCGGCGTTGGGCGACGGCAGCCCGTATCCGAAATCGAGCTTCAGTAGCGCCGGCTGATACTTCTCCATAAGGCGAGTTGTGCGCCCGCGCAAAAAGCGAATTGCGCCGGGAGCGCTAGGATCCAGGCAAAAATGGCTACGGCTGCGGGGATTGGTATCCCATGCGGCGCGCCGCGGGGTTCCGTCTTTGCCCAAAATCAGGTCATTGTGCGAAAGCCCGGCTCTTTTCGGGTCGTCCACCCAGCCGACGGGCTGCCAGAATCCGAGGCTCAATCCTTTCGCTTTGATATAGGCCATATCGTCGTCAAAGGCTGGAAAGCGCTTCCGATCGGGTTCGCCGCTGCCGGTAAAGCTTTCCCAGCGATCGTCAAGTCCAACGATCTCGGCTCCCACATCGGCGGTCCAATCGGCAAGGGCGCGAAGATCGTAGTTGTTTTTTCTGAAATCGCCCCAGCTATTCCATTGCGTCTTAAGCTGAACATTTCGCGTAACTGGGCGCGTCTCAAATGAGGCAAACATTTTTTGGTATGCCTGCCAGGGATCGCGCGCCCAACTGATTCGCAGCGGCGACGGCCATACGCGGTGCTTCCCTTTGCGTGTGCCCCACAAATCCTCGCGATAAAGCACATTCAGGCAGGCGGACGATGACTGAATGCGCAGCGAGAGCGCGCCGTCCGGAATCGCGCCGCTTCCTAAACAAACCCAGCCATCCTGATTGCCCATAGCCGCCGCGTAAAGCGGCCGCGGATAGGCCGCGGCATACGGTGTTCCGAGAGACGGCCCAAAGCTTCCCAGCGGCAGATTGGCATTGCCCAGGTCCCACCGCCGGAACACGCTTTGTAATGGCGCGCCTTTCGCGCCCGGAACCGAGAAGCAGGCGGCGTCCCAGTTCGGCCAGAACGAGGTATCGAGTATAGGCGTGGCAGCTTGTTCTTCCGGCGTTAGAAGCGAAATTCCGAAGTAAACACTCACCACCGGGCGCGCCTCTCCCGCCCACTCAATCGTTAGTTGTGAAAACGCAACTCCGTATTCCGTCGCCTCAAATCGAAGTTCGCCTTTTGCAAACTTTCCCAACATGAGGCTCAGCCGTCCAGCGGAGGAATCGATCGCGCTGTTATTGAAATCGACGGCGGCTTTAGAGTAAACGGGCGAACTCGGCGAGCCAAGAACGATCGCGGGTAAAAGACCACCTGTCCATACCGGTGTGCTGCTTCGCTCGGCGTGTACCGCTGCTTTATCTGCCGCGATGTCCCACGTAAAGCGATAGCCGCCGGATGACGTAGACCATTGCCGGGCAATTTCGCGCGCGGAAAGCGTTTCATTCAGGGCAGCGGCTAGCAGAACACTTCGCGGCGCGGCGGCGAGAAAGTTGCGGCGCGAAAAATCGGGTGAACGAGGGGGCATCGGACAGGGGGATCGTATCACAAAAGGGATTGACATTATAACGTCATGATGTATAATCCCACCTGAGTATTCATCGCCTGTCCTCGTTCCGCTTCCCAAGGGGGGAAACCATGACTTTTCGCATTCATTCGCCGCTCGCCGCAGCCCTGGTCGCTGCCGTGCTCCTACTTCCAATTACATCCCTCGCGCAAAGTTCCAACGCCTCTATCAGCGGAGTCGTCACCGACAGTTCCGGCGCTGCGATCGCGGGAGCCGATCTGACGCTGAAATCCACCGACTCAGCAAAAATTTCGAAGGCGAATAGCGGATCCAACGGATTGTTTTCGTTCCCGAACCTGCCCAACGGGGGTTACGAACTCACGGTTTCGGCCAAGGGGTTTAAGGACTACGTCCAGACGGGTATCGTTCTTCACCTGAACGATTCGGTCAACCTTCCGGTGACCCTCCAAATCGGTGAGGCATCGCAAACGGTCGAAGTGAACGCGAACGCGTCGCCGCTGAACTTTGAGAACGCGGAAGTGAAAGGCACCATCACAAAGCGTGAGATTACAGCGCTTCCGCTGCAAGTCGCGGGCGGTCAGCGCTCAGCCGCCAGTTTTGTCATTCTGTTGCCCGGTGTCGTCACAGGAAATTCGCCTTCAAGTACCGCAACGGCTCGCTTCAACGGAGGGCAGGAACGCTCGGATGAAGCCACATTGGATGGCATCACGATGGAAGAGGGTCTGCTGAGCCAGAGCGGCATGACGGCGATTCAAGCCGATTTCCCGATTTCTCCGGAAGCGGTGGGCGAGATCAGCGTGCTTACTTCCAACTACGACGTACAGTATGGGGCAACGGGCTCGGCCGTCATTGTTGCAAGCACGAAGGAAGGAACAAATGAGCTTCACGGGGGAGGCTACTGGTTCCAGCGAAATAGCTTCTTTAATGCACGGCCTTGGGGCGCGATCAAAACACCTCGCGATCTCGAGAACGACTACGGCGGCTACGTCGGCGGCCCCGGCAAGCTGCCCGGCTTGTGGACCAATTTCAATAAGACGTATTTTTTTGTGAACTACGAGCAATATCGATCGGTTGGCGCCACGACGCAGCCGGTGTTAACGGTTCCCACGGAAAAAATGCGGTCCGGCGATTTCAGTGAATGGCCCAACCCGATCTACGATCCGGCCACTACGGTGGTAAATGCCAACTACAATCCCAGCCTGCCGACCGGGCCGAACAACCTGCCCTATCAGCGGCAGCAATTCATGGGCTGCGACGGCCAGCATCCTAACGTCATCTGCCCCAGCGATCCGCGTCTGGCGGCCTCGCTTGCTCCGCAGTGGATGAAATATGTTCCCGCGCCGAATCGCCCGGGTCTTGCCAACAATTATGTTTCGCCGAACGGCTTGGCCAATTCGCTGAACGCCAATACCAATCAGTGGGATGTCCGGGGCGATGAATACTTCGGCGAAAAAGATCACCTCTTCGGGACCTATCATTACCGCGGCACGCTACCGTTTACGCAAAGCGCATTTCCGGCTGTCATCGACACCAACAACACGCGAATTCCCAATTACAGCCACATCGTCCGCGTGAACTACGACCACATTTTTTCGCCAACTCTGGTCAACCATTTTGCCTGGGGCTATCTCGATTTGCGCACCGCGGAATACAACGCGAGCGATTGCTGCGTCGATCAACTGCCAAAGATCGGCGGCGTCTACAGCGATACGCATGTGCCTGTCGTGACGTTCAACAACTTCAGCACCTATGGTGGCAATGCCGATCTACTCAGCACCAGGCCAACTTACGTTTCCACCGATACGCTGACTTGGGTAAAAGGCAAGCACACGCTCCATTTCGGCGGCGAGTACCGCAGCCTGGCCTATCCCACCGCCCAGCAGCCGAACGCTTCCGGCACATTCAATTTCACGAACGCCAATACCGGCTTGATCGGCCTCACCAGTGGCAACGCGATGGCTAGTTTTCTCCTTGGCTATGTAGGTTCGGCGACCGCCGGATTCTATACGCTTCCCGAGTTCTATCCGAAAGCCAGCGCCTACGGTTTCTTCGCCGGCGATACGTGGAAAGCGGCGCAGAAATTGAGCGTCACCTACGGCATGCGCTGGGATGTGTTCACGCCCTCGGTTGAAGCAGACAATCAGACGTCGTTCTTCGATCCGTCCGGAGCGAATCCCGGAGCGGGAGGCCGCCCAGGCCGCCTGGCATTCGCTGGTTCGAAGTGGGGAGCCGCCAGCTATGGCGCCGATGCGCCTGAGAAGACCTACTACAAAGCCTTCGCGCCGCGCATTGGCCTCGCCTATGCAGTTACCCCGAAAACAGTGGTCCGCACCGGCTACGGAATCTTTTTCGAACAGGCTTACTATCCGGGTTGGAACGGCGGAATCGCAACCGACGGGTTCAACGAAATTGCTGCGTTCAGCAGCACGCTTGGGGGAATTCAGCCTGCATTTCTTCTGCAGGATGGGATTCCGCAGAATTTCACGAAACCGCCGTTTATCGACTCTTCGTTCTTGAACGGCCAGAACGCACCGAATTATCGTCCGGTGGATGCGAACCGGCGTCCTTACACCCAGCAATGGAACTTTACCATCGAGCAGCAGATTGGAGCGAACGTTCGCGTCACAGCCGCTTATGTCGGCAACAAAGGCACCCGCTTGCTGTCGCAGATTAATGCCGTTAACGCCTTGAATCCCTCATTGCTGGCGATGGGAAATCAGTTGAACGATGAATTTAAGCCGGGCCAAACGACGCTTGACGGAGTAAGCATTCCCTACGCCGGTTGGGTGCAACAGATGAAGGGCTGCGCGCCGACAGTCGCCCAAGCGCTTTTGCCATATCCACAGTACTGCGGAAACATTTACGGTCAAAATGAAAGCCTCGGAAATTCGACCTATCACGCCCTGCAACTGAGCGTAGAAAAGCGGTTCTCCGAGGGACTCTATTTCCTGGCGTCGTACAGCTTTTCGAAAACGCTGACAGACGCCGACTATTCACAATCGACGCAGGGGCCGACCTACGCCATGTCGCCGTTCCAGCAAAATCGCCAGAAGGCATTGTCCATCCAAGACACGCCGAATACGTTTGTCCTGTCCAGCAGCTATGAGCTTCCCCTGGGCCGCGGCAAGCGTTTCGCCGGTTCGAGCGGCACGTTTATGGACTTCCTCCTGGGCGGTTGGCAGCTTAATGGCATTGTGCGCGCGAATTCCGGACAACCGCTCGCCTTCCGTTCCAGTTACTGCAACGTTCCTTCGCAGTTTGCCGCCCGCTGTGTGCCTAGCATCTTGCCGGGCGCGGATCCCTACGCACAGGCGCGCGGGTCATTTAACTCCGCCTCGCCATTGTTCAGTGCCGCCGCGTTTCAGCCTGTGGATTCCTTCAACTTTTACTTCGGAAACGGCCCGCGCGTGTCCAACCTGCGCGGCTTCGGCTTCTTCAATCTCGATTTTGGTATCACCAAGAATTTCAAACTGACGGAACGGTTTAATATCCAAATTCGCGGTGAGGCATTTAACGCTTTCAATAACCACTCATTCCTGAATAGCTTTGTCACCGACATTCAGAATCCGAACTTCGGGTCGTGGAACGGGAACATCACCGCGCCTCGTAATCTCCAGGTTGGCGCTAAAGTAACGTTTTAAGAGGGAGGAGGATCGCCAGCACGTCACGATGAGAAGGTACGCATTCTACGGACTCGCCCTTCTCTTATGCCAGCTTGCTGCTTTTGCTGCGGCTCCGGATACGGTCATTCTCCGGATTCAGGGCTATATAAAACAAGGCGACCTTACCGCGGCGGAGCAGTCCCTTTCGAAAGCACTAAAGGATTTTCCCAACGACGGGGGCCTCTATAACTTACACGGCATCATCAATGCAAACCGCCAAAATTTAAAAGGCGCTGAGGCGGATTTTACCCGTGCGATCGAACTCAGCCCGCATCTCACCGGCGCGTATCTCAATCTGGTGCGCGTCTGCGAAATGCTAAGCCCAAACGATCCCGACGCCCTGAACCGAGCCCGCCATGCGCTCGAACAACTGGCGCCGCTGGAACCGAAAGATCCGGCGCCGCTGATGGAACTTGCCCGCATTGCAGAAAAGCAGCGGGATCTAAAAGGAGCCTTGGCTTATCTGGCGCACGCGCGCGACCTGAAGCCCAACTATGCGCCGGTACATTTCTTTTTTGGCATTGTGTGCATCGAATTGAACCTTCCGCTCGAAGCGAAGAAATCGCTGCAGAAGGCGCTCGATCTTGATCCTGATAATGCTCCGTACAACTACGCGCGGGGAGCGGTTGAGTTGCAAGGCGCCTCCGGCTGGCTCGCGATTCCCTTTTTCAAAAAATTTGTCGCCGCGCGGCCCGATGATCCGCGTGGCCATTTTGCTCTTGGCGTTGCCGAGTTCACCGGTCACGATTACGAAGCCTCAGCCAGGCAGATGAATTTGATAGCGGGCAAAAGAGAAACCACGGCCGGCGCCGAATATTACCTGGGCCGTATCGCAAAAGCAGAAAGCGATTGGGAAGCGGCTGCCGGGCACTTTGAAAAATCCATTGCTGCCGATCCAAACTATGCGGAATCTCATGCCGAGCTTGGCCTTGCCAGGATGCATTTGAAGGATCTTCCCGGCGCCCGTAAAGAGATTGACCACGCTCTGGAATTGAATCCTAATAGCTACATCGCTAATGGCAATCTGCTCGCGCTGCTCCAACGAACCAAAGATCCGGGCGTGAAAGCGCAGGAACACAAGATGCGCGAGCTCGATTTAAAGCGCTCCAAAGAGCAGGAACTGATGGTTCGAACCATCAAGGTTCGTCAATACGCAGACTGAGACGATGCCGTAAGACGATTATCGCAGTACTATCTCTCTGGAAAAACGCGGCGATGCGTGTTACAGTTCAGAGCGTCCCTTTACTTATAGCGAAGTGCCAGGAGAAGAATTTGGCGTGAGAACTGCGATTCTAGCCCTTTTGATTTCCGTTGCCTTATTGGTTGCCGCGGCGCCCGATAAGCCGAATCGTCCCATCAGTCCTGTATTGCAGAAACTTGGGCCATATATCAAGCGCGGAATGCGAAAGACGGGAGTTCCCGGAGTTGCCGTTGCGGTTGTCTATCACGACCGCGTGGTCTACCTCGAAGGCTTCGGCATTCGCAAAGCCGGATTCCAGGGAGAGGTCAATCCCGACACGGTGTTCCAGTTGGCCTCATTATCGAAGCCGATCGCGTCGACGATTGTAGCCGCGCTGGTTAGCGATAACGAGGTGAACTGGGACGACAGAATTGTCGACCTCGATCCCGGTTTCGAATTGTCCGACCCAACCGTGACGCAGCGGGTTACCATTCGCGATTTTCTCTCTCATCGAAGCGGCCTGCCTACATCTTCCGGCGACGCTCTCGAAGACCTTGGGTTTACGCGGCCGGAAATCCTGCATCAGATGCGGTTGATTCCTCTTGCGGGCCCGTTTCGCAAGAGCTATCACTACAGCAATTTCGGGTACACCGAGGGCGCGATCGCCGCTGCGAAGGCAGCGCACATCGATTGGGAAGATCTGGCTGAAAAACGTCTATTCGCGCCGTTGGAGATGAACTCGTCCAGTTATCGCTATTCCGACTACGTGCGCCGGGAAAATAAGGCGGCGATTCACATCATCATCGACGGAAAGGCCGTCGCGCGTTACCATCGAGACCCGGACGCGGAAGCTCCGGCCGGCGCGGCGAGTTCTTCCGTTCGTGATCTATCTAAATGGCTGCGCTTGCAACTGGCCGATGGCCGCTGGGAGGGCCAATCTGTTGTTGATGCCGATGCGCTGAACGAAACTCGCCGCCCCGAAATCCAGAATGGCGTGAACCACGAAACCGGCAAGCCGACCTATTACGGAATGGGCTGGAATGTCGATCGCGATGCGAAAGGCAGGCTGATTCTCAGCCATAGCGGCGCCTTTTTTATAGGCACAGGCACAACTGTGAAATTTTCGCCATCGCAACATGTCGGCATCATTGTTCTGACGAACGCATTGCCTACCGGCCTGGCGGAGGCAACGGCCAACACCTTTTTCGATCTTTTGAATTACGGAGCGCCCACCCAGGACTGGCTTTCCATTTATAGTGATGCATTCAAGAAAATGATCGAGCAAGGGAACAATGAAACCACCGACTATTCCAAATTGACGCCTCCGTCTTCTCCTGCTCCGCCGAAGCCGCTGTCGGCCTATACCGGAACGTATTGCAACGACTACTACGGGCGAATCGAAATCACCGAGCAGCAGGGAGGGCTGTGGATGCGTTTGCCCGATAATGGCGCACTCTACTATCTCTCCCATTGGGACGCCGATACATTCACTTACCGGTTTGAGGCGGAGCAGGGCATCGGCGCGCGGGGCGTTGTATTCAACCTTAGCGGCCGACCCACGGTCACGATTGAAAATTTGACGGTCGAAGGGAACGGGGTTTTTACGCGAAACAATTAGCGATCGATATCCGGGGCCGCGGTTGTTCGATAATTCAATTGAGGACTAACGAATGACCGCATCTACCGAACGCGCCCTTCTTGCCGGTGGCTGTTTCTGGGGCATGCAGGATTTGCTACGCCGCTTTCCGGGCGTGCTTTCTACCCGTGTGGGCTATTCGGGCGGCGATGTTCCGAACGCGACGTATCGCAACCACGGGACTCATGCCGAGGCCATCGAGATTATTTTTGATCCCCAAGAACTCAGCTACCGGAAATTACTAGAGTTCTTCTTCCAAATTCATGACCCAACCACGCGGAACCGGCAGGGTAACGATGTGGGAACCAGCTATCGCTCGGCGATCTTCTACACAAATGACGAGCAGAAGCGAGTCGCGAACGAGGTTGTAAGCGACATCGAGTCGTCAGGCGCGTGGCCCGGCAAGATCGTCACTGAAGTCGCGCCAGCCGGACCGTTCTGGGAAGCGGAGCCAGAGCACCAGGATTATTTGGAGCGTTATCCCAACGGCTACACGTGCCATTACATCCGGCCAAAATGGAAGCTTCCGACGAGCGCAGTCTCGCATCATTGACGACATGCAGAAACGAGCCGGAAGCGTGAGCGACCTAGTTCGGAAAACCAAGTGGTGAATGAAAGTCCGCGACCGTGAGGGAGCGGTTAAGACTTTTCCGAATCCGACCGGGAATCGAGATGGCCGACGGACTTTAACTGGCGATAGAGCCGCTCAATATCCTCTTCATCCTCTTGGCTGATCATCCGAACCGGTTGATCCGCGGAGGGATGATCCCCACGCAGCATTCCCATGGAGGACCACGTCCAATAGTCTTTGTAGGAAACACCGTCAAAGGTCGCCAACTGCGAGTTGCGCCGGATCTGATACAGGAGCTTATTGATGCGGTCCGGTTCCCCCGGAAAGATCAGAAGCTTCTTGCGGTTATTGGTCAGTTTCAACCGTATTATTAACGGTGAAACCAATCGTGTGGAGTTGACTTCCCGGATTTCTCGCCACGCGATGGCGCGGTTTCCGATCATGAATTGAGATTCTTCAACGACAATGTGCGGGCGGGAAGCGAGTAAAAGTAAGCAGGCGGAAGTTGCGCAACAAAGAAAACCGGGTAGAAGCGCAAACGGAGCTCGCAGTCCGCATACCACGCATATCGCAGCTCCGGCCAGACCAAACCAGCCGGCCCGAGCATACAAACGCGATGGTATGTAAATTTCTGCGCTCGGCTCCATAACAACAGGCTACTCCGCGTCTCCTGTCGCGTCAATTGCTTGTATTTCCTATGGGGTGAGTCCTTTGAAATCAGTGGTTTTGTGCTCTCCCCGTTCCGCCGGTTACCGGATATTCCGGGTGGATGGGCCAATGGGTTCACTGCTAGCCAGTCGAATTCCCTTCCGGACGTACCCGATGCCGCTGATGATTGTAAAAGCGGCGGTGAGAGCGAAACACGTCAATAGCGCGCCCTGAATTAACCGCCACGAAAAGACGCGGGCCATCAAAACTACCAGTACAGTGACAATCTGAAACGTCGTACTGACCTTCCCGGTTAGCAGGGGCGTGAACTCAGTCCGGTGGCGAAGTTTCCACAGCAGCGACGCTCCGACCACGATAACGATGTCTCGCCCGATCACCAGAGCTACCAGCCATTTGGGAATCGCGCCATTGAGACCCAAGCTTAAAAATGCTGTAACCAGGAGCACCTTGTCGGCTGCCGGGTCCATATAAGTGCCCAATTTGCTTGTCATTTGCAGCCGCCGAGCCAAATAGCCGTCGGCCCAGTCGGAAATTCCGATCGGAATGGTTAGCAGTAGCGCCCAGTCGAAGTGGTTTGCGCAAATTAGCCACATGAGCAGGGGGGCAGCCAGTAAACGAAGGGCGGAGACGAGATTTGGGATTTGGCCCAAGGACGGTATGAGGCGTTTGTGAAACGCGGATTGGAATCTATGCGGCTTTACCGTATGCCACTATCTCATACAAACTGGAATCGGACATAATCCGGTTCACCAGTTGCACATGCATCGCATGGCCGGCTTTGGCCGCCACCAGTTGCCCCAGCAAAGGACGGCCAATCAGCGCCAAGTCACCGATCAGGTCCAGCGCTTTGTGCCGGCATGGCTCGTCCGGAAATCGCAGGCCGCTTGGGTTTGCCACCGCTGTTCGTGTGAAACACACCGCATTTTCAATCGATGCGCCACGAATCAAGCCCATGTCGCGCATTGAGTCCAATTCGTATTCGAATCCGAAAGTTCGCGCTGGTGCAATTTCCTTCGCATAGCTTTCTGGTGTTACCTCGAGTTCTAGTCGCTGCTCTCCCACCAGAGGGTGATCATAAAACACATGACAGGAAAGCTCGAAACGATCCGATGGCAGAATCGCGACGCTTTTCCCATTTGTCTCCACCCGAACCGGTTTGATAATGCGCAGGTACCGCCGCTGCTTGCGCGTGTATTCGATTCCCGCTTCCTGCAACAGTTCGATAAACGGAGCGCCGCTTCCATCCAGGATTGGCAGTTCCAGGTTGTCCAGCCCGACGATTGCGTTGTCGATACCCATGCTGTAAAACACACTCAGCAAGTGTTCCGTGGTCGAGATCAGGACGCTGTTTCTCATCAGGCTCGTCGCGTAGCTGACTTTCGCTACATATTGCCAGCTTGCCGGAACCCGGTAATCGCTTAAATCGGTCCGGACAAACGCAATGCCGGTTCCGGCTGGAGCGGGGGCAATCCGCATCCGTACCGTCGCGCCGCTGTGTAATCCCACACCGGCTACTTCCACTGGACGGCGTACTGTCGTTTCGTAACGCATAGGCGCTCTGTCAGGATATCAGCCGCGCAAGTTGAATGTAAGTAATTGATTGTAGGAGAGATGGATCTCTGGCATCTGTGGTAAAAAGGCCACATCAAATCAGGATAGAGCTGACGCAACCGTGGTTTTTTCGCACCGGGACGAAAGAGCCCGGTGCGCCTAGTTCGCTTCGCAAATTCCCATTTGGTCGCGATCAAAGGATCGGCTTTTTTCGCCTTACGCCTTAAATCTTCCGGTGAAAAGACCCGATACATAACTTGGGGCGGATTTGGTGAGCGCTGCCCCTAACCCAAAAGAAGCGGAGAGGACGCGTCAATGCAATCCACGGTATCGGTAGCTGAGCACGAAAACGGCGCAGCGGCAAAGGCAGAAAGAGGCGGGAAGTATCTCATATTCCAACTAGGCCGCGAGGAATTCGGTGCTCGTGTATTGAAAGTGCGCGAGATCATGGGCGTGCAGGACATTACCGCCGTCCCGCATACTCCCGCCTATATCAAAGGCGTGATCAACCTTCGCGGGAAAGTGATCCCGGTTGTGGATCTGCGGCTCAAGTTCGGATTGCCGGAGGCAGAATACACCCAGCGCACCTGCATCATCGTCGTTCAGGTCCAACATGAAAACTCGATGGTATTCATGGGCGTCGTAGTCGATGGAGTGGCGGAAGTGTTGACGTTAAATCCGGCCGATATAGAGGACACTCCCGATTTCGGCAATGGTATTTCCACTCCATATCTTCTCGGAATGGCCAAGATTAAAGGCAAAGTCAAAATCCTTCTCGATATTGATCAGGTTTTGAACTCGCATGAATTGCAGGGCCTTGACGCCCTTATCCAATAGCCCGCGGTGGCGCCCTTCTTCAGCGGAGAAAAGTCCAGTTATGTCCGAAAAAACCTCTGAAACCGTTCCGGCAGCCGAACTGCGTGCCCAGATTGATGGGATGGCGACACGATTGGTCGTCGGTAGTGATGTGAAGAGCTTCGCGGCTGCACTGAAGCAACTGAGTGAATCGGCTGTCAAGGATGGCTATGCTGAAACTGCCGATCTCGCGTTAAACCTGGCCAAAACCATTCAAGGAGCCTCAAAAGACAAGAAGTCGGTCGAGAACACTCTGAAGCAGGGCTTCTCAATTCTTCAGGAGGTACTTGATTCGGAAGATGCAAAGGCGCGCGCTTCACAAAAGCAAAAAAAAACCGAATCGCTGCCGGCACCGAATCCGCTTGCGCAAGATCCGGAACTGGTTGGCGATTTCATTACGGAGTCGCGGGAGCATCTTTCATCCATCGAAAGCCAGATGCTCGCTCTCGAACAGAACCCGTCCGATACCGACGTCATTCATGCGGTATTCCGCAGTTTTCACACTATTAAGGGGCTGGCGGGTTTTCTCGAATTCGCCACAATCCAGAAAGTCGCCCATGAAGTGGAGACGCTGCTCGACTTAGCCCGAAATGGAAAGCTCACGATCACAACCGGCGTAGTCGATGTTGTTCTCGAAAGCGCCGACTATTTGAAGCAGGCGATCGATGCCGTGGAAGCATCTCTATCCGGTGAACCTGCGGAAAAGTTGGCGGATCGTGGCGATCTTCTAGTCCGCATCCAGAGAGCCTATTCGGCTGGCAGCGCTCCGGTCGGAGCTGCTCCGGCGCCGCAAAACGCGGAGCCCTGTGTGCCTGAAGCCGCTCCGGTGAAGCCAGCCGCTCCCGCCCCTCCGTCCGTTGCTGCCGAGCCTGCTGCCAAGACTTCACCAACTAGTCCGGTGGCCGCTGATCGCTCCGCCGGTAAGGCCGCGAAACCCGCCGACACCTTTTCCGTCCGCGTGGAAACCGCAAAGCTCGACCACTTGATGGATATGGTCGGTGAGATGGTCATCGCGCAATCGCTGATTCGCAATAATCCAGTTCTTACATCCCTCCAAAATCCGCGGCTATTAGGCGATATTTCGCAGCTCGCCAGAATTACGGCCGACGTGCAGCGCACCACGATGGGAATGCGAATGATCCCCATGGGTCAGCTCTTCCAGCGTACGGCGCGAATGGTCCGCGACCTGTCGCGCAAAACAGGCAAGGTTGTCGAGCTGGAAACCAGCGGAGAGGAAACCGAGGTCGATAAAAATATCGCCGAGGAACTGTCGGACCCGCTGCTTCACATGGTTCGCAATTCGCTTGACCACGGTATTGAGCCCCCCGCCGAGCGCGAGGCTGCCGGCAAGAATCCCACTGCGCATGTACGACTTGCCGCTTATCATCAGGCCGGTCAAATTGTGATTGAGATCTCGGACGACGGGCGCGGTTTGGACAAGGCCAAAATCTTAAAGAAAGCGCAACAGCGCGGTCTGATTCAGGACGGCGCGCACCTCTCCGAGAACGATATCTTCCATCTGATCTTCGAACCCGGCTTCTCAACCGCCGACCAGATCAGCGATATTTCCGGCAGAGGCGTCGGAATGGATGTTGTCCGCAAGAATGTACAAAAACTCCGTGGGCGCATCGATATTAGATCGGTGGCCGGCAAGGGAGCCACATTCATTCTGAGCTTGCCTCTTACGCTCGCCATCATCGACGGGCTGGTTGTGAATATCGGCGGGCATCGCTATATCGTTCCCATCTTCGATGTGAAAGAAATGATCCGGCCCACCGATGAGATGCTTTCTTCGGTTCAGGGGCGCGATGAAATGGCGCTTATTCGCGGGCGCCTGATGCCGATTGTCCGGCTTTCGCAGAGGTTTGGCGTGAAGGCAAAGAGCGACAACATCTGCGACGGCCTGCT
>Ga0134125_10005407_pt1 | contig 14525 bp, 7 predicted proteins | sample KB31751_FD_96464 | JGI IMG/M metagenome (GOLD analysis project Ga0134125, IMG submission 96464) | Terrestrial soil microbial communities with excess Nitrogen fertilizer from Kellogg Biological Station, Michigan, USA - KB3-175-1 | ecosystem: Environmental > Terrestrial > Soil > Unclassified ... | reverse complement strand
CTCCCCCCCTCGATCCGATCTGTTGATGTGGTGTCCCAATTGCGAAACGGTATGTTCTTTGGTGGATCAATCACGTGCTCCCGGGAGCACGTTTCCAAAGCATTATGTCGCGAATGAAGTGGCAGGGTTTGCAAATGTTCATGTGGATGTGAAACACACCCCTGCGGACGAGAAAGACCGTATATTGTACTGTGGACGACGCACGGGAAATCTCGCAGTGAAATGTATGAAGACACAACTCAAAACATGTTCTCTTACAGGTCATATGGTGTATTGCCACGAGAAATCGATTTTGATATGTTCCCAAAAGGGCTGTGGCGGGAAAATGCAATTGAATGTTCATGAAAACACGTTCAATTCACATGGTTGGCAATGTTCCACATGTGCGATTAAAAAACACAATGAAGCGCATGGCTTGTCCGGCGCGAAAATTAAGCAGAAATCGAAACGGGGAGTGAGAGTGTCCCGTAAACCAGGGAAGATTCTCGCATCGCCAAAGAAGAACAAGAGAAAAGTGATTGATGTGGAGAATGAACCAATGGAACAACCGATTATCAAAAAACGAAAGAAAGGGACTGCTGTTGATGACATTCAGACCATTCTTCGTAGTCTTGATTGTGATACGGGTGTTGAAATATTGAAAAAATAAATCTTTCTTAACGTCCCATACTTGTTTGTATGTAAAGTGAGTTTGAGCTATCGAAATGTGTTGTTAGTATAGAGCAACGAGATCGAGTCACAATTGATATAATCCGTTCTCTCCATTTCCTCACAGATGGCCGCTCCGTCAACATCAATCGATATCAAATCGATCTGTTCCAAAATCTCCATTTTACGTGGTTACGCATCTGAATTAGCCGGTGATACCAAATCCAACAAAGCAGCCGAAAAGAAATGGTCGGATGAAATTGTCACACTCGAACATCAACTCAATGAGTATTGGAAAACTCAACCTCCATTTCAAGTCACATTGGCGGTAGCACGGGTGGCTCGAGAAGAACTGTTTCGTCCCACCACTGGAATGAATGATGATGAAGTTACACAGCAGAACGCCCGTCGCATATATGAAGGAATCAATACGGAAAACAAAATGTCCCCCGAAGAAGAGAAGATCTTTGAGAAAGAAACCGCAACGATGGAAGCGGAGAACATGACTGATGAAGAACGTGAACTGATTATGGATTTGGTATCACAAAAAGGTATGATGGCGATTGGAGAGAAAGTCGGTAAAGAAAAACTCGAATGTATCCGTCGATTGTGGGAAGAGAAACACAAAGCACGAATGGATCAAATCAAACTCGACGATGACGATGTATTGTTTATGAGTGAATATCTTCAACAGAAGCCGCATGTCACAGACAGACAGGAAAAATATCTCAAATTGTTAACCGATTTATATCCGAATTTATGGGAAATGCCACAGGTGAAACAGTTGAAAAGAGTATCACCAACCCCTCCACCCTCCCCGGCGGTGACTCCGGCTGATGGAAAGTCCGTGCATCACCCAGTGACGGTGGAATTGTCGTCTGGAATCCCGATGGTGAACCCAGCACCACCTCCCGTATCTCAATACGAAACCGAAATGGCATTAAAAAAGAAAGTCGAACAAATTATTGAAAAGCGTGTCTTTTCTCAGAAATATTTTGAAGAGATGCAGAGTCGTATGAGGGCATTTGCGACACCGCGAACGGATCCCATGGTGATAACCCCCACAGCACCATCATCAGAATCCGAAAAGGAATTGGTGGCGAACGTTATGCAAAGGATTGATCCTCAAAAATACGAAGAAGAGGTATTGGGTCTACTCACAACAAAGAAATGAACACCTCACACAACAATTCTAATGGATAGTTTCGATTCTTCGATATAAAATCGCATGACATCGAATGCAAATTGTAATCGTGCGAGGGAGGGTGTTTGGATGGTTGCAGAGGTGGTTGTGTTGACAACAGAAGAGGAAGAAGCAGAGGATTGATAGTGGAAATGATCTTTCATAAACTGAATCACGAGAGAACGATCGGCGGAGGTTTCGGTTGCCAAGAATCGCCCGATCAATTCCGCCGCGTTGGTACACAACGGATCACACAATAACAATTGAGAGGAGATGGTATGGAGAGTGTGGAGCGAGAAGATACGATTGCGTAAAAACGCGGATGTGATGGGTTTCCACCCGAGGAGAGATGTGGTTGGAGATGATGAAAGAATCTGTGGCACTTGCCATGCAGACAATGATGTTTGTTGAGGAGGAGACGAGGGAGATGGGGTGGGTGGCATCAATAACAGCGGAGCCGGCGTGGGAACCGGCATGATATTGGCGAGTAATCGATGGAGTGGATCGATTGACTCTTTTTGATTTGAGGATGATGACGACTTAGCATCTCCATTTCCAGACCTCACACCTTCCATAAATTTAGAAAAGATCGGCGATTGAAACACATTGTCTGTTGATGCTCCCGCGCTCGCCACAATCAAATCCGTTGAACTCGATCTCCGTCCTCGAGCCGAACTGATCAAAGCTCCTTGCATTGCCTGTTTCATCTTATGATTGACCTCCGGTGATGATTGATTGGATTGAATCATAATGGCCACAATTAAACCAACCAAAAACTCCACCGGATCTTTGACGGTTCCTTTGGAAGATTTGACCAAATTGTTGATATCTTCTTGATACGCCGGCCGTTTCATATGAACCAGTATCGTTGCCACAATTCGTTCCACCAGAATGGAATGGGATTTCCCAGCCACGGGTTCATTTGAGGCCAACCATTCCACTTTTGAATCATGAAACACCGCACCCAATGGAGGATTGTGGATGTATGCAGAGTATAAAAACAGTGGCTCTTTCACTTTTTTATACCATGAATCGATAAAGTATTGAAAAATGTCATACGATCGAGCAATCACTTCCGGGATTTGCGCATGAGGTTTGGTCACTTGAAACAACACCATATGAGGAATGAGATCAACCACGTGTTTGTTATCAAAACATAAATCGATGGATTTCTTGTCTTTCACAGAAGTGACCACTGCTTTGATCAATACTCCCACTTGTTCTCGATTTTTACGTTTAAATTCAACATCGCCGATGTCCGTCAGATAGACGTTATCTCCAATGTGTTGCTGTATCAATTCGGTAGTAAAAAACAATTCATTAAATCGATTGTGAATCGCGACCAACGTATCCGATTGATCATACGTCGGGTTGAGTGGACTGAATGCACTCCATACGTTCATCAGTGTCTTTTCTGTGTCGTCGATACGCTGTTGACGTAACGAATCCACAATACGATTCACGTTACATTCAATGGTTTGTGTGATATTGAGTTTCCATTCAGCGGCCATCAAATTCAATACTTGATCGACACGCATAAACCAACTCCATGCGGGACTCAGTTGCTTTTGATACCGTCCATGAGATAGCGAGGCGATCACAATCCACCATATTTCCGACTCGGTAAATTGATTGGTTCGAATCAGTCCGTACATTTGTTCGATAAGATTATTTTGATTGGATGATACAAAGAGTTGCTGACATTTGGCCAATGGCAGCGTTTCTCGGTAATGCATTTGTTTCCGACCCCAAAACTCCGCCAATGATTGAGCAGTGTGCATGGATGGATGAAACACTCCATAGACGGTCGTTGACGGTATCATGCTATCACCTTCAGCATTTGAATGATTGACTTTCTTCCGTTTGGTCGGAGATTTTCTTACTGGGGATTTACTTCCCGCGGCTGTGCGTTTCCTTTTGTTATGTGGTTTTTGTACCGAGTCTTCTTCTCTGTCTCCATTTTTCTCTTGCTTATAATCAGAAATCGAAGCAGCAATCACAATCCCCCGATCTTTTTGTATATGACGCGGGTGTGCATAATACCACTCCGTTTCACTTCCTTCTCGATAAACCAAATATCGAGCCAGTGGTCCGGAGACTCGGAGATACGTCGGTTCGCACTCGGGACGAAAGTACGTTCTTCCAAGAGAACCATCGACGCTGGTTTGAGTATGATTGGGTGGGAATAAGTTTTTACATATCGTATTCTGTTTCGTAATACAATCTTTGGTCATATATCGTGCCAACTGCCATAAGATCGTACTGAGTCGTTCGGTCTGTGGTCCCGCCGAGTAATCAAATGCTGCATGATCCGGACGGAAATACGTATGAATCAACCATTCGGGTATATTAGGGATGGCGGAATTGTTCTTGATATCATATCGTTGCTGTGTGACCAATGACGGTAAACAACTCTTGTGTTCAAATGCGACCCCGTCAACCATGCTCGACGTGATTCGACTCTTGCGTTGAGATGTGAAATGATTTGCATGTTTCAACGCTTGTGACTCTGCATCTGTGAGTGGTACCTCGAGGTGTTTACGCAACGCCGCTTTGATGATTTCATCCAATAGTGTTGGTTTTACTGATTTGACATATAGTTTTTCGCGTGTGGTGAGTGTCTTTTTCGATTCGTAGATTTTCACGTTTCGATTCTCAGGACCGTAAATTGACAATGGTAAAAAGTTCATCGCGAAAAATCGATAAATCCTATCTTTCTTGAAAAACTCGACTGATTTCACTGGGACAATCAACGATGGTCCTTGATGCATGTTTAACCGCATTTGAACCAAATGAATGAACTGTGCAAAGCTTAACACTGCACTGGCGCGTGCCAATCGATGACCCGATAAGGTATTCCATTGATATACCCGCTGTGATTCGGGTAAGGTTGGGTCATTGTGTTCCGGGTCGACGATTGTTGGAAGAATTGGGCTGATATCATTGTCGATTTGCATTTGTAAATCCGATACATCAAATACAAACGCGTGTTTGGGGACACGAACATCGTATTCCTTGCGAGATAACCAACGACGTTTCATATGCAACCATAACTGTAACAATGCAATCGTAAAATAGATGGATACACAATCGTTTTCTGTGGAGTCAAACCGTTTTGTGTTTTCGTAAAAATGTGCACGCGTTACCGGACACGGGCGTTTGGAATCCAAAGCAAACAACGGATCAGCGGGATTCTTTGTGCTTCCGAAAATACCATCCAATACAGACGAACGCGGACATTGTGATTCACCATCCAATACGTGTTTGACATAGTAATCGTGATCGGCTTTGGCGTCGTGTTTGGTGTCAGAGGAGGGAGCATCGCCGGCTGTAGAGGCAGCATTAGTCTTCGTATCCTCTACCACCACACCATAAAACCTTATGCGTTCATACTCTTTCACATGAGGACACCACGTATTAGCCATGTCGTCGAGAGTGCATTGTTTTTTCATTTTGTTGTAGAATTGAGTGAGTGATTTCGTCAATCCCACCGGTTCAAACGTAATCGACATCCCAATGGGAAGCAACTCGTGGCTGCATACAATGGCATCGGTTGGTGATGCGACCAATGGAATGGGTTCCCCATAGGCGTTGAGAATGCATCCATGTGATGCCGGGAGCGGAATGGGTGCGCTCATGTCCATGTTAATAGGACTGCGATGGAAGTATGGGATTCTGAGGGATGATGGTGGGTTTGATGAGGAATGAGTTGATGCAGGTGCTGATGCAGTTGTTAACGTTTGTGATGACGGAGGAGTCAGTTCCATTGACTTTTCAAGCGCCTCTTCTGATAATAATCCATCGACGACAGCAGCATAAGGATTGGGATTGGCAGACGAGTCGATGGAAGGAGTGACTCCGTTTGCCGAAGTGCGTGGTCGTTCTAAATAGTCGATAACCCGTTCGGATGAGGTTTTGTTTGACATTACCTCAATCTTGCGGTCGACGGCTTTGTGTTTGTTATCAGACATCTGATAGAAGAGAGAACAGTATTCTGTGAGTGATGTGGCGAGTTTGGCTGTTATTGTTAAAATCCACCAACAAGCAAAACACATACACAAACACACAACCAAGTCTAGTCAGAATCCATATCACTCAAGAACTTGGTTGTGTGTTTGTGTGTGGTTTTTGAAAAAGTGATGGATTGTTTGAGACCCCCGGTCAATCAGTTTTCAGAAAAGCAGAGAAAAACGTTTCCTTCATGAAAACACAAACTCGGGAAACACTTTGGGAGAGGGTAAATTGGTTTCACTAAAGAAATCGAGTTTGGGAGGTGGGGCAGTGCCTTTGTCGAATTCACCCCCAAAGAGAGCGGTGACGTCGCTGGGAACAGAATCAATCGGATGCCGGGTTTGTCCATTACCATACGATTGCATGTTTTTCTCTGCAATCTTGCGTTCTTCCACAAACATTGTATCAGGGATGCGTATCAAACACCACAACGCAGTGGCATAATCCAATTTGTCATTCGTGAAATAAGAAAATTGAGCATACCGCATGATTCGACGACATAGAGATGCCATGGGATTGGAATGGGTTTCATTCGCAATGGTCTTGTGTTCGCTTTTGTTATATTCATCCACTGAATAATTCAAACACGCATAGGAATGTGCCATCAGCCGTCCGATATTCAGAGAGATTTTCATGATCTTGTCTTGTTTCAACAAACTCGACCGTGTTTGGACATTACTGCGAAGCGTCTCCAATGCTAATACAAACGCATAGACACCTTCCAATTGTAATCGGAGAGTGGCTATGAGATCGGGTCGTAATGTTAACACGTGTCGATATTCCGTCGTGGTCTCTTTGATATCAATGGATGATTTTTTCCATGCTCGTTCCACATACTGATGGGAGAGATACGATCGTGCCAATACGACAAAATGATCGGTCCATGAATAGAATGGATCAGAGACTTTGATCGCGACATCCACTCGTGATGTCCAATCGATGGCATCGAGAGTCGCATCCGAGAGATCGAATACCAATTTGAGTAATCGTCTAATTTGATATAATCCCATCCAATAACATGCACGTAATCCTTTCTCTAATAAAAACGCATGCTCAAACACAAACGAATTGGCACTAATCCGTTTGGATGACGATGGACATCGATGAGTGATCTGCAGCAATCGAAAGAGTTTCAGAGCTGTGTGCTTCAGAAATCCTCGTTCTTCCTCATATTTGTAACACGACCGTTCCAATCCATCCAAGAAATACAAATACTGAATCATATTCATATAATCGTAACCCTTTGTTTCCAGTTCTCTTTTGAGATATGTCATATACATCAATTGTCGAATGGTCTCAGTTGACCCCGGCTTCAATGCAAACAATTGTTCATAGACAATGAGATTCTTATTATTATCGTCTTCTTTTTGCTTTGAGGATTCTCTGGCGGACGACATCTGAGTGTGAACCATGAAAAAAAAGAACGAACGAGAGAGACGATCACAAATTTACCGGGCAAACACAATTCGGATTGGAAGAGAACATCACAAATCGAGTCAATGCAAAACACGTATCGCTGTATAGTTGATAGACATGTGAGATTCGATCCACACAGTCATACGGATTGATTTTGGCTAACAATATTCCAATTCCGATCATACAAATAGGATGTAGCAACCAACGAAACAGTCGATGTCCGTGGTACTCTATCGTGATCACAATCGATAGAAGAATCCGTATCAACGGAACCGCCATAAGAGAATGCCACAGTCCAAGAATGATCAACTCTTTTGATGACATCTGACTTGTTGCTGGCATACAAAACATCGGTAATCCGATCGACACTGCTAACATCGCCACTGCAAACAGCATATGGCTGTCGAGGATGATGGGATCGTGCTTCATGATTTTTTCTCCTATAAAACAAAAAAGGAAAGAGAAATATATATCAAACACAAACGGAATTGTGATTTAATATAAATGGTTTTCCTTTATTCACATAGTGTGTCCCTTTCTCAGATCCCGATGCCAATTCAAATCCAAATCGATCATATCAGTTTCGTGGATCAGAAAAACCCAAAACACACAGGGCCATGTCGATACGCGTTGCGTATCTCTCTCCCCAAACCATACCATCAAGTATGGGCGCATCATACAGTGTTCAATGGAAAAACCGGCGGAGGTGGATTGGTGTCATTAAAAACAGGTACACAGAATTCATTGGCATCGGATACACCGGTGATCATCTCTTTGTTTTTATATCGAAACAATGAATACAAAGAAGATTGTCAATACAAATCATCCGAAGCGCATATTACCATCAGCGATTTGTTAACCAAAACAACTGTCACGTTTTATGATTTGAACAATACCGGTCAATTGATTATGACTTATAACATAAAGAGTGACGATGGTTTACAGTTAACCAAAGCCCGCGGCGCATTTGTCTTAAAATTCCCACCACTTATGAAACAAAGCGAAATCGATGGCGGATTGGAACCCTCGGGTGCGGTCGCCCGTGATTTTCGACGAACCCATGTCCCTGCATTCGATGGACGGGAAGTGCCGGTGTGGATGTTACAAGCTGGGATTTGTGAACGATTGGAAGAGGGACAAGTGGATCCCATCTCTGATGACTATATCAATCATGCATTGTTTCATACGACCAAATGGAGAGGGTATTCTTCGACAGAAAAATGGGCAGCAGAGGATTTCCGGAAAAACCACAAAGCGTTGTCGGTATTGGGCGAGTTTTTGGGATGGTATCCATGGCAGAGTCGGTATCTGTATGATCAGACCTATAGCAATGTGGAACATCAGTTTAAACCAACAGAACAGTTTTCTGTCTTACGAGACAAAACCGATGTCTCGCGATGGGCTGGCGATTGCGAAGATTTCTCAAAAGATATGTCATTGATGTTTTCCGCATTGCGAAGGCGTAACGCAAGCAAATATCCCGATGGATCGCCGATGCGTCAGATTGCGGATATGGCTCGACAGTATCTCTGTTTGATTGTGGATACATCGATTAACAACGAAGACAAGCATTTACCCAAAACGTCCGAGAATGACGACCCCAATCGGGTTGAATTGCATATGTATGTGCTGTTGATTCCATGGGCGAAAGTGGCAGAGTTGTTGAGAAAAGGTGGAGATGGTGATTGGGTGGATGAGAACATCACTGATGTACAGATTAAAGAAAGTATGGGACTGCCCGTGTTGTCATGTGAATCCACCGAACTCAGTATCACATATTGGTCATTGGATACCAAACCCATCGATGCGTTCACCAAACACATTCCATATATGCGCAATTCGTCGGATGGGCAAACCCGTGGATCATGGTCCAAAATGAAAGTTCATGTCACAGGCACGGCCTACAAAGACGACGATTTCTATCGTACTCTATTGTGTGGGTATTCGGAGGAACTATATCAACGATTTGGAATACATTCGGTATTGTTTTGTAATATTCAAAAGGGCACACACGGAATTGATAACTCCGCGATGATGAACTTTGACGAATCCAAAGCCGATGGTACTGTGGCGATGAAGATCTTAGGTGTTGCTGAACCCGAGGATCATGAAACAGTTCAGCGTCTTACGGATCAATTGCCCTGTTTGCATCCGATTGTGTATACACGGGATCCCCGAAACGATACCAAAATTGAATACATTGTCGGAGACCATGTCCAACGTATGTTTGTTCGTGAATGCGATTGGACCGATGAGGATCACAAACGGTTCTGTGACTCTGTTAACAAATCAGGATTGTATAAAATTCATTCGTGTGGAAAACAAGTGATTGAACTCATGGATGATATGAAAATTGGAATGTATCAGATCATTCCAAGTGGCCATGGAAAGCAGTTGGAGACAGAGGTGAAAACGTCTCCATGGGCGGTGTATACCGGGGCACCGAAAACGGAAAAAGAAACATCCACGGCAACATTCACCCTCCCATCATCCTCTCAAATGATACGACGAGTGATTGAAGTGTCGGATCACCAACCGTTTGATGTTGTGGTGGATCTTCCCGATTCTTCCTCAGTGGCCGAGTGGAGGGTTACTGGTCTCGTAAAATTGGTTAATCAACAGTCAAAAGCAAAACAACTCATTTACACATTCATCGCTGATGGACCGGGAACTCTCATCTTACATTTGGGAAAACCCTCTCGTCAATCCTTCAAAAAACCCCGCATGACATTTGTTGTAGAGATTGATCATTCTGTGTGATGATGTGTTTTCTTTCATTTATTCATTCGAACATTGTGTGTAGAACGATATGAGTTTGGATATGGATGGGGAGGGGGAGGGGGATGCCGAGAGAAATAGAGAATCAATCAGTAGAAGCAGCAGCATTGTCCGGCGCCACCGCATACGACCCCATAAATCTGATATATCGAGGATGATAGATCATAAACGAATACTCATAGTTATCCACAATATCAGTCTCATGTTCGTGGACAATACATAATGATCCATTGGGTAACAACGAGACATAGGATACAAGATCGTCATTTACATCAGTCTCTTGTTCGTGGGCGATCACAGTGTGGTTGGAACGTTGAAACTCGTAAAAGATTAACATTTCATTGCCCCCATTATGGTGTTGTCTTCGGAGACACCAGATACCTGTTGGAGTTGCGAAGAATTTGCGACTAAACGTCTCCATTATTGTATAATAAGTGAATATCTCTGGTTTCAATACCGCCTTTGCCGATGATGTGTCATAAATAAATATGTTGGTGTAGAATGATCGCGGGTTTTCACTTATTTGAAACATTACCAATGAGTGCGTGTTCGGGATAAATCCAACCACTTGTACTAAACGTCGAGATTCTGGCAATGTAATCTGAGAGATAATCTTCCTTTGAACCGTATCAACAATCACCACAATAACAGCATCCACGTCTGTGTTTGTGTGTGTAACGAGCCATATGAACCTGCCGTCGACAGAACAGCCAATGTCCAAAACGGATCGAGATGACCACATATCATCATTGAGTGTAAAATGAATATCTCTCTCTTTTCCGATAAAGATAAATGATCCGAGGTCTGAATATGGCTTATCGAGTTTCGCCGCTGATATCACTCCGTCATTGTAAAACAATCTTCTGTCAATCTTCTTCAATACTCCTTCGGGATATGGTTCCAGGGTACCAATTAACTCAGTCTTTCCGTTCTCGCCTTTGTAATCGATTTTGTTTTCTGTCACCGGAATAACAACTTCGCGATAATAATTGCTACCGTTCCCATCTGTATCATCAACATCGGATCCAACATCGGACCCACCCATCGGTGCATTGGTCATTAAAAACTGAACCGTTGCTGTTTGTCGTTGACTGTTAAAATCTTTCAGTTGCATTTGATACTCATTCGCGAAATCATAATCCATTCTCATAAACCAGAACGGTCCTTCCGATTCAAATCTCTCTTCCAATTTACCGGTGTAATCATTGGCGATAACACCGGCCACATCTTTGATCAATCCACCTCGAGTGGCTTCGATGATCATATCCACCAGAGTCTTCTCTTTTGTTTGTATGACTTGGAGTTGGGAGGGAGTGATTTGTTGTTTGAGGTCTTCCGCGGCAGATGCAGCCGAGGCCGTGAGAGAATCCAATCGAGCTTTTACATGTTCTTCAGTGGTGAGTTTTTTTTGTGGAGGAGGTTGGGATGATGATGAGTCTTCCTTTTCTTTTCCAGTATTATCCTCTTCGTCTTTCATAGGCGCCGATCCACCACTGCCGGAACCAGAGCCGGAGCCACTCCCGGATGTACCTTTATCATCATCGTCATCTTCTCCAAATCTTCGCTTTCGGCGTTTGCGATCGTCGTCACCACTCATGAGTCTGAAGAGAATGAAGGGGGGAATGAGATAATGATTTGTGCCGCGTTTCAGACGAAATCAAATCTTCAAACGAAAGAGATGGAACCGTCAATGTTTCTGAGATTTCGTATACACAACCGAACGAGGACATGCAATGGAGACAGTCACGACACCGGTGTTTTCGTTTACCGAAAAGACGTAGACGGAGCCATCATCGTCGCCCGTTGCGCGAAGTCGCCTATGAATTCCAAAACTCGAACCCTCAGTAATAGTGACTTCGTATATCTTTGTGATAATGACATCGTCGGCTTTGGGAAATGGAATGAATATCAGATAATTCGAAATCTTTAATGCCCAAATGCCCTGTTTTACAGTACACATGCTCGAACCGTAATTGATCCATTTCATATTCTCTTCGAACAGTGTTCCATCACATCGAATTGTCTGAAGTGTCTTTCCTGAATCAATGTCAATAATATCAAACCCGGGTTTATCGGGAATCCCAACTCGCGCGAATCGTTGTAATACCAGACTCCGAGTTCCATATATGGTATCGAGGGGAACCGAGTGGCTCGTATCGCTGCCACCAGTGGTTCGTCGACACAACAATTTTCCAGTCAATCGATCAAACACATCGGTATATTCATGCCTATCATCCGCTGTGTTATTTGTCCATAAGAACAATCCGTCGTTTGTGATACCGTACTGATGGCCATCGTACCGCGACATGTGATGCGGAACCGTGATCGCTTTGGATTTTTTGTCGCGTAAATCTTTCACCGTTATTGAGTCTTTGAAAATTTGAGGTCCGTATGGTGATGTTTCGTCTCTTCTGATTAAGAATAATCGACCATCTCGTAGAAACACTCTTGTGTAGCGTTCATCCGACTCGCCGAGATTGAGCCATCCATCATAATCAGTCTCTTTAACAATCGCCATATAATCCAATGGATCACTTGCATCAGGAACGTGTGGTCGGATTGTCAGATCACTCCAAGCAAATCGTACTCCGTTGTTGTAATATGATTCGAGCTTCACTTCTTTTGTCTTTTGGTCGACGGAAGTAACACGAAAATTTTTCAATCGACAACCCGCGGACCATATAAACCCTTTTTTCTCGTCAAACTCCATATGAAACACCAGGAGTTCTTTCATTGCAATCTTTTCTTCAAATCCATTAATATACGACGCTGAGACTCGTGCCGTATCTGCTGCCATTTGTGTATATTCATAAATCATACGAAACAGTGTTAATTCGTAATCCGTAGTGATGGGAACATCCACAATGGAGCTTTTGAGATCATTCGCAGCGATGTTTGCATTGGCGTGTAATGTATCCAAGCGCTCTTTGATGTCTTCTTCTCTGGTGAACTTTTTGGTTGGACGATTGGAGGAATCGTCTTCGCCCTCTTCGGTCGATGTTTTGGTGTCTGTATCGTCGTCTTTCATCGGTGCAGCACCAGCGGACCCACTTCCGCTTCCGCTGCTTCCTTTGTCGTCGTCGTCTTTTTCTCCAAATCGCCGTTTGCGGCGCTTACGGTCATCGTCACTACTCATTCTGAACAAACAGCACACATAACATTGATGTTAACAAAAAATCTCAACAACAACAAAAGACACCAATCAATGTTTTTTCGATTTCGTATAAACAGTCGATCTAGGATGCGCAACAAACACTTCAAGATCTCCTGTTTGTTTATGAATATTGAAAACACAGACGGATTCACCATCCGGCATCACATACAGACGCGAGAGACCTTCCGCAATCGGTCGGGTATGAATGGTGGTGATGGGATCATTGTCATTGACAGGAAATTCAATGAAATCCAAATGTGGCGCGTCGGCGTAGTCGTTGGTGACGCGTTTATCGGAAGCATATGCCTGTGTCATCGTGCTATTGACAGTCCAAATGCCTTTTTTTGTTAACCGATAATCATCACTGAGATAAATCCCGTTGAGTTTTTGAACAATTTCAAGTGAGTATCGAATTGTCCGAATCTTTTTGGATGAGTCCAAATCGAAGATGTGAAACGATGGATCTGCTCGGGAACTATAAAATATGACCAAATGCCGCGTTTTGGGGATCACTCCGATGACGAGATACGACCCGTCGTCCATTTGATGTCTAAAAACACGTTTACCAGTGATACGGTCGTACACTTCAAAATAATACTCTCGAACGTCTTCATTCTCCACACTCTCGAATTCGTTGCGGATCCAGATCAGTGAACCATCTTCTGATATCCCAATATCTTTTCCAAATGTATGGTTTGATTGATGGTATGGTAAGACAAAGGTTTTGTGAAATGCAGGGAGTATTTCGTTAACAGAAACCGAGTACGGATCGGGGCTACCCTCTTCGTGATGCGTGTGTCGATGAACCAATATCAGTTGATCGTTTCGCATAAACAGTGGATCACCACGGTAACGACCGTCTTGCAAATCGGGGATCTTCACGGGTGATTTGAAATAATTCAAAAAATGCCAATCAGCGTTGTCTTTGCTGTCTGGAATACGAGGTACAATCGTCATCGACGCCCATGCATGTCCTCGCCAGTGTGGAGTGTTCCATTTGATATCGACATGACCTGTCTTTTGATCAAACAAAACCACTCGAAGGTCGTGCTTGTTATCAGCGAAATATATGCCGTCGCCTTGCATGTGATATACCCATGGTTTGTCGATAACAATCATTGATTCAAACCCCGCATTGTATGATGACGATAATCGCGCTGTGTCCGCTGCCATGTGTGTGTATTCGTAAATCATACGAAACAGTGTTAATTCGTAATCAGCAGTGATGGGGACGTCCACGAGAGAACTTTTGAGGTCATTCGCAGCAATGTTTGCAGTGGCATGTAACGAATCCAAACGTGATTTGGCATCCTCTTCCCGGGTGAGTCTTTTGGT
>Ga0134125_10005406_pt1 | contig 14526 bp, 16 predicted proteins | sample KB31751_FD_96464 | JGI IMG/M metagenome (GOLD analysis project Ga0134125, IMG submission 96464) | Terrestrial soil microbial communities with excess Nitrogen fertilizer from Kellogg Biological Station, Michigan, USA - KB3-175-1 | ecosystem: Environmental > Terrestrial > Soil > Unclassified ... | reverse complement strand
CTCCTCGGAGCCGCCGAGGCCGACCGGGGCGGCGGCCAGGCCGTTCGCCATCAGCGAGGTGCCGATGCCGGAGCAGCCCCAGCCGATCTCCTCCTCGATCACGCAGCCGGAGAGGTAGTCGAGCCCCGGGCCGCCATAGGCCTCCGGGACGTGGGTGTTCATCAGGCCGACGTCCCAGGCCTTGCGCAGCACCTCGTCGGGCCAGGTGCCGTCCTTGTCGTACTCCCAGGCGACCGGGCGCATCTCTTTCTCGGCGAAGGAATGCGCGAGCTCTTTCAGGTCTTTCTGTTCGTCGGTCAGGGTGAAGTCGACCACCGCTTGACGCTCCTTTGTTCGTTGCTTCCAAAGCTGTGCCGGAGCGCCGCTCGGCGTTCCCGATTGACTGGTCAGTCAACCAACCGGAAGAGTACCGGATGCGGCCCCGGAGGGACAAAAGAAAGCCTTAAAGGGAGGCCGCAGATGGCCGGATAGGCTCTTCGGTATGGGATTGGTACTCACCATCGCGGTCAGCACCAAAGCCACCGCCGTGCTGGTCTTCACCGGCGTGGTCGCGCCGTTGATGGGCTTCGGGTTGTGGAAACTGACCGGCGGGCGGGACGCCTACGGCGGCGGCGCGTTCGCGATCCTCCGCGACTCCCCCGGTCGGCGGCGGAACCCCCGGGGGGAGGTCGACCCGGCGATCCAGGCCGCCGAGGTGCGCCAGATGCTGGCCGCCAAGGCCGAGCGCCAGAAGGTGCGCGGGGAGCCGGTGCTGGACGTCGAGGCGGAGTCGGCGCGGCTCCTGGCGACCGCCGACGAGAGCCCCGCGGCGGCCCGTGACGAGGAGCTCCGGGTCGAGGTGCGCCAGCTCGTCGTCGCCCGCAACGAACGGCGCCGCCGGGCCGGGCTGGGACCGCTCGACGTCGAGGCGGAGACCGCACGCCAGCTGGCCGACCTGAGCGGCTGAAGCGCTCGCGCGCCTGGCGCGCCCGAACGTTCTAAGATCGCGCCGATGGCGCTCGATCCGGAAGAGAACCTCTACGAGGTCGAAGAGCTGCTGGTCCAGCCCGGCACCTACTTCAACCCGCAGACCGAGGTCGTCGTGATCGTCGACGATTCGGCCTCGATCGACCAGGAGGTCTTCAACATGGAGGCCTATGAGGGCGCCGAGTGGGTCCGCCTCTCCGACGAGGTCCCGGTCGACGAGGACGGCCGCGATCGCGTGCTCGAGGCCTTCCAGACCCACTACCACCCCGGCTCCACCGGCTCCGTCTCCGAGACCGCGCTCGAACAGGGCGACGACGAGCTCGACGAGGACGAGGACGGCCAGGACCCGGGTCGCGAGGACTGATGGACCTCGGCCTCGACGGCAAGGTCGCCGTCGTCACCGGGGCCGGCAAGGGGATCGGGCTGGCGGTGACCAAGGAGCTGGCCGCCGAGGGCGCCTCGGTGGTCGCCGGATCGCGGACGATCGCGAGCCTCGAGGGACTGGATCGGGTGACGCCGGTCGCAGTCGACCTCGCGACGCCGGATGGACCGGCGAGCCTGGTGGCGCGGGCGATCGAGGATTTCGGCCGGATCGACGTGCTCGTCAACAACGTCGGCGCGGTGAAGATCCGCCTCGAGGGGTTCCTCGGCACCAGCGACGAGGAGTTCGAATGGGCGATGCAGATGAACTTCTTCATCGCCGTGCGGACCACCCGGGCGGCGGTGAAGGCGATGGTCGAGGCGGGCTCGGGGGCGATCGTCAACGTCGCCTCGGTCAACGCCTTCTTCCAGCCGGACGCCGGGACGATCGACTACGGCGCCGCCAAGGCGGCCCTGATCAACTTCGCCAAAACCCTCTCCCAGGAGTTCGGCCCGCAAGGGATCCGCGTCAACTCGGTCTCCCCCGGCCCGGTCGCGACCGACCTCTGGTTGGGCGAGCACGGGGTCGCCGAGACCGTCGCCGCGGCGAGCGGCACCGACGCCGACACGGCGCGCGAGCAGGTGGTCGCGGGCATCGGCGGCTTCGCCACCGGCAAGTTCACGCAGCCCGAGGAAGTCGCCAACATCGTCGCCTTCCTCGCCTCCGAGCGATCCGCCAACGTCACCGGCGCCAACTACCTGATCGACGGCGGCCTGATCAAGACGACCTAGGAGGAACCCTCGATAGGCTCCCGCCCGATGCTCGAGCCAGGGGACAAAGCGCCGGCGTTCACGCTGCCCGATCAGGACGGCAACAAGGTGAAGCTGTCGGACTTCAAAGGCGAGACGGTCGTTCTCTACTTTTATCCCCGCGCCGACACGCCGGGCTGCACCACCCAGGCCTGTGGGATCCGGGACCGGGGCGAGGAGTACGCGAGGCTGGGCGCCAAGGTGATCGGCGTCTCCCCCGACGAGCCGGCGGCGATCAAGAAGTTCGACGACAAGTACGGCCTCGGGTTCACCCTGGTCGGCGACGTCGATCACAAGGTCGCCGAGAAATACGGCGCCTGGGGCGAGAAGTCCATGTACGGGAAGAAGTACATGGGGATGCTGCGTTCGACCTTCATCATCGACGCGAAGGGCAAGATCGCTCGGGTCTTCCCCAAGGTGCAGCCGAAAAAGCACGACGACCTCGTGCTGAAGGCCCTGGCGGAACTCGCCGGCTGAGCGGCGGGTCGCCTCCTAGATGGCGACGACCACGATAAAGCTGGCGTAGAGGGCGAACCAGCCGAGCACCGACGGTAACGAGAAGCGCCTGGAGCGATGGAGGCTCTCGTAGGCGAGGAGGCCGCCGGCCAGGCCGAGGCCGATCGAGATGATCGCGTTGGTGTCGAGGCTCCAGTGGGTGAAGATGAGGCCGATCCCGATCGGGATCGTCGACTGGAAGACCATCGCGCCGCTGACGTTGCCGAGCGCCAAGGCGTCCTTGCCCTCGCGCACCCAGAAGAAGCTGTTGACCTTCTCCGGCAGCTCGGTCGCCAGCGGTGCCAGGACGAGGGCGAGGACCAGCGCCTCGACCCCGAGGGTGTCGGCGATCTTCAGCAGCTCTTCGACGAAGAGGTGGGCCCCGCCGACCATCGCGCCGAGCCCGACCAGGAGCTGCAGCGCGCAGAGGACGGCGGGCGGCTTGCCCTCGGTGCGGTCGGCGCGGCGGTCGAAGTAGAGCGGGTCGAGCGTCTCCTCACCCTGCACCTCGCCGGAGGACACCAGCGTGCGCCGTACGTAGAAGAGGTAGGCGCAGAGGAAGAGGATGCCGACCGGCAGCCGGACGCCGAACGGTGGCCCCCAGGCGAGCGCGCCGGCGAGGGCGAAGAAGGCGAGAAAGAAGAGCAGGTCGCGCTCCAGGGTCGGCGCGTGAGCCTCGAGGGCGACGCCCTGGGCGCGCCGCTCGCGGTAGAGGTAGGCGAAGAGCCCGATCAATCCCATCGCCAGGGTGCCGAGCAGGAAGGGGGCGCCGACGATCGCGCCGATCGCGACGTCTTCGGATCCTTCTTCGGCGCTGATCAGGGCGATGATCGCGATCAACGTCTCCGGCGTCGCCGTGCCGACCGCGGCGAGGACGCTGCCGACGGCCCCCTCACCCAACCCGAGCACATGGCCCAACCACTCGACCGCGTTGGTGAACAGCAGGGCGCCGGCGAGGACGATCGCGAAGCTGACGAGCAGGAGCAGGTATTCCATCGTCAGGCGAAGTAGAAGGCGAGGCCGAAGACGATGTAGACGGCGAGCAGCTGGACGCCCTCGAACCAGGTCGACTCACCATCCTGGATCACGTAGTTGGCGATCAGGATCGCGATCACGATCGCCCCCAGCTCGAACCCGTTGAAGACCAGCGCCAACGGATAAGGACCGACGAAGTAGGAGGCGATGACGAGGAACGGGGCGACGAAGAGGGCGACCTGGCCGCTCGAGCCGATCGCGATGTTCACCGCCAGGTCCATCTTGTCTTTGCGGGCGACCAGCACCGCGACCCAGTGCTCGGCCGCGTTGCCGACGATCGCGACGACCACGACGCCGATGAAGAACTCGGAGAGGCCGACCGACTCGGAGGCCTCGGTGATCGAGCCGACCAGCACCTCCGACATGATCCCGACCAGCACGCCGGCGATCGCCAGGGCGATCACCGACTGACGCACCGACCAGCCCCAGCTTTCCTCGTCCTCGTAGTCGGGGTTGAAGAGGTCGCGGTGGGTTTTCAACGAGAAGATCAGGCCGAGCGCGTAGGTGATGATGAGGACGATCGCGACGGCGAGCGAGAGGTGCTCGACGGTGCCGCCGTAGTGGGTCGACTCGCTCCCCGGCAGCGGCAGGCCCTTGCCCTCGACCAGCTCGAAGATCGCCGGCATCAGCAGGGCCGCGGCGGCCAACATCAGCATCGAGGTCTGGATCGCCGCACCGGTGCGGTTGAACTTCTGTTTGTCGCGGCCGAGCCCGCCCGCCAGCATCGCGGCACCCATCACGAGCAGGATGTTGCCGACGATCGAGCCGACGATCGACGCCTTGACCACCTCCTGCAGCCCCTTGCCGAGGGCGAAGAGGGCGATGATCAGCTCCGGCGCGTTGCCGAAGGTGACGTTGAGGAGGCCGCCGATCCCCGGCCCCGCGCGCGCGGCCAGCTCCTCCGTCGCGCGCCCCATCAGCGCCGCCGTGGGGATGATCCCGAGCGCCGAGGTGGCGAACACGACGATCGCCGAGACCCCCGCCAGGTCGAGGGCGACAGCGACCGGGATCAGTGGCGCCAGCAGGTAGGGATAGCCCTGCGGCGTACGCAGGAACGCCGCATTCAGGCGCGGCGCTCCCGCGGGCTGCTGTGGTGGCTCGGGCTGTGGCGCGGTCAGACCGCTATTCCATCAGCGTCGCGCACTTCTGGACATCGGCGGCGCTTTCGGCGTTGTCGAGGCATTCGGTGAATTCCTTCGAGTCTTCGGCCGAGGGCAATTCCGCTTCTTCGAGGCCTTCTTCGATCTGGCCGCCGAGGTCGCCCGACGAACTGCCTTCGCTTTCCCCGCCGATCCCTTCGAGCAGGCTGTCGAGGCCACCGGACCCGCCGCCTTCCAGCATGCCGAGCAGTTCAAGCGGGTTGATGCCGATCTTTTCGAAGAGCTTTTCGATCGGCTCGGCGCCGGCCGGGGCCTTGATCGTCTGCTCTTCGTTCACCCCCGAGAGGGTGAATTCGAGTTCGACCTCGGCCACTTCGTTGCTGTCCTTCGGTTCGATCGTCATCTCGGCGGCGACCTTGCGCGGGATCTGGTCGTCTTCGCCGATGTTCACCGTGATGTGGGCCTTCTTGATCGTTTCGGTGAGTTCCGACTCCTGTTCCTTGAGTTCGTCGAGCGGCAGCGCGCCGGTCGCGTCGAGCTCGGAGGAGCAGGCGGAGCTTTCGGCCAGCTTGATCACGGCTTCGATCGCCTTCTTCGGGTTGAGATCCCCGCTCAGCTTCGTCGTGCCTACCCCGTCGACGTCTTCGGAGCCTTCGTTTTCGAGGTTGTCGATGAAGTCACCGAGGTCGAGCGATTCGGCCGCCTGCTGGCAGGCCGTCGTTTCACCGCCGCCGCCTTCGCTGCCGCCTTCCTGCGCAGCTTCTTCGAAGCCCGATTTGATGAAGCCGAAGGTGGTCGGGTCGACTTCGTAGTTGGTCCCGTCGTAGGCGATGAAGGCGCGATCGCCGAGGACCGTCAGGCCGCCGTCGAAGTTCACGTTTTCGCCTTCCGCGTCACCGTCGGCCTTGATCGCCAGGGCCAGTTCGGGCAGGCTCGCCTTGCCGGTCGTCTGGAACGGGCCGGAGAGGTCGACCTTCACGTTCCCGGCTTTGTCGCCTTCGGATTCGACGTTCACCGAGAGGGCGACTTCGCCGCTTTCGATGCCTTCGAAGGTGGCGCTTTCGATCACCTTCTGGGGATCTTCGCTGCTGCCGCCACCGCCTCCACCGCAGGCGCTGAGGATGGCGGCCAGGGCCGCGAAGGCAGCGAGCAGGAGGACAGAACGTTTACGGCTCAAGGATTCGGGCTCCTTCGATTCGGAAACGGGCAGGACGAGATACCACTGTACGGGCTATTCACCGAAGCCGCCTTCCAGCGATTCTTCCGCCGGCGGGGTCTTTTCGTCCGAGGGGATGCCGGCGGCGAAGGGCAGGAGCAGGGCGCCGAGCACGATCAGGGTGATCCCGACCCCGACCAGCCACCGCACCCGGAAGACGTGCCCGATGGTGCCCACGACGAAGCCGGCGCCGACGATCGCGAGGTAGGCGCCGGGGCTCTGCGGCAGGGCCGCCGACGGCAGGAGCAGGTCAGCCACGGAGTCGGATTATCATCGCCGCCATGCCAGACGAGTCAGTAGAGGACGTTAAGAGATCCCTGGCCGAGGTCGGCTACCTCGCCGACGAGCCCGCCGCCCTGGTCTCCTTCCTCGCCCAGAAACTGGGCAAGCCGGTCCTGGTCGAGGGCCCGGCGGGGGTCGGCAAGACCGAGCTGGCGAAGGCGCTCTCGCGCTCGACCGGCCGGCCGCTGGTGCGCCTGCAGTGCTACGAGGGCCTCGACGAGGCGAAGGCGATGTACGAGTGGAACTACCGCAAGCAGCTGCTGCGGATCCAGGCGGGCGGCGAGGCCGGCTGGTCCGACGTCCAAGATGACATCTTCGGCACCGACTTCCTCCTCACCCGGCCGCTGATGAAAGCGATCTCCAGCGAGGAGCCCGTCGTCCTGCTGATCGACGAGATCGACAAGACCGACCAGGAGTTCGAGGCGATGCTGCTCGAGCTGCTCTCCGACTTCCAGATCACGATCCCCGAGCTCGGTCAGATCAGCGCCACGACGATGCCGATCGTCATCCTCACCTCGAACGACTCGCGCGAGCTGACCGAGGCGCTGAAGCGCCGCTGCCTCTACCTCTGGCTCGACTATCCGGGGGTCGAGCGGGAGATGGAGATCGTCCTCCTGCACGCCCCGGAGATGAAGGTCGAGCTGGCCCGGCGGCTGGTCGAGGTGATCGAGATGGTCCGCGACCTGGACCTGAAGAAGCCTCCCTCGATCGCCGAGTCGATCGACTGGGCGCGCACCCTGCTCCTGATGGGCGTCGACGACATCGACCGCGAGACGTTCCAGCAGTCGATGTCGATCATCGTCAAGCACCGCACCGACATCGACCTGGTGGCCGAGCGGGTCGGGCTGAAACTGCCCGAGCGGGCGAGCTAGCGCCCGTAGTCAAGGACGGGGGGCAGGGACGCGGCCTTCTATCTGCGCGGTTCCTTTCTTCGCCCATGGCGAAGTTTCGAACCGCGCAGTCTCCTGACCGTTGGAGTTCGTCGCCAAATCGCGACGGTCCACTCCCCCAATCGGCCCGATCCGAACCCTTCCCGGCCCCTAGCCCTCCAGCTCTGAGCGGTCGAAGATCTCGGTGAGGACGGAGGCGTCGGGGGCGCCGTCGTAGGCGAGGCGGCCGTCGCGGATCGCGACGCAGCGGTCGGCGGCGGCGATCACGTCGGGACGGTGGGTGGAGACGACGACCGCGGCGCCCGCCGCCTTGGTCTCGGCGAGCATCGCGAAGAGGACCTCGCGGCTTGGCGGATCGAGGCCGTCGAGCGGCTCGTCGGCGAGCAGGACCCTGAACGGCCGGACCAGCGCCAGGGCGATCGAGACCTTCTGCCGCATGCCCTTCGAGAGTTCGGCACCGAGCGCGTCCTCCCAGCCATCGAGGCCGAGGCGCCGGATCAACTCGTCGATTCGCGCGCTCGCGTCCTCCACGCCGTGCAGGGCGGCGACGTATTCGAGGTGCTCGACGACGCTCAGGTCTTCGTAGAAGACCGGCGTGTCGGGGAGGAAGGAGAGCGCCGTGCGAGCGGCGAGCGAGCCGGGCACCTCCCCCGCCACCTCGACCCGACCCGCGGTCGGGTCGAGCAGCCCGGCGACAAGGTTGAGGAACGTGGTCTTGCCCGCCCCGTTGGGGCCGATCAGGGCGACGAACTCACCCGCCTCGACCGCGACGGTGAACGAGCCGAGGGCGATGTAGCCGTCGTAGGAGCGGCCGAGCCCCTGGGCGCTCAGCACGGTCCCGCCGGAGCCCGCGACCGGGCGTCGCCGCGGCTCGCCGTCCCCCACTCCGGTCGCCGCGATCGCCCCGCCGCCGTTGCCGCTCACATCGCCTCCTTTTCCCGTTTGTCGAAGCGTAGGTTCAGCACACCGACCCCGGCGATGGCCAGGATCAGGAGGACGAAGTCGGCGCCGAGGACGCCGCTGACCCGGGCGCCGTTGGCGCCTTCGATCTTCCAGGCGAAGAAGAGCGGCACGAAGCCGGCGATCATGGTGGCGACGATCGGGCCGAGGCCGGCGACCTGGGAGAGCTGCGGGTTGAGAGCGAACTCGTACGGGTCGTTGGTGGCGCTGACCGCCGCGGCGCAGACCAGCACCGCCGCCAGCGGCAGGACGACGACTGCGCCGACGCCCAGTGCCAGGCCGGGGTTGCCGCTCGCGATCGCGGCGGTCACCGCGGAGATCGCCACCACCACCGCCATCGTCGCGATCGGCGCCCAGAGGTGGCGGCGGATCAGCACGGCGGCGGTCTGCGGCAGCAGCAGGCGCCGGGTCGGATGGTCCGACTCCTGGGCAAGCGGCTCGATCAGGTCGAGGGCGGCGACGAAGAGGAGCGGCCCGGGCAGGGCGAAGAGGACCGGGGTGAGGTCGAAGCCGCCGACGGCGAGGCCGCCCGCGGCGACCGCGATCAGGACGACGCGGACGATCCGCACCAGCGGCCAGCGCAGGTAGCTCTGCCAGTCGCGCCGCCAGATCGGGTTGGCGGCCGGGCCCCGCAGGCGGAGGCGGAGCCAGGGCCGGCGGCGCGGCAGCTCCGAGGCCAGCTGGCGGCGCAGCAGGATCACCGTGCGCAGATCCTGAACCGAGGCCGAGAAACGCATCTCGGCGACCAGCTCGGCCCGTCGGCGGGCCGCCTCGAGCCGCAGGCCACCGATCCCGAGCAGACCGACCCCGAGCGCCACCAGGGCGAGCGCCGCCCCCGCCGCCGCGAGGGCCGCATCCAACCCGTGGTGGAGCGGCAGCGTCGCCAGATCGCCGAGCATCGTCGTCGGCGCGCTGGTCCAGCCCAGCGCCAGGTCGAGCGCCGACCAGGCGACCAGGAGCACGCCGATCGCGCTCGCCACCCCGATGTGCAGGCGACGCCCGCAGGCGACCAGCGCCGCGCCGAGCACGGCGATCGGGACGACGGCGCCGAAGGCCGCCAACGAGCCGATCCACTCGACCGCGGTACCGGGGAAGCGACGGAAGACGAAATTGCCGACCACGGCGCCGAAGATCGCCCCGGCGAACACCGCGATGCGCAGCTGGGCGAGCGCCGCCGGCCGCAGCGCGGCGCGCCGCGAGACCGGCGCCAGGAGCGTGTAGCGGACCTCGGCCGCCTCGATCGCCAGCGGCCCCCCGCGCGCCCCCGCGCGCAGCCCGGCGAGCACCAGCAACCCCACGGCGAGGCCGATCACCGCGGGCGCATGGGCGCGGATGCTCTCGACCGAGCCAGGGTCGGCGGGCACTTCGCGCAGCGCCCCGGCGAGGAAGGCGAGGATGAAGATCGCCGCCAGGCCGCCGAGGTAGACGCGGTAGAGCACCTCCATCACGTCGGCCCGTTGGACGTAGCGTCGCCGCCGCGCGCGGCGCATGGCCTTCATCGCGGCGACCGGGTCGGCGGCCGCGAGCACCGTCCCGACCGGCTGATCCACCTCGCTCACCGGCCTATTATCGAGGGCGTGAACCCCGCTTCGCCCTACGGCCCGAAGGCGGACCCCGGCCCGCCCGGGTTCGGTCCCAAGCTGCTCGGCTTCTGCGAGGAGCTGCGCGGCGAGGGGGTGGCGGTCGGCACCTCGGAGATCCTCGATGCCTTCGCGGCGCTCGAACACGTGCCCTGGACCTCGCAGGACGACTTCCGCGAGGCGCTGGCGGCGACGATCGCCAAGTCCCAGGACGACCGCCGCGTCTTCGAGCTGATCTTCGACCGCTACTTCTTCCGCGCCGCCGAGGCGAACGCGATCGAGCAGGGGATCGGCGAGCGCGACGCGAGCGAGATCAACCAGGGCGCCCAGCCGGCCGGCGAGGGCGAAGCCGACCGACTCGACGGCGAGCAGCTTTCCGAACTGATCCGCGACGCGATGGAAGCCGGTGACGAGAACGCGCTGCGCGACCTGGCGAGGCTGGCGATCGCCGCCTTCGGCCGCGAGGAGGGCTCCGGGGTTGTCGGCGTCGACGTGCAGCGGATCCGCCGCTCGCTGGGCCTCAGCGCCGGCGCCCAGCCGCCGACCGAGAGCGGCGAGAACCGGCCGCCGATCGACCGCGACCAGCTGACCGGCTTCGAGCGCCACCTGCGGCGCGAACTCGAACGCGATCTGATCGAGCGCACCGAGACGCTGCCCGCCTCGCGCCCGCTGGCCGAGCTCGACCGCGCCCTCCCCACCAGCCCCACCCAGGACCTTGCCGCCGTCCACCGCGCGGTCTCGCAGATGAAGCGGCGGCTGGCGACGCTGGGGCACGAGCAGCGGGGGGTCAAAAAGGGCCGCACGGTCGACGTGCGGCGGACGATGCGCGCCTCGCTCGAGACCGGCGGCGTGCCGATGTACCTGCGCTACCGGCCGAAGCGGCCGCGCCGGCCGGAGATCTACGTCCTCTGCGACGTCTCCACCTCGGTCACCTCGGCGAGCGTCTTCTTCCTCTCCGTCCTGCACGCCCTCCACGACTCGTTCCGCAAACTGCGCAGCTTCGTCTTCATCGAGCGGATCTCCGAGGTCACCGACGTGTTCGAGCACGAGCGCGACTTCGCCGTCGTCGCTCAGAAAATCTCCAGCGAGGGCGGCGTCGCCGACGTCTCCGGCTACACCGACTACGGCCGCGTCTGGCTCGAGTTCCTGACCGAGATCTCCGAAGACCTCGACCCGCGCTCGACCGTGATCGTGCTCGGCGACGCCCGCACCAACGGGCGCGAGCCGCACGCCGAGGTCTTCGCCCGGATCAGCGAGCGGGCCGGGCGGCTCTTCTGGCTGAACCCCGAGCCCAAGCTCTACTGGAACTACGGCGACTCGGTGATGAGCTCCTACGAACGCTATTGCGACGGCACCTTCGAGTGCTGGACCACCCGCCACCTGGAGAACTTCGTCGACGTCGTCGCGGGCGGCACGCCCGCCGCTGAATGAGGGTCCTCTTCCTGCGCCACGGCGAGTCGGCGCACAACGCACACACGGGCGAGGAGGAGTTGAGCAAGGAGCTCGGCGACCTGCTCACCGAGCGCGGCCGCGCCCAGGCCGAGGCGGCCGGTGCGGGCCTGCGCGACCAGGGGATCACGCGCCTCTTCACCAGCCCGATGCGCCGGGCAACCGAAACCGCGGAGGCGATCGGCGCGGCGCTCGACCTGCGCCCGGAGCCGATCCCCTACGCCTTCGAGTTCCACTCCGGCGAGACGTTCGCCGACGCGATCGATCGCGTCCATCTACTGAAGGCGCGCTTCGAGAAGGAAGCGGCCACGGCCGGCGAGGACGACCTGCCGCTGCTCGTCACCCACGGCATCCTCACCCGCTTCTTCCTCCTCGACTCGGTGCTCGGCGACGCCTTCACCGCCACGATGGCCGAGCGGATCTGGCACCTCGGCTCCGCCAACTGCGCCGTCAGCACGTTCAAGGTCGGCGAGGTGGTCGAGCCGGGCGGCGCTCCCGCCGCGGTCGGCTGGACCTGTCTCAGCTGGATGGCGCGGCCGTGGGATCCGCAGTGATCGTGCGGGTCGGCTCGTCGGGCGAGACCTGCCACTGCTCGTTCACCTCGGCGCCGACCGGCGCCGCGACCGGACCGTCGAGCAGGGGGTCGTCGGTCTCGCGCATCCACTCGTCCAGCCGCCGGCGCATCTCGGCCAGGGCCGCGGCGGCGTCCGGGTCGTCGGCCCGGTTCTCCATCTCGGAGGGGTCGAGCACCAGGTCGTAGAGCTGCTCGCGGGGCACGGTCCGCTTGCCCCACCCGGCCTCCACCCAGATCTCCTTCGAGGCCGAGTCGTCGCAGTTGGCGAGGACCGGCCCGGGGAAGTCGTCGAAGCGGCGGATGTACTTCCAGCGCTCGGTGCGCACCGAGCGCTGCGGCTCGTAGGCGGCGTGGTAGGTCATCTCGGCGAAGGTCGCCTCGTGCACGGTGTCGGTCGCGCCGCGCAGCAGCGGGATCAGCGACTCGCCCTGCAGCCAGTCGGGCGGGTCGACCTCGGCGACCTCGCAGATGGTCGGGTAGACGTCGAGGTGGGTGACCGGCTGGTCGATCACCTTGCCGCCGGCGAAGGCCCCCGGGCCGCGCATGATCAGCATCACGCCGGTGCCGCGGTCGGTCAGCGTCGCCTTGCTTCCGGGGAAGGCGACGCCATGGTCGGTGGTGCAGATGACCAGCGTCTCGTCGACCAGCTGCAGGTCGTGGAGGGCGTGGAGGACGGCGCCGATCCCCTGGTCGAGCGAGCGCACGCTGGCCTTGAACTCGGCCATGTCGCGGCGCGTCGCTGGCTGGTCGGGGAGGTTGCCCGGGGGCAGCGAGTAGAGGGTGTCGCGAACCGAGGTCGGCGCCGAGAAGTCGCGGTGGGTCTCGAAGAAGCCGACCGACATGAACCAGGGCCGGCCGGTGCGTCTGGCCCCGCGCAGCGCCTCGATCGTCAGCGGCGCCACGTCATCGGCTTTGTTCGACTCGACCTTGATCACCTCGTCGTAGCCGATCACCGCCGGGTCCTTGGAGATGTGCTGCTCGCCGACCAGGATCGAGTGGTAACCACCGCGCCGCAGCGCGTGGACCCAGTGCTGCCCGTAGTCGCGCAGCTTCCAGCCGCGGTGGGCGAGCCCCTCCATGCCGTTGTTGTGGCAGTAGAGACCGGTCAGCAGGCTGGCGCGGCTGCCGGAGCAGGTGGGGGCGGCGCAGAATGCCTGGCGGAAGAGGACCCCCTGGTCGGCCAGCATCTGGATGTTCGGGGTCGGCACCTGGAACCCATAGGGCTGGACGACACGACCGGTGTCGTGCGAGTGGATGTAGAGGATGTTCGGTGGTTTGCTCACGAAAACGATGATTGCCGATCGAACGGGGTATCTAATCCCCGCAGAGGGTGTGCACGTCGCCTCCCTTTGTTGATTAACTTAATCAGCAATGACTCCCGACCGCTCCTACATCGTCTGCGCCACGCCCCGCAGCGGCTCGACCCTCGTCTGCCACGCGCTCGGCGAAACCGGGGTCGCCGGGCGGCCGGAGGAGTACTTCGAGGCGCTCCGCCACTCCGGCCGACCACGTCGCCCGGAGGAATACTTCCTCGGCGTCGAGGATCAGTCGATCCGCGACCACCTCGGCGAGCGCGGGGTCGGCGCCGAGCAGACGCCGCGCTCGCCCCTCTGGAGCCGCGCCGCCTACGACCGCTACCTCGAATGGGCCTTCGAGGCGGGGACGACCCCGAACGGGGTCTTCGGCGCGAAGCTGATGTGGGGCTACTTCGGCGATTTCGTCAGCCTCGTCCGCAACGTGCCCGCCTACCGCGACCTGCCGCTGGCCGAGCTCCTCCCCGCCGTCTTCCCCAACCTCACCTTCGTCCGCGTCGTCCGCGCCAACAAGGTGCGCCAGGCAGTCTCGCTGTGGAAGGCGGTGCAGACGGCGACCTGGCGCGAGGACCAGGCATCGAGCTCGAGCGCGATCTCGATCGAGGAAGACGGCTCTCCCCCCTACCGCTCGTTCATCGAGGAGCACCGGCCCCAGCTGCGCTTCCACTACCGGGCGATCGACCACCTGCTCCAGCATCTGCTGATCGAGGAGGCCTCCTGGGACGCCTTCTTCGAGCACGCCGGGATCAAGCCGCTCCTTGTCCTCTACGAGAACTTCGCCGCCGACTACGAGACCTCGACCTTGAACCTGCTCGATCGCCTCGATCTCTCACCGCCGGACGACTTCAGCTTCCAGCCGCGGATGAAGAAACAGTCCGACGACGTCAACGACGACTGGACCAAGCGCTACTCCGAGCTGCGCCTGGGCACCGAGTTCGACCTGGTGCCGGTGCCTACCGCCAAGAAGTAGCGCCGCTTTCGAACTCTTCTGTAACGGCGCTTGAAGTGGCCGTTCGAGGTTGCTTCCATCGTTCCATGAGGGCCTTTTGGGACGAGCAGAGGATCGGCCGATTGGAGGAGAAAGTGGACCGGCTCGAGACGAAAATGGACGATGGCTTCGCCGCACAGCGAAACGAATCTCGCGCAGACTTCCGACTCCTGATCGGGACACTGCTGACCATGTACCTGACGATGATCCTGGGCTTCGCCGGGATCCTGCTGCAGCAAGCGCTCTGAGCTGTTTCGACTAGATGGTCACCGAGCGCCGCGCCCAGGGCCAGGAAGCCGGCGCCCGGGGAAGGGACGGCCGGGGGACGCGGCCGTCTCGGGGAAGGGACGGCCGAGGAAGGGACGGCCGGGAAAGGGACGGCCGAGGGACGCGGCCGTCTCGGCCACGGCCCGGGCAGGCTGTGGCCGTGGCCGAGACGGCCGGGGGTGCGGGGAGCGGGAGCGGGGTGCGGGGAGCGGTGGATCGTCACGAGGGCGTGCCGGATCCG
>Ga0134125_10005405_pt1 | contig 14527 bp, 10 predicted proteins | sample KB31751_FD_96464 | JGI IMG/M metagenome (GOLD analysis project Ga0134125, IMG submission 96464) | Terrestrial soil microbial communities with excess Nitrogen fertilizer from Kellogg Biological Station, Michigan, USA - KB3-175-1 | ecosystem: Environmental > Terrestrial > Soil > Unclassified ... | reverse complement strand
TTGTGATTTGCTTTCAAATTAATGGGTACCTTCGGTCATAGACACCTAGCAGGAACATGGGTAACAACGTCAGCCGGTTGTGATTTGCTTTCAAATTAATGGGTACCTTCGGTCATAGACACCACAAAATGCCGCACTCCTACAACAAGCACAGTTGTGATTTGCTTTCAAATTAATGGGTACCTTCGGTCATAGACACCACCAAACATCAACTAAATGGGTAAAATATAGTTGTGATTTGCTTTCAAATTAATGGGTACCTTCGGTCATAGACACCCCGTACGTCCGGCAGTCAGATTGAATTTTTGTTGTGATTTGCTTTCAAATTAATGGGTACCTTCGGTCATAGACACCCCAACATTTTATTGTTGGATAACACGCCGTGTTGTGATTTGCTTTCAAATTAATGGGTACCTTCGGTCATAGACACCACCCACCCAATGAGATGGACGCGTTTCAACGTTGTGATTTGCTTTCAAATTAATGGGTACCTTCGGTCATAGACACCTAGGGCCGGCGCCGGGCCGGCCCCTCCACTGTTGTGATTTGCTTTCAAATTAATGGGTACCTTCGGTCATAGACACCGTAATCGACCCTTTCAGCGACCCGGTGTACGTTGTGATTTGCTTTCAAATTAATGGGTACCTTCGGTCATAGACACCTCCATGTTCGTTGTCTGGCGACACGAACCGGTTGTGATTTGCTTTCAAATTAATGGGTACCTTCGGTCATAGACACCGGATTTCGCGGAAACCCTTGCTGACACTGCATTTAGGGGTGATTTTACAATGAAAAAATCACCCCTTTTTGTTGATTTTTCCGATCCTGTGTCATCAAATTTTAGAACATTTCGAGTTGCTGGACGGGTGCCTCCGGGGCGGTCGCGGTCCGGCCATGAAATATTTCCATCATACCGAATTGCTTGTCAGTCACGCACATTATTCCGATATGGCCTTTCTCGGGAAGATTCCTTTTTATCCTTTTGATATGCACTTCCGCATTCTCCCGGCTGTTGCAATGACGGAGGTAGATAGAAAACTGGAACATCTGAAATCCGTCCTTCAGGATGTTTTTCCGGAACAGTGCGTAGATTTTACGCTCTTTTTTCGTTTCCGTCGGCAGGTCAAAAAATACGAGTACCCACAATATTCTATATGCGTTTAATCTGGTTTTCATTGAATTAGACAAGCTCAGTCAGATTGCTAGATGAATTCGGGGTAAAGGATCTTTCTTGCTTTGCCTTCAAAACACTTTGATAATGAAGCTGTAGTCTTTTGAACAGCCACCATCAGCGGGCTTTTTTCACCCGAAAGCAACACATCCATCGCGGGAAGCCCTAAGAGGTCACGTTTCATCGAATGCGTCAGTTCCAGGAACTTACCATTCATTCTGACGATATTAACTACTATTTTGTCGACAAAGGGGCGATACGGCTCCATAATATCATCCGCCAGGCAGTAGGCATTATATTGATTCTTATGAAATATTCCCAAAGTTGGCAGGAGTCCGGAACTGACGAGCGAACGGGCTACGACTGCCCGAAGAATCGCGTAACCATAATTTAAGAGGTTGTTGGGCGGCGGTCCAAATCTTTCTCGCCTGAATTCGAGAAAGCCCGGGAAAAGCTTTTTCCAATAGAATGAAGCCGCCTTCGCCTCGTGGTTTTCACTGTCGCCGCTTTTTACCTCGCTTGCCCAATTGAGCAGGGTTCTGGCAGGGACGCGGATACTTTCCAGCATGGATCCCTGGTTGACCAATTTTGCCGAAACCGTCTGCTGCCAGAGCTGTTTTTTCAATGGTAACGAAGCTTCAATCTGCGCTTGAAACTTCTGGCTTTGAAGGGTGTTCCCGTCCAGGTTTAACATAAGGCCGGAAGGATGATGTGAACCATCGCAGGTAACCAGGGCCACATTGTTCGCCAGGAGTTTGGCGATCAAGGCCTGTGAAATGGTAATCTGCTGGTGGTCCAGGACAACTACCCCGATGTCCTCGATCGGTGCTGTTTTCAGTTCCCCGGTATCTGTACTTGCAAGGATTAGTTGCTCGTTCTCGGTCTTAAGGTACGCCGGAGAACCGAAGTAAAGGGTTCGCTTAATCATAGGAAATTCCTCGATTCCCCTTTACAACGATAGATGTCAGGACTTTATTATGTCTTGGCGGTGTGCCGGCTTGATGTTACCCAGCCTATCAACCGAAAGTTTAATGCAATGCTGTTTAATCATTCTTCTTCCATCCAAGGCACGCTCTACCTTATTCATCGAATCGAACTCTACTCTGTCTACTATGACCTTTGAAACAGTTTGCGGCACGAAGAATGCTTGCCCTTTATTGCAACTGACGAGCTTGTAAATCTTTGCAGCGAGTTTCTCTTTGGCCTTCCAATCGATTCCGGCAATACCCTCACCGTCATCCGGCATGTAGACGAGCTCATTTGGAGAAAGAGTAAACCACCAATACCCAGGCTTTTCTTCGAGGAAGCCGCTTCCTTCGGACTTCGCCTCCACTACCTTTCGAAGCGGAATACTTTCAAATTTTCGGTCGGTCGGCTCATCTTTGCTTTCATAAATTACAAAAAAGAGATTAGTCCCTTTGTCAGCTTCGACAAATGCCCCGGGTCGAATCTCAAATTTTGCTTGAGACTCCTCTTTGATGGTCACTTTTGTGAGCGATGTCTTTCGGCCCTTGTTAAGTATTTCCATTCCTTCCGCTCCAAATGGATCGATCTGTTCATTTTTCTCTCGTCCTCTGTTAATATCATTGATGTTTTGGATATGAATCAGCAATTCGTTTCTCATTGAAGGGTCGGGAATCTTGGAGATTTTTTTTTCATCGAAGCCAGATGAAAGATCAACTCGATTCGCATAGTATTTGGCTAGATTAATGCGCGTAACACGTGTAAGGTCTGCGCCGTTCATATCTTTTAATGGGCTCTCTTTGTATAGGCGTACTGCTTTTTTCAAGTCAGAGCCGGCCCGCCTGATCAATTCTTTTAGGTGTTGTTTTTCTGTCTTGCTGGCAATGGTATCGGGTGCCTTCAGAGCTTCTGATATGCTTATGCCCTCGTATTCCTTCAACATGATTTCTCCGGCTACCGTGGCCTTGTGAAGTGATTGTCGAACATAGGGCGATAATTTTGGCTTCCCCTGTGGGTCCATAACCGATTTGAAGCACTTTTTAAAAGAACCATCTGGCTGCTCGATGAACCGCCAATTCTTGTTGGCCTTTCGACCGTAAATTCGATTAACAGTCCTGAAGGATACGACTATTCCCTCTAATGCTTTGATCGAATCTCTTGTAAATTCCGGCCATGGCTTTCGAAACTTCCGGCTCTGCCAATTATCTGAATCGCTGTTAAGCTGCAGCAGTTTCGGCAGATACTGCTTTAAATCCTGGTCGGTGGGGGATTTTTTATGTTGGGAAGCATTTAGATCATTCAGGTACTTGATGTGACTGAGCGACGTACAAGCGATCACCAAGGCATCCATCGCATGGTGACGGTGGTCAATCCGTTTTTCGTAGCCTTTGAGGCGAAGTATTCTTCTGCCTGTGGATTTACCGTCTTGATCGGTTTCTTCTTCATCCCAAACATAAGGCTCTTTTGTTTTCTCCTCGATACGCTCAAATCGCCATTTTACTAACTCTTTCATCTTTTCACCCAAACCAAATGCGGACTTCAATTCACTTGTAATTTTTCCGGATGTTGCAACGACGGGGTTTTTCCGGTTTTCCGCTACAGGAGACAAGAGCTCATGCAACTTTCTGCTGATATAGCGTGTGTCCCCGAGTTGTCGGTTCGAAAAAGATGCAGGCACGTCTTCACTCAACAGCAAAACTCTTTTTTTCCTGAAAAAGTATAGATTTACATGAGCTTCATATGCCGGCGGGGAAAGTAAATCATTGTGCTTGCCCCCGGACATGATATATTCAAATGCAGTCATATTGCCCTTGTCCTTATTTAAGTGCGTTTCAACAACGACCTTGTTTTCAAGTGAATCATCAAAATAACGGGAACGTGGGATGATATGATCTATATCATATTCCCGACTAAACAATTTTGAGATCGGAATTGGCCTGCCGCTATAAGGAGACAGGAATTTTTGCGACGACCATAATTTGTATTTTTGGATTTCCTCTCTTGTAGGTTCGGATGGTCGTTTGAACCTTACGTTTTTGAAGTCATCTCTTGCGATGGGATCTGCTTGCTTTTCCCAAAGTTTTAGCCGTTCAATGTCTGCAAACGAATTTGGGTTTCCCAGGTTTAATTCTCTGAGTATTGCAGCGATCCGTCTGTTTTCATTTTCATTTTCTGCCATCTTTTCCATGATCTCCTGCCTTTCCTTGGCGTTCTTTTTTAGTTCCCGCGCCAGTTCTATATGGATTTCGGTCGGGCGACCGAATTCGTTCCAAATGTCACGAACGACTCTTAGTGTTTCATTTACGACTTGCTCAACTATAGGATTCCGGAGGTTAAGTGGCTCGGATGGCAAGACCTGGTCCGGATTAAGATAGTATGTATTATCCCTTTCGCTATGTATGCCATAAACCGCATAGGATGCCATGGGAACCATCATTCCCTGGCAATCCGACTCAACCGAGACCTTATATTTCCTGAAGAGATCCCTAACGGGATCGCTGATGCATTCATCAAATTCGCCACTAAGGATTTTTCCAAGTCTGGACCGCGTACCTTCATCAATGGTTTCCCAGCGCCAATATTTTCCGGATCGCATTAAGGGCAACATTCGGCTCATCGCCTGATGTGAAATTGACGAATACGCTTGGCGGAAAGCAGGAGCCTCAGCGATAATGTTCGCCGCTGGCAGAGGAACTTCGAATTGTTTGTGCAAGGCTGACGATACCCAAGAATGGTCCTCCAATGAATATAGAATATGCCACAAAAGGTAAAGTCTGGAGGGATTGTTTAAGAAATTTGCGCAGTCTAAGCCGGCTTTTTTAAATTGCTTTCTTATGATTGCCTTTGTTTCATTTCCGGGAAGTTCCTTGGTCTCATTTTGCCGGTAAAGATTGATCGAATACAGACTCTCACTCAGGCCGAGTTGCCTTAATATTTGCCCCTGGGAAACTCGTTCCCTGGAGTCGAACAGTTCAAAAAGCGATTCCATTACGGAGGGGTTCAGGTAATCCCGGCTCACGTCGACATCAAACCCAGGACGTCCTTGCACGTCTCGCTTGTTTCTCTCAAGAATCCTGATGTTGTTGACCGTCTGCCAAATTCGAAACTCCTGAAATGTCGGACTGCTTACCGGAGCGACCTTATAGGGGACCTTCTTGCCAGTCCGGGGGTCTGCGTAATTTTTCATTGCCAAACGGCAGTCGGCGATGCTGCTTTTCTTTGTCTTTAGTCGCCGCTGGTAATAAATAATGTCTTTGATGAAAAGATGGACGATGCTGTTGTTTCTGATTTCCTTTTGTTTTTCCAGATTTTGTGCATATAGCATTTTTGCGATCGAAGTCATGGCTGCCCGATCGTCCAATGCAGGATTCAAGGTCAATTGCGTGGCTAGAATTGCTTGCAGCTCAGAAATATAAAAGCTTCTGTCGATTGATACGTCTTTTATTACGTACCGCGGGTCTTTTTTCAAGGCATGATAGTAGTATGTTCCCGGAAAGAGCAGCCCGGATCGTCTGATATCCTCCTCTCTGGCTACCTTTTGCTTCGCCCAGCTATCCGCATCTGTATTGTTTAGTGGCCTGAACTCATACCGGGCTGGGTCTTTCTTTGTTGGAGGGATAGTAGTTATTTCCAATTCTAGTTCTCGATTTTCCCATTCTGGTCTAACCTTTTTCGCAACAGTGCCTTTTCTTCCATCGGATAGGGTGACATTGAAAATACTCGATCCTCCTGTTTTTTCGCCCGAATCTTCAATCGATACCACCTGGACGATTTCGACCTTTTTCTCTCTTTTTTTTCGGGGGAGTTCGCTGCCATCTTCCGCGTCCGGCGTAATTTCAGATGATTTTCGGTTACTTTTGAAGCCTCGCCGCTGATTCATGTGGTATAGTACCCTTGCCAGCTCTTCTTTGGATATTTGTTCGCTCAGCGCTTTGTGCCTCAAGAAATATACAACCCAATCTTCCGATATCTCGGTCGTACCAAAGGCAGCCTTCATTTCAAGAAGGGTTGAAGCACTCGGCGGCATTTGATGGCCGGGCTGGAAATTTTCAGGTAGCCAGCCGAGAATCTTTAAGCTGTCGATGAGCCGTTGCCTTCTCAGTATGTAACGCTGTCTGAGTCGACGGGCCCCTCGCGCTTGTCTTCGGATCGCATTTTTGGATGCAGCTTGGCCAGCTTCATACTTGCTCAGTAACTCACTGTCTGTTGGAATAATGCGGACTCCTAGCCCGTCAATTTTGCCTGTGGCAGTGTCAAGGTCTGTTTCTACAACGGCCCAACCGATGGAATTGGTTCCGATGTCCAATCCTAAGACTTTTTTCATAGTGTTTAGTGTTTAAGGTTAATGTATTTGGGTAGTTAAAGAAAGTACATCAATATGTATTAAGGAGCGGGATTAGGAAATCTTTTTTGAATGAATGCGTTATGGATTAAGTATCAGGTATTTGCGGAGACAATCATAAATTGAGGAAGTCTTTTGGGAATTCTCTATATTTGCTTTGAAGCAAATCACAATAAGGATTATTCCGTAGTGTAAACTTTTACTTCAGTCCCGCAGTGATGCGGGATTGTTGTTTCTGCGTGTCGTAACTACTCAAGAACCTCTTTCTTCAAAAGGCGAGCAATAGATTGCATTACAAAATGCCGCCATGCAGGCGGCCGCCGGCCAGGCAAAAAGATATTTTGACTTTGTACGCTTAATGGGCCAAGCTGCCTGCCAAATCCAAGATTTTGAGGTTATCAATTACAACAATTTTTGGATGACATTAAAACACGCTTCCTAACTAAATAATTGTGCAGAATAGCAGAACATCAATAATGAAATTATTGAGAATTGTGCGCAGGTAGGCATTTGTCATTCTTCACCCCCTACTGTATCGTCGGATTCGCCTCCAACGTCTTCCTGATCCTCACCTGGATATCCTGCAAGTGGTACTTCGTCATCCGGTCCGTCACCTTTGGCAGGGCCGCGGCGACTTCGCGCTGGATCGCCAATATATCGGCGCGCACCAGCGAAAAGCCATCGGTCTCGGTCTGGTCCGCCTTCGTGGACAGCAGGATATTCTGCAGCGAGCCGATATAGGACTTCTGCAAATTGCGCCGGTAGGCGTCGATGACATGACCGGACGTCAGATCCCCCCAGATCCCCCGGTGGATCGCGGCGAGGTAGTCCTCGACAGGGTAAGCCCGGGCGCCGAACTGCCGCTGATTGGCCAGGAGCCGGTCGATCGTGGCGATATCGAGCAGCTTATTCAGCACCCGCACCTGCAGGTCTTCGACGAAGTTGGGTTCCGAGGGCTCGGAGACGTAGCGGGTGACCCGCTCATCCAGCAACCACGCGGGGGTCGTAAACAGCTCGCGATTGAAGAAGGCGACGGCTTCCTCCTGCAGCCGGCGGGGGGTCGGCGAATACACGGGCAGGGACTCGTCCTCGGCGCGGGGGGTGATATCGACGCCGCCGATGTTCATCATCACGTGTTGCATGTAACGGGTGAACTGATCTTTCACGGCCTGGTACAGTCGCGCCGTCTCCTCGTAGGTGCCGCCCTCTTCGTGCGTCCAGGTGGGCAGGTTGGGGAGGATGCGCTTGAGGTTGGCGATGCCGTAGGTGCTGGCGCGCGCGGCGTCATCGCCCAAGTCCTCGGACTGGCAGCGAGGATCGGCATGGCCCGTCTCGCGGTTGTCGGCGCCGAACCAAAGGCGGGGGTTTGCGCGAAGGCTATCGGTCACCAAACGGCTCATCGCGATTCGATCGGTCCCCGGCGACTGCCCGCGGGCGGGAGAATAGCCCCACTGGATCGCCCAGCGGTCGTACTCGCCGATGTGGGGGAATAGCTCCTCCTCCGGGATATTGTCCCCGGGTTGGGCTACGTAGTCAAACCTCGCATAGTCCATGATCGAAGCCGTATGGCCGTGCAACGCCAGGTAATGCCGCGACCGAAGACTATCGACCGGTGTGCGGCTGCTCGACCCCATATTATGCCGCAGGCCCAGCGTATGGCCGACCTCGTGAGAGGATACGAAACGGATCAGCTGGCCCATCAGGGAGTCGGGGAATTTGGCGCTGCGGGCGCGGGGATCGACGGCTCCGGCCTGAACCATATACCATTCGTGCAACAACTGCATGACGTTGTGATACCAGCCAATATGCGTCTGGATGATCTCGCCGCTCCGCGGGTCATGGATCTGGGGCCCGTAAGCATTCGTGATCTCGGAGGGCAGATAGTTGACAAAGGAGTAACGCGCGTCGTCCATGTGCATCGTGGTATCTCCCTCGGGCCACTCCTTGCCGACGATCGCATTTTTGAAGCCGGCCTGTTCAAAGGCCTTTTGCCAGTCGTCGATGCCCTGGATCAAATAGGGGCGCCATTGTTTGGGCGTCGCGGGGTCGATATAGATGACGATGGGTTTTTGGGGTTCGACGAGGCCGCCGGCCAGCCACTTCGCGCGGTCTTCGTCGCGGGGCTCGAGCCGCCACCGCAGGATGAAACGCCGGTCCTCGACCTGCTGCTGCTCATCGCTGAAATGATATTCCTGGTCCGCGAAATAGCCCACGCGGGGATCGGCGAGCCGCTGCTGCATCGGGACAGCGGGCAACTCGACAAAGGAAGTGACGGAGGTGAGGGAAACGGGGGAATTAGGTGCGGGGACGCGGGACTCTCCGTTCTTGCTGATCGCGATCTCGACGTTGATGGGATAAACATGGATCGACTCGACATTGAAGTCGTGAAGGCCCGCGATCGCCGCCCGCCGGACAAGGTCGTTGTTGAGCGCGATCGTGTTGACGATCGATTTGGCGTCGCGTAGCCAGTGGGAAACATCGATGATATATGAATTGGTGGCGTGGTGATAGGCTTTGATGGGGAAACTGGCTACGACGGGAAGTTCGTTGGACTTCGTCACCGCCTTGTAGATGTCCGATGCGGTATCGGCCGAGCTAATGACGAGGTCGTAGCGAATGCGGATCGTGGAATCGATGAGGCCGTGATCGAATTGAATGGTCTTTTCATCCAGCACCTCCCCGGGATACACACCCGTCCCGCCAGGGCCGACGCTGAGCCGGTCGATGACCTCGATATCGCGGTGGAGGAGCGTTTCAGGGATCTCGAAATAGATCGTGTCCTTATATTGGTGGACGGTGATGAGCCCGGACATTGTCGTGAAGTGGGGGTCGATGACTTCGGCATAGGGGCGGATCACGGAACGAGGGTCGGGCCTGCCGCTGTCCTTCCTGGCGGTGTCGGCGGGAGGCGGGGTGTTGACGACGCGCACCTGCGCCGGGGCAATTGTGGAACAGAGGAGACAAGTAATGAAGGCCAGGCTGAAGCACGAAAAATATTTCATGAGAATAGTCCGTTAAAATGAATTATAGGCTCGGGTGTGAAGCCTTGAAACAATCCGTTTGGTATCGTGGTCTGCCGTCACTGACGGACCAGCTGATGCCGGGGAATTGTGTCAGACACTGTGTGTAGGCCGCAGCGCGACCGGCGGAGTTTCGGTCCCAAAGAAAGATTACGGGAAAGTCCCCCAGGGCGTCGCCGGACACCAGGTAATCTTCACGGGTCGTCGGGCTCGCGGGATCGATGCGGAGGTCGATGACCAGACCGGCTTTATGTTGACCGCGAAGTTCTTTCAGCAAGTAGGGCACGAGCGAGCGCCCGGCGCCGATCATCGCCTGCAAGGTCGAGTCTTGTGCCGGATCGGGAAAGGCGAGCAGCAGCAACTCGCGACGGTCTCCCTGCACGAAGAGGGTCGTATCGGTGCTATACATCAGATAATTTCCGGTAAGGCCGGTCGCAGCATGAGAAGGAAAAGGCGTCACGGTGGCCGGGATCTCGGGCAGGGTGCCCAGGTACTCGGGCAATTCCTTACGGGCGGGACGGCCGCGCTGGCAACTTGTCAGGGTGAGACCAAGGACCAGGGCGCAGGTGGCGATTAATAGATTCCGTCTGTTCATATTCCTCTAACTCCGGTTACCCTAATTTAAATATAAATACGCGGTTAAATCGCATTATTATGGACTAACGGTCAATTGGCGGCCACGGAGATGAAAATGAACCCGCTCATTTTCAAGCCGTTTCAACACCTCCGATAACGGGAGGTTCCGCTCGAACCTGCCAGTGAATTCGTGTTTCGGGACCTGGCCCTCGTAGACGACGCCGATGTCGTACCAGCGGGCGATCTGGCGCATGACGGCCTCCAGACCGGTGTAGTCGAAGGCGAAATAGCCATTCTTCCAGGCGATGACCTGCGCGACATTGACGTGGCGACCGACGTGCAGCCTGCCATGGGTGTCGAGCGAGGATTGTTCGTCGGGACGGAGGAAGGTGTTCCGACCTTCGCAGGAAACGCGGACGGCGCCGGTGAGGAGGGTGACGCGTTCGGGTGTTTGGTCAGCATAGGCCTTGACATCAAATGTCGTGTTCAGCGCTTCGATCACGCCGCCTTCGTCGGCGACTGGCAGCGCGTAGCTGGACATGTTCGTAAGGGTCGCCGCGGCGGTCGGTGACTTGTGCACCAGGACGCGGAAAGGATGGGCCGGATCCCCGGCTACTTCAAAACACGCTTCGCCCGTGAGCTCCACCGTCCGGTCGATACCGGTAAAGGAGGCCGGGTAGCGGAGGACCGAGGCGTTGTTGAGCCAGACCCGCGTGCCGTCGGGCAGGCGGAGCATGAACTGACCGCCGCGCGGTGTGCTGAGAATGTTGAATGCCGCCACCACCGGTTTCTCGTCGGTCTTTTCCTTGTCGTAAGCGAGTTGGCCATCTGAAACCCGGGACACCGTACTATTACTTTCGGTGGCGAGGACGCCGTTGCCGGTGGTAGCGAGGTCGATGCGGCGCCCGTCGGCGAGGATGAGCGTGGCTTTGTTGCCACCGGGTTGAATGTCGGCAGGGGGGACCCGGGGCGTTGCGGCCGGTATGATAGTCGCACGACGTTGATTCGGGAACCATAGCCAGGCGCCTCCGGCAGCGAGCAGTAAGAGGAGGCAAACAGCGGCGATCCATGGGCCTGCGCGGCGTCTGCGTCTGCGGTGTCGCGCGACAGGAACGCGGGCGAGATGAACGCGGCGGAGTTCGGATATTGCCGTCGCCGGATGGCTTCGGAGCCGCTCTATCTGGGTTTCGCGGCCCTCCGCTTCGGACATCCATTGACGGAGGCGCTCGGATTCCTCCGCCGACAGGACTGCGCCACGGACGTATTTGAAAACGATCGGGTCTATCTCAAGGTCGGGCTGCATGTCGAAGCTTTAAAGGTACTCTATCCTGCGGAGCCGGTGGGGATAACAGCTAAAATTTAACACCTGCCGGAAGTTGATCATTAGGGCGGAGCCGCTGCGGGTGAAGCAACCGAAGGGGGTATTTGGCCGTATTGTATGGGCGAAAGGACCACTAAGGATATTTCCCTGATCAGGACCATCAACCATTACACCGCCTATTAGCAAGCCGGCGCCGCGAAAAGCGGTGCCGGCTTATTTGCAAAATTCTGCTATTAGATTAGTATACCAACAGAATTTGCTCGTCTCACAGTACAACGGCCAACGCCATGCCGTCATGCCCTTTGACACCCACATTTTGTATGATGGTTGCCGTGACGTTCGGGTTGGCTGCCAAAAAATTATTGAACCGGGATACACCGCGGACCTTTTCATCGGCACTGTCCGGGTCAAGCACGGCGCCTTCGCGGATCACGTTGTCGGCTATAATGAGCGTCCCTTTTCTCGACAGGCGAAGCGCCCATTCGAAGTACTCGGTATAAGGCGGCTTGTCGGCGTCGATGAAGATCAGGTCGAATGGGCCGAGCCCCTCGGCGAGAATTTTTGGAAGATTGTCGAGCGCCTTGCCCACCCGGATCTGCACTTTGCCGGCGACGCCGGCGGCCGTGAGATTCTTTCGGGCGATCTCCGCATGCCCGGGATCATATTCCAGCGATATGAGCAAACCGTCGGAGGGAAGCGCCTGAGCTAGCCATATCGTGCTATAGCCGACCAGGGTCCCCAGTTCGAGGATCTTCCTGCTCGCGGTCAGGCGCGCCAGTAATTGCAGGAATTTTCCCTGGTTGGCGGAGATGTTGAAGTTGGCAGGTATCGACGTCTGGCGGACCGATGCGTCTGCCTTCCTTAGGACTTCGTCCTCCGCAATAAAAAGCCCGTTGATGTATTGGTCTACCTGTGTGAATATGTCGTTATTCATGTCCCGGGGCATATGGGCCCGCCGCAAAAGTAATTGAATGCGGCCGATTCCCGCACAGGCCGGACATATGTTAAATTTTCGGGGGCGGGCAACAGAATTCACCGCGGCATAGTTGTAAGCCAGTACATGGCAGGTTCCGGACATATCGACAAACGAGCTGTATGGAAGGCCTTCGTTCTCCTCGTCGGCCTGAGCCTGTTTGCGGAACAGGTTTCGTACAAGTTCTACCGGTCGGCAAGTATGCCGTTGATTGCGTCTCACTTCGGTCGCCATGTTGCCGAGCACTGCGGACCGGCCCGCGACAAGGAGGGCGCCGCAAGGCTTAGCCTTGACAAGCGCTTCGACCTTACCTGCTGCGCGATCCTCACACCACTTATCCGGTTGCTCCCCGGCTGCCGTCCGTTCCAAACCGGCGGACTTTGTGCCTTCGCCGCCAACCCTTCGCGGCCCGCCGGTGTCAGGGCTTTGCCTATCCTGACGGACCGCCTGAAGCATGCATATTGGTTTACTTTCCATCTCATTTATTATGAATTCCGGATATAAGAATTTCATCAATCATATTATGCAGGACCCCGGCTACCACTGTCCCGTATGCGGCGCCGCGAGATATGTGACCGACCAGGGTAATCATGAGTTGACGCTCCACTGCTCTTCATTAGCGGCGCGTTTCTGGGATTATCCCCGGGGCTCCGCGGATCAGGCAACGGCGATCGAACACTGGGACCGGTCGAGAAAAGACGTCTTCTTGTCGATGGAGGATGTCCTTCGATATCTCGTCGCCGGAGAAGCGGTCGCGTCGCCGGGCACGGCTGTGACCGGACCCGAACGCCCTCCGGACCCTTGAGGTAACTTATTGCTAACGGCCGGACTATTGAAATTGACCATGCGGGGGAACCACCAGATGAGGATCCTGATCGCCGAAAGCGACCCGGAACTTGCGATCAGCATCCAGGCTTACCTGATACAGGAGAACTATGTCTGCGACATGGCCTCGTCGGCTCAGGAAGCAAGGGATTTTATCGGTGCATTCATGTATGACTGCATCGTGCTGGACAACGCCTTGCCCGATGGCGGCGGGACGCGGGTGCTCAATACCCTCAGGGGCAGCCAGCGGAGGGATAAAGTGATCGTCATTTCCGCGCCGGACTCGCTGCAGGCGCGGGTGAAGGCCCTCAATTCCGGTGCGGACGACTACCTGGCAAGGCCGTTCGAGCTTTCGGAGCTCAACACCCGGATCGCCGCGCTGGTCCGCGGTAAGAAGGTGCAGGGACGGTCACGGATCGTCCACCATGAACTGGTCGTCGATCTTTCCGCCGGTAGCGTCACCGTTAAAGGGACGCCGATCGCGCTGACCCGCGTCGAATTCGACTTGTTGTTGCTGCTGCTTTCCAACCGGGACCGGGTGATTTCCAAAACAGCGATCGCGGAGATCATCTCCGCCGCGGCACCGCACATGCATGACCATATCGGCAGCGTGTACCGGCATGTACAGCACCTCAAACAAAAACTGGCGGCGGCGGGGTGTCGCGATTATATCAGGACGGTGCATGCCGCGGGATATGAATTTACGGGCCGGTAGGCAGCGCCGGCTTTGGCGATTTATTGACTAAATTACCCTCATGAAACTAGCCACGCAGATCCTTCTGGGCTTTCTGATCGCCATTTCCATCGACCTAATGGATTCGTTCGTAAACTACAGGCTGACCTTGCAGGTCAAAAAAAACCTGGAATTCCTGGACCGCTCGGAGACGGTTATCCGGGAGTCGAACGCACTCAACGAGCGTATCCTGCAGATGCAAGCTTCTTTCAGGGGTTTCCTGCTGACGGGGGATGAAACTTATTTGGAACGGTATTCCGGCGGCAAAACGGCAGTGCCCGGTATGATGGCCGCGGAAAGATCGCTCGTCCCGCTTGCCGGAGAACGGGCGATCCTGGACTCGGTGGCGTATTTGTACGGCCAATGGATCCTGAATTCCGACACGCTGATCGACATCAAGAGGAATTCCGGAGGCATTCGCGGCGACCCCGGGCAGCAGGCGCTCCTGGACACCCGTTTCCGACAAACCAGGCAACAACGATATAACACCCGGTTGGCGGACCTCTTTTCAGCCCTTGAGACCTCGGAATACGAGCAACGGAACAACCGTAGAGCCGTACTTGCCGCCGCCACCAGCAGGACAGATGCGTATTCGTTTTTCTT
>Ga0134125_10005404_pt1 | contig 14527 bp, 12 predicted proteins | sample KB31751_FD_96464 | JGI IMG/M metagenome (GOLD analysis project Ga0134125, IMG submission 96464) | Terrestrial soil microbial communities with excess Nitrogen fertilizer from Kellogg Biological Station, Michigan, USA - KB3-175-1 | ecosystem: Environmental > Terrestrial > Soil > Unclassified ... | reverse complement strand
CGTGCTCCCAGTCCTTGAACTCGGACTTCGGCCCGGCCAGCAGCGCCGTCACGAACGCCTCGTACTGGCCGCGGTCCATCGGGCAGTTGATGTAGGCGGCCGCGTCGCCGCCCGGGCCGGCCTTGTCGTAGCGCGACTGCCGCCAGGCGAGGCTCATGTCGATCGTCTCGGCGTGCACGATCGGCGCGATGGCGTCGAAGAAGCTGAGCTCGGCCTCGCCGGTGAGCCGCCCGATCGCCTCGGCGAGGGCAGGGGAGGTGAGCGGCCCGGTGGCGACGACGACGCGCTCCCAGCCGGTCGGCGGCAGGCCGGCGATCTCGCCGCGCTCGATGCGGATGCGCGGATGCGCTTCGATGGCCCGCGTGACCGCCTCGGCGAAACCCTCGCGGTCGACCGCCAGGGCGCCGCCGGCCGGCGTCTGGTGCGCGTCGGCGCAGCGCAAGACGAGCGATCCCAGCCGCCGCATCTCGGCGTGCAAAAGGCCGACGGCGTTGGCTTCCCAGTCGTCGGCGCGGAACGAGTTGGAGCAGACCAGCTCGGCGAGGCGATCGGTCTGGTGGGCGTCGGTGCGGCGGAGCGGCCGCATCTCGTGCAGCACGACGTCAGCCCCGGCCGCCGCGGCCTGCCAGGCCGCCTCCGACCCCGCCAGGCCCCCGCCGATGATGTGGATGACGTCCGCGGACATGGGCGGCCCTCCTACCCTCAGGCGCCGGCCGGCGGAAGTGGTGCGCACGCGTCGAATTGAGGTATTCTAAAGGCGGGCTGTGAAGGGCTGGCTCGATGGCTGACATCTCGATCGGTTCGGCGGTGGGATCGGGCTTCCAGCTGATCGCCAGGAAGCCGCTGACCGTGATGACCTGGGGCCTGCTGCGGGTGCTCTTCACCGCGGGCGTCTTCGCGCTGTTCGCGCCGGCGGTGCTCGGCATGTTCGCCGAGCTCTCGCACAACGCCCAGGCGAACGCCGGCGGCCAGGCGTCGCAGGCCGCAGCCGCCCGCATGATGTCGCATTTCCTGGTCATCCAGGGCGCCGGCTCTCTCGTGCAGATCGTCGGCCTGTTCGTCAGCACCGTGACCTACTGCGCCGTCGCGCGCGCCATCCTGCATCCGGAGCGCGCCGCGTTGGCTTACCTCAGGCTGGGACCGCCCGAGTTCTTCCTGGCGGTGATCGCCTTCGCGGCCGGCATCGTCCTCGCCATCGGCCTCTTCATCGCCATGATCCCGTTCGTGATCGCGATCGCCATCCTCGCCTCGCAGAAGCTGTTCGTCGCCATGGCCGTGGTGATCGGGCTGGGCGCGCTGGTGCTGTTCGCAGGGCTGATCTACGTGCTGCTGCGCTGCGTCTTCGTCATCCCGATGATGGTCGACGACGGCCAGTTCCACCTGTTCGACGCCTGGACGCTTACCAAGGGCCGCGTCGGCAGCCTGTTCCTGATCGGACTGAGCCTGGTCGTGATCCTGATCGGCGCGGAGGTGGTGGTCGGCGCCTTCATGGTCGGGCTCGGGATGGCGGCGGTGGGCGCCGCCGGCGGCTTCCAGAACGTGCAGGGGTTCCTGCAACTCGGCCCGGCGGTGGTGATCGGACGCCTGGCTCCATGGCTGATCGCCTACGCCGTGCTGGGGATTCCGGTGATCGGGTGCGTGACGGCGATCTGCATGGCGCCGTGGGCGAGGGCCTATCGCGACGTGCTGCCGCCGGCTGAGCCGGCCGCCGCCACGCCGCCGCCGATGACGCCGCCGCCGGTCGAGCCGTCGCCCGTCGTCGCCTAAAGTCTTAAGTCGGCCGCGCCATCCTCGTTCGCGATTCGCTTAGCGTCCCTTCTCTGCAGTCACGCGCCTTGGTCCCCCACCGCCTCTCACCCGTTGAAGCCGCCCTCGAGGGCCTGCGCGTCGTGCGCCGCGAGCCCTGGGCCGTGGTTTACTGGATCGCCGTCTGGGCCGTCGCGCTGGCCCTCATCGCCACCATCCGGCTCGCCACCGGGGCGCTGGGGCCGGTGCAGCGGTCGGCCGACGGTCTCGACGCCTTTCGCCGGCTGGGACCGCTGGCGCTGGTGCTGGCGCCCACGCTGTTCGTGCTCTGGGTCATGACGACCGCCACCGTCTACCGCGCCGTGCTGAGGCCTGGCGAGCACGGCTGGCACCTCTTCAAGCTCGGTCCAGACGAGGCGCGCATCGCCGCGCTGAGCGCCGTCGAGACGGTGCTGCTGACGCTGCTGGGCGGCGTGCCGGCCTACCTGCTGCTCGTGCTGCTCAACCCGATCTTCGAGGCCGCGCCTGGCTTCAGCCGCACCATCGCCGTCGTCGGCTTCGTCTCGACCATTTTGATCGACGCCTGGCTGGCGGTGCGCCTGTCGCTGTTGCCGGTGCAGACGTTCGCCAGGCGCAGCTTTCCCGTCGACGAATACTGGGGCTTCGCGCGCGGCCACTTCTGGAAGCTGCTGTTGAGCTACCTGCTGGTGGTCGCCGAGGTGTTCGGCTTCCTGATCGTTTCGCTGGCCGCGCTGGCGGCGTTCGGCGTACTGGCCGAAGCCGTGATCGCCTGGCAGGGCGGCGGTCTCTTGCGCAGCCTGGCGCTGTGGGCGCTGGTCGTCATCCTGGCGGTGCTCACCGCGATCGTCTTCGTGGCCCCGCTGATCCTGGTCTGCGGCTGCCAGGCCAACGCCTACCGCGCCATCGTCGCCGAGCGCAAAGAGCCGGCCGGCGCCCCCGCCGCCGCATGAAGGTGATCGACGCGCCCTCGCCGAACTTCGACGCCCGCGTGCGGCCGCCGGACATGATCGTCATGCATTACACCGGCATGCTGACCGGCGAGGCGGCGCTGGCCCGACTGCGCGACCCGCAGGCCAAGGTCTCGGCCCACTACATGGTCGAGGAGGACGGGCGCGTCTTCTCGCTGGCGCCGGAGGCGCGGCGGGCCTGGCATGCCGGCAAGGCGTTCTGGAAGGGCGAGCGCGACATCAACGGCTGTTCGATCGGCATCGAGATCGTCAACCCGGGCCACGAGTTCGGCTATCGGCCGTTCCCGGATGCCCAGATCGCCGCGGTCATCGAGCTCACCGCCGAGATCCGCGGGCGTTGGGAGGTGCCCGACGCGCGGATCGTCGGCCATGCCGACGTCGCGCCAGATCGCAAGGAGGACCCGGGCGAGCTCTTTCCCTGGAAGCGGCTTGCCGAGGCCGGTCACGGGCTGTGGGTCGAGCCGGGGCCCGCACCTGGCCCGCCGCTCGCCGAGGGCGCCGAAGGGGCGGGCGTCTTCGCGCTGCAGGCGGGGCTGACGCGGCTCGGCTACGACAGCGCGCCGAGCGGCAAGTACGATGCGGCGACCGCGGCCATCGTGCGCGCCTTTCAGCGCCACTGGCGCCAGCGCCTGGTCGACGGCGTCGCCGACGGCGAGACGCGCGCGCGGCTGATCGCGCTCCTAAGGCTCGCGGCGGCGTGACCGCGCCCGGCCGCATCGTGCTGCTCAACGGACCGCCGCGGGCGGGCAAGACCAGCATCGCGACGGCGATCCAGGACCGCTTCGAAGGCGTCTGGATGAACATCGGGCTCGACAACTTCAAATCGATGACGCCGCAGCGCTATCAGCCCGGCATCGGCCTGCGCCCAGGCGGCGAGCGGCCGGACCTGGAGCCGCTGGTGCTGACGCTGTTCCTCGCCATGTACGAGTCGATCGCCGCGCACAGCCGCCGCGGCGTCAACGTGGTCGCCGACGTCGACCATCACGACGGCTACTCGCGGCCGCTGGGCATCCTGCCGCAGTGCGCCCGGCTGCTCGGGGGCCTGCCGGCCCTGCTGATCGGGGTGCGCTGCCCGATCGAGGTGATCATGGCGCGCCGCCAGGCCACCTGGGGCCGCAGCTACGAGCCGGACGGGTCGATCCCTCGGCCGATCCGCCTCTTCCAGGCGCTGGTCCACACGCCCGGCATCTACGACCTCGAAATCGACACCTCCGTGATGAGCCCCGGGCAATGCGCCGACGCGATCCGGCGCCGCCTCGACGAGGGTCCGCCGCCGACCGCGCTGCAGCAGCTGGCGGGCGCCGCTTGACCGAGCCTGGCTGCGCCCCCACCTTGCCGGCGGACCAGACGGCCGGGCGGCCGCTCTCGCCGGGCGACCGGCGGGGGAGGAAAGTCCGGGCTCCACGGCGACAAGGCGGCGGGTAACGCCCGCCGGGGGTGACCCCAGGGACAGCGCCACAGAAAGCAAACCGCCCCGCCCAGCCTTTGGCGAAGCAGGGCAAGGGTGAAAGGGTGGGGTAAGAGCCCACCGCGGACCGGGCGACCGGGACGGCATGGCAAGCCCCGCCTGGAGCAAGACCGAATAGGGGTCCTCAAGTCCGCCTTCACGGGCGGGCGGCGCCGTCGCTGGCGCTTCGGGGGCCCGGGTGGGTCGCGAGAACCGTCCAGCAATGGGCGGTCCAGAGGAATGGCCGCCGCGTCCGCTCACCGAGCGGGCGGCACAGAACCCGGCTTACAGGCTGTCTGGTCCGCATTCCCGAGATCACCGTCAAAGTCGCCCGAGGCGCCCCGCGCTCGGGCGTTCGGACGTTAGCTGGCGAGTCTTCGTTCTGTAGTTCCTTGTATGTTCTGTGGATAACCTTGCGGGATTAACCATAACTGCGGGTCTGTTCTCTCGAAACTAGGGTGGAATAGGTAGTTGGTGTCATTGCGTGGCAGTTCATCCCATGTTAACCCAATCACCTCGCCTTAGGTTGGGCGGTCTCGCGGGCGGGGAGGCGGGCCGCATGGGCTGGGGCGAGCGGTGCGGCCGAGGTTTGCGGACCTCGGGCTTCGCCGTTCATGGAAGCCTTCACGGGCGGGGCTGGTGTTCATCTCGACCTTCGAGAAACAGCTGGACGCGAAGCGCCGGATCGTCGCGCCGGTGGAGTACCGCACCGCGGTCGCCCCGTTCGACGGCCTGTTCTGCTTCCCCTCCATCGAGGCCGACTGCATCGAGGGCGGCGGCAGGGCGCTGTTCGACAGCTACGCGAAGCTGATCGACGAGTATCCTTTCGGGGACCCCGACCGCACGGCGCTGGAGACCTCGATCATGGGCGGGATGGCGCAGCTGTCGTTCGACACCGCCGGCCGCATCACCCTGCCCGAGAGCCTTTGCGAGATGTTCGGGCTGACCGACTGGGTGACCCTGGTGGGCCTCGGCGACCGGTTCCAGATCTGGCCGCGCGATGCGTTCCGCGAGCGCACCCTCCAGCAGCGCGAGGCGGCCCGCTCGGCCCTGCTGAGTCGCGCCCGCCGTCACGCCGCGGCGAAAACCGCCGCTCTGGCCGCGGCGGACGCACCGCCAGGCGACGCCGATGCCTGATGCGCCACACACGCCGGTGCTGCTCGCCGAAGTGATCGAGGCGCTGGCGCTCCGGCCCGGCCAGCTGATCGTCGACGGCACCTTCGGAGCCGGCGGCTACAGCCGCGCCTTCCTGGAGCGCGGCGCCGAGGTGGTCGCGTTCGATCGCGACCCGGCGGCGCGCAACTACGCCGCAGCTTTGGCGGGCGGCGGCCGGCTTAGGCTGACCCAGGATCGATTCTCCACCATGGCTCAGCACCTTGGCGACGCCGCCGCCGACGGCGTCGCACTCGACCTCGGCGTCTCCTCGATGCAGCTCGACGAGCCGGCGCGCGGCTTCTCGCTGATGCGCGACGGTCCGCTCGACATGCGGATGGGCGCCGACGGCCTGACCGCCGCCGAGTTGGTCAACCAGGCGCCCGAGGCGGAGCTCGCGCGCATCTTCCGCGACTGTGGCGAGGAGCGGCAGGCGAGGCGCATCGCCGCGGCGATCGCGCGGCGGCGCGGCGAGCGGCCGTTCGAGCGCACGCTCGATCTCGCCGATCTGGTGGAGCGCGCGCTGGGCGGGCGGCGCGGCGCCAAGCTGCATCCGGCCACCCGCGTCTTCCAGGCGCTGCGCATCGCGGTGAACGCCGAGCTCGACGAGCTGGAGGCAGGCCTCGTCGCCGCGGAGCGCGTGCTGAAGGCCGGCGGGCGCCTCGCCGTGGTCAGCTTCCATTCGCTCGAGGACCGGATCGTCAAGACCTTCCTCGCCGAGCGCTCCGGCCGCGTCGCCGGCGGCTCGCGCCATGCCCCGCCGGTCGCGAAAAGGCCGGCGCCGAGCTTCGAGCTGATCTTCGGCGGCGCGCGCGGTCCGTCCGAGGCGGAGGCCGAAGCCAATCCGCGCGCCCGCTCGGCCAAGCTGCGCGCCGCGGTGCGCACCGCCGCGCCGGCCTGGAGGGCGGCGGCATGAGGCTCTCCGGCGTCCTTCGCCAGCGCGTCCGCGGCTTCCGGGTGGTCGACGTCGCCGCGCTGGTCATCTGCCTGGCGCTGGCGCTGACCGTCTACGCGTTCAAGACGTCGGCCGGCGACGAGCGGCGCGACATCACCGACGTGGAGCAGCAGGTCCGCGATGAGACCAAGGCGGTGGAGCTGCTGCGAGCCCGGGTCGCGCACCTGGAGGCGCCGGACCGGCTGGAGCGGCTGGCGCGCGCCGACGGCCAGGCGCCTGTCGCCGCCAAGCAGGAGGTGACGGCGCAGGCGCTGCCGCAGGTCTCGACCGGAGGCCAGCCATGAGCCTCGTCGGCGCGCTCACCCGGCCGCTGTCGCCGGTCGGCCGCTGGATCCTCGGCATGGAGCACGCCTTCGAGCGGGCCCGCACCTCGGACAAGGCGGTCGACGACACGCGGCTGCGCATCTTCTTCGTGCTGGCGCTGTTCGGCTTCGGCTTCGTCACGCTGGCGCTCGGCGCGACCAAGGCGGCGCTGTTCTCGCCCTGGAGCCATGGCGTGGAGATCGCCGCGCCGGCCCCCAACGCCCGCGCCGCGCTCACCGATCGCAACGGCGAGATCCTAGCCGTCGACGTGCCGCGGTACGGGCTCTACGTCGATCCGAACGAGATGGTGCACAAGGCCGACGTGCGCGCCGCCCTGGTTGGCGCGATGCCGGCGATCTCGGCCGCCAAGCTCGACCGCATCCTTGCCGGCGACAAGCGCCAGTACCTGATCGGACAGCTGACGCCCGACCAGCGCCAGCAGATCCACGATCTCGCGCTGCCCGGCGTCACCTTCGAGGAGGAGGAGGGCCGCGCCTATCCGCTGGATACGCTGGCCGCGCACGTGATCGGCTTCGCGTCGAAGGACGGGGTAGGCCTGGCCGGCGCGGAGAAGGCGTTCGACGCGCAGCTGCGGGCGCCCGACGCCAAGCCGCTGGCGCTGTCGATCGACCTGCGCGTGCAGGGCGCGCTGGAGGACGAGCTCTCGCAGACCTCGCAGGCGCTGGGCGTCGCCGACGGGGTCGGCCTGGTGGTGAACGTACATACCGGCGAGATACTCGGCATGGCCAGCTGGCCGAGCTACGACGCCAACGATCCGGGCGCGGCCGATCCGAGGACGATGGTCAACCACGCCGCGGCGACGGTCTACGAGCCGGGCTCGGTGATGAAGGTGTTCACGCTGGCGATGGGCATCGACGCCGGCGTCGCCACGCCCGACACCATGTTCGACGTCGGCACGCCGCTGGTGCTGCCGGGCCAAACCATCCACGACTACGACCACGGCGATGCCGAGCTTTCGCTGGCGCACGTCTTCACCCACTCGTCGAACATCGGCGCGGCGCGGCTCGGCCTCTTGGCCGGCGCGTCCACCATGAGCCGCTACTTCCACGCCTTCGGCCTCTTCGACGCCGCGCCGAGCGAGCTGGTGGAGTCGGCCCGGCCGCTGACCCAGAAGGTGCTGACGCCCAACATCGTCGCGTCGATGTCGTTTGGTCATGCGATCTCGGTGACGCCGCTCGCCATCGCCACGGGCATGAGCGCGATCCTGAACGGCGGTATCTACAGGCCGCTGACGCTGAAGAAGCTCGAGTCCGGCCAGTCGCCGGCGCCCGGCCGCCGCGTCATCAAGGAATCGACCTCCGAAACGATGCTGCGGCTGATGCGCATGAACGTGACCGAGGGCACCGGCACGCGGGCCGACGCGCTGGGCCTGCGCGTCGGCGGCAAGACCGGCACGGCGACCAAGCTGGTCCACGGCCATTACGTGAAGGGCCACAACGCGCTGAACCTCGCCTCGTTCGCGGCGGTTTTCCCCACCGACGGACCGGTCGACGCCGATCGCTACCTGGTGCTGATCATGCTCGACGAGCCGAAGCCCGTGGCGGCGGACAGCGGCGTCACCAGCGGCGGCTTCACCGCCGCGCCGGCGGCCGCCCGCATCATCGACCGCATCGCGCCGTTCCTCGGCGTGCGCCGCGTCATCTTGGCGTCGGATCTGGCCCGCAAGTCGGGCCCGGGCGCGGGGGCTGCCGCCGACAGGCTGGGGGCCAACGAGCGGTGACCGCGCGCCGACTTTCCGATCTCCTGCGCCGCGATCTCGCGGTCGACCCCGTCATCGAAGGGGTGACGGCCGACAGCCGCAAGGTGAAGCGCGGCTGGCTGTTCGCCGCGCTGCCGGGCTCGGCCGCCGACGGACGCGACTTCGTGCCGGCCGCGCTGAAGGCCGGCGCGGCCGCCGTGCTCGCCGAGGCGCCGGTCAAGGCTGACGCGCCCGTCGTGCAGGTCCACGACGCGCGGCGCGCCTATGCGCTGGCGGCGGCGGCGTTCTGGGGCGCGCAACCGGCGACCTGCGTCGCCGTCACCGGCACCAACGGCAAGACCTCGGTCGCCACGTTCTGCCGGCAGATCTTCGAACGGCTCGGCCACAGCGCGGCCAGCATGGGCACGCTGGGCGTGCGCGCCGGCGCCGACCAGATCACGCCGGGCGGGCTGACCACGCCCGACGCCGGCGACGTCGCGCGGCTGCTGGCTGATCTGGCCGGGCGTGGCGTCACCCACCTGGCGCTGGAAGCCTCGTCGCACGGGCTCGACCAGCGCCGGCTCGACGGGGTGAACCTGACTGCGGCCGGCTTCCTCAATCTGACCCAGGACCACCTCGACTACCACGGCACGATGGACGGCTACCGCGCCGCCAAGCTGCGGCTCTTCGAAGAGCTGGCGCCGCGCGGGGCGAGCGCGGTGCTCAACGCCGACTCCGAGGCCTACCCGGCGTTCGCCGCCGCGGCGGTGACGCACGGCCTGACGGTCTTCTCGGTCGGGGCGATGGGCCAGGGACTGACGCTGGCGCACCGCGCGCTCACGCCGGCGGGCCAGCGTCTGCGGATCGGCGCGGAAGGCCGCAACTACGACATCCGTCTGCCGCTCGCCGGCGTTTTCCAGGCCGCCAACGCGCTGGTCGCCGCCGGCCTGTGCATCGCCGCCGGCGAGAAGACCGAGCCCGTGCTGGCGGCGCTGGAGCATGTCGAGGGCGCCCCGGGCCGCCTGCAGCGGGTCGGCGCGGGCCGCAGGGGCGGCGAGGCCTATGTCGACTATGCCCACACGCCGGACGGCCTGGAGAAGGTGCTGCTGGCGCTGCGGCCGCACGCGAGCGGTCGGCTGATCGTGGTGTTCGGCGCGGGCGGCGACCGCGACCGCGGCAAACGCCCGAAGATGGGCGCGATCGCCGCCAGCCTCGCCGACGTCGCCATCGTCACCGACGACAATCCCCGCTCCGAGAATCCGGCGGCGATCCGCGCCGAGATCCGCGCGGGCGCGGCGGGCCTTCGCGAGATCGGCGACCGCCGCGAGGCGATCCGCGCCGCCGCGGCGATGCTGAAGGACGGCGACGTGCTGCTGGTGGCCGGCAAGGGCCACGAGCAGACCCAGATCGTCGGCGCGATCATCCACCCGTTCGACGACGTCGACGAGACCGCCGCTGCGCTCGGTCTGGAGCCGGCGAATGGCTGAGCCCGCCGCCAGCAAGGTGCTCTGGACATCGGCCGAGATCGTCGCGGCGACGGGCGGCGAGCTTTCGCGCGCGCCTTTCGCCGCGACCGGCGTCTCGATCGACACCCGCACCCTGGAGCCGGGCGACCTCTTCATAGCGCTGGAGGGCGAGCGCGACGGGCACGCGTTCGCGGCGGCGGCGCTCGAGCGCGGCGCGGCCGGCGTGCTGGCGAGCAAACCGGTGGCCGGCGCGGCGGTGCTGGTTCCGCATACCCTCGCGGCGCTGGAGCGGATGGGCGAGGCGGCGCGCGAGCGGGCCTCGCAGGCGAGGCGCGGCGCAGTCACCGGCTCGGTCGGCAAGACCAGCGTCACCCAGGCGATCGCGGCGGGGCTCGCGCGGGCCGGCCGCGCGCACGCCTCGGTCAAGTCGTACAACAACCACATCGGCGTGCCGCTGACGCTGGCGCGGATGCCGAAGGACGCCGAGCGCGCCATCTTCGAGATCGGCATGAATCATGCGGGCGAGATCGCGCCGCTGACGCGGATGGTGCGTCCCGAGGCCGTGGTGGTCACCACCGTCGCTCAGGCCCACATCGAGAACTTCGTCGACGGCGAGATGGGCGTCGCTCGCGCCAAGGCCGAGATCTTCGACGGCCTCGGCCACGGCGGCCGGGCGGTGCTGAACGCCGACAACCGGTGGTTCGACTTCCTGGCCGACACGGCCAAGGGGCGCGGCGCGCAGGTGCTCTGCTTCGGGACGCGCGACGGCTGCGCCGCCCAGCTCACCGACTTCCGGCTGGAGGGCGCGGGCGCCCGCGTCGAGGCGCGGCTGCACGGGCGGCCGATCAGCTTCGCGCTGCGCCAGACCGGCTCGCACTGGGGGCTGATGAGCCTGGCGGCGATCCTGATGATGGAGGCGCTGGACGTCTCCGAAGCCGACGCGCTGGCGGCGCTCGAGGCGTTCGAGCCGCTGGAGGGCCGCGGCGCCGAGTCGACGGTGCCGATCGCCGGCGGCGCCTTCACGCTGATCGACGAGAGCTACAACGCCAACCCGGTCTCGGTCGCCGCCGCGTTGCGCACGCTCGGGCTTCGCACCCCGCGCAACCGCCGCATCGCCGTGCTCACCGACATGCTGGAGCTCGGCCCGGAGTCACCGGCCTATCACGCCGGGCTCGCCGCCGACCTCGAGGCCGCCAGGGTCGACCTGGTGTTCTGCGCCGGGCCGATGATGAAAAGCCTGTTCGAGGCGCTTCCCGCGACTCGCCAAGGCGCGTACGCCGAAGACGCGGCGTTGCTCGCGCCGGTCGTCACCCGGGCCGTAGAGCCAGGGGACGTGGTGATGGTGAAGGGCTCGCGGGATTCGCACGCCAAGGCGCTCTACGAAGCCTTGAAGGCGCTGTCGCCCCGCGCAGGGGAGGCCGCCTGATGCTCTACCTGCTCTACGAGCGATTGGCGGACAACCACTACATCCCCGTCCTCAACCTGCTGCGCTACCTCACCTTCCGCTCCGGCCTCTCGCTGATCACCGCCCAGCTGACCGTGGTCGCGATGGGCTCGCGCTTCATCCGCTGGATGCAGGCGCGGCAGGGCAGGGGGCAGCCGATCCGCACCGACGGCATCGAGCGCCACGTGGTCGAGAAGGCCGGCACCCCGACGATGGGCGGTCTGATGTTCCTGGCCGGCATCGTGGTCGGCACGCTGCTGTGGGCCGACCTCGGCAACATCTACGTCTGGATGGTGCTGTTCGTGACGGTGACGTTCGGCGTCCTGGGCTTCTTCGACGATTACGCCAAGGTCACCAAGCAGAGCACCGCCGGCATCTCCGGCTGGGCGCGCATCCTGATCGAGGCGTCGGTCGCGATCCTCGCCGTCTTCCTGATCGTCTGGTTCGGCGAGCCCTCGCCAGAAGGTCACGCGCTCTCCACGTCCGTGGCGTTCCCAGTCTTCAAGCGCGCGCTTCTGGACCTCGGCTGGTTCTACGTCGCGTTCGGCGCTCTGGTGATCATGGGCGCGTCCAACGCCGTGAACTTCACGGACGGTCTCGACGGCCTCGCCACCGTGCCGGTGATGATCGCCGCCGGCACCTTCGGGCTGATCGCCTACCTCGTCGGCAACTTCAAATTCGCCGACTACCTGCAGCTCCACTTCGTGCCCGGAGTCGGCGAGGTGGGGATCTACTGCGCGGCGATGGTCGGCTCGTGCCTCGGGTTCCTCTGGTACAACGCCCCGCCGGCGCGGATCTTCATGGGCGATTCCGGCTCGCTGTCGCTGGGCGGCGGGCTGGGCGCGGTCGCGGTTTCCACCAAGCACGAGATCGTGCTCGCCATCGTCGGCGGCCTTTTCGTGCTGGAGACGGTTTCGGTGATGGTGCAGGTCGCCTCGTTCAAGCTGACCGGGCGCCGGGTGTTCCGAATGGCGCCGATCCATCACCATTTCGAGCGGCTGGGCTGGGCCGAGCCGACCATCGTGATCCGCTTCTGGATCATCGCCGTGATGCTGGCGCTGGCCGGCCTCGCCACCTTGAAGCTGCGGTAAGGGAGGGCCGTTCGTCTCGTCATGATCCCGGTCCGCGGCTTCGAGCATAGGAAGGTCGCCGTGTTCGGCCTGGCCCGCACGGGCCTCGCCGCCGCGCGCGCGCTCGCCGCCGGCGGGGCCGAGGTGGTGGTCTGGGACGAAAAGCCCGCCGCCCGCGCAGCCGCCAAGGCCGAGGGCTTCGCCCCAGAGGACCTGGCGCAAGCAGACTGGAGCACGCTGGCGGCGCTGGTGCTCTCGCCCGGCGTGCCGCTGACCCATCCGAAGCCGCACTGGACCGTCGAGCGGGCGCAGGCGGCCGGCGTGCCGATCATGGGCGACGTCGAGCTCTTCGCCCGCACCGTCGCCGCCGCGCCTTCGCACAAGCGCCCGAAGATCGTCGCCATCACCGGCACCAACGGCAAGTCGACCACCACCGCGCTCATCGGCCACGTCTGCCGGCAGGCCGGCCGCGACGTGCGCATCGGCGGCAACATCGGGGTGGGCGTCCTCGACCTCGAGGACATGCACGGCGGCGCCGTCTACGTGCTGGAGCTGTCGTCGTACCAGCTCGACCTGACCTCGAGCCTGAAAGCCGACGTCTCGATCATCCTCAACATCTCGCCCGACCACCTGGAGCGGCACGGCGACATGGACGGCTACGTCGCCGCCAAGAAGCGGGTCCTGCTGAACCAGGGCAAGGGCGACACGGCCGTGGTCGGGGTCGACGATCCCTGGTGCCAGCAGATCGTCACCGAGATCACCGCGCTCAACCGGCGCACCATCGTGCCGATCAGCGCCCGCCGTTCGATGGGTCGCGGGGTCTATGCCCTGCAGGGCGTGCTCTACGACGCCATGGGCGAGCGGGTGACCGAGATCGCCGACCTGACGCGCGCGGTCTCGCTGCCGGGGCGCCACAACTGGCAGAACGCCGCCGCGGCCTACGCCGCCGCCCGCGCGCTCGGCATCGGAGAGCAGGCCGCAACGGACGGGCTGATGACCTTTCCGGGTCTGGCGCATCGCATGGAGACGGTGGGCGCAATCGGCCGGGTGCGCTTCGTCAACGACTCGAAGGCCACCAACGCCGACGCCGCGCGCCAGGCGCTCTCGAGCTATCCAAAGGTCTACTGGATCGCCGGCGGCCAGCCGAAGACCGGCGGCATCGAGAGCCTGGCCGACCTCTTCGGCGGCGTCGCGAAGGCCTACCTGATCGGCGAGGCGCAGGACGCGTTCGCCGCCACGTTGGGGCGCCGCGTGCCGCATGTCCGGTGCGGGGTGATGGAGGCGGCGGTGCGCGCCGCCTTCGAGGACGCGCGCGCCTCCGGCGAGGACGCCATCGTGCTGCTGTCGCCAGCCTGCGCTTCGTTCGACCAGTTCGCCGATTTCGAGGACCGCGGCGAAGCCTTCCGCGCCGCCGTCCACCAGCTCACCGTGCCCGTGCCGCGCGAGGTTCGCGCCTAAGCCCATGGCCGAGCTCGAGCTGCCGTCCTCCGCGCATCCGTTCTCCCGCGCCGACCGCTCGCGGCTGGGGCTGTGGTGGTGGACGGTCGACCACTGGCTGCTGGGCGCGGCGCTGGCGCTGATCGGGCTCGGCGTGATGCTGTCGTTCGGCTCGAGCCCGGCGGCGGCGTTCCGGCTCGGCATCGCCTTCCCGTTCCACTTCGCCGTGCGCCAGTCGATCTTCGCGGTGGGCGGCGTCGCCGTCTTGCTGGGCGTCTCGGTGCTGACCCCACGCGGCGTCCGCCGGGCCGCCTTCTTCATCTACATCGTCACCATCGCGCTGATGGTGCTGCTGATCTTCCTCGGCCACAACGCCAAGGGCGCCACGCGCTGGGTCGAGTTCGCCGGATTCACGCTGCAGCCCTCGGAGTTCATGAAGCCGGCGCTGATCGTGCTGGTCGCCTGGATGTTCGCCGAAGGACAAAAGGGCGAGGGCGTCCCCGGCGTCTCGGTCGCCTTCTGCCTCTACCTGCTCGCGGTCGGGCTGCTGCTGGTCGAGCCCGACGTCGGCCAGACGGTGTTGATCACCGTCGCGTTCGGGGCCGCCTTCTGGATGGCCGGCGTGCCGATGAGCTGGGTGATGGGGCTGGGCGGGGTGGCCGCAGCCGGGCTCGCCAGCACCTACTTCCTGTTCCAGCACGTCGCCAGCCGCGTCGACCGCTTCTTCGGCCACGACAAGACGCTCGACACCCACCAGGTCGACCGCGCCGCGCAGGCCATCGCCCATGGCGGGCTCTGGGGCACGGGCCCCGGCGAGGG
>Ga0134125_10005402_pt1 | contig 14532 bp, 15 predicted proteins | sample KB31751_FD_96464 | JGI IMG/M metagenome (GOLD analysis project Ga0134125, IMG submission 96464) | Terrestrial soil microbial communities with excess Nitrogen fertilizer from Kellogg Biological Station, Michigan, USA - KB3-175-1 | ecosystem: Environmental > Terrestrial > Soil > Unclassified ... | reverse complement strand
CAGCTCCTGGCGGCAGGTCCTATTGCCTGCGAGCGGAGCCCCGCCATCGCCCGAGAGCCAGGAGTGCGTTGCTCCAAGCCCGCGGCGCCGCATCAGACGGCGGCCGGTTTTCCCGGTAGCGCCGGCCCGGTGAGTTCCGGCCGTATCTCCGGCCCGTCTCTCACCGCTGCTCCATCCTCACGGCGTCCCATGACGACGCCCCTCGACGAGCAGGACGAACCTATAATAGGTATTCCACCCCATAGGTCAACAGTCTTTTTAAAAGATTTTGTGCTGCAGCGCGGTGACGTCCCTCTCCCCGCACATCCAACTCGGGTTTAGCCGAGTTGGATCGCTCAAGATTTGGCGGAAGTCGGATATATCCGACTTCCGCTGCGGGGGAGAGGTGAGAAGAGCCACCAAAGACGGCGGATTACGCTGAGCTCATCCGCCCGACGGCCGCTCCGCCGTGGGGCGCGTCAGCGGATAAGAGGCGCGGTTGACCTCTCCCCGCAAAAATCCCATTTATCGGGGGTCCGCCGGGCCTTGAACCCGGATGCGATCGGAGAAGCACGATGTTCATCCAGACCGAAGCGACGCCGAACCCGGCGACGCTCAAGTTCCTGCCCGGCCGCCCCGTCCTCGAAAGCGGCACCCTCGACATGCCGACCCGTGAGAAGGCGGCGCAATCGCCGCTCGCGAGCAAGCTGTTCGACCTGCCGAATGTCGGCGGCGTGTTCTACGGCGCCGATTTCATCTCGGTGACCAAGACCGGCGGCGACTGGCAGCAGATCAAGCCGGCGGTGCTCGGCGCCATCATGGAACACTACATGTCCGGCGCGCCGCTCCTGGCCGAGGACGCGAAGGCCGCGGCCGGCGACGAGTTCTTCGACGCCGCCGACGAGGAGACGGTGACGCTGATCAAGGACCTGATCGAGACGCGCGTGCGCCCGGCGGTCGCCGGCGACGGCGGCGACATCACCTTCAAGGGCTACAAGGAAGGCGTCGTCTACCTGCACATGCAGGGCGCCTGCGCCGGCTGCCCGTCCTCGACCGCAACGCTCCAGCACGGCATCCAGAACCTGCTGCGCCACTTCGTACCGGAAGTGACGGAAGTGCGGCCGGTCTGATTCACCGACACTCGCCAGAATTTCTGCGTCATGCCCGGCCTGGTGCCGGGCATCCACGTCTTAGAGCGCAAGAAAGACGTGGATGGCCGGGACAAGCCCGGCCATGACGGTGGTAGGTTCTACTGAATGCGCATCCTCGCCATCGACACCGCGCTCGAAGCCTGCGCCGCCGCTGTGCTCGACACGGCGCAGGGCATCGTGCTGGCGCGCGAATCGATTGCGATGACGCGCGGCCACGCCGAGGCGCTGATGCCGCTGATCGAGCGGGTGATGGCGGCGAGCGGCGGCTCGTTCGACGCGCTCGACCGCATCGCCGTCACCGTCGGCCCCGGCAGTTTCACCGGCCTGCGCGTCGGCATCGCCGCGGCGCGCGGCCTGGCGCTGGCCGCCGGCAAGCCCGCCATCGGCTTGACCACGCTCGCGGCCTTCGCCGCGCCGCTGATCGCCGAGGACGACACGCTCCCGGTCGTGACGGCGATCGACGCGCGGCACGAGCACATCTATCTCCAGGTGTTCGGCCCGGGCGGGCGCACCTTGGTGCCGCCGCGTGTCGCCTCGCTGCGCGACGCCATGCGCGCGGCGACGACCAGCCGCGGCGCGCGGATCGTCGGCACCGGCGCCACCATGCTCGCCGCCGCCTGGCCGGCGGCCGAGCGGCCGCCGCGGCTGGTCGAGCAGCGCGGCGCGCCCGACATCGACTGGATCGCGCATCTCGGCGCCGCGGCGCCCGAGGACGCCGGGCCGCCCAAGCCGCTTTATCTTCGCGCGCCCGACGCGCAGCCGCAGGACGCCTCACACATCGCCCGCCGATGATCGCCCTCATCCGACGACTGCTCGGGCGCGGCACGATGGCGCTCACCGACGCGGGCCCGCGCGACGCCGCGGCGATCGCGGCGCTGCACGCGGCCTCGTTCCATCGCGGCTGGAGCGAGGAGGAAGTCGAGGCGCTGCTCGTCGATCGCGCGGTGATGGCGCACCGCGCGCATAGCGGCGGCCGGATGGCGGGCTTCATCATGTCGCGCCGCGCCGCCGACGAAGCCGAGATCCTGTCGGTCGCGGTGGCGAAAGCCAGCCGCGGCCGCGGCATCGCGCGCGATCTGCTGCTGCACCATCTGCGCCGCCTTGCCGGCGACGGCGCGCGCGCCGTCTTTCTCGAGGTCGACGAGACCAACACGCCAGCGCTGCGGCTTTATCGCCGGGCCGGCTTCCGTGAAGTCGGCCGCAGGCCGAATTATTACGCCGCGCCCGGCGCCAAACCGGTGGCGGCGCTGGTGCTGCGCCGCGACCTCGCCTGATCGCGACAGGGCCGCGGTTGTGCTAGAAGAGGCGCGGCGACGAGGACCCTCGGGACGAGACACGTGACGGCAGCGGACAAGGCTTCTGACAGGACCAATATCGAAGCGCTGTGCGCCGCCAAGGGCATGCGCATGACCGAGCAGCGGCGCACCATCGCCCGCGTGCTGGCACAGTCCGACGACCACCCCGACGTCGAGGAGCTTTATCGCCGGTGCAGCGCCGTCGACGAGCGCATCTCGATGTCGACCGTCTACCGCACGGTGCGGCTGTTCGAGGACGCCGGCATCATCGAGCGGCACGATTTCCGCGAGGGCCGCTCGCGCTACGAGACCTCGACCGAAGGCCATCACGACCACCTCATCAATCTCCGCACCGGCGAGGTGATCGAATTCCAGTCGGAGGAGATCGAGCGGCTCCAGGCCGAGGTCGCGCGCAAGCTCGGCTACAAATTGATGGACCACCGGCTCGAGCTCTACGCGGTGCCGATCGGCGACGAGAAGAAGAGCTGAACGCGGCAGATGCTCCGCGGCCTGTTCATCGGCGCGTTGTTCTTCACGGTGACGCCGGTCCTCATTTCGATCCAGTGGCTGCTCGGCAAACTGGGCCTGCCCGGCTGGGGCTTCATCTCGTGCAATTACTATCGCGTGCTGGCGCGCCTCTTGCGCCTGCGCGTGCGCGTCGTAGGCGCGCCGCTGCGCGGCCGGCCGGTGCTGTTCGTGTCGAACCACGTGTCGTGGCTCGACATCATCGCCATCGGCTCGATCCAGCCCGTCGCCTTCGTTGCTAAAAGCGAAGTGCGCAAATGGCCGCTGGTCGGCATCACCGCGACGATGCAGCGCACGGTCTTCGTCGAGCGAGCGAAGCGCCACCAGACCGCGGACGCCGTCACGCAGATGGTCGAGCGGCTCAAAGGCGGCACGCCGGTCGTGCTGTTCGCCGAAGGAACATCGAGCGACGGCAACCGCGTGCTGCCGTTCCGCTCGGCCTTGCTCGGCGCGGTCGAGATGGCGGCGCGACACGGCGGCGTGCCGGGACTTGCGATCCAGCCGATGGCGATCTGCTACACCGCGTCGCAGGGCATTCCGCTCGGCCGCCAGCACCGGCCGCTCGCCGCCTGGTACGGCGACCTCGATTTCATGCCGCACATCCGCGCGCTGATCGGCAGGACCGCGCTCGACGCGGTCGTGTCGTTCGGCGCGGCCGTTCCCGCCGAGGCGGGATTGACCCGCAAGGCGATGACGCAGGCGCTGGAGCAGGAAACCCGTCGCCTGATGGCGGAAACCCTGCGCGGAAAGCCGCTGGCGCCGGCCCCCGCCACCACGGCCTAGCGCCGTTTATTTCCGGCCCAAAAGGCGCTAAACCGCGCTCGCCATGAGCCAACCGCGCAAGGTCCACGTCAAATCCTTCGGCTGCCAGATGAACGTCTACGATTCGCATCGTATGGCGGACACGCTGGCGCCAGGCGGTTATGTCGAGACGGCCACGCCGGAGGACGCCGACCTCGTCATCCTCAACACCTGCCACATCCGCGAGAAGGCGGTGGAGAAGGTCTATTCCGAGATCGGCCGCGTCCGCGTCATGAAGGAAGAGGCGGCGCGTGAAGGCCGGCAGATGCTGATCGCGGTTGCCGGCTGCGTCGCGCAGGCCGAGGGAAAAGAGATCGTGCGCCGCGCGCAGGCCGTCGATCTCGTCGTCGGCTCGCAGAATTATCACAAGCTGCCGGAGATGATCGCGCGGGCACGCGATGGCGAGCGTGTGGTCGACACCGAGTTTCCGCTCGAGGACAAGTTCGACGTGCTCGCGGCGCCGAGGCGTGAGGAGATCCGGAAGCGCGGACTGGCCGCCTTCGTCACGGTGCAGGAAGGCTGCGACAAGTTCTGCACCTTCTGCGTCGTGCCCTATACGCGCGGCGCGGAAGTCTCGCGCCCGGTCGAGAAGATCGCCGCGGAGGTCGAACGCCTCGCGAGCGCCGGCGTGCGCGAGGTCACGCTCATCGGGCAGAACGTCAACGCCTATCACGGGCACGATGCCAACGGTGCGCCTGCCTCGCTCGGCGCGCTGATGCGCCGGCTCGCGCGCGTCGAGGGCATCGCGCGCTTACGCTACACCACCAGCCATCCGCGCGACATGGACGACGAACTCATCGCCGCGCACGCCGAACTGCCGCAACTCATGCCCTACGTGCACCTGCCGGTGCAGTCGGGCTCCGACCGCATTCTCGACGCCATGAACCGCCGCCACACCGTCGCGCACTATCTCGACGTCATCGCCAAGCTGCGCGCGGCGCGGACCGATCTCGCCTTCACCTCGGATTTCATCGTCGGCTTCCCCGGCGAAACCGAAGCGGATTTCCAGGACACGCTGCGTCTCGTGGAGACGGTCGGCTTCGCCGGCGCCTACACCTTCGCCTATTCGGCGCGGCCGGGCACGCCGGCGGCCGAGATGGCGGACCAGGTTCCCGAGGACGTCAAAATCGGCCGCCTGCACCGCCTCCAGGCGCTGATCGCCCGTCAGCAGCGCGATTTCAACGCCTCTTTCGTCGGCAAAACCCTGCCGGTCCTGATGGAAAAGCCGGGCCGGCTGGCTGGCCAGTTGGCCGGGAAATCCCCATATTTGCAGGCGGTGCAGGTCATGGCCCCGGCCGCCCTCCTTGGGCAGGTGGTGCCGGTGACCGTCACCGAATTGGGAACGAACAGCCTGTTCGGCGCGATCGACGCGACCGTGCCCGAACTCGTTGCAGCAGGAGCCTAGGGTCGAACCTTGCGCACACCGGACACCGTGATCCCGCCCGCCGCCGCCTCCGAGGAGACGGCGATGACGCAGGTCGTCCTCGCCTTCGACGACAATCGCCTCGCCTCCATCCTGTTCGGCCAGTACGGGCAGAACCTGGCGCTGATCGAGCGCCGGCTCGGCGTCGTCGCCGAGCAGCGCGGCAACCACGTCACCGTCGAGGGCTCGCGCGCGGGCTGCGAGCAGGCGCGGCGCGTGCTCGAAGGCCTCTACGAGCAGATCAAGCGCGACCACGACCTGACGCAAGGCGACGTCGAGGGCGCCATCCGCCAGGCGATCGCGCAAGGCTCGCTGTTCGACTACGTGCCGGGCGAGGCGAAGTCCGGCTTCGAGGAAATCAATTTGCGCAAGCGGCCGGTGCGCGCCCGCACCGCCGCGCAGGACGCCTATATCCGCGCGCTCAAGCGCCATGCGCTGGTGTTCGGCACCGGCCCGGCCGGCACCGGCAAGACCTGGCTCGCGGTGGCGCAGGCCGTGCAGATGTTCGAGCGCAAGGAAGTCGACCGCATCATCCTGTCGCGGCCGGCGGTCGAGGCCGGCGAGCGGCTCGGCTTCCTGCCCGGCGACATGCGCGAGAAGGTCGACCCGTACCTGCGGCCGATCTACGACGCGCTCTACGACCTGATGGACGCGCGCATCGTCGAGCGCGCGCTCGAGTCCGGTGAAATTGAAATTGCGCCGCTCGCCTTCATGCGCGGCCGCACTTTGTCGAACGCCTGCGTCATCCTCGACGAGGCGCAGAACACGACGTCGATGCAGATGAAGATGTTCTTGACCCGTCTCGGCGAGAACAGCCGCATGATCGTCACCGGCGATCCGAGTCAGGTCGACCTGCCCGGCGGGCAGGTGTCGGGGCTTGCCGAAGCCGTGCGCCTGCTCGACGGCGTCGAAGGCGTCGGCCACGTCGCCTTCAGCCAGAAGGACGTCATCCGCCACGAGCTGGTGGCGCGCATCGTCGCCGCCTACGACAAGGCCGGCCCCGGCGGGAAGAAGGAATGAGCGCGAAGCCCGCCCGGCGCGGCGCCGCGCCGGACATCGACGTCGAAGCCCAATCCTCGCTCTGGCAGGCCGAGCCCGAGGCGGAAGCCACGGTGCGCGCCGCGATCGCCGCGGCGGCCGCGCGCGCGCCGGCGGCGGGCGAGATGAGCGTGCTGCTCGCCGACGACGCGGCGGTGAAGGCGCTCAATCGCGACTGGCGCGGCATCGACGAGCCGACCAACGTGCTGTCGTTTCCGGCGGCGGCGTCGAGGGCGGCTGGCCTTCCGGCGCTGCTCGGCGACATCGCGATTGCCTTCGAGACGGTCGCGCGCGAGGCCAAGGCCGAGAAAAAGCCCTTCCTCCATCATCTCGCCCATCTCGCGGTGCATGGCTATCTGCACCTGTTGGGCTACGATCACCAGACTGATTCCGAGGCCGAGACCATGGAAGCCCTCGAACGCGACATCCTCGCCGCCATGCGGATTCCGGACCCCTATGCCGCGGACATTGCCTGACCGCCATGCCTGACAGCGACAGTACCGGCTCTAGCTCCACCGGCGCGCCGTTCGACGCGCGGCACCTGCCCGTGCCGATCGACAAGCGCGCCGACAACGGCGGCGGCTGGGTCGCGCGCGTGCTGCGCGCGGTGTTCGGCTGGGGGCCGAGCACCATGCGCGCCGATCTCAAGGACGTGCTCGACGCCATGACGCCCGGCGAATCCGGCTTCACGCCGGAAGAGAGCCGGATGCTCAGGAACATCCTGGGTCTGCGCGAGCGCCGCGTCGGCGACGTCATGGTGCCGCGTGCCGACATCATCGACGTACAGCAGAACATTTCTCTCGGCGAACTGATCCGCGTGTTCGAGCGAGCCGGCCATTCGCGCCTCGTGGTCTATGACGACACGCTCGACGATCCGGTCGGCATGGTGCACATCCGCGACCTCATCGCCTACGTGACCGCGCGCGCCGCGGTCGATCCCGAGAAGAACGCCAAGCGCAAGAAGCCGCTGCCGGCCAACCTCGACCTGAAGGCGGTCGACCTGTCCGCGCCTTTGTCGTCGACCAGGATCATCCGCCAGATCCTGTTCGTGCCCCCGTCGATGCGCGCCATCGACCTGCTCGCGCGCATGCAGGCCTCGCGCATCCATCTCGCGCTGGTAATCGACGAATACGGCGGCACCGACGGCATCTGCTCGATCGAGGACATCGTCGAGCAGATCGTAGGCGAGATCAGCGACGAGCACGACGAGGACGCGACGCCCGCGGTGGTGCATCAGGCGGACGGCTCCTACATCGCCGACGCGCGCGCCAAGCTCGAGGACGTGGTCGGCGTCGTCGGCCACGATCTCGAGGTCGGCGACGCGGCCGAGGAGGTCGACACGCTCGGCGGCTATCTGGTCACGCGCGCGGGGCGCCTGCCGCTGCGCGGCGAATTGATCCCCGGCCCCGGCCTGTTCGAGTTCGAGGTGCTCGACGCCGACCCGCGCCGCATCAAGCGCGTGCGCATCCTGCGGCTGAAGGAGCGGCGCGAGAAGCCGCGCGAGCCGCGCCGCCGCGAGATGGAAGCCGCCGCGGCCGCGAGCCCCGTTTCCGAGGAGACGCCGGGCGGCGCTCCTCCGGCCGGACAACGGCGGCCGTGAGCACCGCCGCCGCCGGCAACCCGTCTTTATTCATCACGCGCGCCGCGCATGCCGTGGTGCTCGCCTTCGGCTGGAAGCGCGCCTGCATCGCCTTCGTCGCCGGCGCGGCGTCGGCGCTGGCAATGGCGCCGGTGAACGCCTGGCCGGTGCTGTTCGTCACCTTCCCGGTGATGGTGTGGCTGATCGACGGCGCGACGCCCGGCCGCCGCGGCGCGATGTGGAACGCGGCGGTCGCCGGCTGGTGCTTCGGCTTCGGCTATTTCCTGTTCGGGCTCTACTGGGTCGGCTACGCCTTCCTGGTCGACGCCAAGACCTTCGGCTGGCTGCTGCCGGTCGCGGTCGCGGGCCTGCCCGCCTATCTCGCGATCTACACCGCGCTCGGCGCCGCCTTCGCGCGGCTCTTGTGGGTACGCGGGCCGTCACGGCTCATCGTCTTCGCCTTCACGATGACGATCGCCGAATGGCTGCGCGGGCATCTGTTGTCGGGCTTCCCGTGGAACACGTTCGGCTACGCGCTCACCGAGCCGCTGGCGCTGGCGCAGAGCGTATCGCTCACCGGCGTGTGGGGATTGACGTTCCTTGCGCTGGCGATTTGCGCGGCGCCCGCCGTGGTGGCGGACGACAAGTCCGACACGCCCGCGCCGTGGCGGCCATTGATCCTCGGGCTGATCGTCCTCGCCGGATTCTTCGGCTACGGGCTGGCGCGGCTCGCGACGAACCCGACCGCTTTCGTGCCGAAGGTGAAGCTGCGCCTGATGCAGCCCGATTTGCAGCAGGACAAGAAATTCAACTACAGCGCCAAGAACGAAGTGATGGCGCGCTATCTAAATCTGTCGAACCGCGCGACGGGTCCGGATTCGAAAGGCGTTCATGACGCCACGATCCTGATCTGGCCGGAGGCGGCGTTTCCGTTCTTCCTGACGCGCGAGCCGGACGCGCTGGCGCAGATCGCCGCGCTCATCAAGCCCGACACCGAGCTCATCACCGGCGCGGTGCGCGCGGCGCCGACCGAGCCGGGGCAGCGCATCACACGCGCCTACAATTCCGTCTACGTCATCGCCGGCGACGGCTCGATCCGCGGCATCTACGACAAGGTGCACCTGGTGCCGTTCGGCGAATACCTGCCGTTCCAGCCGCTGCTGGAGAAGCTCGGCCTGCAACAATTGACAAAAGTGGCCGGCGGATTCCTCGCCGGCGACCGTCGCCGCGCGATGGAGGTCGCCGGCGCGCCGAAAATGCTGCCGCTGATCTGCTACGAGGCCATTTTCCCCGGCGCCGCCGTGCCCGCGGGCGAGCGCCCGGGCTGGCTCGTGAACGTCACCAATGACGGCTGGTTCGGCATCAGTTCCGGCCCGTACCAGCACTTCCAGCAGGCGCGCGCGCTCGCGATCGCCGAAGGACTGCCGCTCGTTCGTGCAGCAAATACAGGCATTTCCGCAGTGGTCGATCCGGTCGGGCGGATTGTCAAATCGCTGCCCCTGGGCGCCGAAGGCGTGCTTGACGCACAGTTACCGAAGGCCCTGGCGCCGACCGTCTATGCACGAATCGGTAATTACATCTTGATTCTCTTTTTGGCCCTCAGCCTGATATTCATCGCCAACCGACGTTTGCGCGTATAGATTGAGCCAGCGGTTATGCAACCGTACTAAGTTGCTCTTCGTGCAAATAAACCTGTTCGCTGCGGTGGGGCCCCCGTCCCCCAAAAATCAGAAAAGCCTTTGATTCAACTGGTGAAAATCCGTTTGCACCGGATTTTCTTTAATCGGTTGAAGGAATTCACGGATTGCAACATTCCGGTTACATGTGACATTACGCTCGCCGATGGCCGCATAGGAGAAATTTATGGCGAAGAAGGCCCCCAATCCGATCGACAAGCACGTCGGTTCGCGCGTGCGCATGCGCCGGATGATGTTGAGCATGAGCCAAGAGAAGCTCGGCGACGCCTTGGGCCTGACGTTCCAGCAGGTGCAGAAATATGAAAAGGGCACCAACCGTATCGGTGCCAGCCGCCTGCAGCAGATCGCGCACATCCTGCAAGTGCCGGTCTCGTTCTTCTTCGAAGGCGCGCCGGCCTCGCCGTCGGGCGGCGGCGGCCACGGCGGCATGGGCGAAGCGCCCTCGCCCGCTTATGTGTCCGACTTCCTTGCGACTTCCGACGGCCTGTCGCTGACCAAGTCGTTCATGCGCATCAAGAACAGCAAACTGCGCCGCCGCATCGTCGATCTCGTGGAGCAGATCGCCGGCGAGGAGTAAGCGTTATCGATATCATCCCACCGGCCTCCCACGCTGCCCGCATCTTGACCTGACACTCCGCCGCTGCAAGAACCACCCTGACCAGTTGACATTGCCGCGGCCGAATACCGCGTCAGGGGAGGAGTTCCGCAGTGGCCCACACGAATTATCTCTTCACCAGCGAGTCGGTTTCCGAAGGTCATCCGGACAAGGTCTGCGACCAGATTTCGGACGCGGTGCTCGATGCGTTCCTCGAGAACGACATCAAGCTCGGCATTTCCGACGACAGCCAGGTGAACACGCGGCTCGGCTGCGAGACGCTCACCACCACCAACAAGATCGTCATCGCCGGCGAAGGCCGCGGCCAGGCGCCGCTGTTCCGCAAGCACGGCGACAAGGCCGTCGTCGACCGCGAGCTGATCACCAAGATCGCGCGCGATGTCGTGCGCGACATCGGCTACGACCAGGACGGCTTCTCCTATTACGGCGCCGACGTCGAAGTGCTGCTGCACGGCCAGTCGCCCGACATCGCCATGGGCGTCAACGCCAAGAAGAAACGCGGCGAGGAGCAGGAAGGCGCCGGCGACCAGGGCATGATGTTCGGCTTCGCCTGCAACGAGAGCGAGGTCTATGAAAAGAACTCGTTCATGCCGGCGCCGATCTATTTCGCGCACAAGATCCTGAAGGTGCTCTCCGACAAGCGCCGCTCCGGGCAGCTCTTCGACCTTCAGCCCGACGCCAAGAGCCAGGTCACCGTCCGCTACGTCGACGGCAAGCCGGTCGGCTGCACCAAGGTCGTCGTCTCGACGCAGCACAACGCGCAGAGCCGCAACGGCAAGAAGTACACGCCGGGCCTGATCAAGGAGATGATCTCGACCGCCGTCGAATCCGCGCTGCCGAAGGGCTGGATGCCCGGGAAGGCGTCCGACTTCCTGGTCAACCCGACCGGCAACTTCGTCGTCGGCGGTCCCGACGGCGACTGCGGCCTCACCGGGCGCAAGATCATCGTCGACACCTACGGCGGCTACGCGCCGCACGGCGGCGGCGCCTTCTCCGGCAAGGACCCGACCAAGGTCGACCGTTCGGCCGCCTACGCCGCGCGCTACCTCGCCAAGAACGTCGTCGCGGCGGGCATTGCCGACAAGTGCACGATCCAGGTCGCCTACGCGATCGGCGTCGCCGACCCGATGTCGGTGCTGGTCGACACGCACGGCACCGGCAAGGTCGACGAGAAGAAGCTCGAGAAGGTGCTGCCCGAGCTGTTCCGCCTGACGCCGACCAACATCCGGCGCACGCTCAAGCTCAACCGCCCGATCTACCGCCGCACCGCGGCCTACGGCCATTTCGGCCGCCAGCCGGAGAAGGACGGCGGTTTCTCCTGGGAGAAGACCGACCTCGCTTCGCAGATCCGCAGCGCGGTGAAGTAAGCGGCTGCTAGCCGGTCATCCCCGCGAAAGCGGGATCCAGATTCAAGAGAACAGGCCGGGCCCCGCGCCCGGCCTTTTCATTTTTGTCGTGGCCGGGCATGACGGAGCAGGATGTCCGGCACAGAAGCACCGAAACGCGCCTTCTTCGGCCGCCGCAAGGGCCACGCGCTCAAGCCGCGGCAGGCGGCGCTGTTCGAGACGCTGCTGCCGAAGATCGGCCTCGATCTCACGCGCCCCGCGCCGGCCGATCTGCGCGGGCTGTTCGACGGCGTCGAGGAAGCGCGGCTCGAGATCGGCTTCGGCGGCGCCGAGCATCTGATCGCGCAGGCCGAAGCAAACCCGCGCAGCGGCTATATCGGCACCGACGGGTTCCTCAACGCCATCGCCAAGGCGCTCGTCGCGATCGACGAGCGCAAGCTCGGTAACATCCGCCTCTATCACGGCGACGCGAGCACGCTGATCGACTGGCTGCCCGCGGCATCGCTGAGACGCATCGATCTTTTATATCCCGACCCGTGGCCGAAGCGGCGGCACTGGAAACGCCGCTTCGTGCAGGACGACAGCCTGATGCGGCTCGCGCGCATTCTCGAACCGGGCGGCGAATTCCGTCTCGCCACCGACATTGAAAGCTACGCCGAGCACGTGCTCATGCGCATCCTGCGCTCCGGCGATTTTACATGGACGGCGCAGCGCGCGGACGACTGGCGCGGGCCCTGGGACGGCTTCGTGCGCACGCGCTACGAAGCCAAGGCCATCCGCGAGGGCCGCACGCCGGCGTATTTTATTTTTCGGAAGAACTAAGAACGCAAACTGTCAACCGTTCGTCCCGGCAATGCGAGGACCACCTACTCGCCCGTGCCCTGGCGCACCTGCCAGAAGCGCACGACGCGCTGCGCGGTCGCCGGCGTCAGCCGCTCGAAATTCTCGAACGCGGCCTGCAGCACCTGGCCCGATGGTTGCAGGCCCGGACGTGAGGAAATGACCGAGCGCACCGTCGGCCAGCCGAAGCCGGCCGCGCGCGCGAGGATCAGCACCGGATCGGCGCGCTCGCCGTTCATCAGGCGGTCGACGATCTCGACCGGCACCGCGCACAAGGTCGCGAGCGCGGCGATCGTCTCCTCGTACTTGCCGGCCTCGGCAAACGCGACGATCTCGGACTCGGTGAGCTTGCCGTCCTTGTGCATCTGCCGCACGGCGGCAAGCGCGGCGGCGTAGTTGCGCGGCGCGGCACGGGCGCCGACCTCGTCGGTGACGCGCGCGAGGATCTTGCGGATCTCGGCTTGCGTCTCGGGCCGGGCCTGGGCGAGGAGCCGCTTCTGCACGACATCGCTCGCCTGCATCAGCAGTTGCCGGAACAGGCGCGGCGGAATGTCGGTGCGCTGGCCGACCCGCTCGGCGAGCACGCCGTCCTGCTCGGCGCGCTTGACCAGTGTGTTGAAGGCGAGTTCGGACAGTTGCGCCGCGGCGTTGGTAGCGATCGAGCGCGAGACGTCGCGGTCGCCGCGCGCGACGATGACGTCGGCGAGCGCCTCGCTGACATTGCCGCGCGCCGCCAGCGCCAGCAGATGCGCCTGGCCCTTGGTCTCGGCGATGCGGATCAATTCGGGATCGGGAATGTGCGCCTGCTTGAGCACCGGCTCGGCGACCGCCATGTCGTCGCTCGAGGCGAGCCGCGTGACAACTCTGACCGGCGCGTTGGGTACCGGGGCGAGCTTGCCCGACAGTTCCGCCAGCGCCTTGGTCTCGATCTCCTCGATCAGGTAGCCGATGACGTCATCGAAGACGGCGACGTGCTCGTCCTTGAAGGCGGGGGCGCCGTCGAGAAACAGGCCGGTAATGCGGCGCAGGGTTTCTGCCCGCTTCTCCGCCGATCCATGCTGGACGACCTCTTCCAACTCGGGAAGCAGGGAGGCAGGGGCACCCATCGGAACTCGCACCACACCACAGGAAAACGAGGCCGCGGCCGCGGCCTTAGCCAAATTTAAACGGCGATTCTGAAGGAAAAGTTAGCCCTGACGCGAAGACTCCGCCCTTGCGCCGGGGCGAAAAACCGCTATATTTCCGGCCGTAAGCATACACCCTCATAACCAAATCGGGTTTGTGAGAGTGGGTCCCGCGGGGCCCGCTCTTTTTTGTTACCAAATGGTATCCAACGAGGCGCAGGCGGCGGTCGCCGCCACAGTACAGGATGACGAGCCCCGGCTGATCGTCGAGCCGGGGCTGCCGGCGCGCGTCGCCGCCATCGTCGAGCCCGTGCTCGGCCAGTTGGGCTACCGCCTGGTGCGGGTCCGGGTGTCGGGGTCCGAAGGCTGCACCGTCCAGATCATGGCCGAGCGGCCGGACGGCTCGATGACGGTCGAGGACTGCGAGGACGTCTCGCGGGCGCTCTCGCCGGTGCTCGACGTCGCCGACCCCGTCGACCGCGCCTACCGGCTGGAAATCTCCTCGCCGGGCATCGACCGGCCGCTGGTGCGCAAGTCCGACTTCGACCGCTATGCCGGGCATCTGGTGCGGATCGAGATGGCCATGCCGGTCGACGGCCGCAAGCGCTTCAAGGGCGCGCTCGACGGCACCGACGGCAGCATGGCGCGCCTGAAGCGCGACGAGACCGCCGAGGGCGAGGAGCCGGTCGTCCTGCTGCCGATCGAAGAGATGAGCGAAGCAAAGCTCGTGCTCACCGACGAACTGGTGACGCTGGCCTTGCGGCGAGAGAAGCAGGCCAAGCGCGAGAAGCGCGCGGCCAAGCGCGAAGAAAGACGCGAAGTCAGACAATCCCGGCACCGGCCGCACAGGCCTGCCGGCAGCGCATGATCCCGAAAAGTGGGAACCGGTTTTCGGAGAAGATCATGCGCAAAATTTTGAACGGAGGAGAGTGAGCTATGGCTGTCAGCGCCAACCGGCTCGAGCTGTTGCAGATCGCCGACGCGGTCGCCCGCGAGAAGGCCATCGACCGCGGCATCGTCATCGCCGCGATGGAGGACGCCATCGCCAAGGCGGCGCGCTCGCGCTACGGCGCCGAGACCGACGTGCACGCCGAGATCGAGCCGAAGACCGGCGACCT
>Ga0134125_10005400_pt1 | contig 14533 bp, 14 predicted proteins | sample KB31751_FD_96464 | JGI IMG/M metagenome (GOLD analysis project Ga0134125, IMG submission 96464) | Terrestrial soil microbial communities with excess Nitrogen fertilizer from Kellogg Biological Station, Michigan, USA - KB3-175-1 | ecosystem: Environmental > Terrestrial > Soil > Unclassified ... | reverse complement strand
TGCCCGCGGATGTGTAAGCACCTGAAGTACCAGTAGCCTGGATAAAAAGGAACAGCCGCCCCAGAGCGAAGCGGCTGTTGTTTCTGCATTGCTGCTGCGGATTTTGCGCGTGGGGCGAAGGCCCGATGCGCTAGAGTTTCATGGTTACTGTTTTGACCTCGGTATATTGCTGAAGCCCGTATTCGCCGAGTTCGCGGCCTATACCGGACTGCTTGAAGCCGCCAAACGGTGCGCGATTGTCTAAAACGTTATAACAGTTGACCCAAACCGTGCCAGCGCGGACGCTATGGGCGACCGCGTGTGCCTTTTGCACGTCTCTGGTCCAGACGGCGGCGGCAAGGCCATAAGTGGTACGGTTCGCGCGGTCAATGACCTCCTCGATTCCCTTAAACGGAATAATACTCATCACAGGTCCGAAAATTTCCTCGCGGGCGATGGTCATTTCGTCCTGCACATCGGCGAAGACGGTCGGCTGAATGAAGTAGCCGCGGTCCCCGACGCGTCCGCCGCCGCAAACGAGCTTCGCGCCTTCGGTGCGGCCGGAATCGATGTAGCCCATCACCCGGTCAAACTGGGTCTGATCGACCTGCGGGCCCTGTTCGGTGGAAGGATCGAAGGGATCGCCGACGCGGCGGTCTTTGGCGCGGACGGCGCTCTTCTCGACGAACTGATCGTAGATTTTCTGTTCAACGAAAACGCGTGACCCGGCGCAGCAGCACTGACCGTGATTAAAGAAGAGGCCGAAGTGGGCTCCTTCGACCGCTTCGTTGATATCCGTATCGGCGAACACGATGTTGGGGCTCTTGCCGCCGAGCTCGAGAGTGATGCGCTTCAGGTTCGATTTCGCGGCGGCTTCCATAATGAGGTGGCCGACTTCGGTGGAACCGGTGAAGGCGATTTTATCGACATCCATGTGGCTGGCGAGCGCGCCGCCGGCGGTGGGACCAAAGCCAGGGAGGAGATTGACGACGCCTTCCGGAAATCCCGCTTCGACAATGAGCTCACCGACGCGGAGGGCGGTGAGCGGCGTCTGCTCGGCCGGCTTCATCACGACGGTGTTGCCGGTTGCCAGCGCGGGGGCGAGCTTCCAGGCCTGCATCAGCAGGGGAAAGTTCCATGGAATGATCTGCCCGACGACGCCAACGGGCTCGTGGCGCGTGTAGCAGAAGTAATCGTTGCCGATCGGAATGGTTTTGCCGTGGATTTTATCGGCCCAGCCGGCGAAGTAGCGGTAGCAATCAATGGATGCGGCTACGTCAACGGTCTTTGCGACCTTGACGGGCTTGCCGTTATCGAGCGATTCCAACTCGGCGAGTTCGTCGGCATGTTTTTCCATGAGGTCGGCCAGTTTGTGAAGGAGGCGGCCACGTTCGGCGGCGGAAATTTTGCGCCAGGGGCCGCGCTCGAAAGCGTTGCGGGCGGCTTTGACGGCGAGATCGACGTCAGCGGCGTCGGCCTCCGCCACCTGGCAGATTTCTTCGCCGGTGGCAGGATCGAGGGTGGCGAAGGAGCGGCCGGAGAGGGCGTCAGTCCATTTGTTGTTGATAAGAAGCTTTGTTGCGGAGATGGGAACGCGAAGCTTGCTGGGAGAACTCATTACGCTGGCCATGGCTGAACTCCTTTGTGAAAGTGGCGCTACGGTGGTTAGACGGTTTTACAGAGAAGACGATATCACGTCTGAAGAATAATGGGGAGCGGGATGCCGGCAAAGCGTTGGCAGAATCACATATGCTGCCAGACCTCTCGATCCTGGCGGCGATTCTCGCGTTCGATTCTTGCTCGCCGGTGTGGAGGCGCGTGTTCAGGATGACGCTGGTGCTTTCGGTCACGCCTTTCAGGCGTGGAGGTCGTGCCGGGTGTGATGATGGTGCCACTGTTGTATGTTCACGGAGACTTGCTAACAAAGAATGACGTGAATGGCTGGAGCGCGTAGCCGATCGAGAAGTATTACGCGCTTATGTCACGCGGGTTCGGCACTCGCGTAAGGCCAGTGGGCTTGAGGTTTGCCTATAGCGCAGATTCACCGCACTGCTGATTTTCTAACACCTCAACCTTCGACCTAATCTGTGGTATTGTGACGGGTAGAAGGTTGAGGTATTGATGCCCACACCCCGGTTTCCCATTCCGCAAGGCACACTCGACATGCTGATTCTCCAGGTTCTTTCTCTGGAGCCGGCGCACGGATATGGCATTGCCCAAAGGCTCGAGCAGATTTCGAAATCCGTTGTTCAGGTGAATCAGGGATCTTTGTATCCCGCGCTACACCGCCTGGAGCAGAAGGGATGGCTCAAGGCCACCTGGAAACAATCGGAAACGGGACGCGAGGCGAAGTTCTACGCGTTGACGCGCGCGGGTCAGAAGCAGCTCGCCGAAGAAAGGAAGAGCTGGGCGCGGCTGGCGGGCGCTGTCCAGCTGATCTTCGACGAGGGAGGGGCCCGATGAGGTACATCCTGAATTGGTTCCGGCGGAGGAAGATGGAAAGCGATCTGGACCGCGAGCTGACTTATCACATCGACCGTCGGGTAAACGACCTGGTCGAAGCGGGATTGGCTGAATCTGAAGCGCGCAGGCGCGTCACCCTGGAAGTCGGCGGCGCGACGCAGATTCGCGAAGAAGTGCGGGACGTGTGGCTGGCGCGATGGCTGCGGGATTTCGTTTACGACCTGCGGTATTCGGCGCGGTCATTCGTTCGCAATCGGTCATTCACGCTGACGGCGGTGCTTTCGCTGGCTCTCGGGATCGGGGCGACGACAGCAATCTATTCCCTGGTGGATCAGATTGTTTTGCGGCCGCTCCCGGTGGCTCACCCGGAGCGCCTGGTTCTGTTCGACTGGAACGGCGCGCAACTCGCCGATACTTTCGGCAGCTCCAACCTGATGTCGTATCCGATGTGCCGCGATCTCCAGCAGAAAACAGAATTCTTCGACGGTGTGTTCTGCCGCGCGCTGACCACAGTCAATCTGTCAACGGGCGGAGATACGCGTCCGGCGGAAGCGGAAGTTGTCTCCGGCACGTATTTCTCCGTGCTCGGAGTCAAGCCGGTGCGGGGCAGGCTGCTGAATCCCGATGACGATCGGGCGCCGGGCGCGAGTCCGGTGGTGGTGATTTCCTCGGACTTCTGGCAAAGGGAGTTCGCCGGCGCGCCCGATATTATTGGCCGGAAGATTCTGGTGAATCGATATCCGATGGTGGTGGCGGGCGTTGCCGCTCCGCGGTTTTTCGGGGTCGATGTGGGTGAGATTCCCCTGCTGTGGATTCCCGCATCGATGTCAGCGCAGGCGATCCCCGGCTTCAAAGGTATGCTCAACCGGCGCGTCCGATGGATGCAGATCCTGGGGCGTCTCCGCCCGGATGTTTCGGCGGTACAGGCCAGGGCGGGATTGCAGCCATGGTTCAAGGCGATGCTCGAGGAGGATACGCGGCGCGCGGATTTTCCCAACGCCAGCGCGGAGCAGCGGCGCGACTTCCTCGCCTCGACATTAAGTGTGATTCCGGCTCCGCAAGGTCACTCGATGCTGAGGAAGAATCTGGCGCGTCCTCTCTGGGTCCTGTTCACGGCAACGACAGTGCTGCTGGCTCTGGCGTGTCTGAACGTGGCGGGACTTTTCCTGGCGCGCGGGTCGGCGCGCCAGCGTGAAATCAGCACGCGGCGCGCAATCGGCGCATCGCGCAGCCGAATTGGACGGCAACTGCTGGCAGACAGTATTCTGTTTGCAATTGCCGGTGGGCTGCTGGGCATCGAAATCGCTCCGGTGGCGGTACGGGCCCTGACCGCCTCCCTGCCGCATGATGCCGGCGCAAACGGGCTGACCGCGAGTATCGACAGCCATGTTCTGTTTTTTGCTTTGGCGGCCAGCCTTGTATCCGGTTTGCTCGCCGGGGTCGCGCCTGCGCTCCAGGCGGGCGGGGAATCGCTGATCTCGTCACTTCGGGACCGCGCGGGCATGGCTTTGGGCGGCATCCGTCTGCGCCGGGCGATCGTGACGGCACAGATCGCGTTTACGCTGATTCTCGTGATTGCGGCGGGCCTGTTCGTCCGCACCCTCTCTGGATTGCTCGGGAGAGGTCCCGGCTTCAACACTTCGAGCCTGGTGTCTTTCAGTATCAGCCCGGATCGGAGTGGCTATTCCGCGGCGAGCGCCACCCAGCTCGAACAAAGAATTGCCGACGAAATCCGAATGTCGCCCACGACAGAAAGCTCCGGTATCGTACGGGTACCGTTGCTCGGGGGCGGAGTGTGGGCCAACCCGGTTACTATTCAGAGCGACCGGCGATTCGCCACGAACGACGATGTGAACCTGAACGCCGCCACGCCTGGATTCTTCGCGACGCTCGGGATCCGAATGGTGGCGGGGCGGGACTTCAGCGAGCACGATACTTTGCCGGTGGATCAGGGTGGGCAGCGCGTCGCGATTGTGAACGAGGTTTTTGTCAAACGATATTTCGGCGGGCGCAGCCCGCTCGGCGCGTATGTCGGCATGGGAGCCGCGCCGGATGCGAAGCCGAATATCGAGATTGTCGGCGTAGTGCGGGATTTCAGTTACCGGAATGTGCGGGAGCAAGGCGAGCAGATCTGGTTTCCCGCTGGGATGGACGATCTGGGTTCCAATTTTTATGTGAGATATCGGGGAACGGCGGAGTCGGCGTTCCAGTCTATCCGAAGCATCGTGCGCAATGCCGATCCCACGTTGCCGATCAACTATTTCGCGACGCTGCAGGAACAGGTCAATCTGTCGGTGACTACGGAGCGTCTGCTGGCGGCGCTTTCGACGAGCTTCGGTACGGTGGCTCTGCTGCTTTCGCTGGTGGGATTGTATGGAGTGATGTCTTTCGTGGTGACGCGGCGGACGCGGGAGATCGGAATCCGGCTGGCGATGGGGGCAACGCGGGGGGCGGCCGTATGGCTGATTTTGGGCGATGCGCTGACGATGATTGGCCTGGGAACGGCGATTGCGCTGCCGTGCGTGTGGGCTCTGGGGCGGCTGGTGGAATCGCAGCTATTCGATGTGAAACCGACGGATGCCGTAACCATGGTGGCGGCGACGGTGCTGCTGTGTTCCTCGGCGTTGGGCGCGGCGTTGATTCCCGCGCGGCGGGCGTCGGCGATTGATCCGATGGACGCGCTGCGGTTCGAATAGGAGACGCGATTCAGTTCGGGGAAGGCTGGTGAACGCTGTCGATTACGAAGGATTCAACGGGGACGTTTTTAACCGGCTCCAGTCTGAGGCCTAACTGTTCCCGGAGTGCGGTGGAGAGGGATGGCGCTGAGCCGTCATCGAGCTGTGTGTCGGGAGTCCACGTGAGCGTAAAGTCATAGAGCGCCATGAGCTCTGTTCGATCCGCGATCGGAACTTCCATCTCCGACGAGAGCTGCTTCGCCAATTGATGCATGGTGGCGCCGCGGCCGAATGAATGGCCTCTGCCGAAACCGAGACCGGGGCCGGGATTTTTGCTTTCGCTGAACTTCGGCCCCTTGTTGTCAATGACGAGAGCATATCCCGAGTGATTCCGGGTTACGCGATGGAAACGCAGGCCGAAACGATCAGCCAGGAGGTTTTGCAGCATCTGACGTAATTGGTCCGGCGTGGCGGCGGTGTCCATTTTGGCTGAAATGTTGTAGTGCGTAGTGGATGCCCAGCCGGGGCCGCCGGAGATCTGGAAGTTGAGCACACCGTAAGCGAATGCGACCAGGTCCCGCACGGTTGCCGTCAGCGCGGTGTAGCGGTCGCCTTTGGCGTAGGATTGGAAGCCAACGTATTCCGGTGGGCTCAGGGTGATCGACGCAGCTTCAAACGCCGGTTTCGGGCCTGTTAACTGGGCCAGGAGCACGCCGCCAATCACGAGGACCAAGGCCGCCGCCAATCCGAGTGCGGGGAATGCAGCGGGCGTCACCCGTGGCCGCGCGATGCCGAGTAATCGCGTGATGCGATGGGGCAACGAGCCATCCGTTGCCGCGAGGGCGGTTTGGGGCCATGTTGCGCGGGATGCTTCAAGGCCGGCGAGCGCCTCGGCGTAGAGAATTGCATCACCGGTGGCGGACACGGCAATATCGTCGCAACAGTGTTCGCGTTCGCGGCGTATTTCGGTGGAGACCCACCAGACCGCGGGGTGGTAGAACAGGATCGCTTCGGCGAGGCGCTGGAAGAGATTCACGAGATAGTCGTGGCGGAGCACATGGGCGAGTTCGTGAGCGAGAAGCGCTTCCACCTGGTCAGTGGGGATCCCGGCGAGCATCCCGATTGGCAGCAGGATTACGGGCCGCAAGCAGCCAACAACGCAGGGAACCTCGACGCGGGTGGACGCCAGAAAACCAATTCGGCGGGAGACGCCGATTCCTGCGGCGAGCTTATAGAACCTCGTATGCCATTCCGGCGAGACGGGGTAAGCGAGTGCTGATTTCAGCCTGCCGGCGAAAATCGATTCGAGAAGAAGCCGCAGAGAAAGTGCGCCTGCGCCCGCGAGCCACAGCATTACAATCCAGGGCGTAGCTCGTACGGGCAGCGAAGCCGGAGAAGCGATCGCGACCGCGGGCGCGGTGGACCATTCGCTGTGAACGGCCGGCGCCGCGTAATGGAAACCTGGAGCGGCGTCCGGTGTAATGGCGCGAATGAACGTAGCAACGGGAGCCAGCATCATCAGCGACAGCGCGGCACAGCCGAGGAGATAACGCGTCTGAGGTCTTCTCGCAAAAATACGGGCGATGGAATAGAGGCCCGCGATTGCGGCGCCCTGCCAGAGGAAGTGGATCAAAGTCCAGGCAAGATGCGAACCCCACGCCGCGTTCATTTGGAGTTACCTTTGTTCCGCTTCGCCGTTTCGATCATATTTCTGATTTCGTCGAGTTCTTCTGGCGATGCCGGTTTTGTGGAGAGGGCGCGCATGACGAGCGCGGAGGATGAACCATCAAAGGCGCGATTCAGAAGATCATCCAGGATCTGAGTTTGGGTCTGTTCGCGCGGAATGCCTGCTTCGTAGACGTGGACACCAAAGCGCTCGGTCCGCGTGAGGAGGCGTTTCTCGAGCATGAGTTGCATCTGCTTCTGGGTAGTGGTGTAGCCGCTCTCCTTATTGAGTTCGTTGTGGACTTCGCGAACGGTCGCGGGGCCGCGGCGCCAGAGAACGGCGAGGATATCGAGCTCAGCGGCGGTCGGCAGGGGCCTGTTGGAATAGGCGGGCATCTGAGCTGACTGTACTCCGATTAGAATCGGAAGTAAACGAATATTATCGGAGGCGGGCGGCCTGATTGGCGTTCACCGAGGTTGCCGCCATGGAATCCTATGTATTACAATGAAAATTCTGGTTCGTGCCCGGGTGTGGAAGTGTGCGCCTGAGCGTCCCACTGAGGTTCAAGAGACTCCAATGAATGCCATTATTGAAACCGGCGGAAAGCAGTTCCGCGTTGCTCCGGGCGACGTGCTCCGCGTTCCCAAATTAGACGCCGAAGCTGGCTCGGAAATCGCGCTCGGCAAGGTTCTCGCTGTATTCCCGGATTCGGGCGCGCTCGTCAGCGGCGAGGCGCTGGGTTCGGCCCGCGTCAACGCCACGGTTTCCGCGCATGACAAGACCGACAAGATTCTGGTCTTCAAGTTCAAGCGCAAAAAGCAGTATAAGCGCACCCAGGGTCACCGGCAGGATTATACGGAGGTTCGGATCCGCGACATCGTTGCTTAAGACGAGTTCGCGTAACCGGTATTTTTCATGGCACATAAAAAAGGATTAGGCAGTTCCAAAAACGGGCGTGATTCGAACGCCCAGCGGCTCGGCGTCAAGGCCTTCGGCGGCCAGCTTGTTCCGGGTGGCACCATCATCGTGCGGCAGCGCGGTACACCCTTTAAGCCCGGCGTGAACGTGGGCCGGGGTTCGGATGACACGCTGTTCGCGACTGTCACGGGCACGGTGCAGTTTCGCGACCGCGGGCGAATGGGCAAGTTCGTCAGCATCGTCGCCTCTGAGTAATTCGGCAATTTCGAAAAAGCAAGGCCGCCAGTCTGCCACGGGCAGCAGGGCGGCCTTTTTCTTTTTGTGCTCTAAAGGTTGAAGAAGATGCTGGTCGATGAAGTCAAAATCACGGTGAAAGCGGGGGACGGGGGCAACGGCTGCCTCGCGTTCCGGCGCGAGAAGTACGTTCCGCGCGGGGGGCCCAGCGGCGGAGACGGCGGCAGTGGCGGGGATGTCACGATGGTTTCCACCATCCATCGCAATACGCTGCTCCACTTCCGGTACAACCCCGAATATACGGCACAGCGCGGCCGTCACGGCGAAGGCAGCAACCGTACCGGACACGAAGGGACGAGCGTGACGGTGCAGGTACCGGTGGGGACGGTTGTCTATGACGCCGAGACCGGCGAGCAGCTCTTCGATTTCACGGAAGACAAGCAGACCTGGCTGGCGGCAAAGGGCGGGCGGGGAGGGCGGGGGAACGCCCGGTTTACCTCGTCCACGCACCAGGCGCCGACAGAGCACGAACCTGGCAAACCAGGCGAATTCAGGGTATTGCGCCTGGAATTGAAATTACTGGCTGATGTCGGGCTGGTGGGTTATCCGAACGCCGGCAAATCCACGCTGATCTCGCGGATCAGCGCCGCGAGGCCGAAGATCGCCGATTATCCCTTCACTACGCTTGAGCCGAACCTCGGCGTGGTGCAGTTGCCGGACGATCGCAGCTACGTGGTGGCCGATATCCCGGGGCTGATCGAAGGCGCGCACGAAGGCAGGGGACTCGGGATTCAGTTCCTGAAGCACGTGGAGCGGACGAAGGTGCTGGCGCATTTGGTCGATATGTCGGAAACGGGCCGCGATCCGAAGCACGATTTCGAAACGTTGATGGCGGAGCTCGAAAGCTTCAGTCCGGCGATGATTGAGAAGCCGATGCTGATCGTAGCGAGCAAGATGGACGCCGCACAGGATCCGAAAAAGCCAGCGGCGCTGAAGCGGCTGGCGAAGAAGCGCGGACTGCCGTATTTCGAGATTTCGAGCGCGACCGGTCAGGGCATTGAAGAGCTGAAGTTCGCGCTGGCGGAGCGCGTTTTACCGCCGATGTCCGGCGCCGGCGAGTAGGCCGGCCCGCAGGATTTCGGTGGCATCGCGCGGTTCGAGCGGCGGCGCGATCTGATAGCCCTGGAACAGGTGGCAGCCCGCGGTGCGGGCCCGATCGAGCTGTTCGGGACGTTCGATGCCGCGCGCAATCACGATAAGATCGGGGCGATTGTCGGGCGGATAGAACGGTTCGCTGATGCGAATCTCATCGAAGAGCGTGTCTTCGCGGCTGATCTGCAGCGACGAGATGCGCACGCCTTCGGCGCGAAGCCGGTGGGTCTGCTCGTTCGGATGCGCTGCGCCCGTGATGTGAACGGTGATGGAAGAGGGCCCGAGATGCCAGTCGGCCAGTTCCTTCAGAAGCTCAGCCGCGAAATTTCCCTCAGTTACCTGGCGGGGCGAAACGTTCAGAGTGACGCACGTGTGCAGGCCGTGATCTTCCCATTCGCGCAACTGGCGGCAGGCTTCGCGCAAAATCCATGCGCCCACGTCATGTATCAGGCCTGTCTGTTCGGCCACGCTGATGAATTCGACCGGCGGGACACGGCCGAGAATGGGATCGTCGATTCGGACCAGCGCTTCCATCCGGACGATCTCGCCATTGGCATCGACAACGGGTTGGTAGGCGAGGCGCAGACGGTCATTGGCGAGCGAGGAGCGAATCAGACCGGCGGCCTCGGGGCCGCCGAAATCTCCGGACGACATGGAGCGTTCGTAGAACACCATTTGCCCGGGCGTTTTCGACTTTGCCTTGAGCATAGCGGTCTCCGCAAGGAGGAGCAATTCGGCTGCCGTTTCGGCGTCGTTGGGGTATCGGCTGATGCCGGCGCTGGCGCTCACGCTGTTCAGAATGCGCGAAGTGATACCGGGGGCGGACTCGTGACCGAGGAGAAGTACCAGAAACTGGGCGCCGCCGAAGCGCGCGACGGTATCGCCCGAGCGTACGCAGCGCTGGATGCGCGGCCCCACTTGTGCGAGCAGAAGGTCGCCGCTCGCATGGCCGTGGAGTTCATTCACGCGGCGGAAGCCATCGAGATCGAGCCAGACGATACTGAAAGGGATGTCGCTGGTGATGCGGTCCTCGACGATCGCTTCAAAGCCCGCACGATTGGGGAGGCCGGTGAGCGGATCGGTCTGACGCTGGTATTCGAGAGAGGCCCGATGGGCATGCACGAGTCGCGTAATCACAATGAGCGCGATGGCGAGCGCCGCAGCGAGAGCGATAGTCATATCATTCTTATGCTAGAGAGAAAAAGGGCGGCAGCCAATATCCACGTTGGATATCTTCCATGACGTTAACATCTGATCTATGAGTGTTTTAACAGCCGAAGAGATGCGAGTTCTGGGGGCCCTGCTGGAAAAAGAGGCTACCACTCCGGAGTATTACCCGCTCACCCTGAACAGCCTGGTGGCGGCGTGCAACCAGAAGACGAACCGCTGGCCGGTGATGACCTGCGGCGAAGACGATGTGCGGCTGGCGCTCGATGGGTTGAAGGCGAAGGGGATGGCGGCGGAGATCATCGGCAACGGGCGGGTTTCGAAGTATGCGCAGCGCTATACGGAGAAGCTGAACCTGGGACGGCGCGAATCGGCAATTCTCTGCGTGCTGCTGCTGCGGGGGCCGCAGACGCTCGGCGAGATCAAGGGCCGCACGGAGCGGGCGTACGATTTCGCCGATCTGGAGGAAGTCGAGACGGTGCTGGGGAAAATGGCGGCGCGGGAGGACGGGGCCCTGACCCGGAAGCTGCCCGCGGGACCGGGAATGAAGGAGCCGCGATGGGCACAAACTTTGGGCGGTCCGGTAGAATTTTCCGGTCCGGCGGCGGGCGGATTCGATGTGGGGGCCGGTTCGGCGGACCGTGTGGCGGCGCTCGAAGCCGAAGTGGCGAAGCTGCGGGAAGAAGTTTCTGAATTGCGCCGGCAATTCGACGAACTTTTGCGCTAGCGGTTTCGTTTCTCCTCTCAATGATGAGACTTTGCGCGGCATTCGCGGCCGCTGTGGTGAGCGCTGCGCTCGGGTATGGCCAGTCATTCGACGCGGCGACGGTTAAGCCCAGCCAGGCGGGCACGGGCGGCAACCGGATTGGCGCAACGGCCGATACCATCACGATGTCGAACGTCACGCTTCGCATCGCGTTGAAGCTGGCATACGATCTCCAGGATAGTCAGATCGCCGGATCGAACATACTCGACGGCGAGCGCTTTGACATTGTGGCCAAAGCGGGGGCGCCGTTTACGAGCCAGCAGCAGATGAAGCAGATGCTTCAGGGACTGCTGACGGAGCGGTTTCATCTGAACCTCCATCGCGAGACGCGGGAGATCACGTCGTACGCGCTGCTTCAGGGAAAGAGCGGACCGAAGTTTCAGCATTCCGTGGGCGAAGGGCGGCCCTCCATGGAGGGGAAGGGAACGCTCGTCGCGCAATTCGCCACCATGAAGATGCTGGCGGATTTCCTTTCCGGGCCGATGGGAAGACCGGTGCGGGATGCAACCGGTCTTGAGGGCCAGTACGATTTCCAATTCGATCTCATGCGGTATGTTCCGCCCGGTCTCGCGCCAGGGCAGGAGCCGGACGTAGCGGGGATGGTGTTGAACGGACTCGAAGAACAACTCGGTCTGAAGCTCGAAGCGCGAAAGATCCCGATGGAAGTGATGGTGATCGATCATGTGGAACGTCCTGCGGCTAATTAGCGGAATCACGCTCGCGGCCTGCGCGTGGGCACAGGCGCCCGCGAGTTTCATGGCCGCTTCGATCCGTCCGAGCGCGGCGGAGGTGCAGTTCGAGCACGATGGCTCCATTCAGGCGACGCCGGGGAACGTGGTGATGCGCGATGTGCTGCTGACGTCGTGTATGGAATGGGCATGGGGGATTCAGGAGAACCAGATTTCGGGGCCGGAGTGGATTCAGAACGAGCGCTATGACATTGTGGCGCGCGCGGAGCGTCCGGTAGCGGTGGCTGAGCTGAAGCTGATGATGCAGACGCTGCTGAAGGAGCGATTCGGGCTGGAGTTCCATCATGAGCAGAAGGAACTGACGGCTTACGAAATGACCGTGGCGAAGGGTGGAAGCAAGATGAAGGAAGCCGCGCCGGACGAGAAGCCGTCGCGCGAGAACACGGCCATCAGCACGATCGCGAAGGCGATCACGATGCGGCAATTCGCCGATTTCATTTCGCAGCCGCTCAGGATGCCGGTGGTCGATCACACGGGCCTTACGGGCAGGTATGACTTCATTCTCAATTTCACTTCTTATCTGCCTTCGGGCGAGAAGGCGATGACGCCCGACTTCGATAACAACAATGGCATCATCCTCGCGGCGATTCAGGGCGAGCTGGGGCTGAAACTGGAATCGCGGAAACTATCGGTGGAGACTTACGTGATCGACCATGTGGACCGGCCGTCGGCAAACTGAGCTAATTCGCGGAGGGACGTTCCGCGTGATCGATCACGAGGAAGTCTTCGCTGCCTTTTTCGGGCGTGAGCTTCAGACCGAGCTGCTGAACGGTAGAGAAGATGGAATCGGGCGGGTCCGCGCCCGAGGCGGGATTTCCGGCGGCGGTAACGCTTCGCCAGTCCAATTCGAGATCGAACTGGCCGGAGACGCCGGTTTTGTCGAGCACTTCCGTATGGATATCGGGATGGCGCGCTAACGTACCGGCAATGTATTGCATGGTGGCGTTTCTGAGGGACATTCGGGTCCGCTGCGGAAAGCTGGCTGCGGGCGGCGATTTGGTCGCAGTGGGTTTCAGTTTGAGTCCGCCGGGGGCAACAGTCAGCGCATAGACGGTCACCTCACGCTGCTCCGTATGAGCGGCGAGCTTCATCCGATCCTGAAGCAGAGAAATCACTCTCGGTCTGAGTTCTTCCGCGCTCATCTCACCGGCGCCGGTTGCCACGGCATCAATATCGTATGTGTTCTCAAACCAGGCGGGAGCGCGGGAGAGATTCTGATCGCGGACGCCCCAGGCGAAGGCGACGAGAATTCGAAGGGCGACATTGCGGGCGGCAAATCGTCCCCCCCGGAAGCGTGTCCATGCGCAGGGGTGTTGCGCGAACGAGAGCCGGATCGGTTGGCTTTATCGAGGCGACATCGAACGATTTCGGAGTCTGCGCCAGCAGCGGCACGCTCAGAAGCAGGATGAGATTTACGTTCCTTCGAAGCACTCGCATTAAAATGTATCGCATCATGTTGAGAAACCGTTCCCGAACCGAGATCACGCGCCGCGCGGTACTGGCGATGGGAGGAATGGCGGCCGCGCGCCCGTTGTTCGGCGCCGCGGCGCAGCCTCGAACCGCGGTGAACTTCGCGGTGCCCGCAAATGCCTGCGATTGCCACACACATATCTTTGGAAATCCGGCGCAGTTTCCGTGGTTTGCGGGTCGAACGTACACGCCGGAATCGGCGCTGCCGGCGGAAATGCGGAAGCTGCATGAGGTGCTGCATATCCGGCGGGTGGTGATCGTGACGCCGAGTGTTTACGGCACCGATAATTCGGCCACGCTCTTCGGGATGAAGGCGCGCGGGGCGGATGCGCGGGGTATTGCGGTAGTCGATGAGAAGACTCCGGCGGCGGAGTTGGATCGGCTGGCGAAGGCGGGGTTCCGCGGAATGCGCATCAATCTGGCGACGGGCGGACAGAATGATCCCGTCTCGGGGCGGCGGCGTCTCGACTGGGCGCTGAAGCAGGCGAAGAGTCTCGGCTGGCATGTGCAGATGTTTACGAGTCCGAATGTGATCGCCGCGATTCGCGATCTGGTGTCGGGATCCGATGTTCCGGTTGTCTTCGATCACTTCGGCGGGGCGAAGGCGGCAGCGGGAGTGAAGCAAGCGGGCTTTTCGGATCTATTGGATTTGCTGCGTTCCGGCCATGCGTATGTCAAGGTGTCCGGCGCGTATCGCGCATCGTCCAGGGGACCGGATTACAGGGACGCTGAACCGCTGGCCCGCGCGCTGATCTCTGCTAACCCGGATCGCGTTCTGTGGGGTACGGACTGGCCGCATCCGGACACTACGATTCGTCCGGGGCATCCGGCGACGGAAGTAACGCCGCTGTTGCAGATTGACGATGGGCTGTTGCTCAATCAGCTTGCCGTCTGGGCTCCGGATGAGGCGGTGCGGAAGAAGATTCTGGTGGAAAATCCGGCGCGGCTGTACAGCTTCTAGGTGACCGAGAAAATGCGCTCGACGTATTCGCGGCTGCGCTTCAGGTTTTCACCGAGCGAGCGCGTGTGCGGTGTCTTCGGATCCCAGGCGAGCTCAACGGTCAGCCATCCCTGGTATTTGAGTTTTTCGAGCGCGCGGGCGACCGCCTTGTAGTTGACGTCGCCATAACCCAGGTCTTCCATCCAGACGCCATGCATCGAATTGCGAAGGTGCACGTCGCCGATGCGCGTGCCGGCTTCATTGAGGATGTCGAGCACGTTCTCGCCGCCGCGATAGACCCAATGCGTATCGAGGCAGATGCCGACATTCGCCGGCGTCGTGTGGTGAACGAAG
>Ga0134125_10005399_pt1 | contig 14534 bp, 10 predicted proteins | sample KB31751_FD_96464 | JGI IMG/M metagenome (GOLD analysis project Ga0134125, IMG submission 96464) | Terrestrial soil microbial communities with excess Nitrogen fertilizer from Kellogg Biological Station, Michigan, USA - KB3-175-1 | ecosystem: Environmental > Terrestrial > Soil > Unclassified ... | reverse complement strand
TGTCTGCCACTATTATTAATGAGCAGGTACAAAACGTAAAAGATAAAAACGAAAAATCGGTAGATGCCATGCACAACCTAAAAGAGCAGGCACACCAAATGAAAGATAGTTTACTGCGTGGTGAGCTTACTAAAATTGGTGAAATATTACATTTTGGCTGGCAAAACAAAAAACAAATGGCGGCATCTATCTCTAATAATTTAATTGATAGCATTTACGAAGAAGCATTGAAACACGGTGCCAGTGGTGGCAAAATATCGGGTGCAGGTGGTGGTGGTTTTATGTTTTTCTTTTGCCCCGGCATTACAAAAATTAAAGTGGCTCGTGCTATTGAAAAATTAGGTGGAAAGGTGCAGCCTTTTAAATTTACCCAACAAGGCTTAACTACCTGGACTACTAAGTAATTTTTACCAAATTTATAGAATTTAGCGTTTGTTCTATAATCTTAGATAAAAATGCAATAATCTTACATATCAATTAGTAAAACTCCAGTATTTACAAGCCTTTTATCTAATTAATGCTAAACAAGTTTTAGACTAAAAACTACCAAAAGTTGAGCTAATTTGTTACTTTTGACTCTATTGGAAACAAAAACTACAAATAAACACGTTGCCCTTGCTTTGCAGGGTGGCGGTGCACACGGAGCTTTTACCTGGGGTGTTTTAGACCGACTATTAGAAGAAGAAGACATAGTTGCTGATGCCATGTGTGGTACCAGTGCCGGAGCCATTAATGCAGTGGTTTGTGCTTATGGTTTACATAAAGGCGGACCAGCTAAAGCGAAAGAATTACTAGAGAAATTATGGAAAAAGCTATCTAATGCAGGTGGGTTTAAACCATCGGCTTTCGATAAATACTGGAGCAACGGAGACATTTATAACTCACCGGGGTACATTTTGTTTAACACCATGTCTCAGTTTATGTCGCCTTATAATTTTAATCCCTTAAATTATAATCCACTTAAAGATATTCTGAATGATTTAGTTGATTTTGAAGACCTGCATCATTACAAAGGCAAAAAAATATTTATTTGCGCTACCAACGTAAAAACAAACCGAGCTAAAATATTTACCAATAAAGAAATTACAGTTGATGCTGTTATGGCATCGGCTTGTTTACCTTTCTTGTTTCAGGCAGTAGAGGTAAATGGCGAATATTATTGGGATGGCGGTTACATGGGTAACCCTCCTATCTTCCCTATGATAACCAATACAAACTTGCATGACATAGTGCTTGTTAAAATAAACTCTATCAATATTAAATCGGTACCAACCACCGCACGTGATATTGCTGACCGTATAAACGAAATAAGCTTTAACAGTTCACTAATAAATGAAATGAAGCTAATTCACTATCGTAATGAGTTGTTACGTAATGGCATTTTAAAAACAGATGATAAGGTAAACCGCGAAATATTTATTCATACTATTTCGGGTTACGATACTTTAGGGCAAATGCATTATTCCAGCAAAATGAACACCTCGTGGGAGTTCTTATTAGATCTTAAACAAAAAGGGCGCGATACAGCCGATAAATGGCTTCAAAACGAGTTTAAACTGGTTGGGGCAAAATCTACCTTCGATGTAGAGGAGCATTTCTTTGAAAAGTTCTAAATTCGCACATTAATTAGCTAATTTTTATGCGAAGGCATTTCTTGTGTTTTACTTTTTTTCTTGTTTCTTTTTTTGTTCATGCCCAAAAGCCTGATTCTACTTACTATACATCCGAAACTCGCACGCAAAACTTATTAGGCCTAAGCGAAAACTCAAAAGCAAGCGATACTACTATTGATAACACCTATAATTACTACCAAACAGGGGTGTTGGGTAATATGGGGCTACCCTCCTACTCACTTATTGCCCAACAACCAAAACACACCAGCGCTACTTTTTTTAGCTGGAACAAATTAAATAACCGAGCCGATTTAATTACGGAAGATGACCCCTTATATTTTCATACAGAAAAAGTATATACCAAAATTACCGCGGCTGTTGCGCAAAAACAAGAGCAGTTTTTAAAACTTGTACACTCGCAAACCATTAGAAAAAAGTTAAATGTATCGCTTATGTTTAACCGATATTCGTGCACTGGCTTTTATTTACAACAACAAAGCTTAACAACTAATTTATTGTTGTCATCTAACTATAAAACAGATAACGGACGTTGGGGCTATAATGCCTACTATTTGTTTAACAAGTTAAAATACCAATTAAATGGCGGAGTGAATGATAGCTTACTTAACGATGCCAATTTGTTTGTGGCTAAAAATTTGTTTCCAACCAACTTTACTTCCACTACCGCCAAACAACTCATAAAAACATCTACGATATCTTTCAATACATTTTTCAGGTTAAACCAAGAAGATTCTGCAAAGTCATCGCATTATTTAATTTACGAAACCAATTACCAAAGCAATTATTTATTGTATGTAGATGGGGCTGCAGATACTATTGGAACATCTAAAAATGTTTATTTAAGTGAATTAAATGGAAGCCACGATTCTACGGGCACTCGCATATTTTCTAATAGCTTGTTATATAAATTTAGTTCGGCCAACAATAAACTGATTTTTTATGGAGGGTATAAAAACGAAGCCATTAAATATCATCAGCATAGAATAGATACGGTTGGGTTTAATCATCTGCTAAAAGGTGGCTTTATTTTAAACGCCAATAAACACATGCTAAATGCTACGGCAGACTATGTTTTAAGTGGCTTTAACGCCAACAATTATGAAATAGATGCTAACTACCGTTTTACTATAAAAGAGAATTTTTATTTGAGCGCAGGGGCTCAAACCCAAAGCCGCTTACCCGATTTTAATTTATTGTTTTATAATGGCAATCGTTTTTTATGGACAAACAATTTTTCTGCCGTGCAAACCCAAAATGCAACACTTTCTTTAACTAATAAAAAATATAAATTTTATCTAGGGGCTTTTATACAGCAACAACAAAATCAAATTTACTTTAATACAGAAGCTTTACCTACCCAATACAATAGTAGTACTATGATAACACGCTTTTTTGCGGGTAAAGATTTAAAACTGGCCTGCCTTCATTTTAATAATAATATAAACTACCAAACAACTGCAAATACCGACATTATACGATTGCCAAATTGGGTTACCACACACCAGTTATATTGCGAAGGAAAGCTCTTTAAAAAGAATTTATGGTTGCAGGTTGGTTTTCAGGCACGCTATATTTCATCGTTTATGGCTAATGCCTATATGCCTGCTACTAATCAGTTTTATTTACAAAATGAAAAAAATTATGGTAATTATGTTTTTATAGACTTTTTTATAAACGCAAAAATAGGGCCTGTTAAGTTTTTTGTAATGGCACAACACCTTAACCAAGGGTTTATGGGCAGCAATTATATCCTAGCTCCAAATTACCCAATGCCCGATCGCAGCTTTAAAGTTGGGTTAAGCTGGATGTTGTTTAATTAAATTCTTAGATACAAGCAACAATAATATTGCAGGCTTTTATTAGCTCTTCATCGCTAATAATTAAAGGCGGAGCAATGCGCATACTATTTGTGTTGAATAAAAACCAATCGGTTATAACGCCAGCTTCTATACATTTACTAATAGTTTGCATGTTAGTTGCTTCATTATCAAAATCAATAGCAGCAATGGCACCATGCGCACGCACTTCTTTTATTTTAGGGTGTTTTATTTTTTGTTTAATAATGCTTTCAATTTCTTTAGCACGTAAGTATAATTTATTTTTAACAATAACATTTAGGTTAGCAAACGCAGCAGCACAGCAAACCGGATGTCCACCAAAGGTTGTAATATGCCCAAGTACCGGATTGTGGGTTAACGAATCCATTATTTGTTTTGAAGAAACAAAAGCTCCAATAGGCATTCCGCCCCCCATGCCTTTAGCTAATAATAATATATCAGGAATTACTTGATACTGTTCAAAAGCAAATAAACTACCTGTACGACCAAAACCTGTTTGTATTTCATCAAAAATTAAAAGAGTTTCAGCTTCTGTACAACGCTCTCTTAATTTTTTAAGGAAATATTGATTAGCCGCTACAACACCGGCTTCGCCTTGCACGGGCTCAATAATTACACAAGCAGTTTTATGAGTTATTTGTTGTAAATCACTTTCGTTATTAAACTCAATAGTTTTTACATCGGGTAACAAAGGACGAAAACTTGTTTTAAATTCTTCGCTCCCCATAACACTTAAAGCGCCATGCGTACTACCATGATAGGCATTTTTAAAAGAAATAATTTCGCTTCGTCCGGTAAAGCGCTTGGCTAATTTTAAAGCGCCTTCGGTAGCCTCGGCACCCGAGTTTACAAAATAAACCGCATTTAAATTTTCAGGAAGTAAATCAGTAAGTGCTTTTGCTAATGCTACTTGCGGACTATGAACATACTCGCCATACACCATTAAGTGCATAAAGGTTTCAGCTTGTTTTTTTACAGCCTCAACTACTTCGGGGTGGCAATGCCCAATGTTGCTAACCGATATACCAGAAATTAAATCGATATACTGTTTACCGCTAACATCATTTAAATAAATACCACTAGCCGAAACAATTTCTAAGGCTAATGGTGCAGGGCTTGTTTGCGCTACATGTTGTAAAAAAAGTTGTTTTTGCGAAAGGTGCATCTATATAATCATCTATCGCTGTACGATAAACCTTTTAGTAATAACATTGGTAGTTGTTTTTACACTTAAAAAGTAAATGCCATTATTTAGTCCACTTATATCTACAGTTGTTAATTCACTTTCTGCACCCATTTGTTTTATTTTGTTACCTAAAATATCGCTTATAAATAGTGTTGCATTTTTATAAGTACATTCTATATAAAGCATCTCATTTGCCGGATTTGGATAAACCGATACTTGATTACTACCAATAGCCGACTGATAGATACCAGTTGTTGCACAATTTTTAATTAAAATGGTTTTAGTGGTAGAATCTACACAACCGTTACTATTTACACCAACAACTGTATATGTGTCGTTTATTTGAGATGTAACCATTGCTGTGTTTGTAGTTACACTGCCTGCATTACCACTCCAAGTATAAGTACTTGCTCCACTTGCCGTTAAAACATCTGGCGCACCCGGACAAACAGAATCTTGCGTTGCTTGAATTGACACATTGTTTGCTAAAACATTAATCATATTTGAAATAGAAGTATCAGTACAACCAGCTGCATCCGTTCCGGTTACACTATAGGTTGTATTTGATGTTGGAGATACTGTTATAGAATTACCACTTGCATTATTACTCCACATATAAGTACTAGCACCCGTAGCTGTTAATGTTGTTGTAGAACCGCTACAAATAGTGTCTTTTAAAACTTGTATACTTACCGTTGGCGAAGTTGCTGAACCCTGTGTTAAGTTATAATACAAATCAGGCGCAGGACAACCCGTACCAGATGTAGTTGTTAATGTATAGTTACCGGGGGTACTTGTTACTAAATTTTGTGCGTTGCCAATAACAGGGCCTGCCCAACTGTAACTTGCCATACCCGGAGGGCCAGATAATGTTGTGCTATTTCCACCACATAGGGCATTAGATGATGTAATTTGAGAAACATTGCAACTTGCATCAATATAAACATAGCCAAAGTGCCCTCCTGCGTTACAATCACTTACATCAAAATCTATAGTTACAAATTGGCCTATGTATGCTGATAAATCTAAAGTAACTGTAGTCCATGGTTTGTAAAATACCGAATTATCTTTTGGAGAAACAAACCAACCAACTACACTTCCGCCTGTTATGTTTGCTGCTGCTACAGAATATTGAGAACACGGAATTACCGACCCCAATGCATCCGTTAAATGTACATCTAGATAGGGTGAATCTGACAAAGAGTGCCCTCCATCTTGAAGAACTCCGGCATATTGATAAGTAAAGGAGTTATTAGACGCAGTTACATTAAAAGTTTGACTGGCCCTTTGCATTAAATTACCGCAATTAGAATTATTTAATAATAAAGAATGTGCACCACCAAAAGGGCCCGGGGCAACAACTGGAAAATTTCCGAAAGCATCGATTCCTGCAGAAAAATTAGTACCACAATCAACACTAGAACACTTACAAGTAGCACTTGCATCTCCACCAACATTATTGCCCGGGTTATTGTAAGCTGTAGAAGTTCCGTTTAAACTTGTTACTTCATAAACACCCCCGGTAGCCGTAAAACAACTAGGGCATGGTAAAGTTGCACCAGCCCCGTTATTACTATTACTTCCTTGAGTTAGCACCCATCCAGTAACATCTCCTGTTTCAAACCCGGGGTTTGTACAAGCTTGCATTACTTGTAGCGGAGCTTGAATTGTTTTTTGGCTAAAAGAATTATTATAAGTTCCATTTGCAATTGCTTCAATTTGTTTTTTTAATTGGCTATGTAAAATTTCATTTTGTTTTTGTACTTCCCACTCTTGGATGCCATTTTTTCTTGATTTTTCAAGTATCTGATAAATTTTCTCTTCACTTAAATAACCTGAAGGATATTCGATAGAAGTTATTTGTGCCTTTGTAAATATGGAGGCTACTATACAAATTATAAGAAAAATAGATTTTTTATTCATAGTGTGAGTTTATGATTATCAAATATAAGAAAAAATGGGGTAAGCTTATTTGTAAGAAGACACTAGCTGTTTTAACTTTTGTTGCACCCCTTCGTTTGGTTTTACCAAAGGAAGACGAACAGTAGAACCACAAACTTTTAATAATTCTAAAGCTATTTTAGCTCCACCAGGGTTGCCATCGGCAAAAAGCTGGTTGGTAATTTCAAAGGTTTTGTAATGCAGTTTACGTGCTGTTGTAAAATCTCCTTTTAAGCCACAACGTACCATTTCAGAAAAATCTTTTGGATACACATTGGCTAAAACAGAAATAACCCCATCAGCACCACAGGCTAATAATGGCAAGGTCAAATTATCATCGCCGCTAATTACTAAAAAGTTTTTTGGACGACCTTTTATAATGCACATGCATTGCTCTAAATTACCAGAGGCTTCTTTAATGGCTACAATATTTTTAAACTCGTGAGCAAGTTTTAAAGTGGTATCTGCTGTAATGTTAGATGCCGTTCTACCGGGAACATTATATAATATAATAGGTTTAGTAGTTGATTGCGCAATGGCTTTATAATGCTCATAAATACCCTGTTGAGAAGGTTTATTATAATAAGGGGAAACAGAAAGTATAGCTACAAAAGCAGATAAATCGGTATGCTTAATAGTATCTACAACTTCTTGTGTGTTATTGCTACCAATGCCTAAAACCAAGGGCACACGCTTTTTGGTTTCTTTTATTACATGGTTAATTACTTGTTGTTTTTCTTCTTTGCTTAAAGTAGCTGTTTCACCTGTTGTACCTAGTACAACCAAATATTCTACCTTGCCTTTAATAAGGTGGTTAATTAATTTACTTAAGCCGATAAAATCAACGGCACCTGTTTTTGTAAAAGGTGTAACAATGGCAACACCTGTTCCTTTTAATTGTGTGTAAATAGACATGGTACAAATGTATAAATGAAACTTTAAAAAAGAGGAGAATAATTTAGATTACTTATAAGCAACCAAACTTTTTACATACTCATTAGCTGGTGCTTTTTTGATTTTTTTGTAGGTATCTAGTTGAACTAATTTGCCATCTTTTATGATACCTAATAAATCAGCACTACTTAAAACTTCATCTAAACGATGGGTTACTATAATACAAGATGCCTTATGTTGTTTTAGTTTTTTTTGGATGTAGGTAAATATTTTTTCTTTTAAAACGATATCCAAATTGCTAAAAGGCTCATCTAACAACAATAATTTAGGAAAAAGACAAATGGCTTTTGCTAAAGCCACACGCTGTCTTTGTCCGTCAGATAAAGTGCTGACTTTTTTATCTCGTAAGGGCGTCATCTCAATAAGACGAAGGAGTTCGTTTATTTTTTTACTCTTATAGTCGTTGTGGTAGCCAATTAAAATATCGGCAATGTTTTCGTAAACCGTATGGTGTTCTAATAAAGCATATCCTATGCTCACGAGTTTCATATCTATATGTCCCGGAATTAGGTTGTATGCCGGACCTAAAACCCGCTCGTTATTAAATGTAATTTCTCCGCCCTGCAAATCCTCTAAACCATAAATACATTTAAGTAAGGTGGTTTTTCCGCTTCCGCTTTTACCAACCAAAACAAGTGTTTGAGCCGTATTTAATTGGAAAGAAATGTTTTTTAAGCCCTTAAAAAGGGTTTCGTTTGGGTAGTTAAACTGTATTTTATCTACCTGTAAAATAGCTAACGAATAAGTTGAATGAACCCCTTTAAATTGTACGATTTACCGTTTAGGTCGGTTGCTGTTACTGTATAAAAATAAGTTCCTGCGGTACAAGCCATGCCCGATGTGGTGTAACCATCCCAATATTCTAAATTGATATCCATATCAATTACTTTAGCCCCCCAACGGTCGTAAATAGTACAATCTAATGTTTTTAAACCGTGTGCATTGGGTGCAAATACATCATTAATGCCATCGCCATTAGGCGTAAAAACATTTGGCATGGTTAAACCCGCAGTATCAACCACTATAAGTGGTGAACTTAAAGTATCGTTACACCAATGGTTACCATAGGCAATTAAAGTAACTGTATAAGCTGCCGCTGTTACGAAGGTGTGCAATGGGTTTGTTTGTACAGATGTGCCATTATCTCCAAAATTCCAAACATAACCGTTTGGTGCATTTATAGACCCATTTGTAAAACTTACACTTTGTGGTACACCTGTGGTAATTGAAGATGTTGCAAATAGTGCCGTAGCACTTTGTATAACTGTAATAATTTTTTTAGAAGAATCTAAGCCACCTGGATTACGTGTAACATAAAGCGTAACCGTATATGTACCTGGTTTTGTAAAATTTACTATTACGTTTTGAGTAGTGTCATTTGGAAGGATGGTAACCCCATTGGTAGAATCGACGGCCCATTGGTATTTTGTAATAGTACCAACTCCGCTACCTTTAAACTTAACATCAGCCCCTGTACAAACGGTATCTTTAGTAGTAGTAATAGTTACGCTGGCAGCTTGTAAAGTCTGAAAAAAACAGATAAATAATATTGCGCCAAAAATGTTTTTAATGCTCATAAATGAATTATGCAGCTAATTTAATTTAAATTATTTAGAAAGTAAAGGGTGTTTATATTATCGGGGAAATCGAAAACCGTTGGAGTCTGCGATTTTCCTAAGGAAATGGTTTTTATTGACAAACTTGTGTTAGAAACTACACATTGTAATTCTCCTTCTAAAGCTTTCAATTTTTCAGAAACTTCGGCCATATTTTCATACTGCTCATAAAACAAAACAGCTATGGGCGAATGAAGTGAATTAGTTTCTCGTAAGATTAAAAAATTATTGTCTAAAAACTTTTCTTGATTTAAAAGATAAATAGCCCTATTGTACTCGTGGTTATTGGCATATTTTTTATTCTGAATAATATCTGAAAACGAAAAAATACTTTCGTAAAACTTATTAAAATTATAGCCTTTTGGCACATATAGCTTAGATACATTGCGACAGCCCAGACCGTAATAATCAAAAATATCGTTTCCTAAAAGGTTTAGCTCTTCAGTAGTTTCGTTACCTGTAAGTACAGCAATTGATGTTCTATTTTTACGAATAATGTGCGGATACTTGCCAAAGTATTTCTCGAAATAAAGTGCGCTGTTATTACTGCCCGTAGCAATTACGGCATCAAAATTATTCATTCGGCCATCCGTAAAAAGTATATAATCTTTAAACAAGGGCTCAACTTCCATTAAAAATTCAGCTAAAAAGGTAATGAGTATTTTATCGTCGCTTGATGGTTTAATTAGGATTTTGTTACCTGATAGCAATATACACATAAAGTCGTGAAAGCCTACAGCCGGTACATTGCCAGCCATAATAACGGCCACGGTTTTAGGCGTTTTTGGTTCTTTAATTTCCTTAGTAAATTCCTTTAAATTACTGGGCTCTAATAATTGAACGATGCCTTGTAAGGCTTTTTTCACAAATTCGTTGGTAAACCAGCCGTTATAAGAGTATGTTTCTTTAATTAACTCATCTAAATGCTCGTACTTGGCGTTATATGAGTTGTTTTTTCTTTCACCTAAAAAATCTGATAGAAAATCTTTTAGTTTTAAAAATGCCTGCACCCTATTTTCCATTTTTTATCTAAATCAATAATTAAGCAAATGATGTGTATATTTGCGTCGATTTTAATTTCAGCAAAACTAAACTAAAATGTCTATTAAAATAACTGACGAATGTATTAATTGCGGGGCTTGCGAACCCGAATGTCCAAATAATGCTATATATGAAGGTGGTGCCGAGTGGCGCTTTGCCGACGGAAGTACGGTTACCGGTATGTTTAAAGGGCTTAGCACCGGCATTGAAGCTGATGCAAGTGCGCCACAAACACCTAATAGCATGGATGTTTATTATATAGTTGCTGATAAATGTACTGAGTGTAAAGGTTTTCATGATGAACCACAATGTGCGGCAGTTTGCCCGGTTGATTGCTGTGTGCCTGATGAAGCCCATAAAGAAAGTGAAGAATTGCTATTAGCTAAAAAAGAGGCTATGCATTTGTAGGTAGCAAATTGCTGCTAATTTAAAAACTTATTTGCTGTTTTATTAAACCAAAAGGATTAACCTTATTAAGGTTAAGTACAAATCTTATTTGCTGAAAAATTCCGTTTTTAACTCCATTAAGGGTGTTGTTATCTTGTATGTTTTGACTTATTGCTAGAGGTACAAAAATTTCGAAAATATCGCGAGCTATGACAATATCAATTCCGGCATCATAAAAAAAGTTTTGTTTTGGATTAGCCAATCCATCTGAAGCGCAGGTACCAATATCAGCATAAAGCAGTAAAGGCAGTTTAAACAATTTAGGGCTTTTTACATTAAGCGTAGCTAACCAATTATTAGTTTGCCCTAAATAGGTAGCTGTTTTAAAAGCTCCATCAGTTTCTATAAATTGTGCTGCAGCAAGACCTTGTTGTTCTGCCCTACCAAAATACAAATTATCGTACATGTAATCGTTATCGCCACGTGTACCGCTTAATTTAAAATAGTAGGGAACGTAAGGGTTTTGGTGTTGCAAATTCATTATTCCGGCAAAGGCACGTATATCAAAATACTTCGTTCTATTCACATATATTTTTTGATTAAGCGTAACCGAAATTTTTTGCATATCGCCATTCACTTGCCCGTTTACCTTTAAAAGTGTAGGATATAAAGCATTACCATTAGCAAACTGATACATTACATCATGCACACCATAATTTAAGTTTTGTTGTGCAGCAACAGGGGCAACAAAATCTCCTGCATATCCGGTAATTTGTTTTTGAATATAAACATAGCGGTAGGTAAGTCGGTGTTGAAAGAGTGAGGTAGCGTATTTCTTTTTAAAATCTAGGTTTATGTAAGGGGCTAGTTTGTTGTAGTTATTTGCAAATACATTTTGTTCGTAGGCAAAGCGTTGTGTTTTTACACCAATATTTATAGTGCTAAATATGCCTTTAGGATGTAGGTTAATTTTTGCATTAGCCATGCCCGAAATGTTTTTATTGCCAAAAGCATACATAGGGGCCATTTCTGTTTCAAATTTTTTCTCAAATAAAACATGATTATAGTATGCTAAACCCAACATGTAGCCGTTATATAAATTGTAGCCCATAATAGGAGAATAAAACAGCTGGGTTTTATATGGGTTATCTAAAGCAGCTAAAAATTCAGGTTTTAGTGGTTCTCTTTTTTTAAATATTCCGCGTGTTCTTATGGTGTTATTTTTTCTATTAATATCAGGCATAGCCTCGTTATAATCTATTCTAAATGAGGTAATTTCTGAAGGCGGAAACACTAAAGTTTTTGAGCCTTCGAAGCCATCATACCAAACCATGCCCACCAAATCCTTTTTATTTAAGCCGTATAAAGAAACTGGCCCTAAAACGCTACCTACATTTTTTACTTCAACCGAATAAGAACCATCCGTCTCTTTTTTTACGGATGTAACTTTATAATCTAACTTTTTTGTGGTGCCAATTAAATCATCAAAAAACCAACTTAGCTTTTTTTCGCTAAAATATTCAAGGGTTTTACGCAAGTCGGCAGGCCTTGGATGTTTAAACTTACACTGGTTAAAATAAAACTGCATGGCTATATCAAAATCGTTTTCGCCCATGTAATCCATTAAATAATTAAAAAGCAGGGCTGTTTTGCTGTATACAATGGCGCCATAATTCATTTCAGAAAATGCATTGGATGGCGAAGCACAAGCTTGGTCTTCGCCCTGTTTTGCACTCATTGCGTATAGCCAATAATAAGAATGCGCTTGTTTATATTTATTTACATGCAACAAACCAAAAGTGCTATCGCGCCCTAAAATGGTGGCCAAGGTTGCATTAGGATATTTTGTGCGTACATAACGTAACTCATTAAAGGAGTTTATTCCTTCATCCATCCAGGCATTTTTTCGTTCGTTGCTACCCAGCATGCCATAAAACCAATTATGCCCTACCTCGTGTGTGATTAACATATCCAGTTCAAAAGCAGTAGAAGTTTCGCCTATAATAGTAATGTTAGGGTACTCCATTCCTCCTCCTGCTGCAATAGTTCCATCAACAGCCGTTACGTTATTATAAGCATAATCTCCATTCCAAAGTGAATAATAATATGTTGCATCGCTAATATATTCAATAGCGTTTCTCCACAAATCAATATTAGCATCGGTAAAAAAAGCCCATGTGTTTACACTATTTTTAGTGTGGGGCAAAACCAATTCGCCATGTAGTACATTGTAACGTTTATCGGCAAACCAGGCAAAATCATGCAGATTCTCTTGCTTAAAACGAACTGTTTTAAATTCTGCATCAGATTTTGGAAACGACAAATCTCTTTTAAACAAAGCTGAATCAAGCATTTTAATTTTCTCTTCGGTCTCGATGCTTTTTTGCAATAAAAATTTTTCTTCTGCTTCGTTATCGTATCTATCTCCTGTTGCAGCTAACACATAGTTTTTAGGAAGTGTTATACTTACATCAAAACTTCCGTATTCTGAATAAAATTCTCCTTGATCTAAATAAGGCATTTGGTTCCACCCATTTGCATCATAAACAGCGGGCTTAGGATACCATTGGGTTATATAATAAGCCTGCTTATCGTGTCCCATGCGCGAAAAAGAGGCCGAAGGAATTTTTACTTTAAAAGGTGTTGTAATAGTTGTTTTTTGGCTGGGAGCAAGTGCTTGGGTCAAAAATACTTTACATATATCGGGGTTATTTTTATCGTACTCTATTTTTAACGACTGATTATCTGCTTTAAAATCGAGACTATCTATATATCCCCTATCCTGTTCTTTAGAGAAATAAAAACTACGGCTACCTTGTTGTAAAAATTGTTTGGCTAAAGCTGAACTATTGTCTTTATAGGCATTTGGCCATAAATGGAAATAAATAAATTTTAAGGTGTCGGGGGAATTATTATAATAAACAAGACTTTCATTAGCACTTAAAGTATGTTGAACATCGTTTAGGGTAACATTAATAGTATAATCTACCTGTTGTTGAAAGTAATTTTTTTGCGAGAAGGCAATTTGCGAGGTAAACAATAACAGCACCCATTTCTTCATTCGGTAAAGATGCTGATTTTTTAACAAATATTTCTGAAAAGGCTTTCAGAATTCACTGAAAGCCTTTTTACTTAATAGCTAGTTTTAATTGGTTATTAAATTTAAAAAAAACAGTTGTTCAGAAAATAGGTAAATAAACCTATATTGCCCATGTAGGGCGGGGTTTACACTAAAAAAACAAAAAAACAACCAGTTTTAATTCATAAAAGTGTATTCGGTTTAAAAATAAAGGCGGTAATTGCCTAGTAATTATTATTTTAGCCCAACTAAACAAAACTAATGAAAGTAAAAAAACTACTTCTGGCACCTGTTCTTTTTTGGGGCTTGCACAGTGCATCAGCACAAATTACCATTACAAGTGCAGACATGCCTAATGTAAACGACAATATTTTAATAAGTGTAAACACATCGCTGGCAAATTTTCATCCCGATTCAACCGGAGCTAATTTCACTTGGGATTATAGCAAGCTTATACCAGACTCTCAACGCTATGTTAAGTTCGTTTCTGCACTTTCAACTCCGTACGTGTTTTTTTTAGGAAATAGTACATATGGAACTCGTAATTATACTCCTGATGCGCTACCGTGGTCTTTAATAGGCGGAGGTGCAGCTCCTACAAATGTTTATGATTTTTATAAAAAAAATGGCACTACAGCGTATAATATGGTTGGTGAAGGTTTAACCGAAGCCGGAACAACTATACCGGCTATTTATGCCGTAGCAGATAGGGTGTATGCTTTTCCGATGAATTATTTAAATAAAGATTCATCAAACTCTGCACTTGCTCTTCCTATACCCAATACCGGTTATTATGCTAAAAAACAAAAAAGAGTAAACCAAGTAGATGGTTGGGGAACATTAAAAACTCCTTATGGC
>Ga0134125_10005398_pt1 | contig 14535 bp, 14 predicted proteins | sample KB31751_FD_96464 | JGI IMG/M metagenome (GOLD analysis project Ga0134125, IMG submission 96464) | Terrestrial soil microbial communities with excess Nitrogen fertilizer from Kellogg Biological Station, Michigan, USA - KB3-175-1 | ecosystem: Environmental > Terrestrial > Soil > Unclassified ... | reverse complement strand
ATTGTGTGCGTCCCTTGCGGTTCCACCCAGGTCGAGCGCCGCGCGATCCGTGAATCGGCGCTGGGCGCCGGTGCCAGCCAGGTCTATCTGATCGAGGAGCCCATGGCGGCTGCCATCGGTGCCGGGCTCGCGGTGTCGAATGCCAGCGGTTCGATGGTGGTCGATATCGGCGGCGGCACGACCGAAGTCGCCGTGATCTCGCTGGGGGGGATGGTCTACAAAGGCTCGGTGCGGGTCGGCGGCGACAAGTTCGACGAGGCCATCATCAATTACATTCGCCGCAACTACGGCATGCTGATTGGCGAGCCCACGGCCGAACTCATCAAAAAAGAAATCGGCTCCGCTTTCCCGGGCTCCGAAATCCGCGAGATCGAGGTCAAGGGCCGCAATCTGTCCGAGGGCGTCCCGCGCAGCTTCACGGTATCGTCCAACGAAATCCTCGAGTCCCTGACGGATCCGCTGAACCAGATCGTGTCGTCCGTGAAGACCGCGCTGGAACAGACGCCGCCGGAACTGGGCGCCGATATCACCGACAAGGGCATTGCTCTCACGGGCGGTGGCGCCTTGCTGCACGACCTGGACCGGTTACTCCAGGAAGAAACCGGACTGCCCGTCATCGTCGCCGAGGATCCGCTCACCTGCGTGGTGCGCGGTTGCGGTGAGGCGCTGGAACATCTCGAGCGCCTGGGCGGCGTGTTTATCTACGATTGATCCGTCTGTTGCGGTCTCGCCGGCTCCCGCCTCCATCTGAACGGGATGAACGGCGCGGGCGAGACGCTCAGGCCATTGTTGCTGTCCTGTCATGCGAGAACCGGGCAAACTGACGCTCTTCAAGACTGGGCCCAGCGTGGAAGTGCGTCTGGTGCTGCTGGTGGTGGTGTGTCTGGCCCTTGTGGTGGTGGATGCGCACTGGGCGGTGATGGCGCCTGCCCGGCGCGCGGTGTCTGTGGCGATCTACCCCTTCGAGCGGGTCGTCCTGGCCCCGCGTGATGCCCTGGAGTATTTCGACAGCTGGTCGCACGCGGCGACGCTCGCGCGCGATGAGCAGGATGCGCTGCGCCGCCAGCGTATCGAGATGGCGCAGCTTTCCACGCACGCGGCGCAGCTGGCCGCCGAAAACGAGCAGCTCCGGCGCTTGTTGAATGTTTCCGAAAAAATCTCGCAGAAATCGGTGGCGGTGGAAGTCTTTTACGTGCCGCCCAATGCCTTCAGCCATCGGCTGATTTTCAACAAGGGATCTCGCGCGGGCATAGAGCCTGGCATGCCGGTGATCGACGAGGGCGGCGTGGTCGGGCAGATCATCCGCGTGACGCCGTATACGTCCGAGGCGGCGTTGCTCATCGATGACCAGGTGTCCATCCCGGTGCAGGTGCTGCGCAATGGCTTGCGGCTGATCGCCTTTGGCAGTGACGAAATTGGCAAACTGGAGGTCCGCTACCTGTCGGGCAACGTGGATATCAAGGCGGGAGATACGCTGGTCACCAGCGGTATCGGCGGATTGTTTCCCGCCGGCTTGCCCGTCGGGCGGATCGAAAAGGTCGACCATGACCCAGGCACGGGTTTTGGCATGGCCATTGCCGAGCCCTTGTCCCATCCCGAACGCTACCGGCATTTCCTGGTGTTGCGCGTGGACGTGAGCGACGTGCCCAATCCCAAGGAAATCGAGCATGAGCTCACCCACTAACCCACCCATGCGGTCCTCGCTGATGGCGTTGCAGCCCATCGATGCGGCGCCTTTCGCGCGGCCCGCACCCTCGCTGCTGGTCTGGGGATCGTTGCTCTTCGTATGGATGGCCTCCTTGCTGCCCTGGAGGCTGTGGTCTCCCGTGCCCGACATCCTCATGTTGGTGCTGGCCTTCTGGTGCCTCCATGAGCCCCATCGGGTGGGGCTGTTCACCGCCTTCGTGCTGGGGCTGCTCATGGACGTCCATGACTCGGGGCTGCTCGGCCTGCACGCGCTGTGTTATGTGCTGGTCGCCTACGGCATGCTGAGGCTGAACCGCAGGCTGCAGCACTTCGGCTTCAATCCGGTGGTGCAGATGCTGCATGTGGTTCCAGTGTTCATCGTGGCGCTCATGGCATCCCATTTGCTGGGGGCTTGGCTCAACGGAGAATGGGTGGGATGGGACTGGCTGTGGTCGGCGCTGATCACCGGGGTGCTCTGGCCACTGGCTGACGTGCTGCTGCTGCTTTACCAGCGTCGCCTGGATGGCGGGGACGTGGGCTCCGTCTGAGTCATGTTCGAATTTCGCAAGACCAGCCAGCATCAGCGCCAGACGGTGCTCTTGCGCGCCTGGGTGGCCGGGCTGTTCGCGCTGGTCTGCCTGCTGTTGCTGGTCGGGCGCCTGTGGTTCCTGCAGGTAGTGCGATATGACAACCTGTCGGCGCGCGCGGAGCAGAATCGCATCGCGATCGTGCCGATCCCGCCGAGGCGCGGCCAGATCATGGACCGCAATGGGGTGGTGCTGGCCCACAATGAGCGCGATTACACGCTCCTCGTCACCCGGGCCCAGCTCAAGGGCAATGTGGAAGCCATGCTGGATCGGCTGGGGGAACTGGTCTACATCAGCGCCAGCGATCGGCGCAAGTTCCTGCGCCTCTTCCAGCAAAGCGGCCGCTACGCGCCGGTCCTCCTGCGCAACAATCTGAACGACATCGAGGCTTCGTGGTTCGCGGTGCACGCCTATCGGTTTCCGGGCGTGAGTCTGGAAGCGCGCTGGGTGCGTTCCTATCCCGAGCGGGAATCCGCCGCTCATGTGTTGGGGTTCGTCGGACGGATCTCTGAAGAAGACGAGCAGCAGCTCGAGGAATCGGGCCAGGCCGGCAATTATCGCGGCACGCAGGTGATGGGCAAAAAGGGCATCGAGAAGACCTGGGAAAAAACCCTTCACGGTCGGACCGGTGTGGAGGAGCTCGAGGTCACGGCGACCGGGCGGCCCGTCCGGGAGTTGAGCCGCACCGACCCCATTCCGGGTTCGAATCTGGAGCTCTCCCTGGATATCGGCCTGCAGAAGCTGGCCGAGTCCCAGTTTGAAGGCAAACGAGGGGCGCTCGTGGCGATTGCGCCCAAGACGGGCGAAGTGCTGGCCTTCGTTTCGGCGCCATCCTTCGATCCCAACTTGTTCGTCGACGGTATCGACGTGGAGAACTGGAAGAAGCTGAACGATTCCCCCGATCATCCACTCATCAACCGGCCGCTGTACGGAACCTATCCGATCGGTTCCACCTACAAGCCGTTCGTGGCGCTGGCGGCGCTGCAAATGGGCTTGCGCTCGCCGACCGAACTCATTCCCGACCCTGGCTATTTCGAGCTGGCCGGACAGAAGTTCCGCAATGCCGCGGGCGCCATCTATGGCCCCACCGACATGCACAAGGCCATCGTCAAATCTTCCGACACCTATTTTTTCTCGCTGGGTGCCATTATGGACGTGGACAAGCTGCACGATTTCAGCAAGCAGTTCGGCTTTGGACAAATCACGGGCATCGACCTGGATGGGGAACGCCGGGGCGTGCTGCCGTCGCGCGCCTGGAAGCGCCAAACCTATCACAAGCCATCGCAACAGCATTGGTATCGTGGCGAGACGGTGTCGGTGACGGTAGGGCAGGGTTACAACGCGTTCACTCTGCTGCAGCTCGCGCAGGCGACCTCCGTGCTGGCGGACAACGGCGTCTACATGAAGCCGCATCTGGTGCGCCGCATCATCGATCCCATTACCGGGCGCTTCAGTTATCCCGTGACGGGCCCGCAATACACCATCAAGCTGGATCCCAAAAATCTGAAAATCATCCGGGACGCCATGGTGGACGTGGTGCGGCAGGGCACCGCGCGCCAGGCCTTTCTGGGCGCGAGCTATCAGGCGGCCGGCAAGACCGGGACGGCGCATGTCTATAGCCTGAAGGGCGCCAAGTACAAGTCCCATGCCGTGGACGAACGATTGCGCGACCATGCCCTGTTCATGGCCTACGCGCCGGCCGATGACCCGCAGATCGCGGTGGCGCTGATCGTGGAAAACGGCGGCTGGGGCGCGTCCGTGGCGGCGCCCATCGCGCGCAAGGTGTTCGATTACTGGCTGGATCCGGCTCGCGTCGCCGCGCGCCAGGAACAGCTCCGCGCCGAAGAGGCCGCGCGCGCCCAAGTCACCAAGGCGGCGGGCCAGCCGGAGACGGCCCCCGCTGCCGAGGATGAGGAGAGCCCCGAGCCGGCGCCGCTGCCCGATGGCAGCGATGAGCCGGAAGACGGTGCCCAGGAGGATACCCCGTGAAACTGCTCGTCCCGGCGGTCCGCCGCATGTTTGCCGTTCTGGATTGGCCGCTGCTTGCGCTGCTCATCGTGATGGCACTCGTTGGCATGGCGACCATGCATTCGGCTGTGGGCAACACGGATTGGCGCTTTTCCGACCAATTGCGCAATTTCGTGATCGCCTTCGTGGTGATGTGGGGCGTGGCGCTGTTGCGGCCGACGTGGATTCTGAAGATGGCGCCGTACATCTATGCGCTGGGCATTGCGCTGCTGGTGGCCGTCACGCTGTTCGGAGCGACGAGCAAGGGCGCCACCCGGTGGCTGGACGTGGGCGTGGCCCGCATCCAGCCGTCTGAAATGATGAAGATTGCCGTGCCGCTGATGCTCGCCTGGTATTTCCAGCGGCAGTCCGTGAGCCGCATCCGCATCCGCGATTTTCTGGTGGCCGGGCTGCTGCTGGCCGTTCCGGCAGTGCTCATCATCGACCAGCCCGATCTGGGAACCGCGCTGCTGGTGCTTGCCTCAGGGTTCTGCGTCATGTATTTCGGTGGGTTCTCCTTCAAGCTGCTCATCCCGGTGGTCCTGGTGGCGGCCGTGGGGCTGGGGACGCTCGTCTCCTACGAGGATCAGATCTGTCAGCCCGACGTGGACTGGGTCGTCTTGCATGACTATCAGAAATACCGGGTCTGCGTGCTGCTCAATCCCGGGATGGATCCGCTGGGCAAGGGCTTTCACACCATCCAGTCCATGATCGCCGTGGGCTCGGGTGGCGTCTATGGCAAGGGTTATATGCAGGGCACCCAGTCCCACCTGGATTTCATTCCGGAGCGCACCACGGATTTCATTTTTGCGGTGTTTGCCGAGGAATTCGGCTTGTATGGGGGGGTGGCGCTGCTGGCTCTGTATGCGTTGCTGGTGTTGCGGGGGCTGAGCATCACGGTGCGGGCTCCCACCCAGTTCGGCCGGTTGATGGCCGGAGCCATGTCCATGATGATGTTCGTCTACGTGTTCGTGAATATCGGGATGGTGACGGGAGTCTTGCCGGTCGTCGGGGTCCCGCTGCCCTTCATGAGCTATGGCGGCACGGCGCTCATCACGCTGGGGGTGGCCTGCGGGCTGCTGATGAGCATCGGATCGGACCGTCCTCGCGCGCCTTAGCGACCTGCTCCGTGGCGGGACGCCGGGCTGCAAGCCAGCCGGACTGCACGCTCGGTGCTCATGTCGGCGGAGGCTGCTCCAGATAGAGTCCTCGCAGCAGGCGGGCGATCGGAGCGGGCATCCCAAGTTCATGCAATGTGCTGATCGGGACCCAGGTGTGGCCGGGGGGCGTGTCGACGGTGGGGGCGCCCGGGAGGCGCAGCCTCCATGGCTGCAGATGCAGACGGAAGTGCGTGAAGGCGTGATCGAAGGCCGCCAGCTTTTCCAGCGGGGGCGCGTCAACGTCCGCCAGGTCCCGGCGGAATGCGGTCAGCCTGTCCTGCGCCTCGAATTGCGGGAGCGACCACAGCCCGCCCCAGATCCCGCGCTCGGGGCGTCGATGCAGGAGGACGGCCCCGCCGCACTGCACGATGATGACATGGCCGGATTGCTCGGGCTGGGGGCGGCGCATGCGCGGGCGGGGCAGTTCGTGTTGCCGGCCTTGTATCCGGGCTGCACAGTCATCCGATAGCGGGCAGCGTGGGCAGTCCGGATTCGTGCGGGTGCAGACTGTTGCCCCCAGATCCATTTGCCCCTGGGTGTAGGCCCGCATGTCCAGATCGGCCGGCGATTGTGCCAGCCATTCCCGGGCCCAGGCCCACAGTTGCCGCGTGGAAGCGCTGGCTCCCGGATCCGCCTCGAGCGCATGGTGCCGCGCCAGGACGCGGCGCACGTTGCCGTCCAGGATCGCGGCGCGCTCGCCCCAGGCGAAGGCGGCGACGGCGGCTGCGGTTGAGGGGCCGATCCCTGGCAGCGTGGCCAGATCGGCCGAACTGCGCGGGAAGTGCCCGCCGTGGTCGTCGCGTACCGCCTGGGCACAGCGGTGCAGGTTGCGGGCGCGAGCGTAATACCCCAGCCCCGCCCAGGCCTGCAGCACGGCGTCCAGCGGTGCGTCCGCCAGCGCCCGGACGTCCGGAAAACGGACCAGGAAGTTCCGATAATAGGGGATGACGGTGGCGGCCTGCGTCTGTTGCAGCATGATCTCGGACAGCCAGATCCTGTAGGGATCGCGGCTGGCCTGCCAAGGCAGATCATGGCGCCCGCTACGGCGCTGCCAGGCGGCGATGCGCGAGGCGGGATCGGCCGGCTCGGCCGGTACGGGCGCGTCATGGCCGGATGGATCGCGGCGTGCTGCTGTCATCAGAACTGCGTGTGGCGGGTGACCGACAGGCGGGCGGCGACGGCACCCAGAATGATGATGAGCGCACCCCACAACACCAGGTCCGGCACCGCCGGAAGATGGATCACCCATTCGATGCCGTAGCTATGGGCGAAGTGGCCCAGGATCGCATTCAGGGGAACGAGCGCGGCGCGCGCGAGCAGTACCGCCACCCCGCTGGCCGCCAGTCCGGTCAGCGCCCCCAGGTACAGGAAGGGACGGCGCACGAACGATTCGGTGGCGCCCACAAGTCGCGCCACGGCAATTTCCTCGCGTTGTGTAAGGGCCTGCAGCCGGACGGTGTTGAAGACGGTCGCCAGCACCACAACCGCCACCGCGATCGCCAGCAGGCCCAGTCCCATGCGGACGAATGAGAGCAGCGATTCCAGCCGCCGGACCCACTCGCTGTCCATCTGCACGTGGGCGACGCCGGGCCATTGCTGCCAGGTCTGCGTGAGTGATGCCGCGTCCTGGGCGGGCGATGCCGAATCGCGCAACGTGACCACGATGGCATCGGGAAGAGGATTATCGGGCAGTGCGTCCAGCGCCTGCGCCCAGGCAGGATCGGCGCGGAGCTGTGCCATGGCCTGGTCGCGCGGGAGCAGCCGCGCCTTGGCGACGTGGTCGCCCGACTCCTTCTGGATGCGGGCGAGCAACGTCTGCTGGTCGGCGGCGCTGGTTTGCGGAGCCAGGAACAGCGTCAACTCGGGCGTGACGGCCAGTTGGCGCGCCAGCGGCTGACTGGACTCGAGGACGGCGGCGCCCAGAATGGGAACGGTCAGCATGAGCGCGATGACCACGATGTTCGCCAGCGACGAGAAGGGATGCAGACGCAGCCGATGCAGAGCCACGCGCAGAGCGTAGCGGTGATGGCGCAGCCAGCGGTTCATGCCGGTACCCCCGCGAGATCGTTGAAGCGGCCGCCGTCGATGTGCAGCGTGCGCTGTGCGTAGTGGCCCATGAGTGCGGTGTCGTGCGAGGCGATCAGGGTGGTGACGCCCACCTGGTTGAAGTCGCGGAAGACGTCCATGATGTGTACGGCGCTGTCGTGGTCCAGGTTCGCGGTCGGTTCGTCCGCGATCAGGATGGTGGGGCGTCCCACGATGGCCCGGGCGATGGCCAGCCGCTGCTGCTCTCCACCCGACATCTCGATGGGACGCAGGTCTTCCTTGCCGCGCAGGCCTACCTTTTCCATGGCGGCGCGCGCGCGGGTCGCCGCCGTGCCGCGGTCCAGGCCGGTCACATTCAGCGGCAACAGCACATTGTCGAAGGCCGTGCGGTCGAACAGCAGATGAGCGTCCTGCAGGATGAGACCGACCGTGCGCCGCAAGTAGGGCCGGGCGCGCGCGGGAAGCCGGTCGATGCGGTGGCCGTTGACGGTCACGGAACCCCGGCTTGGCGGCTCCAGGCCGCCCACGAGCTTGAGCAGCGTGGACTTGCCGGCGCCCGATGGCCCCGAGACGAAAATGAATTCTCCGGGTTCGATGTGAAAGTTGACATCGGCCAGGATGTTTCGGCTGCGCCCGAACGACTTGAAGACGTGCTGGAACTCGATCATGCGTATCCTGAGAAAGCGTCGCGACGCCGATATGCCGCAACGCAGCATCATTTGCGGTTGCAGGGATATCCCCCATGTTTTGGCAGCCGGTATCACGCTACGATTCCGGCCTGATGGAGCGACTCCACAAGATTGTATTCCGTCTCATTCAACGCCACCTGCAACGAAGACAGGAAACTCTGAAAGAAGGGAAGAAACATGAAAGTCATGAAACTGGCGGCGATAGGCGCCGCGCTACTGTTTGCCGGCACCACTGCTCAGGCGGGGGATACCTACAATACGGTCAAGCAGCATGGTTATGTGCAATGTGGCGTGAACACCGGCTTGCCGGGTTTCTCGCTGGCTGACAGCAAGGGTGTCTGGAAGGGCCTCGATATCGACACCTGCAAGGCCGTCGCGGCCATGGTCTTCGGAGATGCCACGAAATTCAAGGCCACGCCGCTGACCACCCAGCAGCGCTTTACCGCGCTGCAGTCCGGCGAAGTCGACGTATTGACCCGCAACACGACGGCCACGATGTCGCGTGACACCACATTGGGTCTGATGAGTACGGGCACCAACTACTATGACAGCCAGGGTGTGCTGGTCAAAAAGAGTCTCGGCGTCAAGAGCGCGACCGAACTCAACGGCGCTTCGGTGTGCGTGTTGCAGGGCACCACCACCGAGCTGAATCTGGCCGATTGGTTCCGTTCGCACAAGCTCGACTTCAAGCCCGTGGTCATCAACACCTCCGAAGAAGGCTTCCGCACCTTCGAGTCGGGCCGTTGCGACGTGGTCACCAGCGACAAGTCGCAGCTTGCCAGCCTTCGCGCTTCGTCGGCTACGCCTGACGATTACGTCATCTTGCCCGAAAACTTCTCCAAGGAGCCGCTGGGTCCGCTGGTGCGCCAGGGTGACGACGAGTGGTTCATGGTCGTGCGCTGGGCGCTGAATGCCATGATCGAAGCCGAGGAGTACGGCATCACATCGAAGAACGTCGACGAGATGACCAAGTCCACCAACCCCAACATTCAGCGTATCCTGGGGGTGTCGGGCGACATGGGCAAGGGCCTGGGGCTGGACAAGAAGTGGGCCTACAACATCATCAAGCAGGTGGGCAACTACGGAGAGTCCTTCGAGCGTAATCTCGGCATGAGCTCACCGCTGAAGCTGGAACGTGGCTTGAACGCCCAATGGAGCAAGGGCGGCATCCTGTACGCCTGGCCGATCCGCTGATCGGTTTCCTTTGACGGCCGGGGGGCTTCCCCCGGCGTCGTGCGCCCTTCGGGGCGCCTTTGCGTCCTGCCGCGATTCTCCTTATGAATGACACGAAACACCGCGCACCCAGGGCCCCCCGGCGTCGCTGGTCCTGGAACGATCCAGGAACACGGGCCCTGGTGTACCAGATCCTGATCCTGGGTCTGGTGGCACTGGGGGTGTGGTATCTGGCCTCCAACACGCTGCACAATCTTGCGGCGCGCAATATCTCAACCGGTTTTGCCTTCCTGCACGAGGAAGCGGGCTTCGCCATCGGCGAATCCCTCATCGAATATTCCCCCGCCGACACCTATGGCCACGCCGTATTGGTGGGCTTGCTCAACACGCTACGCGTCTCGGTGATCGGGGTGATTGCGGCGACCCTGTTCGGGACGCTGCTGGGCATCGGCCGTCTGTCGAAGAACTGGCTGGTCTCGCGCCTGGCTGGCCTCTACGTCGAGGTCATGCGCAATATTCCGCTGCTGCTGCAGCTCTTTTTCTGGTATGCGCTGATCACTGAGGTAATGCCGGGACCCAGGCAGGCGCTTACGCCGATCCCGGGCGTTTTCGTTTCGAATCGGGGCCTTAAAATTCCGTGGCTGAAGGGCGATGCCATGGACTGGATTTTCGGGGGACTCGCGCTGGCCATCGTGCTGATCGTGCTGCTGGCCCATTGGGCACGGCGCCGCCAGCAATTGACTGGACGAATCTTCCCGCTGGTGCGTGCGTCGATTGCGTTGCTCGTCGTGGTACCGCTGATTCTTTGGTGGGTCAGCGGCAGCAGCATTGTGGTCGATCGCCCGGTGCTGAAGGGCTTCAATTTCCAGGGTGGGCTGAATCTCTCGCCCGAGTTCGCGGCGTTGCTGGCCGGGCTGGTCATCTATACGTCGGCGTTCGTGGCCGAGGTCGTGCGCTCCGGGATCCAGGCGGTGGATCAAGGGCAATGGGAGGCTGCCGCCTCCATCGGGCTGCCGCGGTCGCGGATCCTGCGGCTGGTGGTCCTTCCGCAAGCCATGCGGGTCATCATTCCCCCCATGACGAGCCAATACCTGAATCTGACGAAGAACAGCTCGCTGGCGGTGGCCATCGGCTACCCGGACATCGTCGCCGTCACCAACACTATCCTGAACCAGACGGGCCAGGCGATTGAAGGCATCATGATCATCATGGCAGCCTATCTGGTGGTCAGCCTGTCCATCTCGGTGTTCATGAACTGGTACAACAAGCGCATTGCGCTGGTGGAGCGATAGATGGACAAAGCTCTCCGCTCCGGCAGCCCCGACCGCTTGCCGCCGCACACCGACGCCGGGATTATCGGCTGGCTGCGCACGCGCCTGTTTTCCTCGCCGTTGAACGCGGTCCTGACCATTCTCGCCTTGTGGCTTCTGCTCATGGCGATTCCGGCGCTGATCGACTATCTGTTCGTGAAGCCCGATTTTTCGGCAACGACCGCTGCGCAATGCCGCGAGACCGGCGGCTACTGCTGGGCGTTCGTACGCGAGAAACACCGCCTGATCCTGTTCGGGATCTATCCTTATGCCGAGCAGTGGCGGCCTTTGCTGGCGTCGGTCATTCTGGTCGCGGTGGTGATCTGCAGTTGCATTCGCTGGTTCTGGAAGCCCTTCCTGGGTGTGCTGTGGCTCCTGGCGCTGGCCGCCTTCGGTGTCTTGATGTGGGGCGGTGTCTTTGGCCTGACCTATGTCGAGAACAGCCGCTGGGGCGGCTTGCCGGTCACACTCATCCTGTCGACCTTCGGGATTGCGCTGGCATTTCCGTTCGGCCTGCTGCTGGCGTTGGGGCGGCGCTCGGACATGCCGGGGGTGAAGGCTGTCTGCGTGGTCTACATCGAGCTCATCCGTGGGGTGCCGCTGGTCAGCCTGCTGTTCATGTCCTCGGTCATGTTGCCGCTGTTCCTTCCGGAGGGCTTTTCCATCGACAAGCTGCTGCGCGCGCAGATCGCGATCATCCTGTTTGCCGCGGCTTATGTGGCCGAGACGGTGCGCGGCGGGCTGCAGGCCATGCCCAAGGGGCAATACGAGGGTGCGCAATCCATTGGGCTGAGTTATTGGCAGTCCATGCGCAAGATCATTTTGCCGCAGGCGCTGAAGATCGTGATTCCACCGCTGGTGGGGATTTTCATTTCGCTCTTCAAGGATACGTCGCTGGTTGTGATCATCGGGATATTCGACCTGACCCAGGCCGCCAAAGTGGCCGTGTCCGACGCGGTCTGGCGCGGGTTCAGCACCGAGGCCTATTTGTTCATCTCGGTCATTTATTTCATTTTCTGTTTCTCGATCTCGCGCTACAGCCTCTCGCTGGAACGTCAGCTTGATCAGGGACAGAAACGTTAGTCTTTTGCGCGGGTCCGGTCGCCGGGGCCGCAGGAGTCCTCATCCATGTCGGAACCCATCATCCGCCTGAAGAACGTCAACAAATGGTATGGCCAGTTTCATGTCCTGAAGGACCTGAACCTGGATGTCGCGCCAGGCGAACGCATCGTGATCTGCGGGCCGTCGGGATCCGGCAAATCCACGATGATCCGCTGCATCAACCGGCTGGAGGAACACCAGGAAGGGGAGATCATCGTCGATGGCACGGAACTGACCAACGACCTCAAGCAGATCGAGGCGATCCGGCGCGACGTGGGCATGGTGTTCCAGCACTTCAACCTCTTCCCCCATATGACAGTGCTTGAGAACCTCACGCTGGGACCTGCCTGGGTGCTCAAGCGATCCAAGGCCGAGGCCGAAGCGACCGCCATGAAATACCTGGAGCGGGTGCGCATTCCGGATCAGGCCCACAAATATCCCGGCCAGCTCTCGGGTGGGCAGCAGCAGCGTGTCGCCATCGCCCGGTCGCTGTGCATGAACCCCAAGATCATGCTGTTTGACGAGCCGACCTCGGCGCTCGATCCCGAGATGGTGAAGGAAGTGCTGGATGTCATGGTCGAGCTGGCCAGGGAATCCGGCATGACCATGCTGTGTGTCACGCACGAAATGGGCTTCGCGCGCAAGGTCGCCGATCGCGTGATCTTCATGGATCATGGCGAGATCATCGAGCAGAACGCGCCGGATGCGTTCTTCGACCACCCACAGAACGAACGCACCCGCCTGTTTCTCAGCCAGATCCTTCATTGATACGCATTTTCACAGATTGGCCCGCACTTCTTGTTACGCTAGTGAACCTACGTGTTGACAAGGAGCGCAAATGGGTACGATGACATATCGAGCGACTTCCACCCGGGCCATTCATCTCGTTGCGATCGGAAGCCTGGCGCTGTTGACGGCTTGTGCAAACATGTCGCCCCAGGGCCAGAACACGGCCGTCGGCGCCGGAGCCGGGGCGGCGCTGGGCGCGGGCCTCGGGGCCCTGATTGGAGACAGCAGCAGTGCCGCCTTGATTGGGGCTGGACTGGGAAGCGTCGCGGGTGGTGTGGTGGGATACAACTGGAAGACCGTCAAACAAGACGTCGAAAAATCCGGGGCCTCCGGCTTGGGCGTCGCAGTCACCGAGATGCCCGACGGTTCACTGAAGGTCAATATCCCCAGCAACGTGTCCTTCGACACGAATCAAGCGGTGCTCAAACCCCAGTTGCTGCCGGTGCTCGATAGCGTGGCCAAAGCCATGAACGAACACCCGGAACTGCGGGCCAAGTCGATCGGCTATACGGATACCAGCGGCTCCAACGCCATCAATCAGCCGCTGTCGCAGCGGCGGGCGGCGGCTGTGACTCAGTACCTGTCCGGCAGGGGGGTGTCTTCCGAGCGCCTGACCGCCGAGGGCCGTGGTTCGCTCAATCCTGTCGGGGACAACAGCACGCCGGAGGGCCGTGCCTTGAACCGGCGTGTCGAGCTGTTCCTGTATGCCGTGAAACAGTGAGCGGGGGAGGCTGGCCGGCTCGGCCGTCGGGGGACTCCTGAATCGGGGCACCGTTCTCTCGCGGTCACGCAGGCAGCCGCCGTTCATCGAGCCATATCGAGGCATCCGACAGTATCATCGGGTCTCGTGGGACTCAGCGATTCGGAGCTGGAGGTGGCGTCTTGAGCAGCCCGTCGATGAAGGCGGCCAGGGCCCGCTCGGCGGCTTCCCGGTCGCGCACGGACAGCGACCAGAACAGCCGAGGGCTGATGCTGGGAAACGGCCAGGTGCTTTCGCCCAGAGTCGGCACCGGCAACATCGGGCCCTGGCCGGCGCGCAGCCAATAGGCGTTCACTTCGAGTACCTCGGCCAGGATCAGGATTTTGCTCGGGTCCTTGCGCACGCCGTTTTCGTAGCTCGAAATGGCGCTCTGCGACAGGCCGCACTTGCGCGCCAGCGCGGCCTGTGACAGATGTCGCAGGCGCCTGGCGTACTGGAGTCGGCTGGCAAAGGTATCCACCGGCTCATTGGACCCAAAACGTGAACCACATTGGTGATCGTTATTATCACAATAGTGATTGACCGGTTCCGGACCGCTGGCTACGATCGGCATCATGGACGCCGCGGATACCGAAAGCCTATGCGCATCCGCCGCCGATGCGCCCGCGGACGCGGAAACGCATCATGCCGGCGGCTGGATGCTGGTACTCGACCTGGGATCGTTGCGCCGTGACCGTTGGTTGCTGACAGACGGCTGCCGAGCACTGCCGCTGACGCGCGCCGAGCATGCCGCAATCGCCTGCTTGTTCGAGTCGCCGGACCTCCGCGCCACCAACGATGCACTGACCCAGGCCATCCTGGGGACCTGGCAGTTCCCGGGCACCGGCCGGCGACGTACCACTGTCGACCTGTCCGTCACCATCGGCCGATTGCGAAGCCGGGCTCGCCGGGCGGGAATCCGGATCGTCTGCGTGCGGGAATCGGACTCCTACCGCTGGGTGGGGTGACGTGGCTCCTGTTCCGGCGATGGGTCGGTGCGCATAATCTGCTTGATTCAAAAGCAGTTTTCCGTATAGAATGCAAGGCTTGGTCCTTGTTGCTGCCCGATGTGCAGGTGCATTTGAGGTCAATGCTGCAGACCAGGATCAATATTGCAAGCCCCTGCAAACCCATTTCAGGAATTTCCCATGTACGCGGTCATAAAAACCGGCGGCAAACAGTATCGCGTTTGCGCCGGCCAAAAACTGAAAATCGAACAGATACCGGCTGACATTGGGCAAGAAATTT
>Ga0134125_10005397_pt1 | contig 14540 bp, 10 predicted proteins | sample KB31751_FD_96464 | JGI IMG/M metagenome (GOLD analysis project Ga0134125, IMG submission 96464) | Terrestrial soil microbial communities with excess Nitrogen fertilizer from Kellogg Biological Station, Michigan, USA - KB3-175-1 | ecosystem: Environmental > Terrestrial > Soil > Unclassified ... | reverse complement strand
TGCCCGCGTTCAGCGCCGCGAACTGGGACGGCATGATCGCTCCGGACTTCAACGCGGCGAGACCGTATTGCACGCCGACGTTGTCCAGGGTGCTCGGCACGAACCCGGTGCGCCGGTTCCGGCCGAACTGGTTGACGAACTGCTCGGTGGCGGCGCACTTGACACCGTTCGGGTTGCTGGTCGGGTTCCAGATCGCGTCGGCCGGGATCGCCGGGTTGCAACTCTGGGTCGCGGTGGCCCGGCTGGCGAACGTGGCGTCCCAGGACACACAGGTGTCGTACGACGGGAAGCCGGCGACGGCGGTCCGGGCCGCGGTGGAGAACGAGCTCCCGGACCCGGCGAAGTAGGAGTTGAGCAGGCGGCAGTCGGTGACCGGTTCGAGCGTGGTGAACGGGTCGGGGAACGAAACGCCGGGGATGATCCCGTCGACGATGCCCGGGTACATCTCGGCGATCTGGTACTGCTGCATCGCCCCGCCCGAACCGCCCCAGCCGATGGTGTGGTGCACCGGGCCGTACGTCTCGATGACGTGCTCCTTGACCATCATCGCGGCCTCGGCGGAAATGATGGCGCTGCAGTTGTTGTCGAGCACGTTGAGGCTCGATGACGCCACCGCGTAGCCCTGGGCCAGGAACAGGTCGTTGACCACGCCCCCGGTCCCGGCCCCCTGGTGGTAGCCGGCGTTGCAGCCGCCGCCGAACGTGTAGACGAGCTTGCCGTTCCAGCTTCGGTCCGCGCGGTACGGGGTCGGATCGGTTCCGTCGTACAGCGCGGCGATCTGGTAGACCGCACGGTCGATGGTGCCGGTTTCCAATCGCACGATGTACGGAACGGACTTCCCACCGACCGTCGCCGTGGCCAGATCAGCGGGCCTCGAGGCGGGGTCGGGAAGCGCCACGAACGCGCCCGCCGTGTTCTTGTACTTGTAACTCACCACCGTGGGTGCCGAGCACAGCGGCTGCGTCGCCGGCGCGAGCCCGAATGCGGTCGTCTCACAGTAGAAGGGGGTCTGCTGCGGTCCGGAGAACACCGGTCCGGTGATCGGGTGGTTCTCCACGAGAAGCCAGGTCCGATCCCGGCCGACGCTCGCGGCCACCAGGTTCTTTCCGGTGCGCAGCCCGGACACCAGCCCGAGCCAGCTGCCGTCGGCCTGGCGATGGAAGGCTGAGGTCACGGACCTGGCGTTCAGCGACACCTGCACCGATCCGCGGCCGTGGGCCGGGACGGACACCCGCAACAGCACCTGGCCGCCGCTGACCAGATCGGCGTGTGGGTTCGACACCGAGGTGATCGTCACATGACCGACCCCGGAGCGGCCGGAATGGTCCCCGGTCGTGCCGGCCGGAGACGCCCCGGCCAGGGCCTGGCCACCGCTGGGCAACGCCAGGCCGAGCACCACGACGACCGCGCCGATCGTTCGCATCCAACCGCGTCGCGCCATCTGCGCACTCCCGCTCTTCCGGCCACGCGGCACCGTCGCCGCGCGGGATCCCAGGGAAAGGTAACCCCGGGCAACCGGTCCGGCCATCCGGGCGACCACTGGCCGTAGGCAGCGTCGGAGGCGCCCGGTCGGGCGGCCCGGTTCTCCCGGCACGCTCTAGAATCGGGTCCGTGCCGAAAACCGGTGAGCGGGCGTTGCGGCCGGCACGCAACCTGCATCTGCAGCTGGCGGACAGCCTGCGTGAACGGCTCCGGGCCGGTGAGTGGCACGCGGGGGATCGGCTGCCGACCGAGGCGCAGCTCTCCGCGGAGTACGGGGTATCGCGCAGCACGGTACGAGGCGCGCTGCAACTGTTGGAGAACCAGGGTCGGACCAGGACCAGGCACGGTATCGGCACGTTCGTCGCCCGCTACGGCGGGCAGATCAAGACGTCCCTGCAGGAACTCCAGTCGATGTCCGACATCATCCGCGCGCACGGCTTCGAACCGGAGATGCGATTCGACAATGCGGAGATCAGGCCGGCGACAGTGCCGGAAGCGGAGCGCCTCGGACTGGCCGGCGACGGACCAGAGGTGTTCGCCGTGCAACGAGCGGTGCTGGCCGACGGCGAAGCGGTCGCGTTCTCCGACGACGCCATTCCGGCCCAGCTGCTCGGTACCGGCTTCGATCCGTCTCGGGTGCGCGGGTCGTTGTTCGAACTGCTGCGCGGCCACGGGCTGGAGTCGAGTACCTCGGTGGCCGACATCCATGCAGTGTCAGGGCGATCCATCGGTTGGGGTGTCCACGACCCGACCAGCGTCTATCTGCTGCTGGACCAGATCCATTACACCGAGAGCGGGATTGCGACGCTGGCGTCCAAGACCTACTTTGCCGAAGGTCGGTTCCAGTTCTCCGTACTGCGCGTCAGATGACCCGATCGCTACCCCCGTCGATCGGAACCTGGGCGCCGGTGGTCGCGCGGAATTCGTCGGAACACAATCTGACGACGGCGGATCCGACCAGCGCGCTGGACACCTCGGTGCTCAGGAGGTTGCGGCGCTTGTATTCGTCCACGGTCATGTCGTAGCGCTGGGCGCGTTCGGCGAGCAGGTCCGGATTCCACAGACCGGTGTCGAACACCGCGTCGGGATGCACCAGGTTCACCCGGATCCCGTCGGCCGCCCACTCCAGCGCGGCCACGCGGGAGAGTTGGGTCAAGGCGGCCTTGGACGCCGAGTAGGCGGCAGCGCCGGGCCCCGGCGCCGGCACATTCTTGGAGGCGATCACCGCGACCCGTCCCCCATCCGGAGCCAGGGCCAGCAGCGGCTGCACGATGCGGAACAGCGTGGCCACCGAGTCGACGTTGACCGCCATCGTTCTCCGCCACGCCGCGGTGTCGAGCTGGGCGATGGGTGCGCCGGCCGCGAACACCCCCGCACTGACCACGACGATGTCGATCCCGCCGAACTTCTCGACCCCGCGCGCGACGGCCGCGTCGACCGCCTCCTCGTCCGTGACGTCCACGGTGATCCCCAGCCACGCCGGGCCGCCGAACGTGGAGTCCGTGGCCGGCGCCAGATCGAGCCCGACCACCGCCGCGCCGGCCTCCAGCAGCGCCGCGGCGCACGCCTTGCCGATGCCCGATGCCGCCCCGGTGACCAGCGCCACCTGCCCGGCGAACATCGGCGGGGAGCCGGCTCGCCGCAGCTTGGCCTGCTCGAGATCCCAGTACTCGACGTCGAACAGGGGTGCTTCGTCCAGCGCCCGATAGCCGCCGAGCTGCTCACCGCGCTCGATGATCTCGATGGTGTGGTGGTAGATGTCGGCGGCGATCTGCGCGTCCTTGGCCTGCCGGCCGACGCTGAGCATGCCGACCCGTGGGTCGAGCAGGACCCGCGGCGCGGGGTCCAACGTGGTCAGCGGCTCGGCCGGTCGGCCGGCGGCCTCAGCCTCCGCAACCCGTCGGGCCGCGTTGCGCTCGACATACCCGCGGTACTCGGTGACCGACCGCTCGACGGCGCCGGTGAGCGCGTCCGGCGCTCCGTCGCCGACCGCGGGAATCCGCTTGGTCCGGATGATGTGGTCCGGTGTCGCCGGCCCGCGGGTGGCCACCGCGGCCAGGTCGGTCCGGGCGACGAAGCCGGCCACCGAGGCGTCGACGTGCCGCGAGACGATCATCGGGGCGCCGGCGGCGGCGCTGACCGCGCTGCGCACCGCTGCCAACTCGAGCATCGGGATCCGGGGCAGGCGAACGGTGCCGGGCTCGGGCCGCGGCGCATGCTCGGCCAGGTGGCGCTCGGCCGTGTCGAGCAGCCCGATATGCCGTTCGTAGGCTTCGCGGGTGTCCGCGCCGACGGTGAACAGCCCGTGGTTCAACAACACCAGACCGATGGTGCCGGGGTGGGCCCGCTCGTCCCACAGATCGGCGACGGCCCGGGCCAGATCGAACCCCGGCATCTTGTAGGGCACGACGATCACGTCGTCGCCGAAGACCCGCCGCACCACCTCGGCGCCGTCGGCCAGGTTCGTCAGGGTGACGATCGCGTCGGCGTGGCTGTGCTGCACGGCAGGAAAGGGCAACAGGGCATGCAGCAGCGCCTCGACCGACGGGTCGGGGGCGCTCGCGTCGAGCCGGGCGCAGCGCAGCTCGTTGACCATCTGTGGGTCCGAGAGTCGTTCGACCGTGAGCAGTTCTTCCAGCCGGGTCATCCGGAGCGGGGTGAAGCCCTTGGCCGGGATGGTGGACAGGTCGTAGCCGCTGCCCTTGACGTAGAGGACCTCCAGACGATCGCCGGTCACATCGGTAGCGGTGGCCTTGACGGAGGTGTTGCCGCCACCGTGCAGGACCAACGACGGATCAGAGCCGAGGAGCCTCGACCCGTAGGCGCACTGCTCCAGCGGGTCGGTCGGTGCCTCGTCGGGGTTCCAGCGGCTCTGCATGATTCCTTCCGTGGTGCGGCGGCGACAGTCGATCAGTGGGTCAGTGGGTGAAGTGCTCGCGCAGATCCGGCAGTTCGCCGGTGGCCAGCAGCGCCCGGCTGATCTCGAGCGAGCGTTCGGTGGCCCGCAGGTATCCGGCCCGGTCCAGCGACTCCAGGTCGCTGACCTTGGCCAGGCCGATGATCCGGCGGGCGATCTCGCAGCCGGCGAAACCCCTGGTGTCGGAAGCGATGTCGGCCAGCCAGCCGACCAGGAACTCGTCCGGGTACTTGTCCGGTCGGGCCCGCCCCGCATAGAGCTCCCGGAACCGGGCCTCGAATGCCGCCCAGACCTGCGGCACGGCGTCGATCAGGGCGTCCCGCCGGTCGCCCTCACCGAGCGCGTCGGCACGCGCTGCGGCCATCACGAAGTTGGCGCAGAGCAGGCCCAGGTCGAACCCGATGGGGCCGTAGTAGGAGAACTCGGGATCGAAGGTCTTCACCGACCAGTCGCCGGTTCCGGCGGCGGCGCCGGCGGGTCCGTCGAACCGGACGAACACGCTGCCGGTGTGCAGGTCTCCGTGTACCAGGGCCTCGGCGACCGTCACGAATCGACGTTTGCAGCGCATGGCCCCGGCGATCCAGCCGCGGTCCTGCTGCAGGTCGGTGACGAACCGTTCGGCCTCGGGGTACTGCAACGAGTTGCGCTCGGAGCCGAGGAACGGCTCGGTGAAGATGACGTCCTCGGTCAGGGCGCACAGTTCGGAGTTGACCGCGTCCGCGGCGGCCAGCCGGAACACCTCCTCGCCCACCGCGAGGAACGAGGTGCCGTAGGAGATGTCCGCGACATGCCGGCCGAGGATCTCCGGCACACCGGTGATGTCACGACCCTGGTTGAGGTGGCTGCGCAACACCACGTGGTCGGTCAGGTCCTCCAGAGCCAGGACGTGGTTGTCCTCGTCGTAGTAGGTCAGGGCGCAGACCCGGTCGGACAGTGCGGCGTGGGTCCCGATCGCATGGGCCTCCCGCGCCGCGCGTTCCTCGGTCATCGGCCACGACGGCCCGACCAGCCGGACGTAGGGCAACGCTTGTTTGAGCACCAAGGTGCGACCGTCGCCGCCGCGACACAGGAAGACCTGGTTGAGGTTTCCGTCGCCGACCTCGGTCACCGCCAGGCCGTCGGGCGCCACCTGACGGGCCAGCTCCGGGCGGGACGCCACGTACTCCGGGACATTCGCCACGGTCAGGGTGCTGACCGACAATGCCTCGGTGGGTGTGGGGGTCTTCATGCGCCGCTCCCGGCCGCCGGCAGCACCGGTGAGATCGGCGCCGACCTGCGACGCCGACGGCGCAGCGAGAACGAGATGATCAGCGCGAAGATCAACACCAAGCCCTTGATCAGATCCTGGGTGTAGTAGCTCATCTGCAGTCGGGTCAACCCGTAGAGCACCACACCGATGAACAGCGCCCCGATGACCGTGCCGAACGCGTTGGGTTTGCGCGCGCCGAGGACCGCGTAGCCGACCAGGGTCATCGCCACGGCGTCCAGCAAGGTCGAGTCGCCGGCGGTCACGTCACCCTGCCGGAGCCGGGAGGCCAGGACGATGCCGGCGATCGCCGCAAGCACACCGGAGATCGCATACGCCGCGAACCGGTACCGCTGCACCCGCGTGCCGGCCAACCGCGCCGCCTCGGCGTTGCCCCCGACGGCGTAGAACAATCGGCCGAACCTGGTGCGCTCGAGGAACACCCACATCAGCACCGCGATGATCAGGAACAGGTACACCGAATAGGGCAGGCCGAACAACCGGGACCCGTCGATGGCGGCGAAGTCGCTGGTGAACTTGCCCTTCATCGGCTCGTCGCTGCCCGGCAGCGTCATCCCCGACACCAGCGTCTGTCCGTCGACCAGCCAGCGCTTGAGTCCCTGGGCGGTGAACATCGTGCCCAGGGTGGCCAGCAGTGGGGGAATGTTCAGGAACACGATCAACGAGGCGTTCACACAGCCGACCGCGAGGCCGGTGAGCAGGCAGGCCACGATCGCGGTGCCGCCGGTCAACGCGTACTTGATCATCACCAGGGCGGCAACCGTGACCGAGAGACCCGCGATCGCACCCACCGACAGATCGAGGTCGCCGACCACCGCCGTCAACGTCATGCCGAGCGCGGCGATCCCGGCGACGGTCTGCGCCTGCAGGATCGAGGTGACCGTGTCCATCGACGCGAAATTGTCGATGACCAGGCTGAACACGATCAGCACCAGGGCGAAGATCAGCAGCACGCCGTACCTGACGAAGAAGTCGACCAGGTTCGGGCCCTGCCGGTCCTGGCCGACGGTACGGGTGTCCAAGGTGCTTCCTGCGGTCATGCGGACTCCTCGGCGGGGTCGGCTGGGTGGTCAACGGTGTCATCGTCGGGGACGGGGGTGGGCGCAGCGGCGGGCGCCGCCGACGCACCGGGGGTGTGGTCGTCGGACCGCAGCAGGTCGAGCGGATCGTGGCCGACCAGGCCCGCCTCGGCCCTGGCGTCCGCCACCAGGTCGGCCGGGGCGTCATCGTCCGTTGCCAGCAGCACCGAGGTGTGCGGGCTCATGGCCGAGATCAACTCGCTGCGGACCGCGTCGCCGAAGCGGAGGTCGGCAGAGATCCGGCCCTGCCGCAGCACCACGATCCGGTCGGCCACCTCCAGCGCCTCGTCCAGGTCCGAGGTGGCCACGACGACGGCGGCCTCGGCGGTGATCCCCCGGATGGTGTCGCCGATGTCGTGACGGGCGTTGATGTCGACGCCGCGGAACGGTTCGTCGAGCAGCAGCAGCGTGGGTGTGCCCAGCAGCCACCGGCCGACCACGACCTTCTGCTGATTGCCGCCGGACAGCGTGCCGATCGACGCGGCCGCCGTCCTGGCCACGATGCCGAGTCGCTCGATGGTGTCGGTGCCGGCCCGGTGTTCGCGGCCGGTGTTCATCAGTCCGGCCCACGAGAACCTCCGGGTGAAGGGCAACGTGAGCTGGCGTTCGATCGCCCAGCCCGGAATGATCGCCTGCTCGTGCCGCGACTCCGGTACCAGGTACACGCCCCGCGCGGTCGCTTCCGCCGGGTGCTGCGGGGCGAAGTCCTGGCCGAGCAGCGTCGCGCCGGCGGGCGCCGGGCGGGCCCCGAAGATGGACTCGAGCAACTCGGACTTTCCGCTGCCCAGCAGGCCCAGCAGGACGGTCACCTCGCCGCGTCGGACGGTCAACTCCAGCGGTGGTGAATCGTCGAACACCTGCAGGCCGGTGAGCTCGAGGACAACGTCGGTACCGTGACTCTCGGTGTGCCGCATCTCGGCCGGCGTCCGATCGAACAGTGCCTGCAACACCTCGGACCAGTCGAAACCCGTCGGCCGGTCCGCGGCTGCCGTGCCGGCCGTCGGTGCAGCTGTCGGAGCGGCCGTCGGTACGAGTCCAGCGGGAGTCGGCGCCGTACGCCGGAACTCGCCCTGCATCGCGCCGTCCCGCAGCACCCCGACCCGATCGCACAGCGCGTCGAACTCGGAGAGCTTGTGGCTGACGTACAGCAGGGTCGCTCCGCCCGCGACCAGTTCGCGGAGCAACGCGAACAGTCGTCCGGTTTCCTCGGTGGACAGCGCCGAGGTGGGCTCGTCCAGGATGAGGATCTCCGGTTTGCGGGAGAGCGCACGGGCCAGCACGAGCAACTGCCGCTCGGAGACCCCGAGCTGGCGGACGGGCGCGCGCATGACCGCACGGGACAGTTGCAGTCCCAGGGCATCGGCCACCTCGGCGGCGTCGCGCTCGGCCCGCCGCAGGGAGAACCAGATCGACGACGACCGGGAGTTGAGCCGGTCGAGGGCGAGGTTCTCGGCCACCGTGAGGTCGAGCACCACACCGTCGTTCGGATTCTGGTGCACGGTGCCGACGCCGCGCCGCACGGCGGCCAGCGGATCGGCGAACGTCACCGGCTGCCCGCCCACCTCGATGCGGCCGCTGTCCGGCTGCTCGGCACCCGAGAGGATCTTGATCAGCGTCGATTTGCCGGCCCCGTTGGCGCCCATCAACCCGTAGATCTCCCCGCGCCGCACGGACAACCCGACGCCGCGCAGAACGAGATTGTCCGCGTAGCTCTTGGAGATCCCGTCGACGGCCAGCACGGCGCTGGTCTGCGTCCCGGTGTCGATCGTGCTGGGTTCGGTCATGGTCTCCTCGACGAGTTGAGCGCACGGTAGCCGCCTACGGCCGAGGGAGCGCCGGCCCCCGAGGAACCGGCGCTCCCGTGTCGCCGTCAGGAACCCGGGGTGATCTCCGGGATCCAGCTGGCGCCGAGGAACTCCGGTGTGTTCAGGTCGGGCAGCGCCTTGCGCAGACCGGCCATGTCGGTCACACCCTTCTCCTTGAGCAGATCCTGGGTGATCAGCGCGGCCGGGATGGTCATCTTCGCGGGCAGGTCCACCCCGTCGCCGGCGGCGATGGCGGCCCGGGCGACGATCGCACCGACGTTGGCCGGGTCGGTGGCGGCGGTGGCCCGCCACTGGCTGTTCTCCTCGGTCATCAGCTGGATGTCGGCGGTGGAGATGTCCACCCCGTACACCTTGACGTCGGTCATGTTGTTCTGCCGCAGGGCGATCAGCGTGCCCTTGGCCAGTTCGTCGTACGCGGCGAAGGCCAGGGTGGTGTCCGGCGCCGACTTCAACGCCGCGGCACCCTCGCTCGCGGTGTCGGCCGCCACGGACTCGGAGTACTTCCCGAAGTGGGTCGACTGGGTGAACGACGGGTTGTCCTTCAAGAACTGCTGGTAGACCTTGTCCCGGGAGTCCAGCGGCGCGATGCCGGACACGTTGACGTAGGCGATCTTGCCGCCGTCCGGGTTCTCCTCCTTCAGGTAGCCGAGGATCTTGTTGGCGATGGACTCGTCGTCCTGGGACAGGTACAGCGCGTCCTGGTTGCTGATGGCTACGTCGTAGACGACCACCGGGATACCGGCCTTGATCGCCTCGTCCACCTTCGGGTCGATGGTGTCCTTGAGTCCGTGATCGACGATGATCACATCGGGCTTGGAAGCGATCGCCGTGTTGAAGTCGGTGGCCTGCTTGGCGTTGTCGTTGCGGGCGTCGTAGATGTCGACGGTCGCTCCCGCGGCGTCCAGCTGGGCCTTGGCGCCGCTGCCCCACTGCTCGAAGTAGTCACCGATGCCGGACTGCCGGACCAGGGCCACCTTGAGGTTGTCCTTGGCGCCCGACGGCTTGTCGGCCGGCAGCGCAAAGCTTGCCTGCGCCGACGCGGAACCGGTGGCGCCGGAGGACTCGCCGCCGGCCGATTCCGACGAGCCGGCAGATTCCGACGAGCCGGCCGACTCCGACGAGCCGGCAGACTCCGAGCCGGCCGAGGTGGCCGGCTCGCCGGCGGACGACTGGTCGGCGGCAGTGGTCGCGGCCGGCGTCGACGAACTCGACGTGGTCGATGCGGTGTCCTGCGAGCAGGCGGTGGCCACGAGCGCGGTGGCGCCCGCGAGGGCGATCAGTACCGCGCTGCGGATGCGGGTGGTCCGGTGACGCATGGTGCGTTCCTCCTTGAACGGCGGGCGGGGACAGGACGGGCGTGCGATTCAGGCCGATTCCGATGGGACACAGGGTGCTTCGCCACGTGCCGGGCGAACGGTTCGCCGCTCGGTGACGATGGCGGTGATCAACGCAGCCGGTGTGACGTCGAAGGCCGGGTTGCGGGCGGCAGTGCCCGCGGGAGCCGTGGCGGTGCCGGCGTACCCGATCACCTCGCCGGGGCCGCGGTCCTCGATTTCGATGTCCGCGCCGGACGGGGTGGACGGATCCACGGTGGACTCGGGGGCGACGACGACGAACGGAACACCGGCGTAGCCCGCCGCGACGGCCAGCGTGAAGGTGCCGATCTTGTTGGCGGTGTCGCCGTTCGCGGCGATGCGGTCGGCGCCGACCAGCACCACGTCGACGTCGCCGGCCGCGAGGATGCCGGTGGCCGCTGAGTCGATGATCAACTCGTGGGGGGCGCCCATGGCGGCCAGTTCCCAGGTGGTCAGCCGAGCCCCCTGCAGCAGCGGCCGGGTCTCACAGGCCAGGGCCAGCTCCAGAGCGCCGTCGACGTGAAGCTTTTCGATCACGCCGAGTGCCGTGCCGTGTTCGACTGCGGCGAGGGCGCCGGTGTTGCAGATGGTCAGGGCCGTGATGCGCCGATCCGCGTCCGGGACCAGGGAGCGCACCAGTTCGGCGCCGCGGGCGGCCATCCGGGTGCAGGCCTCGATGTCCTCGTCGCGCAGGGCCAGGGCCGCCTGCAGCGCTCCTCGCGTTCCGTCCGACCGCCACCCGGTCAGCGCGCGGTCGACGCCCACCGACAGGTTGACGGCGGTTGGCCGGGCCATCCGCAGCCGGGCAGCGGCCCGGGCGACGGCGTCCCCGTCGTATTGCTGCGCGGCCAGAACCACGCCCATCGCCCCCGCCACCCCGAGCGCCGGGGCGCCGCGGACCGACAGCCGCCGGATCGCGGCGATCAGGTCGCCGACCGTGTGGATGTCCAGCAGCGTTGTTTCGGCCGGCAGGGCGGTCTGGTCGATCATCCGGATGTGCCCGGGTTGGCCGTCGCCCGCAGCGATCCAGTCGATCGTCCGCATCGATCCACCCGTCCGGGAATCCGTTCCACGAGTTCGGCCCTACTGCCGAGACGTAGGTTGTCAGACAACTGATCTGTGCGTCAAGGCCCGCGGTCCAACCTTCCGGCGAGTGACCGGAAACCGCAGTCCCGAGGTCGCGCCGCACCAGTTGTCCGTCACTCGCGGTCGGTTGGGCCCACCTTCGAGTGAGAGACCGCCCCCGGGCTCATGGTCGACGTCGGGAGTGGGCACCGGCAGGGCGAGGGCCGAGCGTTGGCTGTCGCTGCTGCACGCATCAGCCGCCCGGCCGACCCACGGCACGTTCGAACCCAGTCGGACAGAGGAGCATTCCCGTGACCGAGCCACCACGCCCAGCGACCACCAGCGACAGCGGCGCACCGATCGCCAGCGACGAGCACTCGCTGACCGTCGGGCCCGACGGTCCGTTGCTGTTGCAGGACCATTACCTGCTCGAGCAGATGGCCAATTTCAATCGGGAGCGGATCCCGGAGCGGCAGCCGCACGCCAAGGGCGGCGGAGCGTTCGGGACGTTCGAGGTGACCGAGGACGTCAGCGCGTTCACCCGGGCGGCCGTCTTCCAGCCCGGCGCCACCACCGATGTACTGGCCCGATTCTCCACTGTCGCCGGCGAGCGCGGATCACCCGACACCTGGCGCGACCCGCGCGGATTCGCCCTGAAGTTCTACACGTCCGAGGGCAACCTGGACCTCGTCGGCAACAACACGCCGGTCTTCTTCGTCCGCGACCCGATGAAGTTCCAGCACTTCATCCGCTCCCAGAAGCGGCGCGCCGGGAACAACCTGCGCGATCACGACATGCAGTGGGACTTCTGGACCCTCTCGCCCGAGTCGGCGCACCAGGTGACCTGGCTGATGGGGGACCGGGGGATCCCGCGCAGCTGGCGCCACATGAACGGCTATTCCAGCCACACCTACTCGTGGATCAACGCCGACGGCGAGCTGTTCTGGGTGAAGTACCACTTCAAGACCGACCAGGGCATCGAGTACTTCACCCAGGACGAGGGCGACCAGATGGCCGCCGTGGACACCGACTACCACCAGCGCGACCTGTGGGAGCACCTGGAAGCGGGCGAGTTCCCCAGCTGGACGCTGAACATGCAGATCATGCCGTACGAGGAGGCGAAGACCTACCGGTTCAACCCGTTCGACCTGACCAAGGTCTGGCCGCACGCCGACTATCCCTTGCAGGAGGTCGGCCGACTCACCTTGAACCGCAACGCCACCGATTACCACACCGAGATCGAGCAGGCCGCCTTCCAACCTGACAACATGGTGGCCGGCACTGGGCTCTCGCCCGACCGGATGCTGCTGGCCCGCGGGTTCTCCTACGCCGATGCCCACCGGGCGCGCCTGGGCGTGAACTACAGGCACATCCCGGTCAACACCCCGAAGGTGCCGGTGCACGCGTACAGCAAGGACGGGGCGATGCGCACGGTGAACGCCACCGACCCGGTGTACGCACCGAACTCCTACGGCGGCCCGGTGGCCGACCCGGCGCTGACCGACGACGGCGGGCACTGGCCCGCCGACGGCGACATGGTTCGCACCGCCTACACCCTCCGCCCGGAGGACGACGACTGGGGCCAGGCCGGCACCCTCGTCCGCGAGGTGCTCGACGACGCCGCCCGGTCGAGGCTGGTGGACAACGTCGTCGGGCACCTGCTCAACGCGGTCAGCGAACCGGTGCTGCTGCGGGCCTTCGAGTACTGGCGCAACGTCGACAATATGCTCGGCGACCGGGTCGAGCGGGGCGTGCGGGCCAAGCAGGACGAGAAGGACACCAAGGCCGCGAAGCAGGCCAACCCGGCCCGGGAGAGCATGCAGCGCAAGGCCTGATCCCTACCGTCGAGTGACCGATGGATTCTGCGGGCCGCGGAGAACCGGTTTTCGGTCACTCGACAGGGGTCGGATGGTCGATGATCGGGAGCAGAGTTCTGCGTCCGAAGGAGCAGCATGCATCTGATCGCCCGGTTCAGGGTCGACGGGTTCGAGGCACGCCAGGTCAGCGACCTGGAGGCCGACTGGTTCGGCATCCTGACATTCGCGAAGACCTTCACCGAGGGCATCGTCGGTGAGGCGACGACGGTCTTCCTGAGCTCCGGGGACGAGGGCAGTCGCTCCTACATCGCGGTCGAGCGGATCACCGGGCACACCGACGGCGGCGGCGAGGGCTCGATCACGGTGCAGCACGGCGGGCTGGAATCGGACCCGGACACCTGGTTCGGCCATATCGTTCCCGGCACCGGCACGGGCGGCTTCGCCGGCTGGCAGGGATCGGCCCGGATCCAGCACGACGACGACGGGGCCTTCTTCGTCATCGACCTGACGTGAACCCGCCGGCGCCACGTCGCGCCACGGGCCGCAGGACGCCGGCCGGCCTGTGGGTCGGCGTCGGGCTGATCGCCGTCGCGGTTGTCGTAGCCGTGGCGTTCGGCATCTCGCGGCCGGGGCCACCCACCGACAACCTGGCCGCCCCGGCGTCCACCGTCCCGTCACTGACGAGTCGGCCGTCGAAGACCGCGACTCTCCCCACCACCGCGAGGCCGATCGTGACCGCTCCGACCACGGCGGCCGCCACCTCGATGCCGGCGCTCTCCGCCGCCCAGGCGGACGCCGCGGTCGCCGTCCTGGTCACCCTGCCGGTCAAGGGCCGGGCCCCGAAGACCGGCTACGCCCGCGCGGAGTTCGGCGACGCGTGGACCGATGATGTCGACGTCGTCGGTGGCCACAACGGCTGCGACACCCGCAACGACATCCTCGGCCGTGACCTCGTGCAGATCATCTTCAAGCCGGGTACCCGGGACTGCTTGGTGCTCGCCGGCCTGCTGCACGATCCGTACAGCGCGAAGTCCGTGCCCTTCTCCCGGACCGCAGACGCGTCCGCCGTGCAGATCGACCACGTCGTAGCGTTGAGCAACGCGTGGCAGACGGGGGCCGCGCAACTGTCCGCGCAGGCCCGGCAGAACCTGGCGAACGATCCGGTCAACCTGCAGGCGACCACGCGGGCGATGAATCAACGGAAGGGCGACGGCGACGCCGCCACCTGGTTGCCGAGCAACAAGAGTTATCGCTGCAGCTACGTGTCCCGGCAGATCACGGTGAAGTCGCTCTACAAGTTGTGGGTCACCCCGGCCGAACGTGCCGCCATGATCAGGGTCCTCACCGGCTGCGGCGCGACCGCGCCGGCGCCGGCGGTCGCGACCCCGTCGACGACGTCCCGATCCGCCCCGACCACCTCTACCAGGTCGAGCGCGCCGTCCACGACACCCGTCCGGCCCGTCGTTCCCACCGCCGCAACCAGCGCGACCAGGCCCGCCGGCGACGCCTACTACGCGAAGTGCGCCGACGCCTGGGCGGCGGGCGCCGCTCCGCTGTACCGGGGCGACCCGGGCTATCGGTCCGGCCTGGACGGCGACAACGACGGCATCGCTTGCGAGTCGCCGCCCAGGTAGCCGGCCCTACTCGGCCACTGCTGATCCGGGTTCGTACATCGAGGCGTTGTGCCGGGGCATCCAACTCGCCGCGACCGCGCCGGCAGCCAGCAGCGCGA
>Ga0134125_10005396_pt1 | contig 14547 bp, 11 predicted proteins | sample KB31751_FD_96464 | JGI IMG/M metagenome (GOLD analysis project Ga0134125, IMG submission 96464) | Terrestrial soil microbial communities with excess Nitrogen fertilizer from Kellogg Biological Station, Michigan, USA - KB3-175-1 | ecosystem: Environmental > Terrestrial > Soil > Unclassified ... | reverse complement strand
CTGCTGCCGTGACCACAACCGCGCGAGCCCCATCGACATGGCTCGGCTCGTGGCCCCGCCAAACACGCACTCCCAGGGACGTGTGATCTTCAGTCCCAGTCCCGGAAGTGTCGGCATCACAACCATTTATGGCGACTCCCCGGTGCCTGGCTATCAAAGCCAGAGCGCTCATCCCCGCCCCGGCTATACCCATGAAATGGATGGGTCGGGGATCCCCGGTTCGAAACAAGGTCATCTGTGGGCAGCTAATATAGGGAATTCATTCGACTTGCGAAAGCTCTAGGACTTTCCGGATGATGGTTCGGGCGGCATTCGGGCGCCCCCGTTTCAGGGCCGTCGCCCCCAGTTCCGACAGCCGCCGGGGGTCGGCGGCGAGTCCGGTGATCGCGCCGGCGAAGGACTCGGGGGTGAGCTCCTGCTCGCGCAGCAGCACGCTGGCCCCGGCGTCGGCGAGTGCGCGCGCGTTCGACGTTTGATGATCGGCGGCCGCAGTCGGCAGCGGCACGAGGATGTTCGGTTTGCCCCACGCGCACAGCTCGGAAACGGTCATCGCGCCCGCGCGCGCCACGACGAGATCGGCGGCCGCATACGCCGTCGCGATCGGATCGAAGAATCCGCGCACCACGATTCTGCCCGGCACCGCGAGCGGCGCGTAGCGAGCCTCGTGCGCCGTTCCCGTGCCCCAGATCAGATTCACGTCATCCAACAATCCTTTCTCGATCGCGCCCGCGACGATCTCATTCACGGCGCGCGCGCCCTGACTTCCACCGAAGACGAACACCGTGCGATCGCGCGCGCTGACACCGAGCTCGCGCCGCGCGGCTTGCGCATCGATCTGTCCCGGCGGCGTGATCGGATTGCCGAAGTCGAAGATCTCCGTGAGCGGCCCGGGCGCGAGCCGCCCGCGCGCTTCCGGGAATCCGAGGTGCACCTGTCGCGCGCGGCGCACGAGCCAGCGCGTGGTGATTCCCGGAAACGCGTTCTGCTCCTGCAGCACGGTGGGAATGCCCGCGTGCTGCGCGCGGAGCACGACGGGACCCGCCGCGTAGCCGCCGGTGCCGACGACGATGTCCGGGTGCTCGCCCTGCAGCACGCGATCGGCGCCGCGGGTCGCGCGCAGCCACGTGAGCGGCAGCAGAAAATTCCGCCACCACTGGCGGCGGTAGATCGGCTCGATCGGCAAGAGCTGGAATCGAAACGGATGACGCGGCAGGATCTGCGCTTCGATGCCGCGCTGCGCGCCGACGAGGACGACATCGTGGCCGAGGTCGGCGGCCACGCGGGCGAGGGCGAGCGCGGGCATGAGATGGCCGCCGGTACCGCCGCCGGCAAACAGAATCCTGGCCATCCGCTAAGCGTTCACACGCGGGTGACGCCGCCTTTCTCCTCTTCCGACGCTCGCCAGGATGCCCGTCGCCGCGAGCGCGACGATCAACGACGACCGCCCGTACGACATGAACGGCAGCGTCACGCCCGTCGCGGGAATCACGGCGAGGCTCACGCCGATGTGCAGCACGACGCTCAGCCCGATCATCACGGTGATGCCCGTCGCCAGCAGCTGGCCCAACGGATCGCTCGCATGGCGCGCGATGCGGAATCCCAGCCACACGAACGTGCCGAACAGCAGCGCGATCGCGAGCACGCCGAGGAAGCCCCACTCCTCGCCGATCGTCGAAAAGATGAAATCGGAGTAGGCGTACGGAAGATACCCGAGCTTCTGCTGCCCCTGCCCGAACCCGACGCCGAGCAGCTGCCCCGCGCCGATGCCGGTGAGCGATTGCTGGACCTGGGACGACGCTTCAGTCGGAGCGCCGGGATTCAAAAACGTCAGCACGCGCGCGAGCCGGTATTGCGCCATCGCAATGGCGCCGAACAGCAACGGTCCGCCGGCGACGCCGAGCGCGAGGAAGTGTCCGATGCGCGCCCCGGCGGTGAACAACACACTCAAGGCGAGAATCGTGACGAGCAGCGCCATCGACAGATGGGGCTCGAGGAAAATCAGCCCGATGACCGGCACGAGAATCACGAGGAACGGCAGCAGCCCGTGCTTGAAGTCGCGCAGCTGCTCGCCTTTCTTGGCGGCGAGCATCGCGCACCACACCACGACCGAGAGTTTGGCGAGCTCGGACGGCTGCAGCGTGAGCAGGCCCAGGTTCACCCAGCGGCGCGCGCCGTTGATCGAGGGAGAAATCGCGTGCGTGAACGGCAGCAGCGGGATCAGCAGCAGAAACCCGGTGACGCCGAGCAGCGGCCACGCCCAGCGGCGCCAGCGGTGGTAATCCATGCGCGCGAACGCGATCGCGAGCAATCCGCCCACGACCGCACCGACGGCCTGGCGCAGCGCGAAGCTCGCCCCGACCTGGCCGCCCGCCGTCGTCACGAGACTCGACGCGCCGTACACCGCGGCGATCCCGAACACGACCAGCACGGAGGTGACGACGAACAACAGCCGCCCCTCCCACAGGATCGACTTCAGAACGTTTCGACGAGCTTCCGGAATGTGGCCCCCCGCTCTTCGTAGTTCTTGAACATGTCGTAGCTCGAGCACGCCGGTGACAGCAGCACCGCGTCTCCCGGCTGGGCCGCGCGCCGCGCGCGCGCGACGACATCGTCGAAGGTGCTGCCCCGCTCGAGCGGCACTTCACCCGCGAGATCCTTTTCCACGAGCGGTCCCGCCTCGCCATAGGCAATCACGAGCCGGCAGCGCTTGGCGAGCAACGGCGCGAGGCCGGTATACGGCTCGCCTTTGTGTCGCCCGCCGAGCAGCAGCACATACGGACGCTCCATGGCGACGACGGCGACTGTCGTGGCGGCGATGTTGGTCGCCTTGGAATCATTGATCCACAGCACGCCGTTCACTTCCCGCACCGGTTCCAGGCGATGCTGCAGCGGGCGGAACGAGCGCAGCCCTGCCCCGAGAACCTTGGGGGGAACGCCCGCTTCATGCACCGCCAGTGCCCCCGCCAGCGCATTCGCGACGTTGTGATCACCGAGCAGATGGAGCTCGTCGCGTCCGAGCAGCGCCTCGTTCCCGAGCCGCAGCGTCTGATTCGCGCGGTCGTACCAGGCATCGGCCTCTTTGCTCAGTGAGAACAGCGCGCGCCGTCCCGCCGCACCCGTCGCCAGCTTGAGCACCAGCTCGTCGTCGCCGTTCAGCACCCAGACGTCCTCAGCGCTCGCGTTGCGGAAGAGCAGACGCTTGTCGGCGTAGTACGCCTCGGCCGACGGGTAGCGGTCCAGGTGGTCGGGCGCGAGGTTCGTCAGAATGCCGATCTCGGGCGCGAAGTTCGGGCTGTCGTGCAGCTGGAACGACGAGACCTCGAGGCTCAGCCATTGATACGGTTCGTCGGACATCGCGAGATCGGTCACGGGCCGGCCGATGTTGCCCGCCGTCGTCGCGCGCAGCCCGGCGGCGCCAAGCAGATGCGCCACGAGGGCTGTCGTCGTGGTTTTCCCGTTGGTTCCGGTGATCGCGATGCTGCGCGTGCCGGGCTGCAGCGCGGCGAGCGCGCGAAATCCCAGATCGAGCTCCGAGACGATCTCGACGCCGGCATGGCGCGCGGCGGTCAGCACCGGCGCATCGGGCGGAACGCCCGGCGAGACCACCAGGCCGGCCGCCTGGCGGATCTTGGTCAGATCGTGGCGGCCGATGTCGACGTCCACCCACGGCACGCTCTTCAGCGCCTCGGCGGCTTCACCGGCGTAGGGATGGTCGGACGCATCGCTCGCGTACACGCGGACGCCTTCGCGCGCGAGCAGCCGCGCCGCCGCCACTCCGCTCTTCCCCAGTCCGATGATCGCGACGAAACCGCCCGGGCGGCGCCACAGCTCCGGCACGACCGTCATCGCACCTTCAGCGTGGCGAGCGCGATCATCGCGCTCATCACGCCCAGGATGTAGAACCGCATCACCACCTGCGGCTCGGCCCAGCCGAGTTTTTCGAAATGATGATGCAGCGGCGCCATGCGGAAGACCTTGTGGGCGTCGGCGTATTCCTTCCCGTACTTCTTCTTGCGGTACTTGTACGTGGTCGTCTGAATCAGCACCGACACCGTTTCCGCCGCGAACACGGCGCCCGCGATCAGCAGCAGGAACTCCGTCTTGAGGAGAATCGCGACGGTGCCGAGCGCGCCGCCGATCGCCAGCGCGCCGGTGTCGCCCATGAACACCTGCGCCGGGTGCGCGTTGAACCACAGGAATCCCAGCGACGCACCCATCAGCGCGCCGCAGAAGATCGTGAGCTCCCCCGCGCCGGGCAGGTGCAGCACACCGAGATAGCGCGCGGCGTCGACGCGACCGAACAGATAGCAGAAGATCGCGAAGGCACCGCCGGCGATGACGGTCAAGCCCGCGGCGAGCCCGTCCAGGCCATCGGTGAGGTTGACGGCGTTCGAGCTCGCGGTCGTGACGAAGGTGACGAAGAAGAGATAGACCCACCACGGCAACACGAGCACGATGTACTTGAAGAACGGCAGCTGCGTCGCCGAAGGATCGGCGCTGTTGGTGAGCGGGAACAGGAGCAAGTACGCGCCCAGCCCGATGCCGAACGACACCTGCCCCACGAGCTTCCAGCGCGCGACGAGTCCCTGCGACTGGCCGCGCACGATCTTCAGATAATCATCGAGGAAGCCGATCATCCCCATCCACAGCGTCGCGATCACGGTGACGATCACGTAGCGGCTGTCGAGCCGCGCCCACAGCAGCGTCGGCACGATCGTGGCGAGCAGGATGATCAATCCCCCCATCGTGGGGGTGCCGCGCTTGCCGTGATGACTGGTCGGACCTTCGGCCCGGACGATCTGGCCGATGCGATGCTCGCGCAGCTTGCGAATGATCCAGGGACCGACGATGAACGCGAGCAGCAGCGACGTCACCGTCGCGCCCGCGGCGCGGAACGTGATGTAGTTGAAAAGATTGAAAATGATGTGCTGACGAGCGAGCGGCGCGAGCAGGTGATAGAGCATCAGGTCAGATAGTTGAGGACACGTTCCAAGGCGATCCCCCGAGACGCTTTGAGCAGCACCAGCTCGTTGCCCCGCAGCGCCGACTTCAGTTTGGGCCCGAGCGCTTCGGCATCGGCGCCGGTGACGAGTCGCCCGCCGAGCTGCTCGCGCAACGACTCGAACGGCCTGACGAACATCCCCACGGCCGCGACCAGCGCCGGCTTGCGCTGCGCGATCTCGCGCGCCGCCTCGGCGTGCAATCTTGCACTTTCCGGCCCTAACTCCAACATCGTGCCCACCACCACCACCAGCGGCCGGCGCTGGCGCCGCGCCAGCCAGGCGGCGGTCTGCACCGCCCGGCGCAGCGAGGCCGGATTGGCGTTGTAGGTGTCGTCGATGACCACCATGTTGCCCACTTCGCGCAGGTCGCCCCGCCCCTCCGGCAGCTCCAGGTTCGCCAGCGCGCGTGCGGCGGCGTCGTGCTCGACCCCCGCCCGCTGCGCCACAGCCAGCGCGATCTGGGCGTTATCGAGCTGGTGAATGCCGAGGACCGGGAGCGTGATCTTCTCACCGGAGTCGAGGGCGATCTGGGGACGGCCGTTCCGGTCCAGGAAGCGGTCGAGCAGCGTGTCGTCGTTGCCCTTGCCGCCCAGCGCCGCCGGAATCACCTGGGTCCGCCGCCGCGCCTCGGGCCACATCGCGTCCGGCCCCGTACCGATGATGGCCACCGGCGCGCCGTCGAGCAGCGACAGCTTTTCGGCCATCACGCCCTCCAGCGAGCCGAAGCCTTCGACGTGGGCGTAGCCGATGTTCGTGATGACCGCGATGGTGGGGTCGATGATGTCGCGCAGCTTGGCGATTTCGCCCGGCACGCTGGCGCCCGCTTCGACGACGAGCGCCTCGGTGTCCTCGGGAGCACACAGGATCGTGAGCGGCACGCCGATGCGGTTGTTGAGGTTCCTGGACGTCGCATGGACCTTGAAGCGGGCCGACAGCGCCGCGCGGATCATCTCCTTGGTGCTCGTTTTTCCACTCGAGCCGGTGATGGCGACGACCGGCGTTCCCTCCGGCAGCATGCGCCGGCGCGCGCGCCCGAGCAGGCCGAGCGCCTCGAGCGTGTCGTCGACTTCGAAGAACGGCAGGCCGTCGATCGGATGCGTTCCATGCCGCACGACCGCGGCGCTGGCGCCCTGCGCTTTGGCCTGGGACAGGAAGTAGTGCGCGTCGAAGTTCTCGCCCTTTAAGGCAACAAACAGGCTATCGGGTATCGGGTAGCGGCTATCGGTCGCGACCGATTTGAACTTGAGCTTCCTGGGGGAGGAGACACCCAGAGCCTGCGCCACTTCGTCGCTCGTCCAGGCCCGTCCGGCCATCAATTCGCCCCCAGCGCGCGCACGACCTCGCGCTCATCGAATGGCTCCTTCGTGGTGCCGACGATCTGATAGGTCTCGTGCCCCTTGCCCGCCAGCAGAATCGTATCACCGAGCCGAGCCAGCTCGAGCGCCTGGGCGATCGCGGCCTTGCGATCGGTGATGCGATAATGCGGCCGCGCCGTCATGCCCGCTTCCACGTCGTCGAGAATACGGTCGGGATCCTCGGTGCGGGGATTGTCGGACGTCGCGATCGCCACGTCGGCGAGCCGCACCGCGATCTCGCCCATCGGGGCCCGCTTGCCGCGGTCGCGATCGCCGCCGGCCCCGAACACCACGATCACGCGCCCGCCCCCCGGCGTGACTTCCCGAATCGTTTCGAGCGCGCGCTCGAGCGCGTCGGGCGTGTGCGCGTAGTCGCGCAGCACCACACAGGGATCGACCGCGATGCGCTCCATGCGGCCCGGCACCTGCGGCGCGCTCGACAACCGCGCCGCGACGTCTTTGGCCGGGACGTCGAGCCCGATCGCGCAGGCCGCCACGCCGAGCGCATTCGCGACATTGAAGCGCCCCAGCAGCGGCAACGCCACGGCGTGATTGCCCCCCGCCGAGACGAGCGTGAATCGCGCGCCCTTCGCATCGACGTTGACGTCGCGCGCAAACACGTCGGCGTTCTGCGACGTCGCCGAGAAGGTGATCCGCCGCGGCGCCTGCGGGAGCCGGGCCCAGGCGGCATCGTCGGCATTGATCACCGCGAGACCGGCATCGGCGAGGTAACCGATGAGCTTGGCCTTGGCCGCGAAGTACGCCTCGAACGTCTCATGATAGTCGAGGTGATCGCGCGTGAGATTGGTGAAGATGGCCGCGCGAAACAGCAGCCCGTCCACGCGTCCCTGATCGAGACTGTGCGATGAGACTTCCATCGCCACGCCCGTGGCGCCCCGTTTCAGGAGCGCGGCGAGCGTCGCCTGCAAGTCGATCGGCCCGGGCGTCGTGAGGTTTCCCGCCTCGCTTTCGACCGGCTCCCCTTTCGGATCGATGCATCCCAATGTGCCGAGCGCGCCCATGGGCCAGCGGGCGCTCAGGACGTGGCGCGTGAGAATGACGGAGGTCGTCTTTCCGTTCGTGCCCGTCACGCCGATCAGCTGCAGCCGGCGCGCGGGGCGCTCGTACCACGTCTCGGCCGCCACCGCCGCGGCGTGCCGTCCGTTGCGGACCAGAATCTGCGGAATCGCAACGTCCGATTGGCGCGACTCGACCAGCGCCGCCGCCGCTCCCCGTCCCGCGGCGTCGGCCACGAACTGATGGCCGTCCAGGACGGCGCCGCGCACGGCGCAGAACAGCATGCCGCGCGCGAGCCGGCGCGCGTCCGCCGTCAACCCGGTGATCTGCGGCAACGCGTCCGCCGGTGGCGCGTCGATCAGCGCCCCGGCGCGCGCCAGCGCGTCGACGATCTCTCGAAGGGGACGGCTCACGGCTTCGTGGAACGCGGTTCGGCGAACACCGTCACGGTGGATCCGGCTTCGGCCTTCTCGCCGGCGACCGGCCAGCTGTGGTCGACCACTCCCCAGCCTTTGACGACGACCCGAAACCCCTGCCGGTGCAGCGCGCGCGCGGCCTCCCGCAGCGGCATCCCGGCGACGCTCGGCACCGCGCGCTCCGGCTGCTGCTGGCTGGTGTCGGGCCGGTACGGCCATTGGACGACGTACGGCACGATGCCATCCGGCTCCTGGAGCGGCGCGGTGCCGACGTCGTCCACCGTCATGGCCACGTTCGACAGGCGCGCGCGATCGATGGCGACCGTGCGCGCGGCCAGCGCCTGCTCGAGCATCGAGCGCGTGACCGGCGCCGCGGTCTGCGCGGCGAAGTAACTCCCCTTTTGCGGATCGTCGATCTTCATCACCACGACGAGCTGCGGATCATCGGCCGGAAACAGCGCGGCGAACGAGGCCGTGTATTGACCGGCCGCGTAGCGGCCCGCGACGACGCGACGGGCCGTTCCCGTCTTGGCCGCCAGCTGGAAGTTGGCGAGCGCCGCGCGCTCCGCGGTCCCACCCGCTTCGACGACGCCGCGCAGTAAGTCGCGGAGCTTGGCGGCGACTTCCGCCGTCACGACGCGCCGCACCGGCTCGGCGACATGCCGGTAGCGCACGGCGCCGTTCGGTCCGCGCACCTCGCGAATCAGCGTCGGCTGCAGCAACACGCCGTCGTTGGCGATCGCGCCGTACGCCGACGCCAGCTGCATCGGCGTCACCGCGAGCTCGTATCCGATCGCGAGACTGGCCGCGCTGGGCCGCGACCATTCTGCCGGCGGGCGGAGCCGGCCCGGGGACTCCGCCGGGAATTCGACGCCGGTCGGCGCCCCGAACCCGAACGCCCGCAGCACGCCGTACTGCTCGGCGGGCGCGAGCCGCGACACGAACTTCACGAGCGCGATGTTGCTCGACACACGGATCGCGTCGGCGAGGGTCAAGGTCGGCAGCGGGTGCTCGTCCGTCACCACGCGATCGGCGAGACGATACCGGCCGCCTTCACCGGACACCCGCTCGGTCGCGCGCACGCGATTCAACGAGATCAGCGCGGCGGCCGCGAAAATCTTGGCGACCGATCCCGGCTCGAAGGTGTCGGTGAACGCGCTCGGCCGCATCGTGCCGTCGGCGCGACGCGACGCGACGGCGAGCACCTCGCCCGAGCGGGGATCGAGCATCACGACGTCGCCGCCTTCGGCCTGCATGTTGTCGATCGCGTCGTCCAGCGCGCGCTGCGCGATGTCCTGCAGCTCGGCGTCGAGCGTCAGGACGACGTCGTTGCCGGCGACCGGCTCGGCGACCACGCGCGCGGGAGATTCGTACTCGCGGCCGGAGCGGTCCTTGAGGACCACCGCCGACCCCGGCGTGCCCGCGAGGAGACTGTCGAGCAGCCGCTCGAGGCCACCGCCCCCGCCTCCAGACCCTCGACCATCCTCGCCCACCCGCCCGACCACGGCGCGCGCGAACTCGCGCGACGGATAAAACCGGCGCAGCACCGGCTCCAGGTGCACGCCGCGCAGCGCGCGAATCGATTGCACATCGAGCGACGTAAACGGCCCCGCGAACCAGGCGTAGCGCTTGCGCATCGCGCGCTGCACGTCGCTCGGCGGGAGGCGCAGCTGGCGCGCGATCTTGGCCACGTCGCGCGCGGGATCGCGCAGCTCGTTGGGCGCGACGCCGACATGATAGGTCTCCTGCGTGAGCGCGATCGCGGTGCCGTGCCGGTCGAACAGCGTGCCGCGGCGCGCCTCGAGCACGACCGCTTCCGTGCGCTGCGCTTTCGCGGCGGCCGCGTAGCGGCGGCCCTCGAGCAGCTGCACTTGGCCGGCGCGGACCACGAGCGCGAGCAGGGCGACGCTCAGGCCGATTTCCACCACGCGCAGACGGACGAGCGGTTTGGCCATCAGAAGGGCCGTTCGGGAGGCGCTGGAGGTTGGCGAGGCTCTGACGGGGTTGGAATGAGAATGATCTCCGTGTCCGCGGGCAATCTCAGCCCCTGCTTCCGCGCCTTGGGAACCAGCACGCCGCGACTCTGCGCGGTGCGCACGCGCCGCTGCAGATCGGCGCGCCGCCCTTCCAGCGAGGCGCGCTCTTCGCGCAGATCGGCGAGCTCACGGGCGGCGGTGAGCGCCGCGGTCTGCCGCGCGATGACGAGCCAGAGCGCCGCCAGCAGCGCCACCAACCAGAAGGCGATCCAGTGCCGGCCTTTAAGCGCCAATGGTTTCGAACACGCGGAATTGCGCCGACCGGGCGCGTGGGTTGTCGCTGATTTCGCTCGCCTCGGGGACGATCGGTTTCTTGGTCAGCACGCGGCCCAGGGCGCGCCCCCGGCAATTGCACACGGGCTGGCGCGGCGGGCAGACGCAGTCGCGGCCCCACTCGCGGAACGCGTGCTTGACGATGCGATCTTCGCCCGAATGATACGTGATCACGCCGATGCGCCCGCCCGGGACCAGCGCGTCGCGCAAGCGTGGCAGCGCCGTTTCGAGTGCCCCCAGCTCGTCGTTGACCGCGATCCGCAGCGCCTGGAACAGCCGCGCAAAATCAGGCGGTCCCGAGCGCGGGCCGAGCACGGCGCGAATCGCATTCACGAAGTCGTCGCTGATGATGAAGGGCTCTCGGAGCCGTCTCCGGATGACCTCGCGGGCAAGTGCCCGCGCGCGGCGCTCGTCGCCGTAGTCCGCAAATACACTCGTGAGCCGCTCCTCGGGCCAGGAGTTCAGGACGTCGCGCGCGGTGATACCCGCTCGTCCGTCCCCCGTCCCCCGTCCCCCCATGCGCATGTCGAGCGGCGCACCAGGACGGAACGTGAATCCCCGCTTGGCGCTGTCGATCTGGTGCGAGCTGACGCCGAGATCGAGCAGGATGCGGTCAGGCGTGAACGACTGGATGGCTTGCAAGATGGCCGGCTGGGCGAAGGACCCCTCGAGGTACTCGATTCCCTCCGTGCCCAGGCGTTCACGCGCCGCAGCCAGGGCGTCGGGATCTCGATCTATTCCCAAGACCCTGATCCCCAGTCCCTGCAGTATCACCGCGTGGCCGCCGCCGCCGAGTGTGCCGTCGACGGCGCGCGCGCCGCGGTCGGCCCAGGTCCGCACGGCCGCGGCGAGGACGGGAACGTGATAGGCAACCGGATCAGAAGCGGCCGTGGACACGCTCCATAATAAGAAAACCCCCGCCTGCGAGGGGCGGGGGTTTCGAGCTTCACGTCCAAGAGCGGGGCTGACGGGGCTCGAACCCGCGACCTCCGGTGTGACAGACCGGCACTCTAACCAGCTGAGCTACAGCCCCCAGCCCCCCAGCGCCAAGCCGCTTACGGAGCGCCGGAATATAGACCGGGGCTCAGGTCAATTCAACGGCGTTACAGCGGCGGACTGCACTTGAACGCTTTTTGGACCTGCGGTTTCGCCGCTTCGTACTGCCGCTGGAAACCCATCATCTGGTCCGCCGTGGGCGGATGCACGCGACGTCCCAGCGTGAGCGCATTCTTCGTACGGGTGAGGCGATCGAAAACCTGACGCGCAAGGACGCAACGCTGCGCGCCCTTGGCCTCGGTCATCTCCTTGTACGGCTTCGCCAAGGTCAGGACAGACGACAGCCCGTACCAGAAGCTCCCGTTGATGCGCACCTGTTGCTTGGGACCGAGCGTATCGGCCGGGTTCTTCGGCGCCATGACCGTGAGCAGGGTGTCGAGCCACGGATAGGCTCCATCGTACGCCTGCGCCTGCGCGAGCTTGGACCCGCCCGTCAGCATGATCACGGACGCGGCCAGCTTCTGCGTCGAGTCGGCTGAATTCAACCCGGGGCGCAGGTAGGGACGCGCCGAATCGACTTTTTGTACGAACGGCTCGCGGAAGCGCCGCGCCGCCGCCGTATCCGTTCTCGGGATTCTGTTGGCACTGGCGGTATCGAATACCGCGCGATCGATCAACAACTTCGCGATCGCGAGACTCGTCGCGACGTCGTTGGCATCAGCCGCGAGCGCTTTCTTATAGTAGAACAGTGCCGAGTCGCTCTGCCCGGCCATCTCGAACGCGCTGGCCCGCACCTTCGTGAAGCTGTGGTTATTCGGGAAAGCGCGCGTGGCCGCGCCGCTGAACAGCAGCAGCGCGGCGGTGTCCGACGCCTGCTGGGCCGCGCCGATCGCCGGCTTCAGGTATGCGCTATCGGCCAGGAGCGTCGTGTCGTGTTTCGTCTTTTCGACGAAAACCGTCGAAGAACACTTGTAGTTATTGCTTTCGTTGCAAATCGTGAGCTTCAAGTCGAGCAGCTGCTGCTCAGCCGGCATGATCGCGAGACCGCGATCGAGCACTTCAATCGCCTTGGGGAAGTTCTTCTGCTGGCGGAGCAGCTGCGCGATGCCGAGATACTTGCCGACATTGCGCGGCTCGGCGCACAGCTGCGAGATGAAGGAGTCCACCATCTTCGCGGTATCCCCCTTCTGCTGGTAGCCGCGCGCGATGTTCTCCCACGCCGTCGCGTTGCACGAATCCCCGCGCAGCGCGTTCTGCGACGCCTTGATGACGCTGTCGATCGGCATGCGCTGCGCTTCGAAGATCGTCGCGATGCACAGCCAGGCGCCCGTCGAATTCGAATCCTGCGCCAGCGCCTTGTTGGCTTCGGCGCGCGCGCGGGCGAACCGCTGCTGCCCGCGCTCGTCTCGGCAATTCCGGATCGGCTCGCTGATGCGCACGATCGCGGCCGCCTTCTGCGCGATCATTTCGGCGAGCGCGACGGTCGTGCCGGGATTCGGGTCCGACACCTTGAACGCGCCCGACATACCGGAGCTCGCGATATCGACCAGGTGCACGTCGGCTTCGGGCGTAGTTCCCTTCTTGGCGTACGTGCCCATCATGTACGCGTGCACCTGCAGGAAGCGCGCGAGCTGTTTCGCCTGCTGATCGTCGAGCAGGCCATCGCACGGAAATCCGGAGGCCTTGAGCGCTTCGCACAACTTGGCCTTCGGCACGATCAGGACTTTGTTTTTCGCCAGCGCCGTCAGCCGGTCGCGCACGGCATCCGCCAGCGCGATGCTGCCGGCCGAGTCCGCACTCGACGCCGAGAACGGCAGAATTAGCAGTCGCTGACTCGGCGGTGCCGGCGCCGCGAGCTGTGCGGCCGCGGTCGACGCAACACCGAGCATCAGAGCAACGACAAACCGAAGTGCTCTCACCGTATTGATTCCTCCGTAACAGGCTGCTACACCAATGGGCGAAGAGGGATTCGAACCCCCGACATCCTGCGTGTAAGGCAGGCGCTCTGAACCGCTGAGCTATTCGCCCGTTGCATCTGGCGAGCGGGGACGCGAGGGCGCTAGAGCGCCAGACCTACCGGGAACAGCACACAATAGCCGAGGACGAGCAGCACCGGTGCGAGCGTCGTCGATCCCCGCGACAGTAACCAATACCCGACTGCGAGGGAGAGGAGCGCTCCACCGAGCACGACATAGTTTCGAGGCCCGAATCGCAACCGCGAGCGAGCGAGAGTTTGGTCCGCCATAAGCCCGTGAGTTTATTCGTTAATCCCAAGCTCGTCAAGCATTTGGCCTTCTTCGAGCGCCACGCGCTTGGCGCGGTCACGGCGCCGGCGCAGCATGACCAACGCGACCAGCAGACTCCCGATCGCCAGCCAGAAAAAGCCCATGGCGGTGGCCCAGGAAAACCAGCCGTAGCGCGACCCGACGTCCTTCTGCCAGCGCAGCTCGAAATCGCCTTCCGTCACGTGATAGGTGGCCCGGAGCGCCGCATCGAACGACTCCGCCCGCGCCAGGTTCGTGAGGAGCGGCTCGAGCCCGCGTTCCCCGCCCCACCGCTGTAACAGCAGCACGGCGGTGGCGGCGAGCGCATACCCCGTCTCGGCGTCGCCGCGGGCGCCGCGCAGCGCCCGGTCGACATCGTCCAGATTCATCCGCATCCCGCGCGCGACCTGCCAGTTGAGCGCCAGCGCATCGAGCCGGCCCCATTCTCGCGCCGCGACCGCCGCGTATCCCTCTTCAAACCACAGCGGCGCGCGGCGGCCCACCTCCCAGCGCAGCGCGAGATGCGCGAGCTCGTGGCGCAGCGCGTTGGACGGTTGGACGGTTGGACCGTCGGACAGTAAGACGATGGTCCCGGCGTCTGGGAACGCCGCGCCCTCACTCCACAACGGCAAACGGCCGCGCGTCAGTGAATCGTAGATGGCGCGCGTGGGGGCGAGAACGATGCGCATGGGACGATCCGGCAGCGCGCCGATCCCGGGAAAATCGCGGGCGCGATCCGCCGTCTCCGCGATCGCCACCGCCAACGCTTCCTGTCCGGGCCATGCGACCGCAGTCACGCGACCCACCTGCGTCGCACTCGGCACAGCGCCCTGCAGCAGCAGGGCGATGAGGAGGGTGGCTAGTCTCGCGGTGGCTCCCCGCCCTTAGCGACGAGCTCGAGCATCTCCTGACACTTCTTGCCCCAGGGATTGAACTTGTTCGCCTTGTAGCCGTCCTGCCATGTGGATTTCGCCTTGTCCTGATCACCGGCGAGCCAGTGCGAGCGCCCGAGCTCGTAATAGGCTTCGATCAGGTTGGGTCCGAGCTTCAGCGTCTTCTCGAAAAACGTCTCCGCGTCTTCGTACATCTCGCGCTGCAGATATACCAGTCCGAGGTAAAAATGCGCGTACAACGTCGCCTTTTTGTCGTTGTCGAGCCGGATCGCCTTGGACAGATGCTCGATGGCT
>Ga0134125_10005395_pt1 | contig 14554 bp, 15 predicted proteins | sample KB31751_FD_96464 | JGI IMG/M metagenome (GOLD analysis project Ga0134125, IMG submission 96464) | Terrestrial soil microbial communities with excess Nitrogen fertilizer from Kellogg Biological Station, Michigan, USA - KB3-175-1 | ecosystem: Environmental > Terrestrial > Soil > Unclassified ... | reverse complement strand
TCGCGGAGCTCTTGCCGCCGGGGCAGTTGGTCACGTAGGTGCCGGGCTGGAGCGTGAGCGAGAAGCTGCGGCTGAGACCCTGCACCACGTTCTCCACCTCGCCGAGGATGCGCGAGCCCTTCATCACCTCGAACTCGGTGACGGCGCCGGCGCCGTGGTTGGTCACGTCGAAGGTGGTCGGGCCGAAGGCGATCTTGATCTGCGCCGGTGTGCAGCCGGCGTCGGTGAGAGTGACCTTCACGTGGTTGGCGCCCTTCGCGCCGCCACCGCCGCCGCCCGAGCTGCCGCAGCCCGCGAGCAGCGCCACGACCAGCAGCGCTGTGCCGGCGACGACCACGCCGGATGCGCGCCGGCGGCGCAGCCGCCAGCGGTAGGGCCAGACCACGAAGAGCGCCATGGGGACGGCGTAGAGCAGCCACGCGAGCGCCTCGCCGACCGTGGGCTGCGGCTGCAGCCCGAACATGCCGGTGATGAGCGACCCGCGCACGGTGCCCGGCCCGACGAGCCAGGTGAGGTCGACCGCCCGCGTTTGAAGCCCGTTGAACCAGCCCGCCTCGTGCGCCGTGTGCACGGCGGTGGAGGCGAGGCCCGCGGCAACGAAGACCAGCACGACCCCGGTGAAGCGGAAGAAGCGGGCGAGGTTGATGCGCACGCCGCCGCGGTAGAGGAGGAAGCCGATCAGGACGGCCGCGAGCAGGCCGAGCACGGCGCCGAAGCCCGCCGCGCTCGGATTCGTCGTGTCCTGGAAGACGGCGAGCATGAACACGGCGGTCTCGAAGCCCTCGCGCAGGACCGCCAGGAAAGCCATTCCCACGAGCGCGAGCGTCGAGCCCTTGGCCAGCGCCATCGCGGCGCTTCCCTCGAGCTCGCCCCGCAGCAGCCGCGCGTTGCGGCGCATCCACAGGATCATGTAGGTGACGGCCGCGACGGCGACGAGGCCGACCACCGTCTCGAGCCCCTCCTGCTGCTTCTGCGGCAGGTTGTCGTCCGCGATCCGCAGCAGCACCGCGATGCCGAGACAGAGCGTGACCGCGATGCCCACGCCGATCCACATCCGGCCGAGGGCATCGCGCCGGCCTTCCTTCACCAGGAACGCCGCGATGATCCCGACGATCAAGGACGCCTCGACACCTTCCCTGAGCGCAATGACGAACGTGGGCAGCACCTGGCGGAAGACCTCCGTGGAGTGAAGGAGCTTAGGAGTCCCTAATTAGGGGGCCCTAATTCCTATCACACAGCTAGGAAAGGAGGTCCGGTCGCCCGGCTTCTTCGAGCGCCTGGCGGCGGTCGAGGTGGAAGGCCAGCCGCACCACCTTCCCGTCTTCGAGCGTGTAGACGACGGCGGCGGGCTGTTCGATCACCACGTTCTCGTGGCGGGTCGCGCCGCGCAGGCGGACCAGCATCACCACGTTGTCGCCGGCGTCGACCCAGTCCTCCGTGTGAGCCTCGTAGGTGCTCCAGGCACTGAGCCACTCACGCCAGCCCCGCGTCAGCCCGTCGACGCCCGACAGGGTCTCCTCGTCGAGCCGCGGCTGGAATGAGATCTCCATGTCCGGCGAGAAGATCCCGACGTCGAGCTCGGGCGGAACCCCGTCGCCCTCGAACATCCCCAACATGTCGAATACCGGGCCGCCGACCGCGGCGCGCACCAGCTCCACGTTCTCCCGGGACATGGCGGGAGCAAGTATGCGCCGCTACGGCGTCAGGCGCTCCGCCAGGTACCTGAGAGCGATCGGGTAGCGGTACTCGATCGAGCCGTGCCCGGCGTCGAACAGCTCGAAGAAGACGTCGGTCACACCGATCGCGGCGAGCTCGCGGCGGAAGGACTCGGCGCCGAGGTCGAGGTAGAACTCGTCGCGCCTGCCGGCATCGATGTAGATCGCGCGCATGCCTCGGAGAGCGTCTGCGTGCTTCGGAACCATCCGCACCGGATCCCAGGCCAGCCAGCGCTCCCACACCTCAGGGAGGAGCCGTCCGGTGTCGACGTCGAACGGCAGGTGCACGGTGCCGTCCTCGTCGGCCGAGTAGCAGGCGGCCATGCACCAGTCGTTCAGCAGGGCGTGGTCGGCGCCCTTGGAGAACGCGGGCCGGCCGCGGAAGTCCGCCCAGAATTTGTCGAACGACCCCTCGTACTCGTCGCGCAGGAGCCGGGCGGACTCGGGGAACTCGGGCTGGTAACAGGTCTCGAACTGGGCGTCGCCCGCGTGCGTGGCCAGGCCGCCGAAGAGATCCGGCCGCAGCATCGGAGTGACCATCGCGCCGTACCCGCCGCTCGACTTGCCGGCGATGCCGCGGTGCTCGGGCGCGGCCGCCGTGCGGTAGTGCTCGTCCACCCAGGGCACCACCTCGTCGCACAGGTAGGTGTGGTACCGACCCGTGCCCGGCGAGTCGAGGAACTGCGCGCCGCCGTAGGAGGTCCACGCGTCGACCCAGACCATGACGCACGGGGGAGCGTCGCCGGCGGCGAACAGGTCGTCGGCCAGCTCGGGGAAGTTGCGCCTGAACGGCGACCGGTTACGCCACATGTCGACCTGGCCGGTGAGCCCCTGGATCATGTAGACGGACGGGTAGCGGCGGTCCGGCTCGTCGTCGTAGCCGGGCGGGACGTAGACCCACAGCGGCCGCTCGTGCGGGTCGCCCAGTGGGTTGCCGCGGAGCGCCTGGCTGTCGAACACGTGCTCGTCGAAACGGCCGGCCGGTTCGGTGCCCCAGGGGCGCATGGCCGCCGACTGTAGCGAGCCTCGACTCAAGTCACGCGCCGAGCTGCCGACTAAAGCGTTAAGGACTGACGTGCCAGCTGCCCAAGACATGCTGGTGGAACGTCCACTATGGGGCCCCCTCGTGGGGCCCCTTTTCGTGCGCGGGGTACGATCCTGGCCGTCCAGCCAAATTGAGGGGGAGTAATGCGCTACCTCGTCACCGGAGGGTCCGGCTACATCGGCAGCCGGCTCGTAGAGCGCCTCAGCGCGCGCGACGGCACCGAGCAGATCGCGATCTGCGACGTCCGCCCGCCGCGCAGCCACCGTCCCGGCGTCCAGTACACCCAGCTCGACGTGACCGACACGGCGCGCGTGCGCGAGACGATCGAGCGCGAGCGGCCCGACGTGCTCATCCATCTCGCGTTCGTGCTCAACCCGATCCACGACGCGGACCGCATGTACAACATCGACGTCGGTGGCACGCAGAACGTGCTCGAGGCCGCGGAGGCGGCGGGCCTGCAGCAGGTGCTCGTCACCTCGTCGGCCACCGCGTACGGCGCGTTCCCCGACAACCCGGTGCCGATGGCGGAGGACCATCCGGTGCGCGGCGTGCCGGACTTCGAGTACGCGCGCGACAAGGCCGAGTGCGACCGGCTGTGCCAGCTCTGGGCCCTGCGCAACCCCGACCGCGTCATGACGATCGTGCGGCCCTGCATCGTGCTCGGGCCGAACGTGGACAACTACATCGTCCGGCTCTGGACCGACCAGCCCTTCCAGATGGACTTCGGCGGTAACGACACGCCCATGCAGTTCGTCCACGAGGACGACCTGGTCGACGGTCTGATGCTGCTGATCGAAGGTCGCCACGGCGGTGCCTTCAACATCGCGGGCGACGGCACGATGACGATCGGCGAGCTCGGCGACGTGATCGGCGCCAAGCGGCGGAAGGTGCCGCTGAAGGTGGCCTGGAAGCTCGGCGGGCTGATGTGGAAGCTGCACCAGTCGGAGACGCCGCCGGGCAACCTGCACTTCGCGCTCCACCCGTGGGTCGTTTCGACCGAGAAGCTGAAGGCGGTGGGCTGGCAGCCGAAGCACACCACGCGCGCGACGTTCGAGATCGCGATGCGGGCGCGCGGGGCGCTGCCGGGGGACGGCGGCGACACGCCGTCCACCACTCCGCCGGTGAGTGCGCCCGTAGGGGTGTGAGCCGGCGCGTCCTCATCGTCTCCGCCGCGATCGGCGAGGGACACGACCTGCCGGCGCGCTGGCTCGCCGCGGGACTGGCCGAGGAGGCGCCCGGAACCGAGGTGACCGTCGTCGACGGGCTGGCCGAGATGGGCCGGTTCGTGGAACGCGTGATAGTCGGGGGGAGCGCGTTCGAGTCGCGGTTCGGCAACGTGATGTTCGACGTCGAGCACTGGGCGATCACCGCGTTCCCGCCGCTGCGCTCGTTCATCGGCTGGGCCGGGGTGGCGATCGGCGCGAAAGGCCTCCTGGACGTCGTCGCACGGGTGGATCCCGGCGTGGTCGTCTCGACCTATCCCGGCACCACCGAGGTGCTGGGGAGGCTGCGGCTGCGCGGTCGGCTCCGGGTTCCCGTGGTGTCCGCGATCACAGACCTCGCGTCGCTGCGCTTCTGGGCGCACCGCGCGGTGGACCTCCACCTGGTCACGCATCCCGAGTCGATGGCGGAGGTGCGCGAGGTGGCCGGAGACGACGCGGAGGTGGTCGCGGTCCGCGGCCTGAACGACCCCGCGTTCGTGCGCCCGCCCGAGCGTGCCGACGCACGCCGCGCGCTCGACCTGCCGGACGAGGCGCGCGTGGTGGTCGTCTCGGGCGGCGGCTGGGGGGTGGGGGACATCGAGGGCGCCGTGGACGCCGTGCTCGATCTGCCCGGCTCCCTGGCTCTCGTGATGTGCGGCCGCAACGAGCCCCTCCGCGAACGCCTGTCGGCCCGCTACGGCGCGCAACCGCGCGTTCGCCCGCTGGGGTTCGTGGACAACGTGGCCGAGCTGTTCTCCGCGGCCGACGCGCTCATCCACTCCACCGCGGGGCTCACGGTGCTCGAGGCATACGTGTGCGGCTGCCCGACGATCTCCTACGGCTGGGGGCGCGGCCACATCAGGGCGAACAACCGCGCGTTCAAGCTCCACGGCCTGGCCGACGTGGCGCGCACCAGGGCCGAGCTCGGCCCCGCCCTGCGGCGGGCGCTCGAGTCCCGCCCCTCACGTCCCGGCTTCTACGCGGCTCTCCCGAGCGCCGCCGCCGTGATGAGCGAGCGCTTCGGCCTGCGCGCCGCCCTCGCGCACGCCGGCGACCGCGCCTGAGCCGCCGAGCAGCGCCGCGCCCGCGGCGGCGAGCGCGACGCCTGCGACGACCGGCGCGCTGGCCGGCTCGCCGAACGCGGCCATCGCCGCCACCGCCGGCACGATCACCTGCGCCGCCACCACCACCGGCGCGACGTGCGACGCCGGTAGGACGCGCAGCGAGCTCATTTCGGCGGTGAGCGCCAGCAGGCCGGCCACCGCCGCTCCCGCGATGGCGAGCGCGGCGAGGCCCAGCCGGCCGAGCGCGCCGCCGTCGGCGCCGAGCTTCAGCCCGATCGCGGCGAGCGAGTCGCCGGCGGCCGCCGCGAACAGGGCCAGCCGCAGCGGGGCTCGGGCGCGCAGCACGAAGGGCAGCAGCGTGAGCAGCGCCAGCGGCGCGGTGATGAGCACGAGCGCGAGCAGGGAGCTGACGCCGTTCGAACGTTCGGGCGACTCGATCGCCACCACGACGATTCCGGCGATCAGAAGACCGGAGCCGCACAGCTCGAGCGGGCCGATGCGCTCGCCGAGCACCCTGTTGGCGAGGACGAGCAGCAGCACGAGGCCGAGCGCGAGCACCGGCTGGACCAGGGTGACCGGCGCGAGCGCGAGCGCCACGAGTTGAAGCGCCGCCCCGGCGATCGCCAGCGCGGTGCCCGCCAGCCAGCGGGGGCGCGCGATGAGCCGCATCAGTAGCGACGCCCGCAGCGCCTGCTCGCGCGGCGCCGCACGTGCCTCGAGCGCCTGCAGCATGTAGCCGGTCTCGTAGCAGCCGGCCGCGGCCAGCGCGGGGATCAGGCCGAGAGCCATGGGTGACAGGATGGCCTCGTGCGCAGGATCGTGCTCGGGTTCGCCGCTGCCGCGGTGTGGTCGGCGCCCGCGCTGGCGCCGGTGGCGCCGCGCGTGTCCGACGCGCTCGGCCTGCCGCGCCGGCTCCCGTCAGGCACGCGCGGCGTGGCGCTCACCTTCGACGACGGGCCGCATCCCGAGGGCACGCCCGCGCTGCTCGACCTGCTCGGCGCTGCGAACGCGCGGGCCATCTTCTTCCTGGTCGGCGAGCAGGTGGAGCGCTGGCCGGAGCTCGCCCGGCGGATCGCCGCCGACGGCCACGAGGTGGCACTTCACGGCTACCGCCATCGCAACCAGCTGCGCGTCCCGCCGCCCGCCCTGGCGCGCGACCTCGACCGCGGGGCCGAGCTCATACTGGAGGCGACCGGCCGGGCGCCCGCGCTCTACCGGCCGCCCTACGGCATCTTCAGCCCGCCGGGGCTGGCCATCGTGCGCGGGCGCGGCTGGGAGCCGCTGCTGTGGTCGCGCTGGGGACACGACTGGCGCCGCTTCGTCACACCGGAGCGAATCGCCCGCGAGGTGACGGCCGACCTCGGCGACGGCGACGTGCTCCTTCTCCACGACGCCGACCACTACAACGCCGCGGGCTCGTGGCGCAACACGCTGGCGGCGATGCCGCGCATCCTCGACGAGCTCGCGCGGCGCGAGCTGCCCGCGGTCACCTACCCGGCCGGGTCGGACTGACTGGCCCGCGCTCCACGCCGCAGCGCCCAGACGGCGACCGCGCAGAGGATGACCATGACGATCACGATCAGCCGCTCGTGGTGCTTGGCGGTGTGGGCCACGTCGTCGCCGTCGGTCATCACGCTCTGGAAGATGACCCCGGCCAGCATGGCGCCGGACACGAGCCAGACGAGCGAGCGGTCGCTGTTCCAGTCCACTCCCGCCACGATCGCGATCGGCAGGACCAGGAGGACCAGGATCGCCAGGAAGCTCGCCGGGTCGTTGACCGTGTTGTAGCGGGTGAGAAGGGCGCCGAAGGCGCCGGCGGCGACGGCCGACAGGACGACCCCGGCCTTCGCGCCGAGGGTCGCGAAGCGCGTGCGCAGGGCGTCGAGCCGACCGCGGTCCGCGCGTTGCTGGAGCCGCCGCTGCCAGGTCACGTACTTCGACACGCCCTCGTGAAACGACGTCTGCGGGTGCCAGCCCAATTCGCTCGAGGCCCGCTCGCCCGAGATCTCGATGCGGCCCCCGAAGTCCGCGGCGCGCGCGGGGGTGTGCTCGATCTCGGTATCGCCGACGAGGTCCGACACCGTGGTGGCGATCTGGCGGATCGACACGTCCTCGTCGCCCACCAGGTTGTAGACGCGGCCCGCGGCCCCGGGCGTCAGCGCGCGCACCACGCCGTCGGCCAGGTCCTCGACGTAGACGAAACGGCGGGTCTGCTCGCCGCTGCCCGCGATCGTCAGCGGCTCGCCGTCGAGCGCCTTGCGGACGAACGCCGGGACCACCGCCGCCGGGCGGGCGCGCGGCCCGAAGGGGATGCCGAAGCGCAGGATCGTGGTCTCGACGCTGTACAGCTCGCCGTAGGCGTGGCAGTAGAGCTCGCCCGCGAGCTTCGTGGCGGTGTAGAGATGCGCGGGCGGTCTGAGCGCGACGTCCTCGTCCACCTCGCCCTCGGCCTCCGAGTAGACCCAGATCGTGGAGGCGTACAGCACCCGCTGGAGACCAAGCTCGCGCGCCGCCTCGAGGACGTGCAGGGTGCCGCGCGCGTTCAGCTCCTCGGCGCCGCGCGGATCCGCGGCCACCTCGCCCACGTCCGCCGCGGCGGCCAGGTGGGCGATCGCGTCGCAGCCGCGAGCGGCCTTCACCAGCGAGTCGTAGTCGAGCACGTCGCCGATCACGGTCGGCACCTCGCCGGGCGCGTGGTGCGGCGAGGGCCGCACGTCGAAGATCACGGCCTCGTGGCCGGCGGCCCGCAGCCGGTCCACCACGAAGGAGCCGATGAAGCCGGCGCCGCCGGTGACGAGCACGCGGCTCACTCCGCCACCTCCGGGCGGTAGTAGAGGGGCACGCACCAGTGGTGGTCCGCCACCCAGTCGCTGTTGGGAAGGTCGTCGCCGGTGTGCATGATCCGGTGGCAGGGCGAGTCGTAGACCTTGCCGGTCGAGCGCTCGATCGGATCGAAGACGACGTACTTGTACAGCCCGGAGACCATGCCCCGAGGCAGCTCGAGCCGGTTCGGATGCAGGGAATCCAGCAACGTGCGGGCTATTTCGTTCTTCCAGGCGACGATCTCCTCGAGCCGCTCGGTCTGCACCAACCCGAGCGCGGCGGTGAACTCGCTGATACGGAAGTTGAGGCCCTCGACGGCGTGGTCCGGCTTGCCGTAGTCGCGGAAGGAGCGGGCGAACTCGACCAGGTCCGCGTCGCCCGACACGAGCACTCCGCCCTCGCCGGTGCTCACCGTCTTCGTCGCGTAGAAGGAGTAGACGCCCGCGTCGCCGTAGGTGCCCGGCCGGCGGCCGTTCCAGGCGGCACCGTGGGCGTGGGCGCAGTCCTCGAGCAGGAAGATGCCGTGCTCCCGGCAGTAGGCCGCGATCCGCTCGACCTCGAACGCGATGTGCCCACCGATGTGCACGAGTACGCACGCGCGCGGGCGGTGGCGCTCCGCCTTCTCCTCGAACGAGGCGAACGACATGCAGAGGTCGTTCCTGTTGCAGTCCACGAACACCGGCTGCCCGCCGGCCTGCCGGATGGCCAGCGGGCCGGCCATGAACGTGTTCGAGGGGCAGAGCACCGCCTCACCGCGGACGCCCGCGTACTCGAGCGCGGCGAGCGCGCCACCGGACCAGCCCGACATCGCCACCGACGGCAGGCCGTTCCACGCCTCCCAGGCCGCCTCGAACCGCTCGGTCATGCGGCCCTGCGACCACTGCTGCGAGTCGATCACCTCGTCCCACAGCGAGTGCAGCCGCGCGCGGTCGCGCGGGTCGAATCCGATCGCGAAGCGATCGAACGTGGGCTTAGAGGTGTGCAGCCGCACGGCGCGGGGCAGCCTATGTGGTCCGCGGTTATGGAGCGTTAAGTGGCTGCCAACATTGGCCGCCGTGCACCTGCTCCTGATCTCCGGAAGCCTGCGAGATGGCTCGACGAACACCGCCGTGCTGCGGACCGCGGCGCAGGTCGCGGGCGACGGCGTGACCACGACCCTCTACCGGGGCATGGGCGACCTGCCGCACTTCAACCCCGACGACGACCGCGAGGGCCGGCCGGTCCACCCCGCGGTCGCCGAGTTGCGAGCCGCGATCGCCGCGGCAGACGCTCTGCTGCTGTGCACCCCCGAGTACGCGGGCGCGCTGCCGGGAGCGTTCAAGAACCTGCTCGAGTGGACCGTCGGCGACGGCGGCACCTACGACAAGCCGATCGCCTGGATCAACGCCGCCGGCCCGGCGGCGCCGAGCGGCGGGGCGGACGCCCACGACTCGCTGCGGAAGGTGCTGGGGTATGTGCACGCGAACATCGTGGAGGAGGCCTGCGCCCGGATTGCGGTGACCCGCGACGCCATCGGTGCCGACGGAACGCTGAGCGATCCGCGCTTGCGCCGGCAGATCGCCGACTCGGTCAGAACCCTGGCCGAGCTTGCGTAGTCTGCGGGCATGGAGTCGGGAGAGGACGTTCGCAGGTGGGAGCTCGCCTGCTTCTTCAGCCTGATGCGACGGTTCGCGGAAGCGCCGACGACCTTCTCGAGCATCGGGCGCGAGCTGCGGGGGATGCGGCTGGAGGGACAGAGGCCGCAGACGGCGATCGTCGTAACCGTCTTCGACCTTCGCCAGCAGACCGGATACGAGATGCACTTCCGCCTCTGGCAGGAGATGGCGGGAATGCCGGGCTACCCGGCAGACCCCGATGAGCTGACCTGGCTGATGGCCATAAACGCCGGCGAGCCTTGAGCGAGCGAGGCGGTCCGCCAAGTGCTCCGTACATGGCCGTGCCGTGGTGGCGGGCCTGCGCCGCTCCGCAGGCGCCTGAGGATGGGCGGTACTGGGCTCGAACCAGTGACCCCCAGCTTGTCGAGCTGGTGCTCTCCCAACTGAGCTAACCGCCCTGGCGCGGGCGAGCATAGCAATGGGCCGGTCTCCGCTCCAGGGGCCATACTTGGCTCTGGATGACCCAGTTGCACGAGATAGATGGGCTGTCCGCAGAGGACGTGATGCACCGTCATGTGACCACGCTTCCGGCGTCGGTGACGGTGGGCGAGTTGCGCGACTACCTCGGGGCGAGCGGATCCCGGAGGCTGGCGATCCTGGTCGAGGGAGACCGCTATGTGGCGGCGATCCCCGGCGCGGACCTTCCCGCCGACGCCGATCCGGGAGACCGGGCCGCTGACCACGCGGTCGGGGTCCCGACGATCGGCCCGGGGGCGTCGGCGGAAGACGCGCGCGACCTGGCGCTGTCGCTGCCGACCCGCCGAGTGCCGGTCGTGGACGAGGCCGGCACGTTGCTCGGCATCGTCGCGATCGACGAGCATCACACGCGCTTCTGCGGATAGCTGACTAAGACCGGCTTGCCCAGGATCCTGGCATCTGGTTAGGATCCTGGCGTGCATCGTTTGCGCGCCGCCCGTGAGGACGCCGGCATCTCTCAGCGCGAGCTCGCCGAGAGGGCGGGCGTCACGCGCGCGCAGGTCGGGTCGATCGAGCAGGGCCGGCATGTGCCGGCGGTGGACGCGGCGCTGAGGCTCGCCCGCGCGCTCGGCACGACGGCCGAGGCGCTGTTCGGCAGCGAGCCGCAGATCGAGGCCCAGCTCGCGACCGGCGGACGGGCCGCGGACGGGACGGTGGTACGTGCGGCGACCGTCGGCGACAGGGTCGTGGTCACGCCGCTTCCACCCGACGAGGACGCGGGCGCCTGGGCGGCCGCGGACGGCACGGTCGACGGCGGCGCGCTCCATCTCTTCCCCGAGGGCAGCGCGGAAGGCGCGCTCGTCCTCGGCTGCGATCCAGCCCTGCGGGCGGCCGACGCATTGGGCGGAGGGCGCGTGGTCGGGGTCTCGGCAACCACAGGCCAAGCGCTCGAGGCACTGGCGGCCGGCCGCTGCCACGCGGCGCTGGTGCACGGGCGCGAGAGGCATCTTCCGAAGGCGAGGACGGCGGTCGCGCGCTGGCACGTGGCGCGCTGGCGGGTCGGAATCGCCTACCACCCGCAGCTTGGCCGCACCTCGCTCGAGTCGCTGCTCGACGGCAGCCTGCCGATGGTTCGCCGCCAGCGGAGCGCCGCCAGCGACCAGGCCCTGGTGAGAGCGGCGAAGCGGCTCGGCATCAGCGCACCCGAGGGCCCGCTCGCGGGCGGCCACATCGAGGGCGCGCGCCGCGCCGCGTGGACGAGCGCCGCGGCGATCACCTACGAGCCGGCGGCCGAGCTGTACGGGCTGAGCTTCGAGCCACTCGAGACGCACGTGGTGGAGCTCTGGGCGCGCGAGGAATGGTCCGCGCACCCTGGCGTCACCGAGCTGCTCGAGGTGATCGGCTCATCGGCGTTCCGCGATCGCGTGGGCGCCCACAGTGGCTACGACCTGACAGACAGCGGCTCCAGGAGGGCGGCGTGAAGCGAGCTCTTGCGGCGGTGGTGGTCGCGGCGGCTCTTGCCGCGGGGTGTGCCGGCTCGTCCGACTCGAGCCGGCCCACGCTGAAGGTGGCGGCGGCAGCATCGCTCAAGAAGGCCCTCACCGGATACGGCGGCCAGTTCGCCGAGGCAAAGACCGCGTTCTCGTTTGCCGGGTCCGACCAGCTCGCGGCTCAGATCGAGCAGGGCGCCCCGGTGGACGTCTACGCCGCGGCGAACACGAAGCTGCCCGAGGAGCTCTACTCAAAGGGCCTGATCGAGAAGCCCGTCGTGTTCGGGACCAACACGCTCGTGGTGGCGGTACCCGCCGGCGGCTCGAAGATCACCTCGCTGGACGATCTCGCGAAGAAGGGCGTGAAGATCGCGGCCGGCGCCCCCTCGGTGCCGGTCGGCTCTTACACGCAGAAGGTGCTGGCTGGACTGCCGGCGGGCGAGCGCAAGGCGATCACGGACAACGTGGTGTCCAGCGAGCCCGACGTGGCGAGCGTGGTGGGGAAGGTGGCCGAGGGCGCCGCGGACGCCGGCTTCGTCTACATCACCGACGTGAAGGCGACAGACGGCAAGCTCGAGGCGATTCAGATCCCGGCGTCGCTGAACCCGACCGCCGCCTACGGCGCCGCGGTCGTGAAGAAGACGGGGCACGAGAAGCAGGCGCGCGCCTTCCTGAACGGACTCGTGAGCGGCGCCGGGCAGGACCAGCTCCGCCAGGCCGGGTTCGGGGCGGCGCCGGCGCAATGAGAACCTCGGGCTGGTTCGGCGCGCTGCTTGTGGCCGCGCTCGCGGTGACCCTCGTGTTCCTGGCGCTGCCGGTGCTGGCCATCTTCCTGCACACCTCGCCCGGCCAGCTGGTCGAGAGCCTCGGCGACGGCAGCTCCACCGACGCTCTGCGCCTGAGCATCGAATGCTCGGCCGCGGCGGTCCTGATCATCGTGGTGGTGGGGACGCCCGCCGCGTACCTGCTCGCCACCCGCTCGTTCCGCGGCCGCTCGCTCGTGGTCACGGTGATCGAGCTGCCGCTGGTGCTGCCGCCGGCGGTGGCGGGAATCGGGCTGCTCGCGTCGCTCGGGCCGAGCGGCATCCTCGGCGACTTCGTGAAGTCGACGGGCCTCCAGCTCGTGTTCGCGACCGCGGGCGTGATCGTGGCGCTGACGTTCGTGTCGGCGCCGTTCTACCTGCGCCAGGCGCAGGCGGCGTTCGGCGCGCTCGATCCGAGCTGGCTCGACGCCTCGCGGACGCTCGGGGCCGGCGAGGCGCGCACCTGGCTGCGGGTGGCGATCCCCACCGCGCGTCAGGGTCTCGCCGCCGGCCTGGCGCTGGCGCTCGGCCGCGCGCTCGGTGAATTCGGGGCCACGCTGATGTTCGCCGGCTCGTTCAGGGGCGTGACGCAGACCACGCCGCTCGCGATCTATCAGGACTTCTCGACCGACTTCACCGGGGCGCTTGCGCTGTCGGCGGTGCTCGTGGCCGTCTCGGCCGCGATCCTCATGGGCGTGAAGCTGCTCTCCGGCCCGGCGCTCTTCGCCAGTGCTTCGAGTTGAGGCCAAGACGCGCCTGGGGGCGCTCGACCTCGACGTTGCGCTCAGCGCCGGCGGGGGCAGGTGCCTGGCGCTCGCCGGGCCGTCCGGCGCCGGCAAGTCGAGCCTGCTGCGCGTGATCGCCGGCCTGCTGCGTCCGAGCAGCGGGCGGGTGGAGTGCGGCGGCAGCGTATGGCTCGACACGACCACCGGCGTGAACCTGCCGCCGGAGGAGCGCCGCTGCGGCTACGTGTTCCAGGACTACGCACTGTTCCCGCACCTGAGCGCGTGGCGGAACGTGGCCTATCCGCTGCACCACCTGTCGCGGGCGGACCGGCGCCGACAGGCTCTCGCGCTGCTCGACCGCTTCGAGGTCGCCGAGCTGGCGGACGCCCGCCCCGCCACGCTGTCGGGTGGCGAGCGCCAGCGCGTGGCCCTGGCCAGGGCGCTCGCGCTCGAGCCGAGGGCGCTCCTGCTCGACGAGCCGCTGTCCGCGCTCGATACGCGCACGCGCGCGAACGCCGGGCGCGAGCTCGGCGCGGTGCTGCGCGCCAGCGGCGTGCCCGCGCTGCTCGTGACCCACGACTTCACCGAGGCGGCTCTCCTCGGCGACGAGGTGGGGGTGATCGACCAGGGCCGCGTGGTGCAGCAGGGAACGGCGGCCGAGCTCGCCGCGAGTCCCGCGTCGGCGTTCGTGGCGGACTTCACCGGCGCCGTGGTGCTCACGGGCCACGCGGCGCCGGCGGCCGACGGCCTCACGCGGATCGAGCTCGACGGCGGCGGCGCTGTGACGAGCACCGACACGGCCAGCGGACCGGTGGCGGTCAGCGTCTTCCCGTGGGAGATCTCGCTGGAGCCCGCAGCGCAGGCCGACTTCACCAGCTCGGCGCGAAACCACGTCCACGCCGAGGTGCTCTCGCTCACGCCGGTGGGGAACCGGGTGCGGGTCGGCCTGGCCGGGCCGCAGCCGCTGAGCGCCGAGATCACCGCCGCGGCCCAGCACGCACTCGAGCTGAGGCCGGGGGCGAGGGTCACCGCCACGTGGAAGGCGGCCGCCACTCGGCTCATCGCGATCTGAGTACCGTTCGCGGCATGAGCATCAAGGAGAGCGCGGCCGCGTTCCAGGCGCTCCACGAGGGACCGGGCATCTTCGTGATGCCCAACCCGTGGGACACGGGCACCGCGCGCGTCCTGGCCGGGCTCGGGTTCGAGGCGCTCGCCACCACGAGCCAGGGCCTGGCGAACTCGCTCGGCATGCTCGACGGTGACGTGCGCCGGAAGGTCCACCTGAGGCACGCGCGCGAGATCGTGGACGCCACGCCGCTGCCGGTAAACGGGGACCTCGAGAACGGCTATGGCCACGACCCGGACACGGTCGCGCGGACCATCCGCAAGGCGGCCAAGGCCGGCCTCGTGGGCTGCTCGATCGAGGACGCGAGCAAGGACCCGGACGAGCCGATCTATCCGCTCGACCTGGCGGTGAAGCGCATCAAGGCGGCTGCCAAGGCGGCGCGCAAGCTGCCGTTCCCGTTCGTGCGGACCGCGCGGGCGGAGAACTACCTCTACGGCTGCGTCGACCGCCCAGACACGATCGCCAGGCTGCAGGCCTACGAGGAGGCCG
>Ga0134125_10005394_pt1 | contig 14557 bp, 17 predicted proteins | sample KB31751_FD_96464 | JGI IMG/M metagenome (GOLD analysis project Ga0134125, IMG submission 96464) | Terrestrial soil microbial communities with excess Nitrogen fertilizer from Kellogg Biological Station, Michigan, USA - KB3-175-1 | ecosystem: Environmental > Terrestrial > Soil > Unclassified ... | reverse complement strand
TGGCCCATCGACGGCAAGCGCCGCCGCAACATCGCGCGCTACTTCAACCACTCCTGCAATCCGACTTCCGACTCCACGATCCGCGGCAAGCGCGTCTTCATCTACCCGACGCGCGCCATCAAGCCGGGCGAGGAACTCACCTACAATTACGGCATCGATTACCTCAAGAACGTCATCGGCAAGTCGAACTGCAAGTGCACCCGCTGCCGCAAGCGCCGGGCCAAGCGCGCGCAGGAGCTGCGCGAGGCACGCAAGCGCCGTGAGGCCCGCGCCGCCCGCAAAGCTCCGGCCAAGTCGCGCCAACGCGCCAAGCGATAGCGGCCGTGGCCGGGCGCAAGCAGCCGTACCGCGTCGGCCGCTCGGCAACGGGGCTTGGCCTCTTTGCCACCGGGCCGATCGCAAAGGACACCGAGATCATCGAATATCGCGGCCGCCGCATCCCGACCAGGATGGCGCAGGAACTCGACCGCCGCCGCGCCAACAAATATCTGTTCGAGATCGACCGGCGCTGGACCATCGACGGCTCCACCCGCCGCAACCTCGCCCGCTACGTCAACCACGCCTGCGAGCCGAACGCCGAAGCCGCGCTGCGCCGCGGCCGCATGGTCTTCTATGCGCTCGAGCCGATCCCCGCCGGGGCCGAGATCACCATCGACTACGGCGAAGAGCACGTCGCGCTGTATTTCAGGAACGGCTGCCGCTGCCCAACGTGCCGCCCCGCCTGAAACGTCGGCGGCCCTGCACGGCGCGGTGCGATCGTGCTAGGCAGTAGCCCCGCAAGACAGACGGCCCGCCGTGACCGACATCCCATCGCCCTCGTCAGCCCGCTCGCGTTCCGACCGCGATCCGCTCGGTCTGCCCTCGTCGCCGGCTCGGGCCTGTTCCTGCTGTGGCACGAAAGCGCCCGTCGGCGCCGTGCGCGGCGCTTGAATTTCCAAGAAGAAGGAGAACAACGATGACGCTGAACATTCGCCGCGTGGTCACCGGACACGACGCCCAGGGACGCTCGACGGTGCTGATCGACGAGCAGGTCAAGAACCAGCACTCACCGCGGCCCGGCGCGACCTACAGCGTCATATGGTCGACCGAGGAACTGCCGGCAAACAACGACGGCAACGCGGATCCCTCCGAAAAGAAGATCCCGACCGCGATCGCTGAAGGCAGCGTGTTTCGCGTCGTCAGCTTCGGCCCCGGCGTCGCCCCACGCAACCACCGTACCGACTCGCTCGACTACGCCGTGGTGATTTCGGGCGAAATCGACATGGTGATGGAAACCGGCACAGTGCGGCTGAAGGCCGGCGACGTGATGGTCCAGCGCGGCACCATCCACGACTGGGTCAACACCGGCACGGTCCCCTGCGTCATCGCCTTCGCGCTGATCGGGGCGAAGCCGGTCTCCTCCGGCGGCAAGGCGCTCGCGGCGCAAGGCTGACGTCTCTCCCTCCCTGAGGCGGGAGGGACCAAAAGGACTACCGGTCCAGCTCCGGATAGTGGCGGAAGATGCCGCTCTCGTTGAACGGAATGCGCCGTTCCGAGGCGAGATAGGCCTTGATGCCCGGCCGCTTCATGACGCGCGCGTGCACGTCGAGGAGGCCGGGCACCTTCTTCTCGATGCGGGCCATGCCTTTCGGAAAGGCATATCGCATACCCTCGACGAGCTGGAATATCGACAAGTCGATCGTCGTCATGCGCCGCCCCATGAGCCACGGGCCGCCGCTGCGCGCCAGCACGGTCTCGAAATATCCGAGATATTTCGGCGCGCGCTCGTCGAGAAAGCCTTGCGCGTAGCGTTTCGCCTCCGGCTTCTGGTCTTCGTAATAGAAGCTCGAACCGACCGGATGATGCGTGTCGTGGACTTCCTTGACGAAGTCGGTGACCGTGAGCTGCAACTGGTGCAGCCAGAGCCGGTCCGCCTCGCTCGCCGGCGCGAGCTTCAGCTTCGGTCCGAGGTAGAACAGGATCTCTGCGACCTGGGCGATCACGAGCTTGCCGGCCTTGAGAAACGGCGGCGCGAACGGCGGCCGCTTCTCGCGCGCGCCACGCATCATCGCCATCATGCGGTCCATGCCGCCGGATTTGCGCGCGACGTCGTCGTAATCGGCGCCGGCATCCTCGAGCGCCAGCCGCACGAATTCGCCGCGACCCTGGATTTCCGGCCAATAGAACAGCTCGTAGCGCATCGGCCACCTCTTGTGTCGGATGCCGGCGACTATATCAGCCCGCGACGAGGCGCACGTGGCCGTCGGGTGTCTTCGGCCGTCCGTCGACGATGCAGTTGCGGCCGCCGGCCTTGGCCTCGTAGAGCCGCTTATCGGCGATCTCGAACACGGCGTCGTAATCGGTGCCGTCGCGCGGGCAGACGGCGACGCCGATGCTCACCGTGACCGTCTCGCCCGGATGACCGGCGGCGGCGCCGGCGATGCGGCGGCGGATGCGGTCGGCCATGACCGTCGCATCGGCGGGATCGAGCCCTTCGGCAATCACCACGAACTCCTCGCCGCCGAAGCGGTAGATAAAGTCGGAGACACGCGCGGCGGCCATGATGTCGAGGCACACGCGCTTGAGCATGCGGTCGCCGACCGAATGGCCGAAGCGGTCGTTGAAATCCTTGAAGTGGTCGATGTCGACGAGCAGCAGCGCCAGCGGCTGCCCGATCGCGGCGGCATGCTCGACCGAACGCCGACCGTGCGCCTCGAGCGAATGGCGGTCGAGCGCGCCGGTGAGCGCGTCGCAGCCGGTGCGCGCCAACAGGTCCTCATAGCGCTCGCGGTAGGTGAGCAGGTCGAACACGTCGGCGATGCGTGGCACGTTCCGGCCGCGCAGCAGCGGACGCTCGAAATATTTGAGGTAGATCGTTGCGAACGCGCTGTACAACGCGACCGCGCCCATCTTCGCCGCCCAGCCGCCCACCAGCATCGGCAGGCCGGCGCCGGTGAGCATGTTGAGGCCGACGAAGAACGCGATTTGGTCGAAGCTCAGCACCAGCGCGGCGGAGAGCGCCAGGCGCGGCAACAGGTGATCGCCGAACCAGGCGCGCGTACGCTCGTACAACAAGATGATGATGATACAGTCGAAGAACAGGATCGCCGTTCCCCACACCATCAATGCGCCCATGCGGTCGAGGAAGCCGAAATCGGCGGACTGGCCGTCCGGCACGATGTGATGGCGCAGCACGAAGCCGAGCGCGAACAGCAGGACGTTACCGAACAGCAGGCCGTAGATCGGCTGGCGCACCACAACCGCGTCCTCGCGGATGTAGAGCAGCAGCAGCATCATCAGCTTGCCGGTGAACAGTACCGTCGAGCCGGGCGAGGCGACGATGCCGAACGGCAGCGGCACGTAAAGGGCGCTCGCGAGATAGGTCTCGAGAAAATGCATGACCCCGAGCGCGCAGAAGAAGGCGCCGAGGCCGATGCGCTTGCGGGCACGCAGGAGCGCGCCGAGCGCCACAAAATAAATGAGGGCTTCGCCGGCCAGCAGCAACGCGTTCGTCAGTTCGGGCATCAAACATCGCGGGCGCACGTCGAAGCTGGCGCCGCCCTCTCCCCTGCATCGCAATCCGGCGACCCGATTTGTAAGCTAACCGGCTACCGACGCAATGCTAACAATTCGGCAATCGATTCGCCGCCATCAAAGGACGCAGGGGCGACCGCGCGGCGACGGCGGAACCCTTTACCGCGCCGCGCGGCATCGTGATATCCGTCAAGGCGTTGCGAAGCAGTACAGCAGGCCGTCGCCGCCGGTCGAGCGCAGCCCGTCCTGGGTGCAACCGCGCGAGGCATGCGACGAGTTCCAGGAATGCGACTCGGCGTCTTCGCGCAGACCCATGCGGTCGGCGTGGCCGAGCATCGCGGAACCGTCGGTGCTGCTCGTCCAGTTCTTGCAGGTGTGATCCTGGGCATCGGTGAAGGCGGTGCCGTCCGGTTGCGAGCCGGTGAGGATGTCGTGGCGGTTCGGGGTGTCGCCCCGACCGTTGATGATCTCGCCCTTTTCCGACAGGGCCGTCTGCTTCGTCAGGTTGTTGTTGCCGTGCAGTTGCGTCACGTCGGTGGCGATGACGACGCCCTTGGCGTTGGTCCAAGGCCCCTTGCCGATGCGGTCGCGCGCGTTGACCGCGCCGGACCCTTGCGTCGACAGGTAGGCATGCCAGGTCTTGGCGGTCGCACCGGCCGATTGCGCCAGCGCCGCGCAATGCGCGTCGGCGCCGGCGAGGCCGCCGAGATCCGCGCCCTTGCCGGGTCCGTGGCTGGTGACGAAGAAGGTCATGGTCGCCTGCTGCGCCGCGACCGGCGCAACGACAAAGCCCGTGATCAACGCGGCGGCGGCCGCCGCCGCCGAAATCCGAACGATGGTCATGTGAACGTCTCCCCGCCGAACGGGACCAAAGCGACATGCCGGCCTTCGGCTGGACAGTTGAACCCCGGGAGCGTGACGCTATTCCGACGGCGACCTTCTGCCGCAATCGCCAGTTCGGTTCCGGCCTGCGGAATCAAAAAGCCCGGCGTCGCCGCCGGGCTTTGACATCGGTCACGATGCGTGTGGTCTCACATCGGCTGCAGATTGCCTGCCGCCTGCTTGCCACGCTCGGTGACGATTTCAAAGCTGACCTTCTGGCCCTCGTTGAGCGAACGCATGCCGGCGCGCTCCACGGCGGTGATGTGCACGAACACATCCTTCGAGCCGTCGTCGGGTTGAATGAAGCCGTAGCCCTTCTGGGTATTGAAGAACTTCACAGTTCCGGTAGCCATCGTAGTTCCTTTCAAGCGTCTCTTCGTTGTACGCCGGCACGCGCATCGTGACGGCGGCAACAATCCGAGTTTTGGGGGGTCACTTGAGGCGCAGCCCAAAGCCGGGAGCGTGTCAGCAAGAGAGGCCGAAAACCATGTTGCCGGCGGGCAGATAGACGGATTTGGCTTCACGGTCAACGGTCAGAGCCGGGCCTGGAACCGGCTTTCAGCAATTGGTAAGCGGTGCGGGTCTATGCTCGTCTTCCTCGGCGCGTCGCCCTCGACTGCGCCTCATCGGACGCCTCCGCGGCAGCCGCCATGAGCCAAGACAAACGAAAGAGCCGCCGCCGCCCCGTCTGCTACAAGGCGCGGCTCGAGCTCAGGCCCGGCCGGCCGGTCGGCTGCGTGCTGTCCGATATCTCCGACACCGGCGCGCGCCTCGACGTGCCCTACCCCGACAAGGTGCCCGATCGCTTCCTGCTCTGGCTGACCGAGACCGGGGCGGCGCGGCGCACGTGTCACGTTGTGTGGCGCAAGATGCGCCAGATCGGCGTCAGGTTCGAGCGCCGCCTGCCGGAGGACCAGCGCGCGGAGTTGGAGCCGATCGACGACGCCGCTGCCGCCAAACGCGCGATCCGCGACGCCGGGGCCACGCCCTAAGCCGCGCTTCAGGTCTGCTGGATCGCCGACAAAATCCAGGATCCGCCGCGGCTACGCACGAAGGTCCACACTTCCGTGACCTCTTCGGGGCTACCGCCCTCGACGACGCGCCCGCTGGCGCGATCGACCATGCTGTCGGTCATGGCGAAGCGCATCGCCACGGTGGCGTATTCGGTGTCGCCCTCGCGCCAGGCTTCGGCCAGGTCGCCCTGCGACAGATGCACGCCGGTGACCTTGTTGACGAGACCGCGGCTGGCGTTCTGCGACAACTGCTCGGAGAAGTAGGACAGCATCTCCGGCGTCACGCGCGCGCGCAGCGCGTTGAGATCCTCGGCCGAATAGGCGGCCTGGACCTCGCCGAGCAGGCGCTCGAAGGCGTCGTAGTCGGACTTGGCAATGGTGATCGGCTCGGACGCCGCCGCGCTAGCGCCGCCGCCGAAGCCGGCACCCAACGAGGAGAAGCCGAACCCGCCGCCGGTCCCGGCGCCGCCGCCCGTCCCGGCATAGGCCGAGGCCGGCGTGCTGCGCCGCTGCCACCAGGCAAAGATCATCTTGGCGACGAGGAACACCAGCGCGAGCTGCAGCACGAGGCCGATCAGCGAACCGAAGCCGCCCATGCCGCCGAAGAAGCCGTGGCCGAACAGCAGCCCGAACAGGCCGGCGCCGAGGAAGCCGGCGGCCAGTCCGCCGAACAAGCCGGGACGGGTTGCGCCGGCGCCGACGGGGGCGGTGCGGCTCGGCTGGGTCATGCTGCGCGTGATGGGCGCTGCCGACGGTGCGGTGCGCGTCGCCGACGGGGCCGAGAACGTGCGCATCCCGCGGCTGCCGCCGGAGAATCCGCCTCCCGCCCGCGCTGAGGCAACATCGCCCGAAGCCAGCACCAGAGCGGTCGCGATCGCAGCGAGCGCGATCAACCAACGGTGGCGGAACATGACGTCGATTCTCCCAAGGCCGGAATGGCGGCAATGAAAATAGGCAGGGTGCCGAACCATTGTAAGGGGCGCTGACGCCGCAGGCCCGCGAATTCACGTCACGCGATTGTCAAAGGCTCTCAGGAACCTGCGGGCGGCCGGGGCATTGCCCCGGCATTGGGACCTCAAAAAGGAGGCGACCATGCGTGCCGCTCTCATCGTCGCCATGATTTTGACAGGGATTGTCGCCGCTGCAGCCAAACCCGCGCCGCCGGTGTCGCCGCGGCTGACAGCGTCTCCTGCCGACCTCGCCATTGCCGTAGGCGCCGCCGGCGCGATGATCGAGTCCGATTATTTCCGCGCGCCGCAGGGACAGTTCGCCGGCCATGGCGTACTCGCCTGCCGCCTCCAATCGGAAATGTTCTCGAAGGTGCAGTTGGCCCGAGCCTGCAACTGACAGCCCAGGGCTGAAACCAGCACTGCCGTTTATTCTGACAGCGTCTTCTTCACTTCGGCGACCAGCTGCTTGAGCGTGAAGGGCTTGGCCAGGAATGCGTATTGCTCTTCGCTGGGCAAATTCTTGGCGAACGCTTCTTCGGCATAGCCGGAGACGAAGATCACTTTCACGTTCGGATCCCGGCGGCGCAATTCCTTGAGCAGACTCGGCCCGTCCATCTCCGGCATCACCACGTCGGACACGACGAGATCGACATGGCCCTCGCGCTCGAGCACCTCGATCGCCTCGACACCGTTACTGGCCTCCAGCACCGTATAGCCGCGCGACGACAGGCCGCGGGCATTGAGCGCGCGCAGCCCCTCCTCGTCTTCGACGAGCAGGATCCGGCCCTCGCCGGTGAGATCGGCCGCTGCGGCCTTGGCCATGGTGTCCGCCGCGGACATGGCGCCGACCACCGCCGGCGGCTCGCTTGCCTGCTTTTCACTTGCGGTCGGTACATGGCGCGGCAGGAAGATGCGGAAGGTGGTGCGTCCAGGCTCGGAGTCCGCATAGATGTACCCCCCGGTCTGCTTGACGATGCCGTAGACCGTCGACAGGCCGAGGCCGGTCCCCTTGCCGACTTCCTTTGTGGTGAAGAACGGCTCGAAGATCTTGTCGATAATCTCCGTCGGGATGCCCGTGCCAGTGTCGCCGATTTCGACAAGCACGTAATCGCCGGACGGCATGCCCTTGGTACCGAAGCCGCCGGCGTCCTTGGCTTCGACATTGGCGGTACGCAAGGTGAGCTTGCCGCCGTCCGGCATGGCGTCACGCGCGTTAACGGCGAGATTCACCACCACCTGCTCAAACTGCGAGATGTCGGCCTTGACCGGCCACAGGTCGCGGCCGTGCGTAACCTCGAGCGTCACCTTCTCGCCGATCAACCGTTTCAACAGCATGCCGAGGTCGCCGAGCACCTCGCCGAGGTCGAGCACCTGGGGCCGCAGCGTCTGCTTGCGTGAGAACGCCAGAAGCTGCCGCACCAGAGCGGCAGCGCGATTGGCGTTCTGCTTGATCTGCATGATGTCCTTGAAGGACGGATCGGTCGGCTTGTGCGCGTTCAGCAGGAAGTCGGTCGCCATCATGATGGCGGAGAGCACGTTGTTGAAATCGTGGGCGATGCCGCCGGCGAGTTGCCCGACGGATTCCATCTTCTGTTGCTGGTAGATTCGGTTCTCCAGCGTGCGCTGCGCCGTCGTCTCGAGCGCGTAGACGATCGCGGCCTCGCCGTCGCCGTCCTGGACGCCGAGGACGAAGAAATTGGCCCACCGCTCGCTTTGCCCGGCCAGGGCGGCTTCGACCGGCGCGATCTCGCTCTCGCCCTCGGCCGCCTGACGGATGGCGGCTTCGAGCGCGGCCCGGTCGCGCTCGGCGACGACGGAGAGGATCGAGCGGTCGTCGCCCTTGAGCGCCCCTTCGAAGGACGAGGCAAAGCGCGCATTGCTGCGGGCAATGCGCCCATGCCGGTCGACGGTGGCGATGGCCATCGGCGTGTTCTGGAAGAAACGCATGAAGCGCACTTCGGCGGCGCGCTGCGGGTCGCTGCCGTCGTCCTTGGCGCGATTGAGCACCAGTGTGCGGGAGGCGCCCACCGAGCCGTCGGCGCCGAAGGCGACCTTATGGAACAGTCGCACCGGCACCGGCTTGCCGCTGCGCGTGCGCAGATCGATGTCGAGCACCTCGGTCTTCACCTCGCCCGGCGCGGCGGCAAGCGTGGTGAGGAGCTTCGCGCCCTCGCCGGCGACGATGTCACCGAGCTTGAGCGAGCCGGCGCCGACCTGCGCCAGATCGTGGTCGAGCCAGGCGGCAAGCGTGGCATTGAGATAGACGATGTCGCCCGCGCCATCGACGGAGAAGAAGCCGGCCGGGGCGTGGTCAAGGTAATCGATGGCGTGCTGCAGCTCCTGGAAGACGTTCTCCTGCCGCTCCCGCTCGCGCGTGACGTCGGCGATCGACCACACCGTCATGCGCTCGTCGCGCTTGCCTTCGCCGAGCGGCCGCACGCGCAACCGCAGCCACCGCGCGGCCTGCGGCGCGGTGCCTGCCAGGCGCACTTCCTCCTGCAGCCGGCGGCCTTCGCGCGCCGCCTTCAATAACCGGTAGATCGACTCGGAAACGTCCGGATCGCCGATGAACACCCGCTCGATCGGCCGCACGTCGTTATCGTCGGCGGCGCCGGTCAGGTCGAGATAGGCCGCATTGGCATAGAAGACGCGGCCCGAATGGTCGGTGACGAGGGTGCCCTCGGCGGAATTGTCGACCACCGTCTTGAGCAGCGGATGGCCGCCGTCGCGCCCGGACAGGCGGAGGATGCCGGCGGCCATGGCGAACAGGGCAAAAACGCCAATAACGCCGAGAGCCGCAAGAAGGGCAAGGATGTAGCCGGCGGCATGGTCGCGGCCGATATAGACGAGGCCGGCGGCGGCGCCGACCAGAAGCAGCGCCACCAGGAGCACGAGGCCGACCGAGCCGCTGCGCGGCACGCTCTCGCTCTTGTCGAAAGCGGGCCGTCTCCGCCCTTCGCCGCGTTCGGCGTCGCTCTGCCCTGCCCGGTCCTGGCCTGCCATGACGCTTCTTGCGACCTTCTCTCGCCGCGGCGCGAGCTCCCGACCCTCAGTGCCTCACCGGGCCCCCGCCGCGCAAGGGCCTCGCCGCGCCGCCCTCTGGATAAGCGGTTCCGCCGTCAGCGCGCGGCGACCGCCCGCCGCAGCCGCATGACGTAGCCGATCACCTCCGCCACCGCCTTGTAATGATCCGGCGGGATCACCTGATCGATCTCGACCGTGGCGTGGAGCGCGCGGGCGAGCGGCGGGTTTTCGACGATCGGGATGCGGTGCTCGGCCGCGATCTCCCTGATCTTCAGCGCCAGACCGTCGACGCCCTTGGCGACGCAGATCGGCGCCGCCATGCCGCGCTCGTATTGCAGCGCCACCGCGAAATGGGTCGGGTTGGTGATGATGACCGACGCCTTCGGCACCGCCGCGATCATGCGCTTGCGCATGCGCGCCTGGCGCATCTGCTTCAGCTTGCCCTTGACGGTCGGATCGCCTTCGCTCTGCTTGAACTCCTCCTTGAGCTCACGCAGCGACATCTTCTGCTTGTTGTACCATTGGCGGTACTGGAACAAATAATCGCCGGCGGCAACGACCGCGAGCATGGCGACCACCGTCCCCATCAGCTTGAGCGCCAGGGCCGAAATGAACGGCATCAGCGCGACCGGATCGGTATAAACGAGCGCCTCCATGTGCAGGCGCTCGGGCCACATCAGCGCCGTCAGCACGCTGCCGACGAGCGCGAGCTTGAGCAGCCCCTTGGCAAAATTGGCCAGCGCCTGCATCGAGAACTGCCGTTTGAGGCCCGCGAGCGGCGAGACCTTGGACAGCTTCGGCGTCAAACTGTCGAACGACCAGACCAGCTTGTGCTGCACGAGGTTTCCGGCGAGCGCCGCCAGCAGCAGCAGCAGGAACGGGATCGCCACCGCGCCGAGGATCTCTGCACCGATCTTCTTGAACAAATGTGGCAGGGCCGGACCGTCGACACTGATCTGCCAGGAATTGGCGATCAAGCCGCGCATCATCGCGGTCAGATCGTGACCCATGCCCGCCGAGAAGGCCATCAGCACCAAGGTCGCGCCGGCCAGGACGAACCAGGTGTTGACCTCCTGGCTCTTGACCACGTCGCCGCGGTTGAGCGCCTCTTCGAGCCGTTTTTGACTTGGCTCTTCTGTTCTTTCGGCGTCGTCGCTCTGTTCCGCCATAGTGCGCCCCTAGCCGGTGGGCGCGAGCTGGCTGAGCACGCCGTGCAGGAAGTCTGTGAAGGTGCCCATCATGGCCCCCAGCACCATTACCAGCAGCAGCAGCCCGAGCAGGATCGACAACGGCAGGCCGATGAAGAAGACCTGCATCTGCGGCATCAGCCGCGACAGCACGCCCAGGCCGAGATTGAACAAGAGGCCGAAGGCAATGAACGGCGCCGCGATCTGCACGCCGATGCGGAACGAAGCCGCAATGATCGCGGTGATGTGCTTGGCGGCGTCGCCGGTGAGCGGAATCTCGCCCGGCTTGAAGATCGCGTAGCTGTCGTTCATCGCCGCGATGACGAGATAATGCATGTCGGTGGCAAAGATCAGCGTCACCCCGAGCACGGCGAGGAAGTTGCCGACCAGCACGCCCTGCTGGTCCTGCGTCGGATCGACCGCGGTGACGAAGCCGAGGCCGAGTTGTTGCGCCACCACGGAGCCGGCGATTTGCAGCGCCGACATCGCGAGCCGCGCGGTGATGCCCAGCACGAGGCCGATGATGACCTCCTGGATCATTTCGACGATCAGCGGCATCAGTGCGTTGAGATTGACCGCGTAGGCCTGCCGGTGCAGCGGCAGCAGCACCGCGGTCAGCGCCAGCGCGATGGCAAGGCGCACCCGCGCCGGCAGATTCGACTCGCCGATGCCCGGCAGCAGCATGACCATGGCGCCGACCCGGCCGAAGGTCAGCATGAAGGCCGCGGCGAGCGCCGGCAGGAAGGAGATGTCGATGCGCATCTTAAGGCCTTCGCCGGCGCGTGATGCCGCCCCCCGTCACGGCCGCACGGCCGCGATCTTCATCCCGTAGCGATGCGCGCGGCGATTCGCAGCATTTCCATGTGCAGCCGTTCGGCCATGAAGGGCAGCGCGATCAAGAGCGAGACGAAAATCGCGAGTATCTTCGGCACGAAGGCGATGGTCATTTCCTGGATTTGCGTCAGCGCCTGAAACAGCGAGATGGCGACGCCGACGACCAGGCCGACCAGCATGACCGGCGCCGAGACGATGACCAAAGTGATGATCGCATCGCGCGCGACGTCGAGAACTTCGGGGCCTGTCATGGGTTTGTCTTTCGTTCAGATCGGCATCTTCATGATGTCTTCGTAGGCGGCAATGATCTTGTCGCGCACCGCGACCACCGCATCGATGGCGACCTCGGTCTGCGACACCGCGGTCACGACGTCGACCATGTTGGCCTTACCGGTCGCCACGGCACGCGCCTGCGCGTCCGATTTGTGGCCCATGTCGCTGACACTGCCGATCGCCTGCTTGAGCACCGAGGCGAAACTGGTGGCGTCGCCGCCGCCCGCCCCGGCGGCCGCGCCGCCGAGCGGCGAAGCCGAGGTCAGCCGGGCAATATTGGCGTAGGCGCTTGCGGCGCTGATCGGTGTGGCCATGGGTCAGGTCTTTCGCGTTGCCGTCACGCTTTGAGGATGTCGATGGTGCGCTGGAGCATGCGGCGCGTCGCGGTAATGACGTTGATATTGGCCTGATACGAACGCTGCGCCTCGCGCATGTCGGTCATTTCGACCAGCGGATTGATGTTGGGATATTTGACGTTGCCGTTCTTGTCGGCGGCCGGATGGCCGGGCTCGTATTTGAGCTGGAAGTCGGAATTGTCGGTCACGGTCTTGCCGAGTTCGACGACGTTCGCGCCAACCGCGCGGTCGAACTCGGTCTGGAAGGTCGGGATCTTGCGCCGGTAGGGATCGGCGCCGGGCGCCGACGGCGTCGAATCGGCGTTGGCGATGTTTTCCGAGATGATGCGCATGCGGCCGGCCTGCGCGCGCAGTCCGGTCGCAGCGATCGCCATGCTTTTGAGGAAATCCATGATCTCGTGTCCTCTTGCGAAACGCGGTCCGCTCAGGCCTTGCCGATCGCGGTCTTGAGCAAATTGAGGCTGCGCGTGTAGAGCGCCGATACCGATTGGTAGTCCATCTGATTGGCGGCGACCTTCATCATCTCGTCCTCGAGATTGACCGCGTTGCCGGCGGGCCGCACGCCATAGGCGCCCTGCCGCTCGCTGCGGAACGACTCGCCGGCACTGCCGAACCCAGGCAGATGCCCGCTTTCGGTCGTGGCGAGCTGCACTTGCGGCGCCGTACCCGCGAGCGAATCGAATTTCGGCGGCGCGAGGTCGCGCGGCCGAAAATGCGGCGTGTCCGAATTGGCGACGTTCTCCGCCAGCACCCGCTGGCGGGCCTGCGCCCATTCAAGCCGCGTCCGAAGCATCGAAAAAATCGGGATGTCGGTGAGTGCCATGTCCGTCCGGCCTCGAGAGGAGTTCCGTCGCCAGTAGGCAGACTTTGCCGGGTGCATGGTTAACAGGCGGTAAACGGGGCGGCTCGCAACGGGTCTGCGCGGCCTCGCCGTTAACCATCGCAAATATCGCCAATCCTGCATTTCCGCGCAAAAGCCCCTTTCCTTATCCAGACTCTGTTAGTATGCGGAGCGGCAGATTGTGCCTGCGTCCATTAACACTTGGGGCGGCTCTCGCCCGGCGTGGGGCGGCACGAACGCGGAGTTTGGTTGATGTTCGATTCCCTTTTCGGCTTGCCGATGGCCGCACGCTTCATCATCGCGTTCCTGGTGGTGTTGGCGCTGATCGGCTTGACGGCCTGGATCGTGCGCCGTTTCGGCGCTGCCCGTCTGGGCGGCGGCTCGGCGCGCGGGCGTCAGCCGCGGCTCGCCGTCATCGATGCGGCGAGCGTCGACGGTCGCCGCCGCCTCGTCTTGATTCGCCGCGACAACATCGAACACCTGCTGATGATCGGCGGTCCGACCGACGTCGTCATCGAGCCCAACATCGTGCGCGCCAGCGCAACGCGCGAGGCGGGCCGCCTCGATGCGCCGCCGCCGCGCGTGGCGCCCGCCGCCGACAGCGGCTGGCCGCTGCAGCCGCTTAACGAGCCGCCGGCCCCCGCCCCCGCTCCGGTGGCGCCCGTTGCGCGAACGTTCCGCGCCGCCGCGGTGGAGGAGCCGTGGACCGCGCCAGAGCCCGGCGCCCGGCCGCGCCCGACCGAAAATCTCAGCGGCCTCGCCGCCGAATTGTCTTCGCGCCTTGCTGCGCCCGAATTGCCGCCGCAGCCGATCGCCCCGCGTCATGAGTCGACCGCGCCGCGCGTCGCGGTCATGCCGGTGCCGCCGGAGCCGACCCAGGACCAGAACCTCGCCGACATGGCGCACCAACTCGAAGCTGCGCTCCGGCGCGGCCCGGCGCCAGAAGGCCGTCCGCCGGTCACCGATCCGCTGGTGCAGGCGCGTCCGGCCGAAGTCCGCACCGCCTTGCGTGAGGCCAAGCCGCGCAGCGAGCCCAAACTCGACATCAAGCCCGAGCCGCTGTTCGAGGCCAGGCCCGAGCCGAAGGTCGAGGCTGGCGCCGAACGGCACGAGCCGAAGCTCGACATCAGGCCTGAGCCGAAGCCGCAGTCCGGGATCAAGAGCCAGGACTTCTACGACAATCTGGAAGAGGAGATGGCCAGCTTGCTCGGCCGTCCGCCCGGAAAATCGTGATATTCCGTTCCGGCCGCCGTGTCCGTCTTGTGACGGTGGCGGTCGGGGTAGCGGCGGCGATGCTTGTATGGACGTCTCCCGCGGGAGCGCAGGACGTCAGCATCAATTTCGGTCAGGGCAGCGGCCTCACCGAACGCGTCATCCAGTTGATCGCGCTGTTGACGGTGCTGTCGCTGGCGCCGTCGATCCTCGTGATGATGACGTCGTTCACGCGTATCGTCGTCGTGCTGTCGCTGCTGCGCACCGCGCTCGGCACCGCCACCGCGCCGCCCAACGCCGTCATCGTGTCGCTCGCGCTGTTCCTGACCGCTTTCGTCATGGGCCCGGCGCTGCAGCGCTCCTACGACACGGGCGTGCGCCCGCTGATCGCCAACCAGATCACGCCCGAGCAGGCTTTCGACCGCGGCGTCGAACCGCTGCGCGCCTTCATGCAGAAGAACGTGCGCGAGCA
>Ga0134125_10005393_pt1 | contig 14557 bp, 8 predicted proteins | sample KB31751_FD_96464 | JGI IMG/M metagenome (GOLD analysis project Ga0134125, IMG submission 96464) | Terrestrial soil microbial communities with excess Nitrogen fertilizer from Kellogg Biological Station, Michigan, USA - KB3-175-1 | ecosystem: Environmental > Terrestrial > Soil > Unclassified ... | reverse complement strand
TACGTGTAGCTGGGGATCGGGAAGCTGGGTCCCGTACTGCGGTTACGACCCACGCCGCTGCCGAACGTACCCCCGAACTCGGCCGCGAAGTTCGTGCTGGTCGTGCTGCTGCAAAGCGTGGTAGGAGCTGAGATCAGAATTTTATACTGCGTGGCGGTCAAAACGGTGTCCGTCCTGGTCGTCGCCGTTTGCCGGTAGCGGATCTGGCCGGCGCCCAACATGATGGTATCTCCATAACCCCCGGATACCACGACACGGAAGGCCGTGACCAAAATAGTGCCGCTGCTGAAGATAGGCTTGCTGACGTTGCCGTGGATCGTGCTCGCGCCGTTGATGTTGGCGGCTCCCATATAATCCACGCCGCTCGGAGTAGCCGCGGTGGCGCCGATATTGATACGGATCTGGAAATCGCCCGGCAGCGTCGGAACGGCGGTATAGGTGCCCGCGTCGTCGCCATTGGCATACGTGTAGTGGCGGAACGTGAGTCCCTCGTTGGTCACGAGCCGCAGCGAGTCGTTGGAAAGGATGGTGGTCTTCGAAGGCACGTTGTCGAGATACCGGACGTCATACATCATCCCCGTTCCGTTATACGAACCATTCACATAAAAATTTGTCCGGATTTCAAGGGTGTCCCCCGGTTGCACCGGTCCGCCAACCGTCTTCTTGCTCAGGTTGACATAGCTGTTACCCCATTTGATAGGAGCAGTGGCCTGACTGTAGGCCAGGTCGGAGAAGGAAAGTATGAGCAGCAATATTCCGGCAATCCTGCCCAAGGCAGCACTAGCCGGTAAAATTGGTTTCATATGATACGACCATTTTCAGGGGTTATCGGATTCAACGAGTTTAGGGTCGGTCTGACATATAAAAGTACTTCTCCCTTCTTGAAGCTACAATCGTAGATCTACGCGGCATTTTCGGGCTTCTACGCGCCGGCAACTTGCAGGTGCACCAAAAAGCATGTATATTTGCCCGTTCAAACGTACCAGAGGTTGCCTGCCATACCCTTTCTGATCAACCCGTACACCCTCTAAAGCTATGAACAACATGCAATCTCTTTCAGAATCCGCTCAGCAGTATCCTGCCGGCCCCGCATCGCTTACCAGCGTTACATCTCACTCCGGACCGGCGACACTTCATTGCGGTGTATGCGGAGCCCCGATGTATGCAACCGACAAGGGAAATCACGAAATCACTTACCACTGCTCCAGTCCCGAAGCCCGCTTCTGGGATTATGACCGCGGCTCCGCGCTGCAGCATTCGGCGAAGAAGCATTGGGACGAATCGATCCGCGAGATCTTCCTCAACCGCGGTTAGCACCTCACGCCACCCGCGCTTCCTCTCAGCACCTCACGCCACCCGCGCGCTGCGCGGGCGCGATCCCGCCGCCCGCCCATGACGTCTGTCCCGCCGCCCGCCCCATGCGGTCTATCCCGCCGTCTTTATAAATTCCACCCTCCTGTTCTGCGCCTTCCCGGTCGCGGTCGAATTTGCCGCCACGGGCTGGGTAGCTCCCTTTCCGTCGGTCTGCAAACGCGCGGCGTCAATCTGGTATTGCTTCACGAGTGCATCTTTTACCGCCTCGGCCCGCTTCTTCGACAAAGCCATGTTGGCACTCCCGTCGCCATCGCTGTCGGTGTGCCCCACGATCACGACCTTCAGGGCGGGGTCGCCCTGCAACACCTCGGCGATGTCTTTCAGCACTCCAGCCGATTCCGGTTTCACGACCGCCGAATTGACATCGAAAAGGATCCCCGTCGTCGAAAACTTCCCTTCCGTGACAAGCTTATTGCGCGTATCCGCCGCGCCCACCGCCAGCCGGACATTACTGAACAGGACCCGGTCGCCGTTCAGCATGTCATTGTCCAGGCCGAACAAAATGGTCGTGTATTTTTTATCACTCTGGAAAGCGCGGGGAAGATCCCAAACCTTATCCTGATTCAGGTACACCCTCAACCGCTGCTTCTGCCGCCAGACGGACACCTTTACGATATTGTGCTGCGCCACGGCGGACGCCCAGTCCGTCTCATCCACCTGGTTGCTCATCGTCTGCACGTCATCCGAAAAGACCCTGACACCGGTTTGTCCATGACTGAATGCCGCATTCGCCTGGAAATAGACTTGTACGCCGTTCCGCGCCGCCCCGAACCCAAGCCGCGTAAAATCCTTGCCGGGGTTGGCCAGCGGCTCGATTTCCAGGTAGAAGTTCCCGGAACCATAGGTGAAATTCGGGTTGCACGCCAGATCGAACTGCAGCGTAAAATTATCCGGCAGGTTGTTGATGAACTCGGGCAAACAGATGCCTCGTTTGGTAAGCCCAAGCCATTTCCCTTCCTGGCCGCCGATAGTCTGGACTTCCCCCGTGCTGTTGGTATTCCACTTATCGGGAAAATCCCCGACCGCATCCTGGTTGAAATCCTCTACCGCGAGGATCTTGTCCCCCGGTTCGAAATCGTATTTGCTATAGCTCGCCCAATCACTTCCTTTTGCGGAGTTACCTCCGACGCCGGCACCGGCTCCGGCTGCGCCAGCACCCCCCGCACCGGCTCCTCCGGTCCCGCCAGCTCCGCCCGCCCCAACCCCTCCGGCCCCCACGCCCGCGGCCCTGACGGCGGAATCCTTCGCCTTTTTATTTTTTTTCGCGAACAGCTTATCCATCAGCCTGTTAGAAAGATTGTTCGCCGTCTGCTGCGTAGCTGTCGCGGCGCCCTGTTTCACTCCCTCGCCGGCACTTTGTTTGATGACGTCACCCGTCGACTGGCTGCGGGCGAATGACAGGCAACAGAGCAGCCCGGCCAGGATAATTGGTGCTTTCATAAAAGAACTTTTTGTTGACGGCAGCTAAGCTACACTGCCACGCCCGCTGCGCGGGCGCCACTACAAATCCGGCGGCGGCCGGTCTTTTTCCGGCACCGAATCAACTGAGGGCGGCGTCCCCCCGGCATCCCCGCGGCATTCCCGAAATCCGGATCACCTGACGGCGGCGATACTCTTATCCCTCCGGCCTCCGCCGCCGGGGACCGGAAATGTATTCAAGGGCGCCGACTACGGAATTTGCCACGCCGCCCGCTTGCCCGCGCCTTCTGATTGGCGTAACTTGATAAAAATTCCGGGCTTGCCCAGCCGGATCGTCACATGATTCGAATGACCGCCATACTGCTTCTGACGCTGTGCGTACTGACGGCCCACGCGCAGCCCTTCCCCGAAGTCCGCTTCGTCCAATTGACGGAAAAGGATGGCTTGTCATGCGATAAGACCAGTGGCGTCGCGCAGGACGCCGACGGCGTGATCTGGGTCAGCACCAATAACGGGCTGAACCGCTTTGACGGCTATGGTTTCACCCGCTTCTTTGCTAACCGCGAAGACAGCACGACCATCCCGGCAAACGAGCTGGAGTCGGTGACGGCCGATTCCTACGGACATTTGTGGATACAGTCGGCCGGCGGTATTTGCCGGTTTACTGCGGAGACGTATAAGGTAGACCGCTTTGATTCCGGCAGCAGAACGCCGTCGGCTTTCCGTAGTTTCGAGAACTCAAGTTTTTGGTTTGATCCCCGGGGCGATGCATACGTGGTGTCGCCAAAAGGACTATATCATTTCTCCGCAGACGGCCATTATGAGGAAGTCGACGAAGCCTTTCACCCGTATGTCCTCGATCAGCTTCTCCTCACTCACTATGCCGGCCTTGTCACTGATCGCCGGGGCCGTCTTTGGGGCTACGCCGGAAACCAGATATACCGCGTAGATTCCGCCACCAAACACCCGATCAGCGTCATTGACATCAAAACAGAATCATCCGTCGAAGGCTTGTTTTTCGACAGCGAGGATCGCTGCTGGGTGAGTACCTGGCAGGGCGGTATCCTGGAATTGGACGCTGCGGGCGGGATTCGAAGGATCCCATGCGATCGTCACCTGGTCCTCGGGAAAGCCCTGGAATGGCGGATTAATGGCCGGCGGTACATCGTATTCGCCACTAACAAACCGGGGCTGCTGCTGGTCGATCCCCTGACCGGCCAATCCCGCGACTGCCTCCCCCCGAACCTGGATGGACTTGGACAGCCCTTTATCGACAGACAGAATACGCTTTGGTTGGCGACGAGTAACGGTGTCCTGTATGCAAACGCGTCCCCCGGCCTGTTCGACATGATCCCGATCCGGACGCCGGCCCTTGCACCTGCGCAACCGACCTATATTACGACACCCTACAATATGCGTGAGACGCCAAGCGGTTACTGGGTCGCCCGGCGATACCACGGCGGCGTCTTTTGGTTCACGCCGGACTGGAAGGAAATCCATCACTGGGGTCTTGTTGTCGATTCCGTTGGCCGGCAAATTATCGAAGGGGCGGGCACGAAACGCGAAGCATACGATTTCCGGCAGGTCGGCGATACCATGTATATGTCGACGGAATGGGGAATGTTGTTGCTCGACCTGAAGAGCTTCCGCAGGACGCTGATCCGCGATCCCGGAAGCCCGCCCCTCATGCGGCTTCGCACGATCGAACCCGAAGATCGGAACAAGTGGTGGGTCCGCTCGTTCAGTCAGGGCGTGTTTGTCTTTGATCCCGCCGCCAACAAATTCGTCCGTCACTACAGCCTGATTCCGCCAAACTGCAATAGCTGCGGGCTCGCCAGCGCAAACTACCTGCTTCGTGACAGGAAAGGACGGACTTTTGTCACCACAAATGCGGGCATGTACCGTTATGACGCCGCCCTGGACAGTTTTGTGAGTGTCTACCCCTCAGGTCTCCTGCATTTTGGAAATGCGCTTTTCGGTATGGCCGAGGACCGTTCGGGAAAGGTTTGGGTGGGGATGGACGACGGGATCTGCGTTTACGACCCGGATTCCAACCGGATTATGCGCGTCTTCACGGAAGGTAATGCCATCGGACCGGTTGAAAGAATGTGCATTGACAGCAACCAGAACGTCTGGTTTCGCAGCATAAGCGCCTACTGGTGCTGGCTGCGCAGCCACGATCGTCTCATCCAGTTTCGGATCAGGGACGGCCTTCCCGACAACGATGAAGGGCTTTTCTACACGTCATCTAACGGTAACGTGTATGCCGGTTGCCTCGGCGGCGTCCTTTTGGTCCATCCCGACCGCATCGATCGCTTTACCGGCACCACCAACGTACGCATTATGGACGCCCTCGCCGGCGACAAACCCATACCCATCACCATCGGCCGGACCGGGGAGAAGCACATCCTGCTGCAGCCCGACCAGCATAATTTCCAGGTGGTGTTCGATGTCATCAACTACGATATGCCGCAGAACAATCTTTATTTCTACCGGCTCTCCTCCTCTCCCGGAGACTGGACGCGGGTCGAGAACGGCCGGCTCTCGTTCAACAACCTCGCGCCGGGTGAGTATACACTGTCGGTTAAAGGTGGCAACAAGCTGACCGGTCTTGCCACCGCGACCGATTCGCTCCTGCTCACCGTACTCCCTTACTGGTACCAGTCCTTATGGTTCCGGACGCTGATCGGCCTGGTCATCCTCAGCCTCATTTTTCTCGCCGTCCGGTGGCGGATCGCGCATATTCACCATGAGGCGGAATTCCGGCAAAAGATCGCCGACACCGAGCTTCAGGCGTTGCGGGCGCAGATGAACCCACATTTTATTTTCAATAGCCTGAACAGCATCGAGAACTTCATCATGAAAAACGAGCGGTGGCTCGCCAGCGACTATCTCAACAAATTCGCCCGCCTGTTCAGAATGATCCTGCACAGCAGCCGCAACGAACTCGTCCCGTTTGCCAGGGACCTCGAGGCCCTTCAGCTCTATGTCGACCTCGAACGGTTGCGATACGGCAACCGTTTCGAATACGAAACGGACATCGACCAGCAGCTCGTCGACGGGGAATTCCGCGTGCCCTCCCTGCTCATCCAACCTTACGTCGAAAATGCCATCGTCCATGGCCTGGCCCTCAGCACCCGCGACGACGGGTATGTGCAGGTCTCCGCGACTCTCAACGGGGAGTATATCTGTTACCGAATCACCGACAATGGCGTCGGCCGCGCCCTCGCGGGGGAAGCGCGCCGGGCCAACAATCCGAACCATCAAAGCGTCGGGCTGGCCATCACAGAAACCCGGATCAATATATTCAGTCACCAACAGAACTCGGCCGGCCGGGTCACCATCACCGATCTGTCCAATGAAGACGGAACGGCTGCGGGCACCCGCGTCGAGGTCATGATTAAAGCGGTCTAACCTACCATGGAGCCCATCACCACCATCCTCGTCGATGACGAGCCAGCCAGCCTCGAGAATCTCGAGCAGAAGATCCGCCAGTTCTGCCCCGAGATAAAGATCATCGCGGCCGTCGAACAGCCGACCGAAGCGATCTTCCTCATTCGTCACCATAACCCCGACGTCATTTTTCTGGACATCGAGATGCCCCACATGAACGGGTTCCGCATGCTCGCCGAGTTGGGCGACTATACGGCGGAGATCATCTTCACCACGGCGTACAATCATTATTCGATCGAGGCGCTGCGTATGAGCGCATTCGATTACCTCATGAAGCCGATCGGCATCAACGACCTGCGCGAAACCGTCGCCCGCCTGTCACGTCGCATCTCCGTTGCCACCCAGGAAAGGCTTGACGTGCTGAAACAATCCCTCAACCGGAACCTTTCACAGGACTCCCGCATCGCAGTGCCCACCTGGGAAGGACTCGAATTCATCCACCTCCGCAACGTCGTCCGCATCGAGTCGAATTCCAACTATTCGCGGATCTTCTTTACCAGCGGTCCGTCGATCCTGGTGACGAAACAACTGAAGGATTTCGAAGAGATGCTTGTCCCGTTCCGCTTCTGCCGCGTCCACAACATGCACCTCATCAACCTGAATTATGTCCGCAAATACCTCCGCGGCGACGGCGGCCGCGTGATCATGGAAAACGGGGATGAGATCGACGTCTCCCGCCGGAAAAAGGACGATTTCCTGAAATTGATTAATCACCAGGGGTAAGGCCGCCCCCATCAGTCGGCCGGCGGCTCCCGCCGGCAATGCGTTTTGAAGTCCACAGACCCGACATCCACTGCCGGGGGGCGTATGAGTATTAATTCCGGCAAAACAGATCGTTTGCTCTGTATTGACCGTAACCTGGCAAGTTCACGTCTCCCCCCGGTCAATAGGGAGCAAAACAGGCAAAAGCCGTCCCGACAAAACATACACACCCCCCGCAGCCGTCCCGACAAAACATACACACCCCCCGCAGCCGTCCCGACAAAACATACACACCCCCGCAGCGGTCCCGACAAAACACACGCACCCCCCCCAGCCGTCCCTGTCGGGTCCCGCCACTTCAGGCCTGCACCGCGTCCACCTTCTGCTCGCCCGCTCCGAGCTCCTGTTCGTGGGGGTGCGGGTGACGATGAAAGAATTTCTTTTGGAAAACCAGGATCGCTATTACCCCCACGGAGATGGAGGCGTCCGCGATGTTGAAGACGGGGCTGAAGAATTCGAAGTCCTCGCCTCCGACAAAGGGCATCCATTGCGGATAGTGCGACGTGATCAGCGGAAAATACAACATGTCGACCACGCGGCCGTGAAGGAACGACGCATAGCCATGCGGCGGGAACAACCTGGCCACATGGTCATAGGTGCTGCGCTCGAAGATCAGGCCATAAAACATGCTGTCAAGCAGATTTCCCAACGCCCCCGCAAAGATCAACCCCGCGCAAATGATAAATCCCGGATGATATTTTTTCCGGATGATCGTCCGGATGTAGTAGATGCCAAACACGACCGCCACCAGCCGGAACAGCGTGAGGGCCATTTTCCCCCAGTCCCCGCCGAACTTCCAGCCCCAGGCCATGCCTTCATTCTCCACAAAATAGATTTGAGCTTTTTTCCCCAGGAGGTGGATGCCGTTGTCATAGGGTGAAACCTGCTCATGGTAGTAATCCCTGTCGGGACGACTCAACGGCATATGTGTTTTAACCCAGAATTTCAGCGACTGATCCGCGACGATGATGAGCAGGACCAGCAAAATGATTTTTCTTGCCTTCACCTGTCAAATATAGTTAATCCCTGCAATTTGCCGCTATCCGGGGCCAACGGGTCATTCGAAATAGATCCTTTTTACACGGTGCGAGACACCGGTCAGGATCTCATACGGTATCGTGCCGGCCCAACGCGCCAATTGCGCGACCGAAAGTTCCCTGCCGAATACGACCACTTCATCGCCTTCCCGGACATCGGGTATACCCGTGATATCGATCATGGTGAGATCCATACTTATCGTTCCGATCGTCGGAGCCAGGTTCCCTTTCACCCACATCTTTCCCACACCGTTGCCAAGGTTGCGCGAATACCCGTCCGCGTAGCCGATGCGCACCGTCGCGATCACGGTGCCCGCCGCGGCCACCCCGCGCCGGTTATAGCCGATCGTCTCTCCCTCGCGAGGATGTTTGACCTGTGCGATAGTCGTTTTGAGCGTGGATACTTCGCGCAACCCAAGGCCGCCCGCAGCCTGGCCGCCCGCCCCCGTACTCTCGATCCCATACAACCCGATGCCCAGACGCACCATGTCCAGCCGGTATTCCGGCAACCGCGAGATCGCCGCGGAATTGGCCAGGTGCCTGATAAACCCGTAGCCCAATGCGGTCTCCAATTGCGCCGCCCGGGCAAAATACGCAGCCGCCTGCCGCTTCGAATAGGCGTCCTGGTCCCCATCCTCGCTGGCCGCGAAATGCGAAAAGACGCTCATCACTTTTACCGGCGCCGAGGGCAGCGTGTGCAACAGCTCCTTCCAATCCTCGGCGGCAAACCCCAGCCGGTTCAGCCCGGTCTCCAGCTCGAGGTGCACGGGAAAATCGGTCAGGCCCTGCCGGACAAGCCAACGGTCCAGCGACTGCAGGAGCTCCGGCGAATATAGCACGGGCTCGAGATTGTATTGAGCCAGCGAATCGAACCCGCTGTTCTCGGTATTCATCACCATGATCGGCATCCGGATGCCAGCCTTCCGCAGGGCCACGCCTTCGTCCGCATACGCCACCCCGAGATAGTCGACGCCGTGAAACTGCAGCAGGTTGGCGATCTCGAAGCTGCCGCTGCCATAGGCGAAAGCCTTGACCATCGCCATAACGCGCGTCTCCGGCTGCAGCAACTGCCGGTAGGCCCTCAGATTGGCGGCCATCGCGTCAAGGTCGATCTCCATGACCGTTTGGTGGATCTGCTCGGTGAGCAGGCGGTCGATCGTCTCGAATTCAAAGATGCGCGCACCCTTTAATAAGATCGTCTCATCCCGGAAATGGAGCCGGTGGATCTCCTCGCGGAAAGCCGCCGGCGACGGAAAGTACACCTGCTCGCCGCTAAACCATTCGCCGATCCGCGCCGCATTCGCCCCGATCCGCTCCCCGATGCCGATCAGCCGGTCTATCCGCCGTTGCTGCAGGGCCCGCCCGACCTCGGCATACAACTCCGCCTCCGGCCTCCCGCTTTCGAGGATGTCGGACAGGATCACGCTTCGCTTGTCGTGCTGGTGCTGTTGCAACAGGAAGTCGAGGGCGATCCCCAGTGAACTCAGGTCAGCGCTGTAACTGTCATTGATGATGGAACAATGGTTGATGCCGCTCTTCAATTCAAGCCGCATCGCGATCGGCGCCAGCCGCGCGACACGCGCAGCGATCTTTTCGAAGGGAACGCCGAGCAGCGTACACGCGGAAACACAATGCATCACGTTTTCGATCGACGCCTGGTCCGTAAATGGTACGAGCAACTCGCCGCTGATCCCGCCGCAGGCGATCTGCATCCGGGTGCCAGATCCCTCAACTTCCATCGAATCGATCCGCATAAAATTGTCGAAAGCCCGGCCCCAGGAGAATACGCCCGGGATCGCCGACTCGCGATCCAAAGCCTCCACCCATTTCCATAACCGCTCCCGCACCGCCTCACTGCAGATCACTATCTCCGCGCCACTGAACAATTTCAGCTTCTCTTCCATCTTCTCCCCCCGGCTCGCAAAACCTTCGCTATGGGCTTCGCCGATATTCGTGAAAATCCCAATCGTCGGTTGGATGACGGCCCGCAATTTCTCCATCTCTCCCCGCCGCGAAATGCCAGCCTCGAAGATCGCCAGCTCATGCCCCGGGGCGAGCTGCCAGACGCTCAGCGGAACGCCCGTCTGTGAGTTGTAACTCTTGGGGGATCGGACCGTCGAGAAATCGGCCTCGAGCAACTCGTTCAACCATTCCTTCACGATCGTCTTCCCGTTACTCCCGGTGATCGCGATCACCGGGATCGAAAACTGCGCCCTGTGCCAGGCCGCCAGCCGCTGCAGAGCTCCCAGTACATCATTCACCCGCAGGATATTGGCTCCGGGCAAGTCGTCGGGGACCGTTCCGGCTGCCACCACAAAATTCCGGACGCCCCTTTTGTACAATTCGCTGACATAAGCGCTCCCCTCCCGCCGCGGGCCACGCAGCGCAAAAAAGAGCGAGGTCGCCGGGAAAACCAGCCGCCGGCTATCCAGCAGCAACTGTTGAATGTGCCCGTCCCCCGGACCTGTCAGCTCGCCGCCGACTATCTCCGCGATATGTCGTATCGTATAACTCACTTGCGTGAAAATAAGGAATATAACATCGATACACCGAGACAAACCAGGATCACCAGCAGCGACACATAGATCGGCAGGTCCACATGAAAATACTCGATGAGCATCTTCACCCCCACGAAGATCAGCACCACAGCAATTCCCTGCTGGAGGTGGCGAAACCTGTCAAACGCTCCCCGCAATAAGAAGAACAGCGATCGCAGTCCCAGCACAGCGAAAATATTGGAGGTGAAAATGACGACGTTTTGGGTCGTGATCCCAAAGACGGCCGGGATCGAATCCACCGCGAACACGACATCCGACGTGGCCAGCAGCACCACCACGAAGAACAAACTCGTATACCATTTTTTCCCGTCCCGCACGATCACAAATTTCCCGCCGCCATCATCATTCGTCAACGGCAGCACCCGCCGCAGGAACCGGTACACCGGGTCTTTGCCGATATCCGGCTCTGCCTCGTGCCGGTGCACGAACAGCCGGACGCCGCTCGCCACCAGGATCGCCCCGCCGATATACAACACCCAGTGCGCCTTATCCACCAACACGATCCCGACGCTGATAAAAAGGATCCGCAGCAGCACCGCCACCAGGATACCGATCAGCAGCACACGCGCGTAATACGCGGGTTTCACGCCAAAAAAAGTAAAGATCAGGATAAAGACAAAAATATTGTCGACACTCAGGCTCCACTCCATCACATATGCGCTCAGGTACGCAACGGCCGTCTTGTGGCCGTCTTCCATCCAGAGAAAGACAAAGAAGCTCATCGCCAGCCCGACCCAGAACAACGTCATCCACATGGCCTTCTTCAGCGAAATGGTCGTCCCCTTCTTACTCAGCAGGCCGAGGTCAAAGACGACAGCCAGGATCAGCACAACACCAAATGTGAGATACGATACAGTCGATCGGTCCATGCCGGAATTTATGCCGATAAAGGTAGCTCATATTTCCGTCTGCGGATCACCTGGTATATCCACCCGCCCAGCACCACCAGGATCAACGGAAGCGCGATGTTGATAAACTGCCATTCGCCGCGGTCCTTCTCCACTTTCGACGGGTCGAGCATCCGCAGCGTATAGTCCTTGGCCCGCGTTTCGAGGATGCCTGAAGGATTCAACAGGTATTCGACGCAGTTATCGATAAAATCCTCGTTGGCGAACTGGAAGCCGTCCCCCTGGCTGTAGCCCAGCGGCTGCGGCCCCTGGGATGTCACGCCGTTCATGAACAGGTCCCCGTCCGCCACCATGATGACGCGCCCGGGCTTGACCGACACCGGAGCAAACGGCTGACCATAAACGTTCTTGAAACTATCGGCCACTGCCTGCGGCACTCTGTTCTGGAACAACGAGTGGAAGGACCCCTCCAGCAACACCGCCACCGGAATATTCGGGCGGTTGAAATAAGCCGGGTCGTCCTTGTATTTGAGGATATTGAAGGTGATGATGGCAGGCGTCCCCGTCGTCCGGGCATTCGCGGAGGTCTGCAGCAACACCGTTTTTTTCACGCCTTCGGCCTTAACCGTATCGATGGAATTGGCGTACTCCGCGAGCACGGGGTCGAGGTTCTTGCTGATGGGGTTGGTGAGACTGCCGTTCAGCAGCGGATAGTATGGCCAGGGCAAAGGCTGCATCTGGGGCTTGCCGCCCGCTTCACCCACCACGACGGTGAGCTTGGCGGATTGCATGTCTTCGACGAGGTCCTGGTTGATCCGGACCCCGTACTTGAAGAAAAGGTCGTCGAGATCGAGCCCGCGGTCATACGCCAACGTTTGCTGCTGGAGTTGCAAACTATCCTGCTCTGCGTAGAGCATGCTGACCGCCCAGATGATCTGCCCGCCATGCAGTACATACTGGTCGAGTGTGAGCTTTTCACGCTCGCTGAACTTACTGGTCGGTTTGACGATCACGATGGCGTTGAAGATAGGCGGGATGAAACCAAGGCTGTCGAGCCGCAGGATCCTGAAGCCATAGTTGGAGCGCAGTCCCTGTATCAGGTCGTAGACCCGGTAGTCCAGCGGCTCGCCGTTGCCTATCACATACCCGATCAGCGGATGCGCCGTACTGCTGATCTTGTCGATGGCGCTGCCGAATTTGTATTCCAGCAGGGTTTCGGCATTGGTGTACAACTGCTCCTCTGGCTGCCCTGCCTGCGCCTTCTGCACGCCATTGAGAAGATCCACCGGGATGATGCGGTTCTTATACCTGATGACCGCGCCGGGGATCACGACCCGTTCCGTTTGGCCTTCTCCCCTTGCGGCCTGCGCGACCTGGGTCATCGGCTGGAGACCCATTCCCGCCACGGAATCCAAAAAGCCCTGCCGGGCGGAATCGTCAAGGTTCGCAAGGGGATCGAAGGCATGGACGCGGATCCGCCCGCCGCAATATTCGTTGAAGTCCTGGAGCTCTTCCTGAGCGCTTTTCGAGAGTTGCCTTATCCCCGCCTTGAGATTGCCGGCGAGGTAAAGGTCGACCTGGACGTCGTCGTTCAACCGGGACAACATTTCTTTTGTCGGCCGGCTCAGCGTAAACCGGTGCTCGGCCGTGAGGTCGATCCGGAAATGGACCATTGCGGCGACGATATTCAGACCGACAAGGAAGACGATCAGCCCGCCCGCCTTCCATTTTCCTTTATCCGGCTGAACGCGCTGGACGAGGAAGCGGTTGGTGAGATAGAGGAACAGGGCGATGAAGGATGCAAAGAAGATCACGTCCCGGGTGTCCACTACGCCGCGGCTAATGCTGCGATAATGGAAATCGATCCCCAGCATCCCGATATAGTAATCCAGCCCGGCCGCAAAGACGGGAAGGGTGCTTGCCGCGGAAAAACCGCTATAGAGGATGAAACAGACGAAAGCGCTCACGATAAACGACACCACCGCATTGGGCGTGACGCTGCTGCACCATATACCGATCGCCGTAAACACCGCCGCCAGGCAGACCAGCCCCAGATAGCTACCCATCGTGCCTCCCACATCGATCCCGGTCTGTCCGGACAGGGACTGGATACAGAAATAATAAACGAGGGTCGGCAGCAAGGCGACCAGGACGACGATAAGACAAGCCAGGTATTTGCCCCCCACCAGGCGCCACCGGGACAGCGGCAGGGTCTGCAGGATCTCGTAGGTTCCCATCCGGAATTCGTCCGAAAGGCTCCGCATAGTGATCGCCGGGATCAGCAGCAGGAGGATCCATGGAGCCAGTTCAAAGAATTTCTCCAGGGTTGCATAGCCGTTGGCCAGGATATCTGTATCCGGGAACACGAAGAGCAGGAGCCCATTTAACAACAAGAAAACGATGATCGCGATATAACCGGTAAGACTACTGAAAAACTGACGAAGCTCTTTTTTGCAGATGGCCCACATGCCGCGAAAATAAGTCTACTCGCCTGATTTTCATATATTAAATTGAAAAATATGTGTAAAAAAGGGTTAAAATAGATGAGTGGGAAATTGATTTGTATTCTCCGAATCCCCTATATTCGCATACTCGATACGCGAACAACCTTCCTTGAAAAGATATTCTGGTGCCGGCCACAATAAAAACATTTAACCGAAACCAACTGCAATGCATAAAAGATCCGCCTACCTGGGCGGGTTTTTTGCTTTTGGACCGCCTTGTCGCCGCCCCGACCCGCTATACTTTCGCGGTCCGCAGCCTCCCCAAGGTCTTCGCGACCTCCCCAAGCGCGTACTCGATCTCCTCACCGGTCGTAAAGCGGCCCAGCCCGAGCCTTAGCGACGCATGGGCCAGGTCATCCGGAATCCCCAGCGCTTTTAGCACATAGCTTGGCTCCATCGACGCCGAGGTACAGGCCGAGCCCGACGACAGGGCTACATTCTTGCCCAGGCCCGCCAGCAACGCTTCCCCGTCGACGCCACCGAAGGAGACATTCGTCACCTGCGGCAACCTTCGCTCCCTGCTCCCATTGACCCTCGCCCCCCCCAGCGCCAGCAACCCCGCCTCCAGCCGGTCCCGCAACGGTTCGATCCGCTTCCGGTCG
>Ga0134125_10005391_pt1 | contig 14562 bp, 13 predicted proteins | sample KB31751_FD_96464 | JGI IMG/M metagenome (GOLD analysis project Ga0134125, IMG submission 96464) | Terrestrial soil microbial communities with excess Nitrogen fertilizer from Kellogg Biological Station, Michigan, USA - KB3-175-1 | ecosystem: Environmental > Terrestrial > Soil > Unclassified ... | reverse complement strand
GACACGAACACCGGCTGGAAGCGCCGCGCCAGAGCCGCGTCCTTCTCGACGTGCTTCTTGTACTCGTCGAGCGTGGTGGCGCCGATGCAGTGCAGCTCGCCGCGCGCCAGCGCCGGCTTCAGGAGGTTCGACGCGTCCATCGCGCCGTCGGCCTTACCGGCGCCGACCAGCGTATGCATCTCGTCGATGAACAGGATGATGCCGCCCTCGGCCGCTGTGACCTCCTGCAGCACGCCTTTCAGGCGCTCCTCGAACTCGCCGCGATATTTCGCGCCGGCGATCATGGCGCCGAGATCGAGCGCCAGCAGCTTCTTGTCTTGCAGGCTCTCGGGCACGTCGCCGTTGACGATGCGCAGCGCCAGGCCCTCGACGATCGCCGTCTTGCCGACGCCGGGCTCGCCGATCAGCACCGGGTTGTTCTTGGTCCGGCGGGACAGGACCTGAATTGTCCTGCGGATCTCCTCGTCGCGGCCGATGACCGGGTCGAGCTTGCCGTCGCGCGCCACTTGGGTGAGGTCGCGGGCGTATTTCTTCAGCGCGTCATAGGCGTTCTCGGCCGAGGCGGAATCCGCCGTGCGGCCCTTGCGCAGCGCGTTGATGGCGGCGTTGAGATTCTGTGCCGTGACATTGGCGTTCTTGAGGATCTTGCCCGCCTCGCTGTCCTTCTCCAGCGCGAGCCCCAGCAAGAGCCGCTCGACCGTGACGAAGCTGTCGCCGGCTTTCTCGCCCGCCTTCTCGGCGGCGTCGAAAACCCGCGCCAGGGCCGGATCGAGGTAAACCTGGCCGGCGCCGCCGCCGGAAACCTTCGGGCGCCTGGCGAGCGCCGCCTCGGTCTGTTGCAGCGCCTGCCGCGAATTGCCGCCGGAGCGGTCGATCAGGCCCGCCGCCAACCCTTCCGGATCGTCGAGCAGGACCTTCAGAAGGTGTTCGGGGGCGAACTGCTGGTGGCCCTCGCGCATCGCCAGCGATTGCGCCGACTGCACGAAACCGCGGGCGCGGTCGGTGTATTTCTCGAAATTCATGGCTCTCAACTCCCTCGGCCCATAAGGCGCCGCTTCCGCGGGTCCCCATCGAGGGCGGCCCGCGTCCTTTATGTGGGAATGCTTATACCGGTTTGAAGAGGCCCGGCGCTTGCGTTACGTCAGGGGGGCGCCGGCATCCCGCCCTCGAAACAGCCCCGCTCCACCCATGGCCGAAGGCACCATCCAGTCGATCTACCGCTACCCGGTCAAAGGCCTCTCTCCGCAGGCGCTGCCGCGCGTCACCCTCACCGTCGGCGGCACCCTGCCGCACGACCGGCTCTATGCCATCGAGAACGGCCCGACCGGTTTCGACCCGGCCCAGCCCGCCTATTTCCCCAAGCAGCGCTTCCTGATGCTGATGCGCAACGAGCGGCTGGCCGCGCTCAAGACGGATTACGACGAGGCCAGCCACACGCTCACGATCCACCATCACGGGCGCGCGGCGGCGCGCGGCGACCTGCGCACCGCGGACGGGTGCGCGGCGATCGAGACCTTCATGGCCTCATTCTGCGCCGACGAATTGAGCGGGCCGGCGAAGGTGCTCGCCGGCAAGGGGCACTCGTTCTCGGACGTGGCGAAGAAGGTGGTCTCGATCATCAACCTCGCCTCGGTCGCGGCGATCGAGACCGCCGTCGGCCGGCCGGTCGACCCGCTTCGTTTTCGCGCCAACCTTTACGCCGCCGGCTGGCCGGCCTGGCACGAATTCGAGCTGATGGGCGAGGAACTGACGGCCGGCGGCGCGCGGCTGAAGGTCGTCAAGCGCATCGTGCGCTGCGCGGCGACCAACGTCGATCCGCAGACCGGCATCCGCGACCTCGAAATCCCGCGGACCTTGATGCGGACCTTCGATCACATGGACTGCGGCGTCTATGCCGAGGTGATCGGCGCCGGCGACGTCAAGGTCGGCGATGCGGTTCGCGCCGCGCGCCTGCTATAGCGCGCCGCGCTTGCGGCCTTCGAGCGTGCCGATCAATTCGGAGAAGGGATTGCCGACCTGACGCGCGGCGCCCTGCGGCTGATGCGGCGCCTCGGGCATCTGCTGCACGGTGCGATGCGGCACCGGCGGCGGTGCTGCGGGCGCACGCGCCGCGACGCGCGTCTCGCGGCGCGGCTCGGGCTTTTCGGCGCGCGCCTGCTCGGCCTCGATGGCGGCGATCAACTCCGTGATCGGCGAGTCGAGACCGGACTCGGCCGCCGGCAGGCTGACCGGGCCGGTCGAGGCGACGCGCGTGCCGGAGCGCTGCTCGGTCGGCATCACGTAGGCGATGACGCGCGAGCGCGGATAGACGCCCTCGCCGACCGTCCTGTTGTGGTTGCCTGAGATGATGATCGGATCGCCCTTGGCGTCGATGCCGGACACGACGCCGACATGGCCGCCGCGCTTGCCACGCGTGAGCACGGCAATGGCGCCGACCTGCGGCTCCGAGATGCGCCGGCCGTAATAGGCGAACGACTTCGCCGCGTCGGAATTGGTGCCGGCATAGCCGAGCTTTGCCAGCACGAGGTTCATGAATGTCGCGCACCACAGGCGTTTGCGGTCGGTCGGGTTGGTGCCCAGGTATTTGCGCGCTTCCGCGACCAACGCCGGCATGGCGTAGCTGGTGCGCGCGGACAGCGACACTTGCGGCGGCGCCGGATGCTCGCGCGCAGGCCGCAGCGAGGCGACGCGCGCCGATTCATGCAATTTCGCCTGCGGCTTGTGCTGCGGCGGCGCGTGACGCTCGCGCGGCAGCGGGATGGCGGACGCCGGTCCGGTCAACGACGCGACGGAGATGAAGGCTGCGGCGACGGCAAACCTTGTGCGACTGCGCATGGCGGGTGCCTAAAGTCTTCTTGGACGCCGGCATTCGCCCGGCGTGCACCCGCATTAGCACGGCAATTTTAGTCGGATTCGAACGATCGGAATTAACAATGAAGTGGTTTACGCCGCGCGGCCGCGTCAACCTTAATTGCGGAACACGCGCCCGCCCGAAGGCGGGCGCGCATCCACTGCCGGGTCAACTGCCCGGCTCGACGTAGGCGATGATACGGCTGCGCGGATAAACCGATTCCGCGACCGTGTGGTTATGGTTGCCCGACACGATGATCGGGTTGCCGTTCGCATCGACGCCCGAGACGACGCCGACATGGCCGCCGCCGCGGCGGCCCATCACGGCGATGGCGCCGACCTGCGGACCGGACACGCGGTGCCCGTAATGCAGGTAGCCCTTGGCCAGATTGCCGCCGCCCTGATGGCCGGTCTCGCGCAGCACCTTGTCCATGAAGGCGCCGCACCACAGGCTCGAGCGCCCGGTCGGGTTGGTGCCGAGATAGCGGCGGGCTTCCGCCACCAGCGAGCTGCTGCCGCCGCCGAGACCGCCGAACGACGGCGCCTGCTCGGCCACGGCGTGGCGTCGCCCATGCCGGCCATGACGCTCGCGCGGCACGGAGGCGAAGGTGGCGTTGCCGTCGACCGGACGGTAGGCCGGCATGCTGCCGGGCCCGCCGAAGTCCGTGCTCGGCACGGCGACGATGCGTTCATGCCGCGCGGACGCACGAAGCATCGCGCGGTGATGGCGATGGTGCGCTTCGTGATGCGCGGCATGCATAGTGCGATGATGATGCGACGGCCGCGCCGACGCGGCGCCGGTGCCCGCCGCGATCGCGAACGAGCAAGCCAGGACCGTCACACCACATTTCACGAGTCTCATCAGATCAATCTCCTCGTTGATTTTCCTGAATGAGCGTTTCTCCCCAAGAGCGGTTGGCCTTTTCCAATTTGGAAGCGAGGCCGCAACGTGTCGGATTTGCGTTTGATGGAAGGTCATTTCGTGCAGCGGTGTCGCAATCAAGGACACGGCGCAACACTGCGGGACCGCAGATGTGTTTGACATCCGACATTGACGAACGTCTGGTTGCTGCTTAACGGATCGAAACGGGGAAGACAACAGCGAAGGGTTGTTATTGTCGCGCGCACACGTGCGTCAAATTCCGGACAAATTGATAACCGGCGCGCGAGTCCGGCTCCAACATCCCGGATGCAAGGCCGGCGATTTGTGAGTCGTTCCAAAAAAAGCCCGGCACTGTGGATTCCGCGGCTATCCGGTACCGCCCCGGCATCGCGCGACGTCCCCGAACGCGGGCGCTCATCGTGTCAATTCCGCGGCTCCCTCCATATGCGACGTATGCAAAATGCGCATTTGCAATTCGCGTCCGCCGCATACGAGCCGTCCCACCGGCACGCGCCGCGCGTGAGGCCTCGCCTGGCGCGCGGCGGGCCGCTCCCGGAGGGCCTTGGCCGGCCAAGGTTTTCTTTGATTTTGCGGGCTACCCCACCTATCAATAGCCCCATGCCGGACCCCGCATCCAAGCCCGCCGACGTCCCCTCCCTTGCCGAATTGCGCAAGGAGATCGACCGCATCGACGAGGGCATGCACCGCCTGTTGATCGAGCGCAGCGAGATCAACGGCCGGCTGATCGCGACCAAAAAGAGCCAGGAGACCGGCTCGGCCTTCCGCCCGGCGCGCGAGGCCGAGATGATGCGCCGCCTCGTCGAGCGCCACCGCGGCCTGTTGCCGCTCGACACGGTCGAGAGCATCTGGCGCGTCATCATCTCGACCTTCACCTTCGTTCAGGCCCCCTTCTCCGTTCACGCCGACCTCTCGGCCGGCGACGCGCTGATGCGCGACTCGGCGCGGTTCCATTTCGGCTTCACGGTGCCCTTCGTGCCGCACATGGGCGCATCGGGCGTCGTGCAGGCCGTGTCCGAATCGAAGGGCGATCTCGGACTCGTGCCGGCGACTGCCGTCGCCGGCGCCGGCGCGTGGTGGAGCGCGCTCGAATTCGACACCGCGCCGAAGATCATCGCCCGCCTGCCCTTCGTCGAACGGCCCGATCATCCCGCGGCGCTGCCGGTGTTCGTGGTCTCGCGCGTGGCCGCGGACGCGATGGCGACCGACGTCGCGGTGTGGAGCGTGCGCGTCTCCGGCTGGGGCGCGCAGGCGGCCCAGGCGCTGACCGCGGAGGCCGATTTCCTCGCCGTGCCGGACCGCGCCTTCGACGGCGCGGCGCTTTTGGTGACGCTCCCGAAGGAAAAGCCGCTCGACGCCATCCGCAAGGCGCTGGTGAAGGCCGGTACGACGGTGCGCTCGGCGGCCCTCGTCGGCAGCCACGCAACCCGCTATACGGTTGCCGCCTAATTTCCTTTTCACCTCCCCCGCTTGCGGGGGAGGTCGACGCGCAAAGCGCGTCGGGTGGGGGCTCTTTTGCGCTTCAAGCGCCCCCTCCCCAACCCTCCCCGCAAGCGGGGGAGGGGGAAGATGGTGATGCGCTGGAGTTGAGAAGAATGTCTGCCTTGCGTCCCCAGCCACGCCCCGGCGTGCTCGACATTTCCCCCTACGTGCCGGGGAAAAGCAGCGCGCCCGGCGTCGCCAAGGTGTTCAAGCTTTCGTCCAACGAGACGCCTCTGGGCCCGAGCCCGAAGGCGGTCGCCGCCTATAACGACGTCGGCTGGCATCTCGAGGACTATCCGGACGGGGCGGCGACGAGCTTGCGCGAGGCGATCGGACAGGCTTTCGGCCTCGACCCGGCGCGCATCGTCTGCGGCGCCGGCTCCGACGACCTCCTGAACCTGATCGCCCGCGCATACCTGAAAGACGGCGACGAGGCGATCCACGCCACGCACGGCTTCCTTGTCTACCCGATCGCGACTTTGGCGGCGGGCGCGAAACCCGTCGTCGCGCCGGAGACCGACTACACGGCCAACGTCGATCACCTGCTCGCCGCGGTGACGCCGAAGACGAAAGTCGTCTTCCTCGCCAACCCGAACAACCCGACCGGGACCTACATCCCGTTCGACGAGGTGAAGCGGCTGCATCGCGGCCTGCCGGCGCACGTGCTGCTCGTGCTCGACGCGGCCTACGCCGAATACGTCACGCGCAATGACTACGAGTCCGGCATCGAACTGGTGGCCACGTCCGAAAACGTCGTGATGTGCCGCACCTTCTCGAAGATCTACGGGCTCGCGGCGCTGCGGCTGGGCTGGATGTACGGGCCCGAGCACGTCGTCGACGCGGTCAACCGCATCCGCGGGCCCTTCAATGTCAATTCGCCGGCGATCGCCGCCGGCGTCGCCGCCATTCGCGACACCGCGCATGTCGAACATGCGCGCGCGCACAATTCGCAATGGCTCGCCTGGCTGACCGAGGAGATCCGCGAACTCGGGCTGAAGGTGACGCCGAGCGTTGCGAACTTCGTGCTGATCCATTTCCCGGAAACGCCGGGCAAGACGGCGAAGGAAGCGGACGCGTTTCTCACCAAGCGCGGCCTGATCCTGCGCGGCGTCGGCGGCTACAAGCTGCCGCACGCGCTGCGCATGAGCGTCGGCACCGAGGAGGCCAATCGCCTCGTGGTCGCGGCGCTCAAGGAGTTCCTGGGGAAGGCGAAGTGATCTCTTATCATTGTCATCACCGGGCCGGCGCGAAGCGCCGAGACCCGGTGATCCCGATAAGGGTCCGCTGTGCCCTCCGCATCGAGATCGCCGGGACAAGCCCGGCGATGACAGGTTCATTGCAATGAGCAAGCGCCCCACCCTCTTCAACCGCCTCGCGCTGATCGGCACCGGCCTGATCGGCTCGTCGATCGCGCGCGCGGCGCGCTTGCAGAACGCCGTCGGCTCGATCGTCGCCACCGCGCGCTCGCCGCAGACGCGGCGGCGCGTCGCCGAGCTCGGCATCGCCGATCAGGTGGTCGAGACCAATGCCGCGGCGGTCGAGGGCGCCGATCTCGTCATCGTCTGCATTCCGGTCGGCGCCTGCGGCCCGGTCGCCGCCGAGATCGGCCCGCACCTTGCGCCGGGAGCGATCGTCTCCGACGTCGGCTCGGTGAAAGGATCGGTGGTGCGCGACATGGCGCCGCATCTGCCGAAGAACGCGCACTTCGTGCCGGCGCATCCGGTCGCCGGCACCGAATATTCCGGTCCCGACGCCGGCTTTGCCGAGCTCTTCGTCAACCGCTGGTGCATCCTGACGCCTCTTGAAGGCACCGACCCGGCCGCGACGGACAAACTCGCCCGGTTCTGGAGCCTCATCGGCGCCAATGTCGAAACCATGACGCCGGAGCATCATGATTTGGTGCTGGCGGTGACCAGCCATCTGCCGCACCTCATCGCCTACACCATCGTCGGCACGGCCGACGAATTGCAGAACGTGACGCGCTCGGAAGTGCTGAAGTTCTCCGCCGGCGGCTTCCGCGACTTCACGCGCATCGCCGCCTCCGACCCGACGATGTGGCGCGACGTGTTCCTTGCCAACAAGGACGCGGTGCTGGAGATGCTCGGCCGCTTCAACGAGGACATCTCGGCGCTGACGCGCGCGATCCGCAACGGCGACGGCGAGACCCTGTTCGAGCACTTCGCGCGCACGCGCGCCATCCGCAAGGGCATCGTGCAGATCGGCCAGGATTCGCCGGCGCCCGACTTCGGCCGTCCGCATCCGGACCTGCCGCACACGCCGCTGCCGAAGCCGTACGCGGCGGAAGATTAAAACAGCGCCGGCGTCTTGCCGATCGGGATCGGCCCTAAGAACATCGCGCCGTCCTCGAAGCGCAGCGGCAGCGACACCGCGGGCCTGCCTTCGAGCACGGTCTTCTCGCCGAGCGCATTGATGCCGGCGCCGAGATTCTCGCTCAACTGCTGACGCGCCGCGCTGCCGAGCCCCGGCGCCAGCCGGTCGAGCGCGCCGGCCAGCTTGTCCATCGCCGGCGAGGTCTGCACCATCTGCTTGGCGCCGATCTTGTCGAGGAACCGCTCGAGCCCGGCGATGGTGACGCGGATCTGGCCGTCGAGACGGCCGGCGTCGTTGAGCGTCAGCGCGCCCACGCCCACCGCCAGGATGTCGCCTTGCGTCACGCGCGCCTGCGTCACCTCGATGCGGCCGCCCGCCGCCTGCAATTCGCGCAGGCGCTGTTTCAGCGGCTTCGGCGCGAAGTCCTTCACCCCGCGCAGCACCGTATCGATCACCGCGTCGATCGGCTCGGCCGCGGCCGGATGGAAGCCCGGGACCGACGCCTGCTGCAGGCGCAGCGCGGTCTCGATGCCGGCCTTGCCGTCGGCCGACGGCTCGGCCATGCGCGCGTGCAGCTCGAGATGCCGCGCTTTCAGCCAGACCTCGCGCTTGCCGTTCGCGACGTGATCGATCTCCGGCGCGTCGAACACCAGCGAGATGCGCTGCGGCGCCACCGGAAGGCCGCTGACGCTCGACTGGCCGAGTTTCCAGTTCGCCTCGAACTCGGGCGGCTTGCCGGCGTCGGCGACGCTCACCGGCCCCTGGAACTCGCTGATCAGGAGCGTCGGCTGGTAGATCTGCGCCGCGACCAGGATGCGCGGCAGCTTGATGTCGAGCGGCGGCACGAAGTTGCGGAACTCGGCCGAGACCGGCGTGCACGTCACCTCGATGCGGAACGGGAAGCCGGCGATCGACTGGTCGCCGCAGGCATAGACGCGGCCGGCGGCCGCCTCGCGCGCCTTCCAGTCGGCGATCAGCGCGGCGGCGCGCCCGGAGGCGTATTGCCAGAACAGGCTCCAGCCGGCGATGAGCGCGACGACGAAGACCAGCATCGCCACATAGCGGCGGCGGGTGCGGCGGCGGGACTGGATCGAGGCTTCGGACATCGCCGGGTCAGACACCTTCCGAATGCGGCGTTTCTGCGCCGTCTGCCCGTGACGGACGCGGTCTTGCGCCGCGGGCGAGCGGCTGGTACGCGACCCCGTTCGCAGGTTCAAGTCAACGCCGCAGCCCGTTTCCGCGCCGGATGAGCACAACAATCGAACAGAGCGGCGGCGATCTCTGGGTGTTCGCCTACGGCTCACTGATGTGGCGGCCGGGTTTCGACTTCCTCGACCGGCGGCCGGCGCGGGTCATGGGCGCGCACCGCGCGCTCTGCGTCTATTCCTTCGTCCACCGCGGCACGCCGGAAAAGCCCGGGCTCGTCCTCGGCCTCGACCAGGGCGGCAACTGCCGCGGCATCCTCTATCGCATCGCCGCGGCGAAACGACCGGGCACGATCGCCTATCTGCGGGCGCGCGAGCAGGCGACAATGGTCTACCGCGAGACCTGGCGCTCGGTGTGGTTCCTCGACGATCCGGGCCAGCGCGTGCAGGCGCTCTGCTACATGGTCGATCGCGGCCACGAGCAATATGCCGGCCGGCTCAGCCTCGACAAGCAACTGCACTTCGTGCGCCAGGGCCACGGCCGCTCCGGCAACAACCGCGACTACGTGCTCGAGACGGTCATGGAGATCGAGCGGCAGGGTTATCGCGACCACGACCTGCACCTGCTCGCCGAGCGCCTGAAGGGGCTGCATCAGCAGGCATGATCAGCGCGCGGCCGCCCGCGCCTCCGCCGCGAGGCGCGCGCTCGCCGTCTCGATGTCGTGCTGGAGCCGCGCGGCGAAAGCCTTCTTGTCGAGGCCCGGCGGAATCGGCGGCAGGATCTCGGCCACCACCGTGCCGGGGCGGCGCAGGATCGAGCGCCGCGGCCAGAACACACCGGAGTTCAGCGCCACCGGCAGGCACGGCACGCCCGCGGTCGAATACAGGAAGGCGACACCGCTCTTGTAGTCCGGCTCGGCGCCGACCGGCCGCCGCGTCCCTTCCGGGAAGATGATGAGCTGCCGACCGCGCGCGAGTTCGGCGCGGGCACGCTCGGCCATGCGGATCAGCGCCCGCGCCCGCGCGCCGCGGTCGACCCCGACCATGCGCGCCTTGATCATCAACCAGCCGAAGATCGGGATCCATTGCAACTCCCGCTTCATGATGATGGCCGGGCATCTGAACAGGGGCATCAGCGCGAAGGTCTCCCACGCCGACTGGTGCTTGGACGCGACGATGATCGCGCCCGGCGGGAGGTTGTCGCGGCCGCGCAGCTCGAAGTTCACGCCGGCGACGACGCGCAGCAGGACGAGATTCACCCGCCCCCACGCCTTCGCCACCTCGACGATCGCCCAATACGGCATGACGAAGGTCGGCAGCGCGATGACGAGGAAGATCACCGTGTTCAGGTAGAACAGGATGTTGAAGGCGATCGAGCGCAAGAGCGTGAGCATGGCGGCTTACGTCCCGTCCGGATCGATTCGCATGCGCACATGCGCGAAGATGAATTTCAGATATTCGCCGACCAGGAGACGCAGCGTCTCGGTATCGGCCCACCAGGATTCCGACCGCACCTTCTCGGAGATGACCGGATAGGGAATGAGGGTCGTCTGCGGCAACTGATGCCGCATCTCGGCCATCGCCCGCGGCATGTGCCAGTTCGACGTGACGATGATGAGCGAGGTGAAATTGTGCTCCACCGCCCAGTGCTTGGTCTCGAGCGCGTTGCCGAAGGTGTTGAGCGCGGAGCGGTCGAGATCGATGCAGCAGGTGAAGAACTTGGAATAGAGCGGCGTCAGCCGCGCGATCTCGCGCGCGCGCGTGTCGCGGTGCACGCCGGTGATCAACAGCCTCTTGCCGTGCTCCGAGGCCAAAAGCTCGATCGCGTCGGGGATGCGCGCGGCGGCGCCCGTCAGCACGACGATGCCGTCGGCGTTGCGCTCGAGCGGCGTCTCCTCGGTCTGGATCTGCCAGGCGAACCAGAAGAAGCCGCCTGTCAGCAGCAACACGCCGACAAGGCCGGCCGTGATCGTCAGGAAACCGATGGCGCGGGCGAAGCGTGCGAACATCAGTCGATCATCTCGAGCGTGCGATTGACCGTGTGACGCGACGTGAACGCGGTGACGCCGGCAATCAGCAGCACCTGCACCACGATCGCGACGTAGCCGCCGATGCCGATGGAGAACGAGCCGAACAGCGCAGCGGTCTGCTCGGCCCCGGCGGTGCCGCCGAACCAGCGCGACAGGAGCGCGCCGACGGCGAACAGCGCGACCGCCGCGCCGCCGCCGACGGCGCCGCCCTCGAGCCCGAGCAGCAGGAAGTGGCGCTGGAAGTTCTCGGCGATGAAGCGGTTCTTGGCGCCGACGAAGTGCAGCACCTCGATCACGGTCTTGTTGGTGGCCATGGCGCCGCGGGTGGCGAAGGTGACCGACAGCACGGTCGCGGCGATCATCAGGATCATGATACCGACACCGGCGGCGATCGCCGTCCCCGACATCGCCCGCATCCGCTCGATGAAGCCGCGGTGGTCGTCGAGCACGGCGCCGGGCACCTGGCTCTTGAGCATGGACCGCAATTGCGGCAGGTCGGGCGCCGCACCGCTCGCGATCTTGACCACGATCAGCCGCGGCACCGGCAGTTCGTCGAGCGTCAGCCCGGTGCCGAGCCAGGGCTCGAGCAGCTTCTCGGACTGCTCCTTGCTGTAGGCGCGCACGTCGGCGATGCCGGGGAAGTTCTTCACGACCGAGGCGGCCATGGCGACATCGGCGTCGATGTTGCGCCCGGACGCCGGGATGAGCTGCACCGTCACCTCGCGCGCGACGTCGGCCTGCCACGCGCTCGCCGCCTGGCTGACGAGGATGACGCCGCCGGTAGTCAGGCAGGTCAGGAAGGTCATGATGGACACGACGGCAACCAGCGCCCGCCCCGAAATCGAGTTGCGCGGCACCAATGGCGTCTCGAAGCGCATCGGCGGCACGGCGGAGACCCGCGGCGCCGGCGTGAACTCGCTTCGGGAGATGTCGCTCGTCACTATTGGCCTCAGTCGTAGATGTGAAGGCGGCCGTCGTGCAGCACCAGGCGGCGTGCATCGTACTGGTCCATCAGCGCGATGTCGTGCGTGGCGATGACGACGGAGGTGCCGGACTTGTTGAGCTCGATGAACAGCCTGAGCAGCCTCTGCCCGAGGCTCGGATCGACGTTGCCGGTCGGCTCGTCCGCAAGCAGCAATTGCGGCCGTGCAATGACCGCACGGGCGATCGCGGCACGCTGCTTCTCGCCGCCGGAGAGGATCGGCGGCAGCGCCCAGATGCGCTCGCCGAGCCCGACCCAGTTCAGGAGCTCGATCACCTCGTCGCGGTAGCTCTCCTCCGGCCGTCCCATGACCCGCAGCGGCAAGGCGACGTTCTCGTATGTGCTCATATGATCGAGCAGGCGGAAGTCCTGGAAGACGATGCCGATGCGCCGCCGCAGCGTCGCTACCGCATCCTTCGACAGCGTGGCGACGTCATGGCCGAACTGGGTGATCAGGCCCCGGGTCGGCTTCAGCGACAGGAACAGCAGCCGCAGCAGCGACGTCTTGCCGGCCCCCGACGGCCCGGTGAGGAACTGGAATGAGTGCGGCTCGATGCGGAACGTGAGGTCGCGCAGAACCTCCGGGCCCATCCCGTAGCGCAAACCGACATTCTCGAATCGGACCACACCCGTCTCCGATCAGTCCCTAAAGGGAGGTCCCCCGGCAGGACCCGCCAAGGGCGCGGCCCGCCCGCCCGGCAGCGCTGATTCCCGCCTGTATCCAAGGTTTTACAGCATTGAGGTCGGCCCGCCACTGCGGAAATCGGCCATTTCCCGGGTGGCCATTCGCCGCCCCATGGTTTCCGGTCCTTTAACGGTCGGCTGGTAGGGTGCAACCCCGGGTGCCCTTGCCGTCGGATGCCATGCTGATCGTTTGTCCGAGTTGCGCCACGTCCTATCAGATCGAGCCCGCGTCGGTCGGACCGACGGGGCGCATGGTCCGATGTGCGCGTTGCAGGGCGACCTGGTTCGCCAGCGCACCGCGGCCCGAGAGCCCGGTCGAAGCCTTTGTCGACGGCATCATCGCCGAGGCCGAGGCCCAACAGGCCCCGCCGGTCTCGCGTCCTCCTTTCCCCGCGGCCTCTGACGATTTCGGCGCCGAGCCTTCTCCGGCTATCGCCCCCGACATTCCGGCGCGTCCATACGAGAACGTCGACATCGCCGCACAGGCGGTCGTCGAGGCTGCCGAGGCGCCGCCGGTGGTCGCCGAATCGCCGTCGCTGGTGCCGCCGATCGAGCACATGCCGATGCCCGAGCCGGTGGTCGCGCCCGAGCCGGACCCCGCCGATTCCGAGAGCTTCGTCGCCCGCCGCCGGCGGCTCCAGACCAAGCGGCAGAAGTCGCGCCGCGCCTCGCGCTGGACCGCGATCGTCCTGGTGCTGCTTGCCTGCAACGTCGCCGTGATCGGCGCCCGCAACGAGGTGGTGCGCTTCCTGCCGCAGACCGCCTCGCTGTTCGCCATGATCGGCCTGCCGGTGAACCTGCGTCAGCTCGACTTCGAGGACGTGCGCATCACCCGCGACATGGAGAACGGCGCGGCCATCCTGCTGGTCGACGGCAAGATCGTGAGCAAGGCGAGCAAGCCGCTCGAAGTGCCGCGCCTGCGCTTTGCCGCGCGCAATGCCGCGGGCCAGGAGATCTACACTTGGACGGCGCGGCCGGAGCGGTCGATTTTGCCGCCGGGCGAGAGCATGGCCTTCCACACCAGCCTCGCGAAGCCGCCGGCGGACGCCACCGACGTGATGGTGCGATTCTTCAACGCGCAGGACGCGATGGCCGGCGGGAAATAGCCGCTGCAACCTACCTGCTCGCGACGGTTGAATATCCACGAATTTCGCGTAATATCCACCCCCGGTTGTAAACCGGGCAGTGGGACATGGGGACGGCCGGAGACGTTCGAGCGGCCACGACCCGCCGCGTGGCGCCCGTGCCCCGGCCGCCCGCCGCCCCCGCCCCCTTTCCCGAACTCGACTGCGTGCGCGGCCGGGCGACCAGAACGGATCTGGCCGCGGCGGCCTTGCGCGCCGAGCGGCTCGGCACCGGCGCCGACCGCGCCCTCATCGCCATGGGCGCGCTCGACGAGGAGAGCTATGTGCGCGCGCTGGCGACGCAGCTCGGGGTCGGCTTCGCCGAGCTTGATGACACGCCGGACGATGCCTGCCCGCTCTCGGGCGCGCGGCTGATCGAGGCGGCGAGGATCGGCCTTGCTCCGCTGACGGCGGACGTCGGAACGGCCTGGGTGATCGCGCCGCGTCACCTTGCCGCGCGCGGCTTGATCGAATTGATCGGCTCCGGACGGCTGCGCGCCGGCAGCGTGCGCCTGACGACGTCGGATCGGCTCGACCGGTTCGCGCTGCGCGGCGCGCATCTGAGCCTGGGCGACGACGCCGCGAACGGCTTGCGCCGGCGTTGGCCGGGTATGTCGGCCGCGCCGTTGCGACGCCGCCGCCGGAGGATCCGTGCACGCGCGGCGATCGCGACGTCGCTGGCCGTTCTCGGATTGGCCGTCGCCGTCGCACCGCTTGCGGTCGAATCATCGCTGGCGCTGTTCTTCCTCGCCTGGCTCGGCCTGCGCTTCGCGACGGCGCTCATGCCGCAACCACGAGCGCTGCCGCCGCCGGTCCAGAGCGATGGCGCTCTTCCGGTCTACACTGTGATCGCGGCGCTCTATCGCGAGGCGCGCTCACTGCGCGCCCTGCTGCGCGCGATCGAGCAATTCGATTATCCGCGCGAGAAGCTCGACGTGCTGCTGGCGGTCGAGGCCGACGACGGCGAGACCCGCGCCGCCATCCACGCCTATGCGGGGCCCCTGCCGGTGCGCGTCATCGTCGTGCCGGACGG
>Ga0134125_10005390_pt1 | contig 14563 bp, 18 predicted proteins | sample KB31751_FD_96464 | JGI IMG/M metagenome (GOLD analysis project Ga0134125, IMG submission 96464) | Terrestrial soil microbial communities with excess Nitrogen fertilizer from Kellogg Biological Station, Michigan, USA - KB3-175-1 | ecosystem: Environmental > Terrestrial > Soil > Unclassified ... | reverse complement strand
CGTAAAAATTTCAAGCCAACGAAGGGATTTGGACCCTCGACCTTCTGATTACAAGTCAGATGCTCTAGCCAGGCTGAGCTACGTTGGCATTAGGTTATGGACTTTGGAAGGTGGTTTAAAATGTTATCCCACTTGAAAAACGATCTGATTTTCTTCTACTGGGGACGTTCCATATCACCATACGAAATTTATATCCTGATCTGCTGGTTTTGGTATTGACAGACACAGAAAAAAAATGTAATATCTGTGGAAACGAGTTTGAAAATTCCGATAAACTAGAGCAGCATAAAAAAGAATCACATCAAGAAAAATCTCGGGAAAAACCTCAAGTTTCAAAATCTTCAAGATACAAGGCCACTGGAATTGCGGCTGCCATTGCAGTTGCAATCATAATTGTTGTATATTTTTCTGACAGTACAACTTCTATTGGAACTGTACAGGGCGTAGAATGTGATCCATTAGAAGGAACGATTTTTCACATTCATGCACATCTTGACATTATTGTAGATTCAAAACATGTCACAATTCCTGCAGGGATTGGAATAAAGCCAAACGAGTGTCTCTATTGGCTGCACACTCATAACATCTCAGGTGTCATACACATAGAATCCCCGCAACAAACGACCTTTACTCTAGGTCAGTTTATCCAAGTTTGGGATAACACACCTGGCATCTCACCCAAGTTTGAAGAGATGACTCATGGTGACAAGAACATTCGAGTCTTTGTAAATGGTACTGAGATAAAGGACAACTATGCAAACATAAAACTCGATGCACATGATGAAATTGCTCTGGTGTCTGGAAACGTACCACCATCAATTCCGTCATCTTACGAGTTTGGCGGACTGTGAGTTGTATTAAAATGCAAAAAATCAACACCAAAAAACTAAGACCTGACACATCGCTTGTCAAGAGCAAAAAAAAATATTTTGTAGGCGATGCATGGTTAAGCGACATTTCGGTTAAATTACAAATCAAAGGGGAAAAAGCATATCTTGCAAATTTCAGTAACGGTGCAAGAACCAAGGTACACTATCATCAGGGCGGACAAATACTTGTAGTGACAAGAGGACAAGGAATGCTTGTCATATACAAAAAAGCCAACATAAACAAAGATACTGTAAAAATAACAAAGCTCTCACAGTCAAGTCTTGGAGAGGGTGATGTGGCTTTTATTCCAAAAAATACGTTGCACTGGCATGGTGCATTAAAAGGAAAAAACTTTGCTCATATTGCGCTCAACATATTTACAGAAAAAGCAAAAGAGGCAAAGACGATATGGTACGAATCTGATTTTGTATCATATGCCACAAAAATAAAGTAACTAGTGATTGTACCCTGATGCGACTAGTACAGTCCAGGGAAATGTGATACTGTTGTTTTTTTCATATCTTGCCGCATTTTTCAGAGCATCTTGTTTTATCTTGTCCATTACTTCATTGCCATGGCTTTCTAGCTTGGACCGAATGGAATTAGCAGTAGAGCGCATATAATCATCCCAGTACTCATCAAAGGTTCCTGGCTTGTAAACAAAATCATGCCTTACAACTGAGACGCTCTCAAATCCTGCCTTTTCAAGCTCTGACTGTAAATCCATGGGATTGCCAAATCTGTGTACAGTAGGTGTTCCAATTGGTCTTATGTCTGGAATGTATTCTAAGATGGGTTTCATTATGGTACTAAAATATGGCACGTCTTCTGCCAGACCGTGCACTGCAACAGCTAGCATGCCTTTGTGATTTAGAATATTTCTGATTGATGCCAGAACCTTTTGAGTGTCTGGGAAAAACATCAGTCCATACTGGCATGTAACTTTATCAAACTTGAAATTAAATCCAATATTTTCTGCATCCATTTCTAAAAACAGGGAATTTTCAAAAGCAATCGATCCTCTTGCTATGTTCAGTGCTGTCCTTGATAGATCAATTCCAACCAAGAGTCCGTTTGGACCTAGAACCTGGGAAATCTCTTTTGAAACAACGCCGGTTCCACAAGCTACATCTAGTATCTTGTCATCTGGTTTGATGTTTGCCGCCTTGACAATCTCGGTAGTAGATCTAAACGGTCCAATTTTTTTATCTGCCCAGTTGTAATGATATTCAGGAGCTACCGTATTCCAATTTGCCTTGGTGGTTATCTTGTACTGGGTTGGATCAAAAACTGGTTTCATTTTCTTGTGGCCTTGCTCAAAGCTTAAATTGATTGTGCATAAACGCATTTTATGCCTTCCTTTAAAGTCAATGTAATAATTGAAAACAAACCTGAAATTGTAGACCCAGAGGGTGATACAATCTTGAATGACTTGATTCTAAAGGACAAAAAAACAAGTATCAAAAAGGTCCGTTCAGCCAAGATGCTCAGGTTTGTAATTGATGCAAAAAACAAGGAATCTGCAGAAAAAACAGTACTTGAGATATGCAATCAATTTAGAATATTCAATCCTCTTGTAAGCAAGGTATCAGTTGAGACGCTAGGCGCCTAGCCGCTTTTAATCACTTTTCTATTGAGGGCTGTGACGTCATCTAATGCTCCATCTATGAGCAGTTTACTTCGCAAGTATTTTGCAAGATCAGTCTCTGTTATGATTCCTACTAGGTTGTTGTTGTCTAGAACTAGTAGTCTTCGTACACTCTTGTTTAACATCTTTTGAACTGCATCCTCTATCTGTGTCATTGGCTCTACCCATCTAAAGTTGGGTGACATTATTTCTGATAATGGCACATCCACACTTTTTCTATCAGTTGTAGATACCTTACGGGCAAGGTCTCTTTCAGTCACAAGTCCAATTGGCTTGCCGTCTTGAACTACAACAAGTGAGCTTATGCCCTTTTCTGCAAAAAGCAATGCTACATCCTTTGCAGTCTTGTCGTGTTCTATTGTGATTACAGTTCGAACCATGATGTCGCGAACTAGACCCATAGCTAGTACCAAAGAATATTAGAATAAAAACGATTCCACTCTTTTTGAAAATAAAATCGTATAAAAAATATGAATATTTTTTCTGAATCTAGTATTTTTTATTCTTATTTTTTGTGTAATACAAAACTAAAATCTCAAGGCAAGTTTCTGTACGGGTTTCTTTTACGGCGTTCTAACTCGATCAAAAGTTTAGTCAACGCAAGTCCTGTGATGAATCCGCCAACGTGGGCTGCAAATGCTATTGAAAGTGATGCAACAGAACCAATGAATACATAGAGCACTTGGATTGCAAGCCAATAGTATCCTCTGATATCTCCAAGCGCCGCCGAGATTCCAAGAATGCCTGATATTGCACCTGATGCTCCTATGAGTACAGAGTATCCGTTTCCAAGTATGTATACGGCAATGATTCCATGAAATAGTGCTCCGCCAAGTCCTGCCAACAGGTATAATGCAATAAATTTTGGCCTGCCAATTGATCTCTCAGCAAATCCACCCATGTATGCCAGTGCAAAGAGGTTGAATGCAATATGGGCAATGCCTGCATGAATGAACATTGAGGTAAATAATCTCAAAATGCCGTCTAGAAGATATCCTTCCTCGAACAATCCATTTGGAACAAACCCATAGTTTGAAATTATTGAATTCTGTGTGTTGGTAAATACACCATATGCAAAAACTAGAATGTTTACAACAACTAAGGTTGTGGTAACAGGAGGCAGCGTTTCTAACTTTAGCATCTGGTTTTGAGAAATATGCTTCTGTAATAAAACGATAGGGACAGAAATTCTGGTCGTACATTTGATCGCTATGTACAATATGCGATCATCATACTTGTATAAAATAGACGTAATCCAGATTTGGTTTTTAAAAATTATTGCCGATTCAATTTAATATCTCTGAAAAGTAATGTAGTTTGTGAAGGTTGCAATAATAGTATTTCCTGGAAGCAATTGCGATCGTGACATGCATCATGTGTTAACTGATGTATTTCATCTAAAGTCACAACTTGTATGGCATACTGATGAGCTACCCAAAAACATTGATGCCATAGTGTTACCTGGTGGTTTTTCATATGGTGACAGATTACGGGCAGGAGTGATTGCAGCACATAGTCCTGTCATAAAAGATGTAAAAAAAATGGCAGAAAAAGGCATGCCCATTCTTGGTGTGTGTAATGGTTTTCAAATACTAGTCGAGTCTGGTCTTTTGCCAGGCGCATTGCTCAAAAATACATCATTGAATTTTATGTGCAAGTGGACTGAGATAATTGTCAAAAACAACAAGACTCCGTTTACAAATAAACTCAAACTTGACCAAAGAATCCCAATTGCGATAGCAAATGGTGAGGGAAGATACTATGCAGATGACAAGACGCTTGCATTGTTGAAGAAAAATAATCAAATCGTATTTACTTATGGTGAGGAAGTAAACGGCGCATCTCTTGGCATCGCTGGTATTTCAAACAAGGCAGGAAACGTTGTAGGAATGATGCCGCATCCTGAAAGGTCTGCTGAACAGATAATCAATCCAAACAATTCAAAACCTGCGTCACTAATTTTTGAATCTCTTCTAAATACACTGGGCGTAACAGCATGAGCCTTACTCCACAGGAGTCTAAATATCTTGAAAAAAAGATAGGCAGAAAACCAAATCCACTTGAACTACAAATTGTTGCAGCAGAATGGTCCGAGCACTGTTCCTACAAGTCATCAAAAAAACACCTCAGGATTTTACCAAAAGAAGGAAAACGTGTGATATCAGGTCCAGGTTATGATTCTGGGGTGCTCGATGTTGGAGATGGATATGTTGTGACAGTTCACATTGAAAGTCATAATCATCCTTCTGCCGTGGAGCCATATGGTGGTGCCGCAACAGGTGTTGGCGGAGTAATCCGGGATATCTTGTCTGCAGGTACAAGGCCTATTGCAATCTTGGATGGATTACGATTTGGAGATATACAAAAAGACAAACATGCACAATGGCTCTTCAAAAATGCGGTACGCGGAATTGCAGATTATGGTAACTGTCTTGGCATACCGACAATTGGGGGAGAGATAGAGTTTGACAAGTGTTTTACAAATTATGCGTTAGTTGATGTTGCCTCGATTGGGTTTGGCAAAAAAGAGAACCTGATACAAAACAAGGCAGAAAAAGGTGATTATGTTGTTCTAATAGGCGGTTCTACAGGACGTGATGGAATGGGCGGTTCACAGTTTGCATCTGACAAACTTGAAGCAGAAAACCGTTCTGCAGTACAGATTCCTGACCCGTTTATTGAGAAACTTGTAATTGAGGTAATCTTGGAGGCTAGAAACCAAAAATGCATCAAGGCAATGAAGGATCTCGGAGGCGGAGGACTGTCATGCGCAATATCTGAGACTGCTGATGCACTTGGTGTAGGCATTGAACTTGACTTGTCCCTTGTACACAAGAGGGAGCAGAACATGTCGCCATCTGAACTGATGATATCTGAATCCCAAGAAAGGATGCTTGTCATAACAGACCTGAAAAAACTTGCTGCCTTGAAAAAAATATGTGAAAAGTTTAGGGTTCCGTATTCTGTAATTGGCCGAGTAAAAAAAGACACTCTGATGGAAGTAAAACTGGACAAAAATACAGTTGCAAAACTTCCTAGTCAAATAGTTGCAAATGCACCACTACTTGACAGACCTTCATCTAAACCAAAATATCTGAATAACATTGAAAAAATAAAAAAACCAAAAACTCCCAAAGACTTGTCCCAGACGCTCTTGAAGATGCTGTCAAACCCAAACATTGCAAGCAAACAGTGGGTCTATACACAATATGATCATGAAGTAGGGATAAGGACCGTAGTAAAACCTGGTAGTGATGGTTCAGTATTACGACTTGACAATGGCAAGTTTCTTGCTGCAAAAATTGATGGAAACTCTAAGCATTGTTACATAAATCCACGAGATGGTGTAATCGGATGCTTTGATGAGGCCTGCAGAAATGTCATCTGTACTGGAGCAAAACCAATAGGAATGGTTGACCACCTACAGTTTGGAAATCCAGAAGACCCTGAAATATTTTGGACATTCAAAGAATCAGTCCAGGCAATTACTGATTATGCCAAGTATTTTGAAATTCCTTGTGTTGGGGGTAAAGTAAGCTTGTATAATGAAACCGATGAGGGGCCAATCAAGCCAACCCCACTTATTGGAGTACTGGGCCTAATTGAGAAAAAGCCTCTGATCTCACAAAAAATTCAAGACGGAGACTTGATTGTCATGCTTGGAACTACAAAAGATGAGCTTGGAGGCTCTGAATATTATGAATACATCCATGACTTGGTAGGTGGCAGGTGTCCTGTAGTTGAAATGAAGTCCTCCAAAAAAATACAAGATGGTGTACTGGATATCATATCAAAGGGTCTAGTCAAGGTTGTACATGACTGCTCAAAGGGAGGTCTTGCAGTTGCAGTATCAAAATTATGTATCCAAAATGATATTGGTTGCAAAGTTTCACTTGACAAAATTCCTTCAGAAAAATTATTGGTCGATGAATTGTTATTCTCAGAGTCACATTCAAGATTCTTACTTGTCATAAAACAGCAAGATGAAAAAAAGATAATCTCTATTTTAAAACAAAAAGGAATCACCCATGCCCGTATTGGCGTGTTTTCAGGAAAAGAGATTACATTCCAAGAAAAATTAAGTGCTGTAGTTAGGGTAAGGGTTGATAAAGCACAAGAAAAATGGTTAAACTCGTTGGGGGGACTTGTAACGCATGGTTAAGGAAAACTGTGGTGTAGTTGGAATCTTTAGTCTGGATGGCGTAAATGTCATCCCCATGGTAATTGATGCATTACGTGCACTCCAGCATAGGGGACAAGAGGCATGGGGTGTTGCCATACCAAAAAAACAACCATTCAAACAACTAGGACTGGTATCTTCTGCAGTCTCTGAGTTTGATAGAGTTACACGCGAATACGAATCGCCTTCTGCAATTGGGCACGTACGATATTCTACAATGGGAAAAAGTAACCTCGAAAATGCCCAACCGCTAAAGGTAAAGGACCTGTGCATTGCACATAATGGTACAATCTCAAATGTAGAAGAGCTGACTGGGATGGTTGGCGGATGTACTTTTACTCCTCAAAATGTCAGTGACACACTGATTGCGGCGCAAAGGCTTGTCACATTGATGGCTGATAATGGCAAGCTTGGAAATGCACTCTCTATTTTAAAAAATGAAATGGTTGGCTCGTTCTGTTTTACATTTGTATCTGATGATAATGCAGTCTATGCAGCACGTGATCCCAAAGGATTTCGACCAATGGTTCTGGGATATAGAAAAGACAACAATACGTATATTGTTGCTTCAGAGTCTGCGGCACTTTCTGCAGTAGGAGCACAACTTGTCAGAGATGTAAAGCCTGGAGAACTGCTCAAGATTAGTAATGCTGGATTGGAATCTGAAATGTTTTCAGAAGAAAAAAAGCCAGCTCATTGCTCGTTTGAATTTACATATTTTGCACATCCGTCAAGTGTGATGGAAGGCTCTAACATTTACTTGGCAAGAAAAAGAATAGGACAATTTCTTGCACGCAAGTTTGCAATAAAGGATGCAGATATTGTCATTCCAGTTCCAGACTCGGCAAGGCCTGCGGCATTGGGCTATGCACAAGAGCTTGGAGTGCCATTTGAGGAAGGATTGCTCAAGGATAGATACAGCAGAAAAGGTCCATTGCGCAGCTTTATCGAACCACACCAAGCAGACCGAGTGGAGATAAACCGCTGGATTATACCAATCACCCAAGTAATTTCAGGAAAACATGTTGTTGTTGTAGATGACAGCCTTGTTAGAGGTACAAGCTCAAAGGCAATCATCAAAGCATTGAGAAGGGCAGGTGCAAAAAAAATAAGTATGGTGATAACATTCCCACAAATTCAATTCCCATGCTATGCCGGAATAGACTTTCCATCACAGGATGAACTTGTGACATACATGGGAGACGGCAAGAAATACACCGAAGATGAAATCACAGAAAAAGTAAGACAGCTTATTGGGGCAGACTTTCTTGGTTACAACGATGCCAAGAACTTGGCAGCTGCAGTTGGAATGGATGCTGATTCCATGTGCTTTACTTGTTCCAGCGGAGATTATTCTACACTGGGAATAAAGCCTATGTTTAAAACAAGGGCAGAAATCAAGGGTGAATAATATGGAACTCTCGTTTGTCTTGGTAAAAAGCAAGATGGGACACGAAATGGACGTCATGAATGATATTTTAAAAATTGAAGGTGTAAAAGAAGCAACAGGAACATTTGGTCAGTTTGATATATTTGTCAAGGTCCAGGCCCCTACAAGATCCGAACTTGATAAAATCATAACAAAAAAAATCCGTTTTGTGCCAAACGTTCTTTCAACTACTACTCTACCTGCACTTCCTGGCAAGAACACAAAGTAAAAACCCAGTTTCTGGCCCAAAACGTTACCTAGTATATCAGTTTAAATCCAAGCCTGTTCAATGACCGCCTGTTTGAAGTTTTTACGCTCAGGCAAGGTAAAAGACATTTACGAGCTTCCAGACGGAGACATTTTATTTCATTTTTCAGACAGGGTATCTGCATTTGATGTAAAATTTCCAACACCTATTCCAAAAAAAGGCGAGGTGCTGTGCAGGTTTGCCGAATTTTGGTTCAAAAAACTGCCAATCAAAAACCACTATGTCAGAACAGAGGGCAAGGACAAAATTGTGGTAAAAAAGATGCGAATGATTCCAATCGAGTGCGTCGTACGGGGTTATTTCTATGGAAGTCTGGTCCAAAGGTGGAAGGATAGTCATGTCAAGCTTCCAGATGGAGCAATTCCAGAGCTTGCAGCAAAACTGCCAACACCAATCTTTGATCCTACCACAAAATCTGAAACACATGATATCCCAATATCAAAACAAGATGCAATTGACAGAAACCTTGTAACAAAAACAGAATACGAATGGCTTGAACATACATCCATTGAGATTTATCGCCAAATGTTCCTGGCTGCAGACAAGGCAGGTTTTGTATTGGCTGACTTGAAGCTAGAATTTGGCAAGATAGGAAACGATATTGTTCTTGGAGATTCTATTGGGCCCGATGAATATCGTCTATGGCCAAAAGAGTCTTACCAGGTTGGAAAGATTCAGGAAAGCTTTGACAAGCAACTGTTACGTGACTGGCTTGCGGCAAACGGATACCAAAAAAAGTTTGAAGATGACAGAGATGCAGGAAAAGAACCTGTTGCGCCACAACTATCTAGCAATCTGTGCAACGAACTATCATCAAGATACATCACTGCATACGAAAAGATAACCGGAATCAAGTTTTAACTCGAATCTCTAGTCTGGACCTACCGTATTTTTTGCACCCTGGTGCTCATTTGATCCCCCAGGTCGCCAGGTTTTTCCAATTTTTTTATTTTTTTAAAATTTTTGACATTTTTTGTACCGGTACGATGTTTCTAGTAATGGTATGATATTGGTACGACCGCTATTGATTTGATGCCAGTGTTATGACTTTAATCAATATGTTGTATGGTATGATGGTATCATGACTAGAAATGTTCAGATGGGTTGACCAAACTTGGAGCATAAAAAAAAGTTACGTAATGGACAAAAAAATATGATCTCTTGATCTTTTAGGAAAACTAGAAAAGTAAACTTTAGAAAATGTCAACACTGCTACAAAAAGAACTCAAAATAAGCAAAATACTTAGTACAAATGCAGACCAAGCAAAAGCCCTTGATGATACTGCAAGAATAAAGATTCTACAAATTCTGTATCACAAGCAACTTGCAACAGAACAGATTGTTGATGAACTAAACAAGATGGGATACAAAAAAGCAACCACCACCATAAGGCATCACATAGATGTTCTAAAAAATGCTGGACTGATTGAAATTGTAAAAATGGAAGAAGTTCGAGGGGCTGTCATGAAATATTATGGAACTTCTGTTAGGGTCATGGGAACAAAGCTTCCAGCAAATTTTGAGTCAGAATTTTCAAAGACAATTGCAGACACTTCGGTCAAACTGGAAAAAGTGATAAAAAATATTGTCGAAAATGCAGGACATAAAATAAAGAAAAAAAGCTCAAAAAATGTTCAAGCAGAATCAAATTATGAAGAGCAAATCATGATGGAAATTGTTAACAGGGCAATGGCAAAAGTGTTTGAAAACAACGGCCAACTGCTTGTGCAAAAATAATTTTTCCTCATTTTACTTCTATTCTGAAAATCCCCTTGGTCTTTGGATTCTGTAATGCCTTTATCATCTGGCGGGGAATTGAATCAGATGCAGTATCGCATCCAATTGACAGAGTTCTTGGACATGTGAAATTGCTTTTTCTAATTACTATATCATTTGGGTTTTTCAAGGTGAGTTTCTCACTTCCTCTACCTGTTATCTTGTATGAAAGATTACCGACCAATATTGTACAAGTAACCTCTGATTGAGGTTTTTGCAACATTGTTTTCATTTCATCTGGAATTCCAAGACAACCAGATGATGCTTTAACACCGACTATACAATCTCCATTTACTGTAAGATCAGAGTCGGTTGTTATCTCAATTGATTTTGGATGAAGTGATCTTACATTTTCGTGACCATGAAATGAGATCTCAAAACGCATGATCTCAAGTTGTATAAACTTAAATTAAACCTTCAAAGGATGAACTTTGAAATGCTACCAGCAGCTGCAGGTTATGATAGAGCAATTACAGTCTTTTCTCCTGATGGCAGACTTTACCAAGTTGAATATGCTATAGAGACAGTAAGAAGAGGTACTCTTGCAATAGGCATCAAAAGCAAGGATGGAATCATACTTGCAGTAGAAGAGAAACCACGAAAATTACAAAATTCTGATATTACACAAAAAATATTCCAAGTCGATGATCACATTGGAGTTGCAGCAGCAGGTTACATCCCAGATGCAAGATCGCAAGTCGACAATGCAAGATTCTTTTCACAAAGTAACAGGATGATATATGATGAGCCAATCGAAGTAGAGGCAGTCGCAAAACACTTGGCAGACCAGGCTCAACAATATACCCAATATGCAGGTGTACGACCATTTGGTGTGGCACTCATAATTGCAGGAATTGACAAGAGCGGCAGTACTATCTACTTGACTGACCCAAGTGGAACATACATCTCATATGACGCAGTAGCAATCGGCGCAGGTGCAGATCAAGTTACAGAATTTCTAGAAAAGAACTACAAAAAAGATATGACAGTTGAAGATGCAGCAGCAATGGCAATCGAATCAATCTATCTAGTCAGCGAAGAAAAAGATGGTGTAAAACACATCAAGATGGCACAAATCCCACTTGCAACAAAACAATTGACTAGAACAAATGAGAAAGACATTGAACATTTTGCAGTCAAGGCAAAAGAAAACATTGCCAAGAGACCAAAGTAGCATCTCATATTTTATAGCGCAATAATCTTAGGACAGACATTGAAAATTTCAATCGCAATTCCAGATTCGTCACTTTCTGAAGAGCCTACTCCGCTTGACAAGGCAATGAAGATATCTCAGATTGCAAGAGCATGCTCAATATTTCATGTAAATACAATTTACATCTACAAAGAGTCTGGCGGTTCAGACAGGGACAGATCATTACTTAGAAATCTACTTCGTTATCTTGAAACACCGCAATACTTGCGCAAAATACTTTATCCAATAAGCGATGAATTCCAGTTTGCAGGAAGTCTTAGTCCGCTCAAGATCCCGTCACACGTGCAAACATCCGATCCAAAAAAGATCAAGGCAGGAGATGTAAGAGATGGAGTTGTGGTACAATACAAAGGAAAAAAATTTGTAAATGTCGGGTTTGAACAACTGATTCCATTTTACAGCAAGGACGATGACGGCAAAAGGATCATAGTCAAGTTTAAGGAGGGTTATCCTGCTCTCTCAGTAAAGCAAATAGAAAAAGAAGAGATCTCACAGTATTGGGGATATGATGTAAAGGAAGTCTCAAACCTTAACACATTTCTTACCGCCTGGGGATCTGCCATAATACTGACCTCACGAAGGGGCAAACCAATACACAAGACACAAAAATATTTTGATGAGATCTCACGTGATCAAGTGTTGCTAGTCTTTGGATCTCCAAAAAAAGGAGTCTATGAGATCTTGGGAAAAAGCATTGGAAATATTCCACGATCTCAGGTGTTGAACTTTTTTTCAGATCAGGCAACAGAAACCGTCAGACTTGAAGAAGCAATACTTGGAACACTTGCAGTGCTTAATACTCTGACCCGTAACTAGTTTTAATACAGGATCTGGGTGGCAAAAAACATTGGATGACAAAACGCTTGATAAAAAGAAGTTTTTACTTTTTGGTATCATCGCAGGTGCTGCATGTGTAATAATTGGTGGTACACTGTTGGTAAATGGCATAATGCATTTTCTACATTAGGATCTAATTTTTCAAAATAAAACTTGGTATTCTCTAATTATAGACTTATAATGGGCTTTTCGACAAATTTGCTTAACCATGGGTCATAGGAAACATAGTCAACCTAGGAGGGGAAGCCTTGCATATTTGCCAAGGGGTAGAGCGAAGAGCATGGAAGCCCGAATTAGAACATGGCCTGATGTAAAATCAGAGCAACCAAAACTTCTTGGTTATGCCGGTTTCAAAGCTGCTTGTATGCGTATAGCAAGTATTGACGATCGAGAAAAGACCCCAAACTTTGGAAAACAACTTGTCGGACTTGGTACAGTTGTAGTTACTCCTCCAATGTCCATAATTGGAATCAGGGGTTACTCTAAGGATAGATATGGAATAGATTCTACCTTTGATGTTTATGCTAAAGATTTACCAAAAGAGCTTTCAAGACTATTCAAAACAAAACCGGATGAAAAAGCAATTGAGAAAGCAGAAAAATCACTTGTTCAAATTGATGAGCTTTATGCAATTGCAGCAATTCTTCCACGTAAAGCAGGACTTGAACAAAAGAAACCCTATGTTTTTGAAGTCGCAGTAAAGGGTGGAGATATTGCAAAACAATTTGCATTCTTAAAAGATCTTTTAGGAAAAGAAGTAAAGATAGATCAAGTATTCCAAAGAGGAGTCGAGGTTGATGTTGCCGCAATTACAAAAGGAAAAGGTATCGAAGGTCCAATTACAAGATGGGGTGTCAAGAAGAAACAACACAAATCAAGAAAAAGTGTCAGAGCTCTTGGTACCCTAGGTCCAATCAGTCCTGCAACTATCATGTACACTGTTCCAAGAGCAGGTCAGAGAGGATTCCATCAAAGAACACAATACAACAGTAGAATTATGATAGTTAGCAATACTGCAAATGAAGAATTAAAAATCAATCCAGCTGGCGGTTACAAACACTTTGGTCTAGTGCAAGGTGACTATGTCGTAATACGCGGTTCAATTCCAGGAACTTATCGTAGACTAGTAAAACTCCGTGCACCTGTTAGACCAAAATTGACAAAGGTCACACAACCAAAAATATTAGAGGTAATGATTAACAAATGAAAGTTCCAGTCTTTACAACAACAGGCTCTAAAGATGGCGAGTTAGAATTGCCACTTGTATTTTCAACTCCTATTAGAAATGAACTAATTCACAAGGCTTACGTGCACTTGGAATCTCACTCATTTCAAAGACAGGGAAGATATCCAAATGCAGGTATGGACGTAGTTGCCGAATCAAACAGCCCGCCAACAGGTCACCACCAAGCAAGAGTTGCAAGAATGGCAGGCGGTGGAGGTGGCAGACAAGGCCAAGCTGGTGGAGTTGCAATGACAAGAAAAGGAAGACAGGCACATCCTCCAACATCTGAAAGAATAATACACAAAATGTTAAACAAGAAAGAAAATCGTCTTGCCCTATGTTCTGCATTGGCAGCAACAACTTCTGCTACACTTGTAAAACTTAGAGGTCATAAAGTAGACAAGATTGAATCATTCCCAATTGTAGTATCTGATCAAATTGAATCTGTAATAAAATCAAAAGACCTAGTCAAAGTTTTAGATGCATTAAACCTGTCCCAAGATGTAGACAGACTACGAAGCAGACTGAAAGGTCGTTCAGGAAAACCTCTGCTAAGGGGAAGAAAAACCAAAGTAGGAAAGAGTGTGTTATTTGTAGTAAAAGATTCAAAGAATCTTTCCAAGGCATCACATTCACTTTTGGGTGTTGATGTAGTGTCTGCAAAAAGTCTTAGTGTGCTTGACTTGGCTCCTGGTGCAACACCTGTAAGATTGACAGTATTTTCTAAAGGCGCAATTGAAGAGATCTCAAAAATAAAGTCTCCTCATCTTGAAATTTTGGTGGCTAACAAATGAATATTGAAGAAGCAAACCACATCATTCTAAAACCATACATAACTGAAAAGACATTTGCACTAGTTGAAAATGAAAGCAGAATTTGTTTCCTGGTAAGAGAAGAAGCAACCAAGCCAAAGATTGTTGAAGCAATAAAACTTCTCTACAAAGAAGATCCAATAGGACTAAACGTATGCAGAACAGTATACGGCAAGAAAGCGTTTGTAAAATTCCAGACAGTTGAAAAGGCAAGAGACTTGGCTACAAAGATAGGAATGCTATAATATGGTCAGTCGTGAATCAACTAAAGTAATGGTGAGCATAAATGGTTAAAGAATACAAGT
>Ga0134125_10005388_pt1 | contig 14564 bp, 8 predicted proteins | sample KB31751_FD_96464 | JGI IMG/M metagenome (GOLD analysis project Ga0134125, IMG submission 96464) | Terrestrial soil microbial communities with excess Nitrogen fertilizer from Kellogg Biological Station, Michigan, USA - KB3-175-1 | ecosystem: Environmental > Terrestrial > Soil > Unclassified ... | reverse complement strand
CACAAATGGCGGATTTCTAACGGCAATTGGCGCCTCACGCCACCCGGGCCGCCCGCTACCCGATACACACGCCATGCCAGCGGAGCCAGTCCCGCTATCGTCATCGCAAACTGCAATAACTCGTTATAGATCGTCGCCCATAGTCCCCCGCTCAACGCATAGCAGAGCACCACTGCGGCAGTCCCTATGACCACGTCGAAGAACTTCCATCCGAAGAATGAGTGCAGCACGGTGGAGATCGCATAGAGGCTGATTCCCGACACAAACGCCATCATCACAGCCAAGGACAGGACGCTCAGAACATGGGTCGGCCTCCCATAGCGCAACCTCAGATAATCCGGCATGGTCATTGCGCCGCTCTGCGCGTAGAGCGGCATCATCATCAGTCCCAGAAACACCATCGCCGGGATTGCCCCGATCCAATAGAAGTCGAGGGCCAGTACTCCGTACTTCGCGCTGGCGGTCACAATTCCCACCACTTCCAGCGCCCCGCAGTTTGCCGCCACAAATGCTACCGCTGTCACCAAGGTCGGCAGCGCCCGCCGGGCGTGCAGAAACTGCGCGGAATCTCGCACCCTGCGCCGCACGATCTGCCCAACCGCAATCGTGGCCGTAAGATACGGCACGATAATCGCGAGTGCGGCGATGCTGGAAATGCTGGCAGGCAAGGCAAAGTGATGATAGCAAGCCGCCCAATACCCCTTTTGTCCGCTCCTCAATTGCTAAAAATAATCTTTCACTGCTGAAAACCAAGGAGCAATCCCTCCCGTTTTTGCTTGACAATTCTCCTTGCCGCCGGATAGAAGTGATGACCGAATAGCAGTTGCATTGAAATGTATACGTATTCGAGGGGGCCTCAGAAGCTCTATCCCTATTGAGGCGGTTCAGATATGTATACGTATTCAATCATGTCGCCCGACCTTTCAAGGCCTCATCGCCACTCCCCACAAGCGGGAACAGGAAACGGGCACCAAGATGGCTAGGTTTTCACCTATCTCGTGAGGTCACTGTCATGAAATTTTCCATCCGCGCCGCCGTCCAGACCGTTGCCGTTGTCAGCCTCCTCTTCACCGTCTTCCAGCTCCCAGCGCAGACCTCCAGCGCGACCATCAGCGGTCGCGTCGTCGACCCCAGCAATGCGGTCGTCGTCGGAGCCGAGGTCACTCTCGTCAATCAGAAGACCAATGTTGCCGTGACAACGCATGTGTTGCCCACCGGCGAGTTCATCTTCCCCGACGTCCAGCCTGGGACGTTTACGGTCGCGGTCCACGCCACCGGCTTCAAGGACCTCAGGCAGACAGGCCTGGTTCTTAGCGCCTCGCAGAGCCTCTCGGCCGGCACCCTCCAGCTGCAGATAGGGACCAACACCGATACTGTTACAGTCTCCGCCGAGATTACGCCGCTGCAAAACACGAGTTCGGAGCGTTCCGGCGTTCTCGATGACAAGCAGATCGACAATCTACTCGCCATAGGCCGGGATGTCATGGCTCTTACTCGGACTATTCCTGGTGTCGTCGGCGGCGAAGGCGCCTCCAGTCTGGGCACCGCCGGCACCCCCACTGTCAACGGCGTCAACAGCGAGTACAACTCCGCCACCATCGATGGTGTCACCGGCAACACCCGTGGCCTTTCCACCCTGGATACCCCCGTCAACCTCGATGCCGTCCAGGAAGTTACTCTCATGGGTTCCAACTACCAGGCCCAGTACGGCAAAACTGCGGGCGGCAACTTCAATCTCGTCACCAAGAGCGGGACCAACCAGTTCCACGGTGGCCTCTACTACTACTTCCGCAATGAAGACCTCAATGCCAACACCTATTTCGACAAGTACCTCAACAATCAGCCGCGCCCACGCTACCGCTACAACACCATTGGAGGAACGGTGGGGGGCCCCGTCTTTTGGCCGGGACGCTTCAACTCCAACCGTGACAAGCTCTTCTTCTTCGTCTCCATTGAGTACGATCCGACAACCCATCCTGATGGCCTAAAGAACTATCTCGTTCCCACCCTGGCCCAGGTCAACGGCGACTTCTCCCAGACTTGGCAGCAGGGTCAGTCGACCAACAAGCTCGTCTACATTCGCGATCCGAACGCGCCCGGCTCCTGCAACTCCTCCACCGGCGCTGGCGGCGGCTGCTTTGCCAACAATCTCATTCCCTCGGGCCGCATCAACACGCAGATGCAGGCGCTGCTGAAAATCATGTATGACAACACGCTCGGCGCGAATCCCGGCTTCGCAGTCAACAATCCTGCGTTGACCAGCAACAACTACAACTACCAAACCAATTACTCCGCCGATCAGCCCGTCAACCAGGACATCTTCCGCATCGACTATTTCCCCACGCAGAAGCTTCATCTCTTCGGCCGCGGCGATCTGGAGACCGTCAATAACAACGGCTACAGCTCGCCGGCCAACAAGCTCCCTTGGTTGATGCGCGTCAACTATAAGACAAGCAATCCCAACTTCGTCGGCAACGTCATCTACACCTTCACTCCCACCCTGGTAAACGAACTCAACTTCGGCACGGCGGGCTGGAGCGAAACCCAGCTCTACAACAAATCCGATCTCGCTAAGGTCACACTGGGCGCCGGCGGCTTCAATCTGCCGTCGCTCTATACCGGCGTCAATCCGCTTAATCTCTTCCCTGCGACCAGCTTTGGCGGCACCAACGCCGCCAACTATGGGTGGGATTCACGCTTTCCCATGGCCGACCAGGTTCGCTCCTGGAGCCTGACCGACAACCTCACCAAGATCATCGGCAACCATACCTTCAAGTTCGGCCTCGACGCACAGACCGACTCCTACCTCCAGCCCAACCATAATCGCGTCGGCACCTTCACCACCTCCGTCAACTCCTCCAATCCCAACGACTCGAACTGGGGCTATTCCAACGCGCTGCTCGGCAACCTGAACACCTATTCGCAGACCACGCAGCTCAAAAACTACCTGCCGCGCACCAACGACCTCGAGTGGTATTACCAGGACACGTGGAAACTCACTCCCAAACTCGTTCTCGATCTCGGCATCCGAAACTCCTACGCCATGGCGCAGCACCTCTCCGCCGGCGACAACTTCGTTCCCAGCCTTTTCACCGCATCGCAGGCGCCCGTCCTCTACACCTATAACAACGGAGGCACCTTCGCCGTCGATCCCACTACTGGCCTTACCTATCCCAAGGCTTACGTCGGCCTTTTTGTTCCAAACACCGGCAACCTGAACAACGGTGTCCTCTATGTCAACACGAAAGGCTACCCGAAGGGAGCGACGTACTCGAACGGCCTCCTCTGGGCACCCCGCGTCGGCTTCGCATACTCGATCACGCCGAAGACTGTTATCCGCGGCGGCTTTGGCCTCTACTACAACACGCGCGCCCGTTCAGGCCAGGAGGGCGACCTCACCAACAACGCCCCCACCACCAACAGCCCCACGCAGTACTACACCAACGTCAATCAGGGCACCTCGGGCTACTACGCTTCTCCAGGCGCCAGCAACCTCAATGGCCCCTTCTCCATCGGTCACGCGCTCCCGCTGCACGCGCCAGAAGTCTACGTCGAAGCCGGCAGCCTTGGCGTGCAGCGTGAAATCGGCTGGGGCACAGTGGTCGACATCGCCTACGTCGGCACCTTCACGAAGCACGCAACGGACTACACCCCCATCAACGAAGTGCCCTACGGAGCAGAGTTCGCTTTGGAGAACCAGTACGTCTCCAAAACCGCTTCCAACGGCAAACCCGTCTCCGTGTCCCCGCTGCCGGACAACTTCTTCCGCCCGTATCCAGGGTTCAACGGAATCAACATGCAGTACTTCAACCTGACCACTAACTACAACTCGCTCCAGGCGCGCGCCACGCACCGCTTTCACAATGGCCTCGAGTTCGGTGTGGCCTACACCTTCTCACGCGCCATGGACTACACCGATACCTACAACGGCACCGTCGCGCTCTACCAGCCGCTCCGTACCTGGAACTACGGTCCCGCAGGCTTCGACGTGAAGCACAACCTCGTCGTGAATTATCTCTATAGCCTGCCGCGCGCCAGCCGCGTCTGGAACAACTTCGCCACCCGCGCTGTCCTTGATGGTTGGCAGATCTCCGGCATCGCCTCCTATCTCAGCGGCGAGCCTGCCTCCATCGGTTACTCCATCAAGACCTCAACCAACGTGACCGGTGGCGGCGACGGCGCCCGCGTTGTCCTCACCTGCGACCCCATGCACAACGCGCCGAAGACCTTCACCAGCTGGTTCAATACGGCCTGCGCAGCCGCACCCATTGCAGGTTCGGCAGCCCATCCTGACCTCTATAACAGTGCAGGAACCGCCATCGTTTCACCTGCCGCCCCCGCCGTACAGTACTCCCTGCCCGCGGGTGGCGTTTTCTCTGGCAATGCCAACTATTTCCTTCCCGGCAACGGCAACTTCGATACCGCCCTTTTCAAGAACTGGTCCATCGAGAACAAAACCACTGTCCAACTCCGCTGCGAGACCTACAACACCTTCAACCACACGCAGTTCAACGGCGTAAACGATACGGCCAGCTTCCAGACCGCGACATCCGGAGCGCCTCAACTCACCAGCAACTTTGGTACGATGAGCAGCGCTCAAAACCCGCGCTACATGCAGCTCGCTCTACGCATCAGCTTCTGACCTTTCGCAGAATGGCCGCGACCTTCGTCGAAGCCACCTGTGTGCAAACCGCAGGTGGCCCATTTTTCTCATTTCCAACGCGGAGGAATCTTGAACGACGCACCTCAGCCTACCAAGACTCACGAAGACTCCACCCTCACGCGGCGCCAGTGGCTCGCCCGCGCCCCGTTCACTGCGCTGGCCGCTACTGCCGGCATGGCTGCCTTCTCCGACCCCACGTTCGCCGCGGCCGCAAAATCCCGCGCCTCCGAAGCCGATCTCGGCGCCCGTGTCTACAACATCCGCGACTTCGGCGCCAAAGGTGACGGCACAACTCTCGACACCGCCGCGCTACAGTCCGCAATCGACGCCTGCAACAAGCACGGCGGCGGCACCGTCCTCGTCCCCACCGGCACCTTCGTCATCGGCACGACCGAACTCAAATCGAACGTCACACTCCACATCGCGGCCTCCGGCAAACTTCTCGGCTCAGCCGACGGCAAACAGTACCACGCCGTCGACGCCATCCCGCTCCATGGCGACACTACCCTCGTCGACGGGAACGTCTCCCTCCTCTTCGCCGTCAATGCCACCAACGTCACCGTGGAAGGTCCCGGCACCATCGACGGCCAGGGCCTGCAATTCCATTCGCCCGTGCGCGGCACGCCGCCCCCCTCCGGCCGCGGAGGCAATAACCGTCCGTACCACATCCTCGCCTACCGATGCACCAACCTCGCCGTCCGCAACATCGACCTCATCGACTGCGCCTATCACTCCATCCGCGTCATCCAGTCGCAGCGCGTCCACATGGACACTATCTACATCCACTCGCGCGTCAACTCCAACAACGACGGCTTTCACTTCATCTCGGCCTCGTATGTCACCATCACCAACTGCTGCATCAAGAGTGGCGACGACGCTTGCGCTCTCTTCGGCTCCTGCCAGAATATCGCCGTCACCAACTCCTACTTCTCCACCCGTTGGTCCGTCTTCCGCTTCGGCGGCGGCACCGCGCGCAACGTCACCGTCTCCAACTGCCTCCTCGCCGATGTCTACGGCTGCCCTATGAAATTCCAGGGTGACCCCGGCTCCATCTTCGAGAACATGTCCTTCTCCAACCTCGTCCTGGATAACGTCACCGGCCCCATCTCCATCTCCATCGGCGGCCACCTCCCCGCGCCCAATGACAAGCAGCCTGTCATCTGCCGCAACATCGCCTTCTCCAATATCCACGGCACCGTCACCACCAACCCGCCCGCGCAGGTCCCCGAATCCACCGTGCTCGGCACCGGCAACAACATCGGCGAACGCCACTCCGCCATCGTCCTCAACTCCGTCAACGACTCCGTCCTCGAAAACATCTCCTTCGACAACGTGCATCTCGTCTTCGGCGGCGGCGGCACCGCGGAAGACGCCGCCGTCCGCGACGTTCCCAAAATCTTCGGCGAGTACTTCCGCCTCGGCGCCATCCCCGCTTACGGCCTTTACGCGCGCAACGTCCGCGGGATCACTCTGAACAACGTCCGCCTCCAGGTCGCCTCGCCCGAACTCCGCCCCGCCATCATCCTCGACCACGTCGAAGACTTCGCCGCCACCTCGCTCGCCGTCGAAGGCAATCCGCAGGCCGAATCCGTTCTGCGCTTCATCGATTCCAAACACGCGCTGCTTACTGCGGCCCGCGCCCTCAATTCCTCGCCGGTCTTCCTCCAGCTCGAAGGCGCCGACAACTCCGCCATCATTGTCGACGGCGGCGACCTCACCCGGGCCGCCTCACCCGTCGCTTACAAAAACGGTGCTACCGAATCCTCCGTCAAACTCCGTACATGATGCGACTCCGCGCCATTGGCTGGTTCGGCATGGCCATCGTTGAGCTTCTCGAACTTATGCCACACAACCACGCCCCGCGTCCGAAACTCCTCGCCCAGCTTCGCCAACTTTATACATTTGAGGAACTTAGGTGACCACATTCCGCGACGCGCCGCGGTCTGAACCGTGGTCCCCGAATCCGCAAACAGAGCCCGTCCGGCACCTGGGATGCCCCACACATTGAACCATTGTGCTTCATGCGCGATGTCCCTCTTATAGGATCCGGCAGCGAGTGAGATGCCGGCTATGGAATTGTTATTGCCCTACCCGCCGCCGGGAGGGCGGGTCGAACATGTCAGCTCCGTGAGGAGACGCTTGAAGAGGAAAAGGAAGCCGATGAGGCTCGGCACTACCAAAGCACATCTAAATCGGCAGGCTCCAAAGGGAGGCAGGAATGCTCGAGCGTCCGGCCGAAATTCAGAATGCGGTGGGAGTCGCGAGCAAGCGCTCGAAACATGCAATGCCTTTTGGAGCCGAAGTGTTGGACGACGGCGCCGTAGGTTTCAGGGTGTGGGCTCCCGAAGTCGCGACCCTCGGGCTGGAGCTTGGAGACAACACCGACCTCATACCAATGCGTCGGGACAGCGAGGGCTGGTTTCAATTAGTAACGCGCCACGCGGAAGCCGGATCGCGTTATAGATATGCGCTTCCCAGTGGACTGCGGGTGCCCGACCCCGCATCTCGCTTTCAGCCTGAAGATGTGAATGCATGCAGCGAAGTCGTAGATGCGAAGAAGTATGAATGGAAAGCGACTGATTGGCGCGGGTGCGAATGGGAGCAAACAATTCTTTACGAGTTGCATATTGGAACCTTCACAGGAGAGGGAACGTTCCGCGCAGCCATCGCAAAGCTCGATCATCTTGTCCACCTCGGGGTGACGGCGATTGAGATCATGCCGGTAACGGATTTTCCGGGAAAGCGAAACTGGGGCTACGATGGCGTTCTGCTCTTTGCACCGGACTCCAGCTATGGCAGGCCGGAAGATCTTAAGGCTCTGGTAGACGCGGCTCATGAACGCCGCATGATGGTTCTCCTCGACGTTGTCTACAACCACTTCGGGCCGGAGGGGAACTACATTGCACAATATTTTCCGGACATAGTGACCGATGCCTATACGACCCCTTGGGGACAGGCTTTGAACTTCGATGCGACGCATAGCGAAAAGACCCGACAGTTCATCCTGCATAATGCTGCGTATTGGATTGAGGAGTTTCGGATGGATGGCTTGAGGCTGGACGCGGTTCACGCCATCATCGACAGCAGCTCTATTCATATTCTGGATGAGATTGCGAGGACCGTCCGGCACTCTGCACCCGACCGTCCGATACACATAATTCTCGAGAGCGACGACCGCGTATGGCACCACCTGAGTCGTGATGAAAGCAGGCGTCCGCTGTCTTCAACAGCGCAATGGAATCATGATTTACAGAAACTGGCTGCGCTGGCTCTCGCAACAGACCGTCCTGAAGAAGTAGATCGGGCAGACGTTGAACAGATTGGCGTAGCTTTGATTGAGGGTTTTACTTCGGGGCCGCAGCACAGGAACGCTCCAAAGACTCTTCCCGAAGTGACCACCGGGCCAGGTGCCTTTATCTCATTTCTACAAACTCATGATGTTGTTGGAAACCGCTTATGTGGAGAGCGTCTGACGCACCTGGCTTCTCCTGAAGCCGTTCGTGCGATTGCTTCGGTATACCTCTTAGCTCCGCAGATCCCCATGCTTTTCATGGGAGAGGAGTGGGGCGCCTCCACCCCCTTTCCGTATTTCTGTGACTTCCAGGGGGAACTGGGCGATGCTGTGCGTGTTGGCAGATTGAGCCAATTCGCGTCTTCCGAGCAGAAACATGATGCTTCCTTCCTTGCCACTGTGCCCGATCCTCTTGCGATGGGGACATTCCTTTCCGCCAAATTGAACTGGAAAGAATGCGCGACGGGAGCGCATGAGGAATGGCTCACCTGGTACACACGCATCCTGAAGGTGCGTAAAGAAGCGATAATCCCTTTGCTGCGGCACCTGCATGCTGTACGCGGAGAGTACAGTGTTCTCGGGTCACGACAGATCACCGTTCGCTGGAAATTCGGTCGGTGCGAGCTTCGGTTGGACGCAAACCTGGCCAAGTGTGATGGCACCTCGTTCTCTCCGCCGCTTGGAGTAGGTCTTTGGCTGGAAGGCACGGAATCGGGCGAACGTGAACTGGGTCCGTGGTCCACTCGGTGGATGTTGAAGCAATAGCAGCGAAATCTAACACTGCCCAGATGTCACCTCTTCGAGGGTCCAGCGTACTGTCCAGGGTGAGAGTGTTCCGTCCGCATCGGTATAGTGGGTTTGCCATAGGAGCCGGCCACGCAGCGGCGGAACTCGAGTCTGTGGCTGCCTGCAGAGGTTGGCCAGCAGGTGTAACTGTACGCTGTCTTTCAATCGCCAGGTGACCGTAAACGCGCCGGGCGCGATCACGTCGCCAAAGCCACAATTCTGTGTCAAGCCAGTCAGCAACGGAACGACGTGCTGTTGCCGGACGTGGATGAGCAAGCTGTAAAGATCAAGCCACGCCGAATGCGATGGCTCGGCAATTTCATCCCAAACTAGCTGTGCGCTACGAAACGTGCTCTCCGCTTGCGGATCAGGAGCACGCTGCAGGTCCTCAGCAGAGGGTAGGGGATCGAGTTTGGCGAGCTGATCCCGCCGGCCTTTGCGGACCCCGTCGGCAAGCGCACCGTGATAGTCACAGAAAAATGGGAATGGAGTCGATGCTCCCCACTCCTCGCCCATAAACAACATGGGAACCTGCGGCAAGAGCAAGTACACCGAAACAATGGCGCGAATAGCCTCTGGAGGCGCGTCGGCAAAGATTCGCTCGCCCAATGGCCGATTGCCCACAAGATCGTGGTTCTGGATGTAGGCAACAAACGCAAGAGGTGGAACACTGCAGCCAACCGCAGGGTTGTTCTCCTGCGCGGCGATGACAAACCCTTCTGCCAGCACTTTTGCCAGCTTCCCGGTTTCGCCGCACGTGTCTGGATCCGAGAGATCGACAAATAGAGACCCAAGAAGATGGCTGATGTCATGGTTCCATTGAGCTGTATAGCCGGATACGATGCCACCCTCAGCGCGCTGTAGCTTGGGTTCGACGTTGTGTTCGCTCTCGAGGATCAAATGCAACTGCCGATCGTAAACCGGAAAGCGAACGCGGTCCCGAAGCTCGTCAAGAATATGCGTTGGGCTATCGTCCACCATGGCGTGAGTGGCATCGAGTCGCAAACCGTCCACATGGAACTCTTCCACCCAATAGAGTGCATTGTGAACGATGAAATCGCGCACTACCTTACCGTGCGCCGCATCGAAGTTTAGCGATTTACCCCATGGCGTATCGTGGCGGCTGCTACCAACCTGCGGAAAATAGAGATTCAGCAGATTGCCCTCAGGCCCGAAGTGGTTGTAAACCACATCAACGATCACCATGAGGTTATGCGCGTGCGCCCGATCGACAAAGGCTTTCATGTCCTCTGGCCGCCCGTAGGCTGACTCGGGGGCGTATAGCAGCACACCGTCGTATCCCCAGTTCCGGTTGCCCGCGAAATCGAAAACGCACATTAATTCGATCGCCGTCACACCTAACCTGACGAGGTAATCCAGCTTTTCTGATGCAGCACGAAACGTGCCCGTCTTCGTAAAAGTGCCTATGTGGAGCTCATAGAGAATCGCTTCGTGCCAGGCGCGTCCGCGCCAACTGTCGTCCTTCCATTTGTAGGCGGTTGGATCAATCACCTCGCTCGGACCATGAACGTCCTTGGGTTGAAAGCGTGAAGCTGGATCAGGAACTCTCGCTCCGTTCGGAAGAACGAAGCGGTATAGCGAGCCAGCGTTGGCGGCCGTAGTTGTCAACTCGTGCCAGCCGTCCCCGAGCGCTGTCATGCTCAGCGGTTCTTCGATTCCTTCGAGCGCAATCCGTACATGTGGACTATTTGGGGCAAACAGCCGAAATCGCGTCCCGTGCGCGGTGACAGCCGCTCCAAAGGGAAGTTCATGGGCGCTTCTGGACACGCAGGCACCTCTGCGGCATCATTCACGATCAACGGGGTACCGCACAGAATTGCCGTCGAACTCGCTGGCGGTTGGATGCTTTCATTTGGTTTTCGGGATATTCTTCGACAAAACAGTTTTCCTGATTCAAGAGGCGCTAGCTTTTGCTTACTTCAAGGCACCCAAACCCTCGACCCATACCGATAGCCGCCGACACCGCATATCAAATCAGGATGATCAACAGCATGAGCATGTCATCTCCTCGGGAAGCGTCGGTCCATGTGATGCCGGATGCCTCTATTGAGAATAGGTAAACTGCGGCGAGAAATGTGCGCCACGCTTGCTCTGCTGCTGACCATCGCGGCACTTCCCGCCAATGCCCAGTCTCAGCCCTCATCTTTCGCGATCACCGGCACGGCGCTTGATCCGCGGGGCGCGCCACTGCAACAACGCCGCTGTTCAGGTACGTAACGAAGCCACGGGCGCAATCCAGGGGAATTTCATCAACGAAGTCGCCATACCTTTCCCACTCGTATGGCGCAGGCTGGCGTGGATCTCGCAAGCCTGGCGGGGCACAGCGCCCTGCGCATCGTACAGAAGTATGTCCATCCCACGGCCGAGCACAAGAAGCAAGCGATGGCCCATTCAGCCCGAACTCAGTCGCAGGCCTAAGTCATTCGATCTAAGCAGAAACGGGAGAAAAATTGGAGGCGCGGGTCGGGATCGAACCGACGCATAAAGGTTTTGCAGACCTTGAAGATACTGCGGCTATCCCTACTGTTTTCATTGATTAGGCTGAATTATCAGTCGTTTTGGTCCGACTTTTGTCCACCTCTAGAAATTGCGCTCCAGTAGATGAGGCTTGACTGGTCGCACTTCCGACGGCTGCTCTCATTAATCTCATCGTTTGAAGCGAATTGAGGTTCAAAAGTGAAGAACATTCTCAGCCTGGGTGGGAAAGATTCTCAATCAGCAGCCCCGCACACAGTTGAAAGATGCTTGTGATCTTCTGGGAACCACACGGTCGAGCTAGACATTGAGACACAGAAAGATGTCGACCACAGGTCGTCCTGCTTGGTTCAGACTTCTAAAGTGCGCATGTTGGGTGACCTGACCCCATTTTTCGTCCAGAGGGGTCAGGTCATATTAGTAATACGGTCATATCTGTGTAGTGCGATATGAGTCCAGAGGCTAGCCGTTGTTTATTGTTGGGTTTCTGCGTAGGTAACCGCGCCCGAGTTCATCGAGACCAGATGATTCTCGGAATCGTACGTAAACGCGCGCCCACCGGTTGAAGCCGTGTTGCCGTTGGAATCGTAGCTTTCGCCGGACGTGAGGTCGTCAGCACTGAATGTTAGGCTAGTGGATACAAGCCCGGAGATGGAAGATGTCTCCTGTGTTCTATTGCCTACCGGATCGAGCGTATAGCTGACGGTACCATTGACTGTCGAGTCGTTCGCGATGTTTTCGCCCGTGATCCGGTACGTGTTATCGTAGCTCCAGTTTACGTTTCGAGTATCCGATCTAGAACTGGTGGCAATCGCCTCCGCGGCCTGCGTATGTATGCCCGTTGCCCCCCAGGGATTCATGCCATTTGAAATCAAGATATTTATGGACCGAGAGCTACTTCATACCCCAAACCGTACCCCTATGTTCAAGCTATTGTGGAAAATTCGCAATCTCCCTCGGGAGCAGGTGCGTCTGCATCGCCGCAATACCGCGCAGCCGGCGGACAGGGGGCCGACGGTGGGATGAGGGGTGCGGGGAGAAAACCAAAGCGGGTTCTCCCTGCGAGAATTTCGAATCCTACCAGGCCGTTCTTCGGGCCTTCGATGCTGGTCTAGTTGCTTTCTTCTCTTTTGTCCTGGCCGCGAAATCCCACTTGACCTTGAGAGCGATGGCGTGGGTGTCCACCTTATGGACGCTGGCTCGATGGTGGTGCCTGCAACAGAGGGATTCAAATTGACAGCACTCTTGGATTCGGGGTCGTCCCTAGGAAGGCCGCGATCGACTTAAGTCATTGAACTGCCCTTGTGCTGTCGATATCGTCAAGAGATGGTTGTCGTCGGCTAAATACCGCATGTCCGACTGTTTAAGGTTCGCTCGTAGCAGAACAGATGATGAAACAAACATCCATGCAGCAGCAACCAGACAACGCAACCCGCCTTGCGATGGAGAGACATAGTCAGAGGCTAGCGACAGCCTTTATCGTTACCGGCTTGTTCTTCATGCTTTTACCCGGAACATTTTTAGGCATGTGGAACCTGATCGACATTTCAAGGGAACATACTGTGAGCAGCCTGGATCCCGCGTGGCTTCAGGCGCATGGTCAGGCGCAGATCTTCGGTTGGGTTGGATCGTTCATCCTGGGGGTCGGGTTCTACTCACTTACCAAGATGCAAGGCACGCTTAACTTTCCGGTACGGCTCGGATGGGCGGCATACTGTTTATGGACGCTGGGAGCTATATTCCGATGGGGTGGCGGCATCACAGGTTGGCATTGGAGGATCTGGCTCCCGCTCTCGGCAGTAATGGAACTGGCAGCATTTTGTCTCTTCAGTCGTTCGTTACGTCAGAGTAGAGTGCGGGACTCTCCTCGACCTAAGGAGACCTGGCTGGTGGCAATCATCGCGGGCACGTTCGGATTTCTGATTACGCTGATCGTGAATCTCGCTGCCCTAATCCATCTCGCACTGTATGGCAACTCACCGGCGTTGTCTCATGTGTTGGATCAAGAACTGGTGCTATTGGCGGTCTGGGGAATACTCGTCCCCACGATATGGGGCTTTAACGCGCGGTGGCTTCCCATTTTTGCCGGGTTCCGCAAACCGTCTGGGCGGCCGTTGTTCGCTGCCTATATTTTTATCGTCGTAGGAATCGCAGCGCTTTTTGGCCAATGGCTGACTGTGTCCGCCACAGCATTGTTATTCGCGGCTCTGCTGGCAGTCGATGCGCTGCACGTCTGGGCCCCTGCTGTGCAGCCAGCGAAGCTGCTGCATGTTCATCATTCCTTTCCTTTCTTCCTGCGTGTTGCTTATGTCTGGCTGGTTGTGTCTTGCATCCTCAATATGGGCGCAGTGCCCTACGACCATTCAGGAGGCATCTGGGGCGCGAGCCGGCATGCGCTGACCGTAGGCTTTGTTGCGGTAATGGTCTTTACGATTGGGCAGCGTGTCCTTCCCGCGTTTTGTGGAATGCGGGTGCTGTGGAGCACGCGCCTGATGCTCTGGTCGCTGCTCCTGCTAAATCTTGGTTGCATATTGCGCGTCACGTGCGAACCGCTAGCGTACGAGAACTACTGGAGCTTCGCTTGGAAGGTGCTGCCGCTTTCCGCCCTTGTGGAATTTACGGCCGTCGCCCTGTTCGCACTGAATATTGGAGTTACGTTACTTCTTCCGCCTGCACATCTCAGTCCGCCACTCCCTTCCACGGCATCCGGAAACGAGGCGGCCTGAAACGCTAGTGGCTGCGTGAGGTGCAGAGCACATTCGCGAAGGCGAAATATCCCACCCCTGCCGGGTCAGATTCTAGCTTTCGAGAAAACCAGAGAGATGGAAAAGCGATTCTATGAATCTCTTTGTCCATTTGTGAAACCGCCCGTTTTCCAAGCAACGAATCGGAAGTCGTGCTGCCGGACCTCCACTTGCACTCTCTCGAAGCCCGCGCACCAAAGTCTTTCATGCAGGCTTTCCGGTGGAACCGGAACTTTGGTATCGAATAAATGAGTCAGATCCAGCCGAGAACGAAAGACTCTGTCACATCCCACGAAAACAGCGCCTGACCGCAAGACGCGAGCCACTTCCCCGAAGAGCATATCCTGGCGCTGCACCGACGATAGGTGGTGAAGCATCGTCATGGAGACAACACCCGAGAAACAGGCGTCGGGAAATTGCATCTGTGTCGCATCTTGTTCGACTACGGTCACATTGGTTCCCCACAAGCGCCGGGACAACGCCCTCGCGAGGAGAGGGTCGACTTCGAGAGCTGTCAGTCTGGCGACACGTACTCGCAACAAATCGGTTGCCAGCCCCGGACCTGGCCCAATTTCAAGGGCAT
>Ga0134125_10005386_pt1 | contig 14567 bp, 8 predicted proteins | sample KB31751_FD_96464 | JGI IMG/M metagenome (GOLD analysis project Ga0134125, IMG submission 96464) | Terrestrial soil microbial communities with excess Nitrogen fertilizer from Kellogg Biological Station, Michigan, USA - KB3-175-1 | ecosystem: Environmental > Terrestrial > Soil > Unclassified ... | reverse complement strand
ATCTATTTTCCTTGCGTTTGAACAATACAAAGCGGAAAAAGATAACAGCAACTACGATCCGAAATCTTTCACCTTTACATCGCTCTATGTTCAAAACCCCGATTCAGCCAAAGCTGCAGATACCACAGGCACTACACCTCTTAAGACCGATACGCTTCACGGAACAATGAAGAAAACAACTTCGGTAAAAGATACAACCGATATTAAAGACGTGGCTAAAGTTGTGAAGCCTAAGAAAGATAGTACTAACACTCATAAAGCTGATACCATAAACCACATGAACGTTTCTCACCCTCTACCTAAAGACAGTGCCGACGACAAAGCCAAACGCATGCGCGATGCTATGAAGAATTTGAAACCCGATACAACTGCTATAGTGCATAAGCCTGATAGTATTCCAATAATTAAAAAACGAACTGACACTATTGTAAAACCTAAAACAGATACCACAACTGTTAAAGTGGTTACAACACACAAGAAAATTGACACAGTTGCAGCGGTAAAACCAAAACCGAAAAAAGACAGTGTTATAAAAAAGGTTGTCACAGTTCCAACCAAAACGACCGATGTAGATACAGGCAAAATATATTTTAAAGTGCAGTTCGCCTTATCGGACCATGAATTGCCAAAAGACGATAAACACCTACAGGGCATACAGGATATTGGTATGTATGTAGATAATAAAATTTACAAATACACCGCAGGGCGCTTTACCGAATTGAAAGATGCCGTTGACCTGCAAGCCAAGTTACGCGACAAAGGCTTTAAAGATGCATTTGTAGTAGCATTCAAAGGCTCGAAACGAATTACCATTAAGCAGGCGCAGGGCAAGTAATTTGCCAAATCGGGGATTAATCTTTACTTTTGGAATACAACAAACCATGTAGCATTGAGAAAAGCTATCATTACTCCATTACTTTTTTTGACGATTGGTCTGTTTTGCAACACCCCTTGCATTGCACAAGCTAATGATTCAATACCTAAACTTACCATAGGCGGATATGCCGATGCATACTATGCTTATTACACTGATTCTGTCGGCCCGGGCAATTTCCAGAAATTTCCTGCCATATCTCCGCGAAGCAATTCCTTTGGCCTGAACGTTGCACAAATAACGGAACAATACACTTCAAATAAAATCAGGTCAACCGCAACACTTCACTTTGGTGATTTGCCAAATGCGGCATGGTCGCCCATATATAATTATATACAAGAGGCTAACGTGGGTGTGCGGCTCAGCAAAAAATTCTGGATAGATGCAGGCTTTTTCAAAACACATATAGGTACAGAAGGCCTTCTTCCTAAAGACAACATTGCCAGTTCCATTTCTATAATCACTTTTTACGAACCCTGGTGGCAATCGGGTTTTAAGTTCTCTTATACACCAAGCGATAAGTTCCAGGCTGCTGTATTTTTAGAGAACGGCTATAATCAGTTTGTGGCTACCAATAATAAAAAAGCATTGGGCATGTTGTTTGTTTACAACATAGGTACTAAAGGCAGCATAGGTTATTACAACTTTATAGGCGATGGCACGCCCGACAATGTAAGAACATCGCACCTGCGCTTTTTAAATAACCTGGTATTTACATATGCGTTTGGCGAAAAGTTTAAAATGATATTGGGTGTTGATTATATAAGCCAGCAGCATTCAAGTCTTGCCGATTCAACAAAAAGCGCTTTTGTTTACAGCAGTATACTCACATTGAATTACAAGTTTACACCCAAATGGGGCATATATTATCGCATCGAGACTTTCAGCGATGCTGACGGATTTCTTACCGGCACAATAATAAACACTGAAAATAAAGTAACCGGATATATGCTGACAGGAATGACATTAGGCATGGAATATAAACCCACCGATAATTCCTACATACGCCTTGAGGGCAGGAATTTGCAGATGAATGCTACACAGCCAATATTTTACAGCAACGGGCAAGCTACCAGTGGCAGAGGCGAAATAATGCTGAACACGGGAATTTGGTTTTGATTTTTTTGTATCATTAACTTATAAAATTTACCCCAAATGAATACATTCGACACAGGAAGTACGGGCTTTATGCTTATTGCAACAGCCCTTGTTATGTTCATGACACCCGGCCTTGCATTCTTTTACGGCGGCTTTGCTGATAAAAGAAACGTGGTAGGTATTATGTTCCAGAGTTTTGTTTCACTCGGCATAACAACTATTATGTGGTATGTGTTTGGTTATTCACTTTGCTTCAGCGGTGGCGAAGGTGATATTATAGGAAATCTTGATAAATTTTGTTTGCGCGGTGTTGGGCCAATGACTCCATTCTCAGGCAATCCCAAAATACCTGAGTATGTATTTCTGGCGTACCAGCTAATGTTTGCTGTTATTACCCCTGCCCTTATTACAGGCGCGTTTAAAAAACGCGTAACATTCAAAGCATATTTAATATTCCTGGTATTGTGGCAGGTGCTGGTATACTATCCTTTTGCTCACATGATATGGGGCAATGGCTGGTTGGCACAATGGGGTGTACTTGATTTTGCAGGTGGTATAGTGGTTCACGCTACTGCGGGTTTCGCGGCATTGGCATCGGTAATATATGTTGGCCGCAGGAATGTTGCCCAACATACACCCAACAGCCTTCCGCTTATTGCAATTGGTACGGGCTTATTATGGTTTGGCTGGTTTGGTTTTAATGCAGGAAGTGAGCTGAACGTAGATGGTGTTACCGGCCTTGCTTTTATGAATACCCACGCAGCAGCGGCTTTTGCAGGCATTACCTGGATGATAATTGATTGGATACGCGAAAAGAAACCCAAGTTGGTAGGTTTCCTTACAGGCGCTGTTGGCGGATTGGCAACGGTTACACCTGCTTCAGGATTTGTTCCGCTGAAGGGAGCTATTATAATAGGAATACTTTCAGCCATAGTTTGCTACGGTGCAGTAATATTTAAAAACAAAATGAAATGGGACGATGCACTTGACGTTTGGGGCGTGCATGGTGTAGGTGGTGCCTTAGGTACTATTATGCTGGGTATTTTTGCGTCGCACTATGTAAATCCTGCTGTTAAAGTTGATGGCCTGTGGTTCGGAGGAACATCGTTCTTCCTGAAACAATTAGCCGCTGTGGGTATTGCCTGCGCTTATGCATTTATATTTACTTATGTAATGCTTGTGCTTATCAACTTTATTACACCGGTACGCGTTAAACCTGATCACGAAGATGGGCATATTGACGATGCCTTGCATGGTGAGAAAGGGTATGATGAAGGGGTTGTGTAGTATCAAGTATTATGTACTTGGAATTAAGAGGATTAACGAATCTTCTTTATACTTTCCTATTTTAGGCCAAAATCGACATATACCTGATAATCAGCACAAATACAGAGTGAGCACTTTTTAAGGGATTAAACCACATATTGTATTGATTATCAGCGTTTTTAGTTTTCAAAAGGACTCGAAAGTGCCAACCCCTGCTAACACCCTTGTAACTTTCGGGTAGCCTCAATCGTCTTACTCCAAATTGGGCCTAACTTTGTCAAAATTTAAACGGTAAAAATGACTGCAGAAGAGTTTAACAGGTGCGTTGATCTATACGCTGATAACCTGTACCGTTTTATTTTAAAAAATATAAAAGATACCGATAAGGCTAAGGATATTGTACAGGATACATACGAGAAACTTTGGGTCAGGATAGATGATGTACAAAGCACCAACGCAAAGAGTTATATGTTCACCACCGCTTACCGTACAATGATTGACCAGATGCGCCGTGAGAAAAAACAAGACAGGCTTGAAGATGGGCACTTATATGCGCTGGGGCACAACAAATCGTACAGCGACTTGAAAGAAGTATTGAATGAAGCGCTGGGCAAATTACCCGAAGTACAACGTTCTGTAATAATGCTCCGCGATTATGAAGGATATACTTACGAAGAAATTGGCGGCATTGTAGGGTTGAATGAATCGCAGGTGAAGGTCTATATATTCAGGGCACGCAAGTTTTTAAAGAATTATATAGGATCGGTTGGAGTTGTAATATAACATGAGCATAAGTCAATATAACTACGAAGCATATTTCCTCGATTATTACGAGGGAAGGCTGGATGCTCATGCCACACAGGAACTGATGGACTTTATTGCCCGCCATCCGGAACTGAAAGAAGAGTTTGAAAGCTATGAGCCTGTTTCGCTAACTTCCAAAGAAGAAATAAAATTCGATTTTAAAGATTCATTAAAAAAACCTGTCACATATATAAATGCCAACAATTTCGACGAGTTTGCTGCTGAATATATTGAAGGTACTTTGAGCTCGGATATGCAAGCCCAACTGCTGAACTTTATTAAACTCAATCCCTCGTATGAGCATGAGCTATCGCTTTACAAAAAAACAAAACTCGCTACCGATACTTCTGTTATTTTTTCTCATAAAGGATCTTTGAAGAAGCATGACAGGCGCCGTCCTGCTGCATGGTACTATGTATCTGCAGCTGCTTCGGTTGCAATTATCATTATTGCATACTTCATGTTACGCAATAGCGGCAGTAATCAGCAAGGTATTGATGTTGTTTCTGGCAATCACACTGGTGACACCGTTACACATATAGTACAAAGTACTAACCCAGTTAATAAGGATACTGTGGTTCAAAAAAGAAATATTGTTGAACCTCAAATTATAGTTCACCATGCCACAAACCAGAATAAGCCACTCGCCCAGCAGAAAAGAAACAACTTGCCTGAACAACCGCAAGCGCCGAATGTCGTTGCACCTGAAGACAGCGTGAAACCTGTTGTACAAAATAATATACCAGTAAATGAAAAACATGACAGTGTAGCGATTACCCCTGTTATTAAGAAAAGCGATACAGTGCATCACGTTGCCAATGTGCCAAATAATGTTCAGCAAAATTCTGTCGTTACAAATAACACTCCTGAAAAGAAAAAATCGGCATTTGCATTTGTCGGCAGTGCGTTTAAAACCATTGGCGGTATATTTAAACACCCTGTGCAGGTAAACAAATATTACAGTGCATCGTCCGATAAAGTAATTGCCTACCAATTAAGCATAGGCAATGAAAAACTAACACTCCGTTTAAAAAATAACGCCTACTGATTGTAACAAATCGAAGGGGCATGGCGTCATACGTCAAACAAGCTAATACAAAACTGTCATGAAAACACTTCTTACAATTACGGCCATGCTCACCTGCTTTATTTTAGCCAATGCGCAAAGGTTAAATGTAGGTGACTTTAATTCTATCGATGCAGGGGCAACAGTCACCATCTCACTTATCCAATCTGATAGCAATGTGGTAACACAAACTAATGGTGTACCTGGCAGATCTGCTAATGTTAAAGTAGAGAACGGCGTATTGCGCATACATTCAGGCCCGGGTAAGTATGAAATACGGGTAAAAAACCTGGAAGGTATCACAGCCCGCGATGCAGCGACAATCAAGTCGCAAAAAATTTTAAACTCTACAAACCTTAAAATCAATGTGAGTGATGCCTCGACTGTTATACTTGATTTGAATGGAACGGCTGTTGAGGCTACTACAAAAGATGCGAGTACATTAAAACTTGCAGGCACAGCAAGCAGTTTTACAATTACATCGAGCGATGCCTCAACTGTAAAAGCATCTGACCTGCAAACCACAACAGTAAATGCAATTTCACATGACGCTTCGCGGATAATGGTTTGCCCGATCACAAAAATTACCGCTAAGGCCGATGGTTCGTCACTTATAAAATATGTTGGTTCGCCTACAGAAAAGAACACTTCTGCTACTGATGCATCAGTAGTAAAGTCAGATGACGGCAAGACCGTAACTTCAGGTACCGATATTTCTTCGGATGGGACTGCAAATGATTCTACTGACGATGAAAAAGGGTATTACTCACATGGTTTTAACGATGGCTTCATTGGCTGGGGTTATGTGCTGGGCTCAGATAATGCGGGCGCTACTATCCGCTATGGCAGGTCTAGAGAATTCTATATGGGTGTAGGTGGCGGATACAAGTTTGTGAAATGGAACGGAATTGGTGTAGATGTTTATTACAAATCGACAGGTTTCTTCCTTAACCAGGATTCAACCAAGAAGTTTCCGAACACTGCTCTTCACAACCAGGAAAAAATTGCTTTGGATAATTTTGGAGCTACAGTTTTCGACCGCTTCTTTATAAAGCATATGTTCTTTGATGGAGGTGTATATTTTGAGTGGGCCTTTAGTACCCGTCACGTTACATGGGACGATAACCATGCAGCCGGCCGTATTGGGTCATCAACTAAAGTCATCGACAGAGGGTTGACATTTGCCAACACCTCTAATTATGGTCTCTCTTTCCGCCTTGGCTGGCAAAATGGTGTGAGTTTCTACTTCAACTATCGCCTGTCTGACATGTTTAAGACCACCCAAGGTTATCCAGTTGCACCTCCTGAAATGCCACAATACACACTTGGTATTGTATTCGGTTCTTTCTGATAATTCTTAGTCCTTATTAAGTAGTCTTTGTGGTGGAATAACACAAAGACTACTTCTATTTTATGGAGGTAAGAAATAAAATATATTTTTGGTGAAACTTATTCATCAATTACCTCATCATGAAAAAACTTCTTCCTCTCATTTCCGCATTGCTTCTTCTGATGCTTAACACAACTATTGTTACCGCACAAACCGATGGACTTGATAAACCCATACCTATGGATTCTGCAATACGAAGCGGAACATTACCTAATGGAATGAAGTATTTTATACGCAGGAATGTAAAACCCGAGAAACGTGTTGAGTTAAGGCTTGCAGTTAATGCGGGCTCAGTTCTTGAAAATGACGACCAGCAGGGCCTGGCTCACTTCAATGAGCATATGGCGTTTAACGGGACCAAGAATTTTGCCAAGAATGATGTGGTGAATTTCCTGGAAAGTTCGGGTGTGAAATTTGGCGCCGACCTGAATGCCTACACAAGTTTTGATGAAACAGTTTATATGTTGCAGATACCAACCGATTCAGAAAAAATATTTCTGAAAGGATTCCAGATACTGGAGGATTGGTCGCACAACCTGAGTTTCGACTCGGTTGAAATAGACAAGGAACGTGGCGTAGTTATTTCCGAAAGAAGACTTGGCCTTGGTGCTTTCCAACGCATGCAGGCACAATACTGGCCTGTATTATTTAAAGGCTCACGCTATGCCGATCGTATACCTATAGGTAAACTTGATGTGCTTGAAAACTGCAAACATTCTACCCTCAAGCAATTCTATTACGATTGGTACCGCCCTGAATTAATGGCCGTTGTTGTAGTGGGAGATGTTGACGTAGATAAAGTAGAAAAACTTATTAAAGACAAATTTGCAGGCATCCCAAATAAGCCAAATGCAAGGCCAAGGGAATTTTTTCAGGTACCCGATAATAAAGGGTTAATGATTGCAAAAGCTTCTGACAAAGAAGATCCCTACAATGTAATCCAGCTGGTTTATAAGCACAGCAAACTGCATACCAAAACCTTGGCCGATATGAAGAGAGACATGACTGCTGAACTCTTTTCAAACATGCTCAGAAGCAGGTTACAGGAATTACAAAAACAATCAAACCCTCCTTTCTTGTTCTCTTTTGTAGGTATAGATGGGCTCGTACGAACCAAGGACGCTTTCACCGCCTTTGCGTATGTAAATGGCAAGGGAGTTGAAACCGGTATAAGCACACTGGTGACCGAATGTGAGCGTGCAAAACGCTTTGGATTTACCGCTTCTGAACTGGAGAGACAAAAGAAAGAAATGCTGAGAAAGGCGGAAGAAAGTGTAAAAGAAAAAGACAAAACAGAATCGAGGAACTATGTGAATGAATACGTTAACGATTACCTTGATGAAGATGCAATGCCAAGCGCTGAGTTCACATATAACTTTTACAAAAGGCACTTACCGGGTGTTACCGTTGAAGATATAAACAAAGTATGTAAGGAATGGATTACCAATGACGGAGAGAATGCGGTAATTGTACTTATGTCGCCAAGCAAGGATAGCGCTTCCGTTCCTGCAGATGATACAATAAGGCATATTTTTGAAAGCATACAGAAGAAAGAACTGAAGCCTTATGTAGATAAGACATCTGATAAACCACTTATGGCAACTAAGCCAACACCAGGCAAAGTAACAGATACAAAAGAAATTAAGGAACTCGGCATAACTGAATGGACATTATCGAACGGAGTAAAAGTATTCCTTAAACCAACCGATTTTAAGAATGATGAAATTTTGTTCAGCGCGTACCGCTGGGGAGGGACCTCACTCTATTCAAATGCAGATTACATGTCAGCAGCTAATGCCGCTCAAATTACAGACCAATCAGGGTTAGGGCAGTTCAGTTCGACCACGTTGGAAAAAATGCTGACCGGTAAAGTTGTAGGTGTAAGCCCTTTTATGGGTGAATTATCAGAAGGGCTGACCGGCCAATGTTCACCACAAGATATGGAAACGGAATTCCAGATGACGAACATGTACTTTACTCAACCGCGTAAAGATGATACAGCTTTCCAGGCATATATATCGCAAAACAAGGGCCTTATTGAGAACAGAAGCGTTGACCCAAGCAGTACATTTACTGATACCGTAACGGCAACCATGAGCTCTTACAACTTCCGCCGCCGCCCTGCTACCGTTAGTATATTGAACGAGATTAACGAGAACCGGGCATACGAAATATATAAAGAGCAGTTTTCTGACGCAACAGGATATACATTCTTCTTTGTAGGTAGCTTTAAATTAGACCAGATAAAACCTTATATAGAAACCTATATCGCAAGCCTGCCTGTTAAGAGTGCGGCACCAACATGGAAAGATATTGGCTTAACCGTACCCAAAGGAATGATAAATAAAACTGTTTACAAGGGTAAAGAGCCTAAAGCATCGGTACAAATTATTTTCTCAGGCACTTGTGAATTCAATCGCAAGAACAGGATGGATTTGTATGCCCTGTCATCATTGCTCAGCATTAAACTTCGTGAACAATTAAGAGAAGAAATGAGCGGTGTATATGGAGTTGGAGCAAATGGTTCAATGACACATTACCCCAAACAAGAATACAAGTTTACTATTGGCTTCGGATGCGCTCCTGAAAGGGTTGATGAATTGCTTACCGCAGCGTTTAAGGAAATTGATTCGGTAAAGAATATGGGCGCTAGTGACGTTAACCTGAACAAGATTAAAGAAACCATGAAAAGGCAACGTGAGGTTGACCTGAAAGATAACAGGTTCTGGCTGAACACATTGTCACAGAACGACCAGAACAACGAGAATATACTTGACCTGCTCGACTTTAATAAATATGTTGACGGCTTAACCAGCGCCGATTTCAAACGGTTGGCGAACATGTATTTAAATATGAACAACTACGCCAAGTTTGTGCTGATGCCGGAAAAGCAGTAGGAGGCTTATCTGAATTTTGCAGCTGGCTCCCCAACAAAGGGGTTGTGTTTCTTTTCGTGCCCAATGGTAGTGGGTACGCCATGCCCGGAATATATAGTTACCTCATCAGGCAAGGTAAATAACTTGGTACGGATGTGAAATTCCAGCGTATCAAAATCACCATAAGGAAGATCTGTCCTGCCAATGCTTTCCCTGAAAAGTACATCGCCACCCCACAGTATCTTTTGCTTTTCGGAATAGAAGCAAATGCTACCCGGCGAATGACCTGGGGCAAATATCACATTGAGTTCCTCGCTACCAAGTTTAACCACATCTCCTTCATTTAAAAAGCCTGCAGGTTCGGGCGATGCAGTGGCATTAACCCCATAAAATTGCGATGAAAATACCAGTGATTCCAAAATCTTCAGATCTTCCTTATGGAGGTAGGGTTTCAAACCATATTCCCGGTAAACAAAATCATTGCCCAAAACATGGTCAATATGGGCATGGGTATTGAGCAATAAAACGGGTTTTAGCCCGTTACTTTTTATGAAATCGGCCATTTTCCTGTTCTCGGCTGCATCGCTGCAACCCGGGTCAATTATGGCAGCTTCACCGCTTTCAAGGTAAAGTATATAGGTATTTTCGGCAAAAAGATTGAAAACAAAGCTTTTCTGTGATATCATACACTGCTACTATTACAGCAAAAATACTAAATTAGCATTCTAATAACTGTACTGTGTTACGAGGACTTAAAACTTACTTAGCGGTTATACTGATTCTGTTCATCCACTTATCAGCCAAACCACAGTTTTATACCGGCTCACAAATGCAATTCGGTAAGAACCGGGTACAGTATACCCCGTTTAACTGGCTCTATTACGACTACACAAACTACCGTGTTTACTTTTACATGGGTGGTGATAAAACGGCAGGCTATGTTGGTACAAAGGCTAAAGAAGTAATCAATAGCCTTTCCAATGTAATGGACTATCAGTTGCAGAACAGCATTGACTTTATAGTTTACAACAAAGAATCTGAATTTGCGCAGAGCAATATTGGCCTTAATGACGATGACCAGTATAATACAGGTGGAATGAACCGCATTGTGGGGCACAAAGTAATTCTCTACTTCGAGGGTGATCATGAAAAGCTCGATGAACAAATACGACTTGGTGTAGCCCAGGTATTGTTCAACGAAATGATGTACGGAGGAAGCCTTACCAACATCATTCGTAGCTCTACATTACTGAACATACCTCCCTGGTTTGAGCAGGGCTTCATCAACTATATTGCCCGAGGATGGAATGCCGATGTTGATAATCACGTACGCGATGGTATTGAATCGGGCCGTTATAGAAAATTCAACCACCTTACCGGACAAGATGCTACTTATGCAGGCATGTCAATATGGAACTATATTGCTCAAACTTATGGCGAAACCGTTATACCCAACCTGCTATACCTTACCCGCACAAGCCGCAGCGTTGAAAGTGCATTTGTGTTTGTTCTGGGAAGCTCGCTTAAATCACTTTCTGCCGATTGGTTAAGTTACTATACGGCCCAATACCAGAAAGATAAAACAGCTACCATATTACCAAAAATTAGTCCTATTGTACCTAAACCCAAAACTGCACGAGCCTACTATCAATTGCATGCCAGCCCCGATGCCCGCTATGTGGTTTATTCCACCAACGAGATGGGCCAAATGAAGGTGTGGCTTTATGACTTTGAAACCCACAAACGCAGGAAGATATTTAAACAAGGCCATAAGATCAACCGCATTCTCGACTATTCATACCCGCTAACTGCATGGCACCCGACAAGCCAGTTGTTCTCTATTATACTGGAAGAGAAAGGCAAACTCATGCTTTATACCTATACCATTTCAGACAAAAAACTGGAAGGAAGGCGTATCGTGAATTTCTCCAAAATACTTGACTTCTCATACTCTGATGATGGCACCAAGTTTGCCATGTCTGCCGTTCAGGATGGGCAATCTGACATATATGTATTTACTGCTGCATCGAATGCGTTTGAGCAAATTACAAAGGACGTATATGACGACCTGACTCCCCGATTTATAGACCATTCCAACAAAATAATCTTCAGCTCAAACCGCCCCGATGATACCTTGCGCAATGGTGGCGATTACCATAAAATGCAGGCCACACACGATATTTTTGAGTTTGACTTTGCTTCGCATTCCAACATATTGCGCCGCATTACCAATACACCTTATACCGATGAAACCGAGCCCATGGGATACAGTGGCGACTATGTTTCTTTCTTAAGCAATGCAACAGGTATTGTGAACCGCTACATTGCGCATGTAGACAGTACCATAAGTTTTGTAGATACTGCTGCGCACTACCGCTACATTGTAAACGCCTATCCTATTACCGACTATGGCAGGAACATTGTTGAACAGGATGCCCCGTATGGGCTGCGCAACTTTACCCAGGTTATTTTCTACAAGGGCAAATACTGGATGTACCGCGATACCTTATCAACTTTTGTAGGCTCATATATGCCCACCATTCCCTCAAGCACTGCATACATGGCCGGACAGATGATGTATGCAAGGCGTAAACACCTGAACGATTCAATAGCTGCCTTACCCCAGAAAGATACTTCAACAATGATAGTCAGGTATCAACCTACACCTGCGGTACCTAAAGACACTACGAAGAAAAAGGCCGATACCGCGAAGAAGGGGCCCGGAGACATGCCTGTTGATATTAATGACTATTCATTCGACAACAACCCCAATACGCGGTCAAAGGTTACCGTGGTGAACCCCACTGTGCCAACAATTGTGCAGGAGCAACCTAAAACTATAACAGCAAGAGATAGCGTTAGGCACGACACATCGTGGCGCAAACATATACTCGAAAAGAACGATTACCATGTAAGCTTTATGCCCGATTTTGTAACGGCACAGCTCGACAACTCATATCTTAACCTTGCCTACCAGCGCTATGCCGGAGCTAGTGGCCCGCTATACCTCAACAGTAACCTCGATGCATTTTTCAGGGTAGGCTTGTCAGACCTGTTTGAAGATTACCGTTTTGGTGGTGGTGTGCGCCTTGCACTCGACCTTGCCAACAACGAATACTACGTAAGTTACACCAACCTCTCCAAACGGCTGGATAAAGAGTTGCTTCTGCACCGGGTAGCTAACTCTTATACTGTAGACTTAGGCAACAGCGTTGGCGATGAACTGAAAACATTTACCTACGACGTGAACTACATTCTTAAGTGGCCTTTTAGTGAAGTGGCAAGAATAGAGGGAACTGCATCTATCAGGGCCGATAAATTTGTTGTTAAGTCGAGCGATATTACCAGCCTGCAGTTTAAGGATGAATTTGACATGACCCCCAACGCGCAGATTGCCTACGTTTACGATGCCACCAGGTCTGTTGAACTGAACATTAATTACGGCTTCAAGGCTAAAGTATTTGCCCAGTATTTCCGCGATATGGGCGGCGCGCCCGACTGGAACGTTGGGTTCAACAAAGCCAACATATACATATTCGGAGCTGATGCCCGCTACTACCAGAAAATAAGCCGCGACTTTATATGGGCCAACCGCATTGCCGGTGGTTCATCGCTGGGTAACGCCAAGCTGCTTTACTACCTGGGTGGTGTAGATGGCTGGATCACTCCGACATTCAACAATACTATTAATGTTTCGCAAAGCGAGAACTATGCTTTCCAGACGCTGGCAACGCCTATGCGCGGTTTCGGCCAGAACATACGCAACGGAAGCAACTTTGCGGTGTTTAACAGTGAATTGCGCTTTCCTATTTTCCATTACTTGCTTAACAGGCCCATCAAGTCCGATTTCTTCAACAACTTCCAGATCATAGGATTTTTCGACGCGGGTTCTGCATGGACCGGTTTATCGCCCTATTCAAATGAAAACTCACTGAACGAAGTAGTTGTTGGCGCTAAAGGCAATCCTATTACTGTAATATTATCTACCCAGCAAAATCCATTTGTTGAAGGCTTTGGCGGAGGATTACGCACCCGTATATTGGGTTACTACATCAGGGTTGATGATTCCTGGGGCATTAACAATGGCGCTATAAGCACCTCACCGATTACCTACGTTTCTCTCAGCTTAGATTTCTAAGCCGGGTAAGACTTTAAAAGGTATTGCCAATAGACTCTGTTCTTTGTTATATTTGTTACTCATTAACACGATTAACAAAGGCTTATGGCAACTATTAAAACAGAGGACGCATTAGAGTATCACCAACAGGGCCGCCCGGGAAAGATAGAAGTAATACCTACCAAACCACACAGTTCGCAGCGCGATTTATCGCTTGCATATTCGCCGGGTGTGGCAGAACCCTGCCTTAAAATAGCGGAACACAAAGACGACGTATATAAGTATACCATTAAGGGAAACCTGGTAGCTGTAATAAGCAATGGCACAGCCGTGCTTGGCCTTGGCAATATAGGCCCCGAGGCTGCAAAGCCGGTTATGGAAGGTAAGGGAATATTGTTTAAAATATTCGCCGATATTGATGTATTTGATATTGAAATTGACGCTACCGACCCTGAATTATTTATTCAAACGGTTAAGGCTATATCGCCCACATTTGGAGGTATAAACTTAGAGGATATTAAAGCGCCCGAATGCTTCGAAATTGAAAAAAGGCTGAAGGAAGAGCTCGACATTCCGCTTATGCACGACGACCAGCATGGTACCGCTATTATATCGGCGGCGGCACTTATAAACGCGCTGGAAATAGCGGGCAAAAAAATTGATAAAGTAAAAATTGTGATAAACGGAGCCGGCGCTTCCGCTATTTCGTGCGCCCGCTTATATATTGCTGTTGGGGCTAAGAAAGAGAACATAATGATGTTCGACAGCAAGGGGCTTATTGATAAAAGCCGCACCGACCTGTCGGAAGAAAAAGTATTTTTTATTACAGACAAAAAAGCTAAAGATTTAGGCGATGGCATGAAAGGGGCCGATGTGTTCGTAGGGCTTTCGAAAGGCAATGTAGTAACACAGGATATGCTGAAAGGCATGGCAAAAAATCCGGTAGTATTTGCACTTGCCAACCCTACTCCTGAAATTTCATACCCCGAAGCGGTTGCAGCCCGCAAAGATGTAATTATGGCCACTGGCCGTTCCGATTATCCTAACCAGGTGAACAACGTTCTTGGCTTCCCCTT
>Ga0134125_10005383_pt1 | contig 14569 bp, 14 predicted proteins | sample KB31751_FD_96464 | JGI IMG/M metagenome (GOLD analysis project Ga0134125, IMG submission 96464) | Terrestrial soil microbial communities with excess Nitrogen fertilizer from Kellogg Biological Station, Michigan, USA - KB3-175-1 | ecosystem: Environmental > Terrestrial > Soil > Unclassified ... | reverse complement strand
GCGATGGACCCGCTGTTCAACGGTCCCGCGTCCGAGCGGCGGCGCTTTCTCGACCGCCTCGTGCTTGCCGTCGATGCGCAGCATTCAAGCCGCGTCGCAGCCCTCGAGCGCTCATTGCGCTCGCGCAACCGGCTGCTCGAGGACAGCGGCAGCGATCCGCACTGGCTCGACGCCATCGAACACGAGACCGCCGAAGTTGCGGTGGCGGTCGCGGCGGCGCGCGCTGAAACGGTCGCGCGTCTGTCCGCGGCGCTCGGCACAGCCCGCGAGGCGCAATTCCCCGACGCCGAGATCGCGCTGCAAGGCTGGATGGAAACGCTTTTGCCGGCGCACAGCGCAACCGACATCGAGGACCGCTACCGCGCGCTGCTGAAAGAAAATCGCGCGCGCGACGCCGCCGCCGGCCGCACGCTCGATGGCCCGCATCTGTCCGACCTCGCCGTCACCCACGCCGGCAAGGGCATTCCCGCGCGCGAAGCCTCCACCGGCGAGCAGAAGGCGCTGCTTATTCGCCTCGTGCTCGCACATGCCGGGCTGATCAAGGAGATGACCGGCTTTGCGCCGCTCCTGTTGCTCGACGAGGTCGTCGCGCATCTCGATCCCTCGCGCCGCGCCGCGCTCTACGACGCGCTCGCCGGCCTCGGCGCGCAAGTCTGGATGACCGGCGCCGACCCGGCTGCATTCGGCGACATCCTCACCCGCGCGAACGTTTTCGACGTTCGCCCCGGCGCGGTCGAACCGCGGCGATAAAGTTCCTCCGCATTCGGTTCCATTGCTCGCAACGACTTGAGAGTGGATGTGCCGGAACCATCGCTTGCCTGCCGCCTTTATTTCACAGGAGGTCACCAACTGGGGCTAGACGATGAACGACAAGTCAAAAGCCAGACAGATGCGGCGCGCCGTCGACCGCGTCATGGCGCGCCGGGCAACCGATCTCGATCGCATCGAGTATCTGGCGCTTGCGCTCGATCTTTTCGCGCAGCCGGTTCCCGATTACGAACCGCGTCTGCCGCCCCACATCGTCGAACTGCTACACGCCGGCAGCGATCACGATTCGCCGAGCAGTTCCCGCCGCTGCCGCTCCGAGGCATCGGAATAGCGCCGCAGCGCGTGCGCTTCCGTCAAAAGGCCGATCACCTGTCCACGCTCCGGCGTATCGACGACCGCGAGTGCTTCCGCTTCCGTCCGGTCGAAGACGGCGATCGCTTCCTGCGCCGTCATCTGCGGCAGCAGCGCGTTGTCGGCATGGTGGAGAATGTCGTGCACCGAGGCCGTCGCAGCGAGTTCGGCCGCATGCGCTTCCGGCAGCAGCACCATTCCGGCGTAACGGCCGTCGTCATCGATGGCGATGACCTGGCTGGTCGAACCGAGCGGAAACGCCTCGCGAAACGACGATATTTGCGTCTCAACCGGCACCGTGCGCACGTCGGCGCGCATCATCTGGGCGACGGTCAAATCCCTGATCCAGCCGACATCGGCGGCGCTGCGGATGGTTTCGCCGCGCAGATGGAATCGCCAGGTCGTGAAGGAATAGCCGAAGAATTCGCGCGTCACCTGCATCGATATGATGACCGCGACCAGCACCGCCGTGGTCAGCCACAGGTCGCCCGTGCTTTCGAGTGCGATGAAGGTCATGGTCAGCGGCCCGCCGATCACCGCCACCGACAGAGCCGAGAGGCCGATGATGGCATAGGCGTCGGCGTTGGCGTGCGACCCCGGCCAAATCGTGCCGAGGCCGACGGCGAAAAGCTGGCCGCCCAGCGCGCCGAGCAGGAGCGAAGCGAAAAATAAACCGCCGCGAAATCCGGAGCCGAGCGAGACGATCGAGGCAAGCGTCTTGAGCACGAAGATCGTCGCGATCATCGCAATCGGCAACTTGAAAATGCCGGTGAGATGCAGCGCGCCGTGCCCGGAGGACATCACCTGCGGCGACACCATTGCCAGCATACCGACGATCACGCCGCCAACCATCGGCCGCAAGGCCGGCTTGACGCGCAGCCGCGCGAACAACAGCTCGCAAGCGGCGACGCCGCGCATGACGATGATTCCGAAGACCGCGGCCAGCAAGCCGACGCCGGCGGCGATGACGATGTCGTGCACGGCAAGCGTCGATACCGCTCCGGTTTCGATGCCGAGCCGACTTGGCGTGAGCGCCTGCGCCGTCAAGTAACCGATCAGCGAGGCCATGCCGACCGGCGCCAGGCTCGCGGTCGAATAACTGCCGATGATCAGCTCGAAGCCGTAGAAGGCGCCGCCGAGCGGCGCACCGAAGGCGCCGGAGATCGCCGCCGCGGCGCCGCAGCCGACCAGGATGCGCATGTCGCTGCGGCGCAGGCGAAAGCCCCGGCCGAGCCATGAGGCCGCGCCGCTGGCGAGCTGGGTATAGCCAGCCTCCAGCCCGACCGAGGCTCCAATCCCGCTCGACCACACCGTCTGTGCTGCGACGATCAGACTGCCGCGCATCGACATGCGTCCGCCGTGCAGCGCGTTGGCTTCCACCGGATCGACTTCGGTGCCGCGCAGGCGCGTAATATAGGCCGTGACAACGCCGAACAGCAGGCCGCCGATGCAAGGCGTCAGAAATGCGTAGAACGGATTGAGCGAAACTTGCCCGGACAGACGTTCGCCGGGGTCGAGGCCGAAAAACAGCGCGTGCATGAGGCCGACCATCTCACCCATGCCCGCCACCACGAGACCGCCGATAACGCCGATAACCGCAGCGAGAACGATGACGCTCGATTCCCGTGCCCGCACGATGGCGCGCAGGCGATGCGGAACTTCGAATGGCCAGCGATCAGGAATTTTCAGGGACGGCGTAAACAAGCGCATGCACGACGAATTCGATTCGGGCGCCACCGCCCCTGCTTAGAGGCCAATGTGTGATTTCGCACAAGTGCGGACATCGCCTCCGTCGATGACAATTCCGGCACCGAAACGGCCTCGCGGCCTATGTCTGCGCGAACCAAATTCGACCCCAAATTTGAGCAAAATCGGGGGCAAAAAAGAGCGAATTTTTTGCACAGTCGCCCCTTTAAAAACGTATTGGAATCAACATATTAAGCCCTGTGAGTTTGGCCTGTACGGGGCCTGGATTTCATGTCACACCGAGCTTCCAATCCGACTCGTTTTCATGTCCGTTTTTGAGGTTTCCGCCCATGGCTGAACCGGCCCGCAACATTCCGTCCGACTATGGCGCCGAGTCGATCAAGGTCCTCAAAGGCCTCGACGCCGTGCGCAAGCGGCCGGGCATGTACATCGGTGACACCGACGACGGCTCCGGCCTCCACCACATGGTCTATGAGGTGGTCGATAACGCCATCGACGAAGCGCTCGCGGGATTTGCCACCGAAGTCGTCACCATGCTCAAGCCGGACGGCTCGGTGACGGTGCGGGACAACGGCCGCGGCATCCCGACCGACATTCACAAGGGCGAGGGTATTTCGGCGGCCGAGGTCATCATGACCCAGCTGCACGCCGGCGGGAAATTCGACCAGAATTCGTACAAGGTGTCCGGCGGACTGCACGGCGTCGGCGTCTCGGTGGTCAACGCGCTGTCGAGCTGGCTCAAGCTCACCATCTGGCGCGACGGCAAGGAGCATTTCATCGAGTTTCGCGATGGCACCGCGGTGGCGCCATTGAAGGTCGTCGGCGACGCAAAAGGCAAGCGCGGCACCGAAGTGACCTTTTTCCCGTCGCCAAAGACCTTCACCATGGTCGAGTTCGATTTCGCGACGCTCGAACACCGCTTGCGCGAGCTCGCCTTCCTCAATTCGGGCGTCAATATCGTGCTCTCCGACCAGCGTCACGCGGTCGAGAAGCGCGAGGAAATGAAATACGAGGGCGGCGTCGAGGCCTTCGTCAAATATCTCGACCGCAACAAGAGCCCGCTCATCCCCAGCCCGATCATGGTCAAGGCCGAGCGCGACGGAATCACCGTCGAATGCGCGCTGTGGTGGAACGACGGCTACCACGAGAGCGTGCTCTGCTTCACCAACAACATTCCGCAGCGCGACGGCGGCACGCATCTCGCCGGCTTCCGCGGCGCTCTCACCCGCCAGATCACGCAATATGCCGAAACCGTCGGCACCACCCGCAAGGAAAAGGTCGCGCTCACCGGCGACGATTGCCGCGAGGGATTGACCTCGGTGCTGTCGGTGAAAGTACCCGACCCGAAATTCTCCTCGCAGACCAAGGATAAGCTCGTCTCCTCCGAGGTGCGCCCGGTCGTTGAAAACGTGATCAATCAGGCGCTGCAGGATTGGTTCGAGATCCACCCTTCCGAAGCCAAGGTCATCGTCGGCAAGGTGGTGGAAGCCGCCGCCGCCCGCGAAGCCGCGCGCAAGGCGCGCGAATTGACCCGCCGCAAGGGCGCGCTCGATGTGTCCTCACTGCCGGGCAAACTGGCCGACTGCCAGGAGCGCGACCCGGCCAAGTCCGAACTGTTCATCGTCGAGGGCGACAGTGCCGGCGGCTCGGCCAAGCAAGGACGCAATCGCGAATTCCAGGCGGTGCTGCCGCTGCGCGGCAAGATTCTCAACGTCGAGCGCGCGCGCTTCGACAAGATGCTGTCCAGCCAGGAGATCGGCACGCTGATCACGGCGCTCGGCACCGGCATCGGTCGCGACGAATTCAGCCCGGACAAGCTGCGCTACCACAAGATCATCATCATGACCGACGCCGACGTCGACGGCAGTCATATCCGCACGCTACTGCTGACGTTCTTTTTCCGGCAGATGGAAGAGCTCATCAACCGCGGGCACGTCTTCATCGCGCAGCCGCCGCTGTACAAAGTCAACCGCGGCAAGTCCGAGCAGTATCTCAAGGACGAGCGCGCGCTGGAGGACTACCTGATCTCCACCGGCCTCGAGGACGCGGTGCTCCGCCTCGCTTCCGGCGAAGAGCGCACCGGGCTCGATCTGCGCCTGCTGGTCGAGGACGCGCGCCAGATCCGCAACATCCTCAACGGGCTGCACAGCCGCTATAACCGCAAGGTCATCGAACAGGCGGCGATTGCCGGCGTGCTGAACCCGAGCGTGACCAACGACACCAAGACCGGCGCGGCCGCCGCCGGCTACATCGCCAAGCGGCTCGACGCGCTTGCCGACGAAACCGAGCGCGGCTGGAAGGGCACGTTCGACGAGAGCGGCTTCCATTTCGAGCGCACCGTGCGCGGCGTCAAGGAAGCAGCGATCATCGACCAGGCTTTGCTCGGCTCCGCCGACGCGCGCAAGCTCGACGGATACGCGGCAACCTTGCAGCTGATCTATCCGCGGCCCACGCCGCCGGCGATGCTCCGCCGCAAGGACGAAACCGTGTCGATCCACGGACCGGTCGGCCTGTTCGAGGCGCTCACGGCCGCCGGGCGCAAGGGCGTCACCTTGCAGCGCTACAAGGGTCTCGGCGAAATGAATCCGGAGCAGCTCTGGGAGACCACGCTCGACATCAACGCCCGCTCGCTGTTGCAGGTGAAGATCAAGGAAGTCGACGAAGCGAGCGTGCTGTTCGATCAACTGATGGGCGACGTGGTCGAGCCGCGCCGGCAGTTCATCCAGGACAATGCGCTGACCGCGACGGTCGACGTCTAGGCGCCTGATTGATTGCGGTTGAGCGTTACGACGTCAGCTTCGAGCCGATGGCGAGGCCGATCGCCACGGCAGCGATAAACAGCACCAGGAAGATGCCGAACAGGACTTTGGCGATGGTCGCCGAGGCGGCGGCAATCCCGGTAAAGCCGAAAATGCCGGCGATAATGGCGATGATCAGAAAAATAACGGCCCATCTCAGCATCGGCGGCTCCTCGCGTATGCGGCGCTGTCGTTAAACCGCTTTGCCCCGGTTCGAGTTCCACGGCAGCGGCGCGTCCTGAGTTGCGAGCGTGCGCGGGTCGCGCGGGAGCCAGCGGCCGGCGTCGACGCGGACGAGGAATTCGCCCAGCAACGCGTTGAACATGTCGGGCTCTTCCAGATTCACGACGTGGCCCGTTTTCGGCATCACCACCAGCCCGGAGGCGGGAACGGCCGCTTTCAGGAACAGGCTCGGCTCGACGCAGCGGTCGTCCTCGTCGCCGACCACGATCAGCGCCGGCGTCGTCATGCGTTTGATATCGGCCTCGAAATCGTAGATTGAGGGGCGCGCGCCCTGAAATCCGCGCGAGGTATTGGCCGAGCCTTGCGCGTCGTGCTCGGCAAGCCGCTGGGTGAATTCGGCAAAGCCGCGCGGATCCTTGATCTCGAAGGGAATGCGGGCCGGGCCCATGCCGTAGGTCGCAGCAACCGCGGCCGAACCATCGCGTTCGAACTGATCGCCGGTCGCGCGCGAATGCTTATGAAAATCGTCGGTGTACCAACGCTCGCTGCCCGCGCCGGTGCCGGCGAGCGTCATCGAACGCACGCGGTTGGAATGGTTGAGCGCCGTTTGCAGGACCGTATAACCGCCCATCGACAGGCCGACCAAGTGCGCCTTGTCGATCTTCAAATGGTCGAGCACAGCGACGCAATCGCGCATCACGTGCTTGTAGTTGTAGGCGGTCTTGTCGGCGGGTACGTCGGAGGGCGGATAACCGCGCGCCGAATAGGCGATGCAGCGGTAACGCTTGCCGAACTCGCGGAGTTGCGGCTCCCAGCCGCGATGATCAGACGCGAATTCATGCACGAAAAGGATGGGTGTCCCCTGCCCGACCTCTTCGTAATAGAGCCGCACTTTGTCAGGTGTGACCGCATAAGGCATGCGCTTGCGGTCTTAGCCGGGCGGCACGCAAAACGAAAGCGGCAGGCGTCAAATCAGTGCGGGCGGCGCACGGAAGAGCCGAGATCGCGGCGTTTGCGCCAGGCGATTTGACGCAGGCCCTTGAGCCGTTGCGCCGCGGTCTTGGCTTCGGCGCGGCTGGCGGCGGCACAAGTGCGATATTCGAGCTCGGAAACGCGGGAAGTCAGCGGTGCGGGCTTGAAAAGGCGGGCAAAAGGATTGGCGCGCTCGATTTTCAGCTCGGCGATTGCAGTGGCGACATTGCCGGCATGGCCGAAGGCAATCAAACGACCGGTAAGTGTATGACGAACCTCATAAACTCCGGGTCCAATGGGCGCCTCGACGCTGTCGCCGCTTTCCGCGTCGGGAAAGCGTTTCCAGCCACTCCATGCTTGATTCATAAGGGAAATCTCGCGTGCACTGCGACAGGGGAACGCGAGAACTAATCATTGGTTCCGCCGGGTCAATGGCCGGTGTTGATAAGTTACACCGGCGCTGTGGCCGCCTGGATCGCCCGCACGATCGCTTATCCGGTCCCGACAACGCCGATCACCGGCGCGATCATCGTCAATGGCCGGGCAAAACCAGAATCTTCGGCTTTACCGGCAGGCTTTCCTTGGAGACGACCACCGAGGGCACCTCGGCGACCTCCACCTCCCACTCCTGCCGCACGCGCGAGAGGAAGCGGTCGAGAGTGTAGGCGCTGAAATAATGCATCGGGATCATCAGCGGCGCCTTGAGCGCGTGCAGCACCTCGACCATGCCGTCGAGGTCGAGCGTGTAGTTGCCGTCGACCGGCACCATGACCACGTCGATGCGGCCGATGTCGTTTAACTGCTGCTGCGTCAGCGTGTGATGCAGATGGCCGAGATGGGCGATGCACAGATTGGCCATCTCGAAGATGAAAATCGAATTGCCGTTGCGCTCGGTGCCACCCTCGAAGTTGCGGATATTGGTCGGCACGTTGCGCACGCGCACGTCCTTGTAGGTCATGTCGATGCGCGCCGGCTTTTCATCGCCGGCCCAGCCGCGCAGCACGTACTTGATCCCAGGATCGGGATGGTCGGTGTAATGCGTGGTGTGCGCGTGGTTCATGGTGGCGATGTCCGGCAGGATCGGCGGCCGGACGTAATCGTTGTAGTCGGTGGCGATGCGCACGAGCTGCGGGCTTTCCAAGAGGAAAGTGGCGTGACCGATGTAGCTGATGCGCACCTGGTTGGCCGACAGCGCGGCGAGCTGGAATGTCGCCGGCGCCGAAAAAGGATCGCGGCCGGCGACGAGGCCCGGACAGCTCTGCATCATTTCAGGCTTCGCCGGCACCGGCGCAGCCCCTTGCGCCCCGGCAGGAACGGCCGCGAGCAGGCCCAAGACAGGCGCGAAGCCCGCCGTGAAGACGGCTGCGATGCCGAGACGCTTCAACGATGCGCCGACCATGAGACCGCCCGCGTCAAACCGGCAAGCCAAACCGACCAGCCAAATCTGGCACGGTTTTGCCGCCTTCGCTACGGGCCCGGGGGAGCAAAAGGGAGCATCTTCCTGAGGTGCGGGCCGCGCCCGCGGCGAGCCTCGAAGGATGACCGGCAAAATTCCTTAAGGCTTGATCGTCGGATTTTGGCCGTCACCCTTCGAGGGCCGCTGAGAGCGGCCACCTCAGGGTGACGGTCTTTTTTACTCGAAATAGCGCCGGTCGCGCATGGAGACGATGATGCCGCGCGGCGTCACCACCATCCAGCGGCCGTCCTCGCGCTTGATCGTCTGCACCGGGCCGAGACCGGGGAGCGGCGCGCCGAGCACGGCCTGATAAATTTCGCCGTGGCCTTCGACGAGCGCCACGCCGTCGCGCGCCGAGCGGATGGTCCAGTCCGTCACGACCGAAGGACGCGGCGGCTGCTCGATAGCGGCAATCGCCGGGCGCGGCGTCGGCATCGGTGTCGGTGTCGGTGTCGTCGTCTGCAGCTCGGCTTGCGTCTGCGCCTGCGGAGCCGGAACGATTTGCGGCGGCGCGACCGAGCCGGTCACGTCGGCAGCCGCGCTGGCAAGGCGCTCGGTGATCTTTTCGTTGAGCCGGTCGCCGAGCTTGGCCAACTGGGTGACCTGGCTGTGCGCGGCCTTGTTGGCGGCATCGAGATTCGTTTTGAGTGTCGCGACTTCTTTCGACAAATGCGCGATCGATTGCTGCATCGCCTTGCGCTCTTCGAGGCTCGCCGAGTCGATCTGCGGCGCCGGGGCCTGAGCCAGACTGCGCACCGACATGGCGCCAACGCCGGCGCCGACGCCCGCACCAAGAACGGCGGCGAGCGCCACCGAAGCGGCAAGCACAGCCGTGCGGCGGTAGCGCGGCCGCCATTTGAGCTGCGGAAATGCGAAAACTTTTGCGGCCGCGGCTGGCGTTGGCGCGGCGGCAACGGGCGCGGCGGGCTCGATGGCCGGTGCGGCGTCGGGAGCAGCGGCGAGCGGCTCGCTCGCGGGCACCGGCCCGGCCGGCGACAGCGACGGCGATTCGACCTGCGGCAATTCGATCTTCGCGGGCGTGTTGTCCGCCGCGGCGTCTGCGGATTGTTCGAGCTCTTTGCGCTTGGCCATGGATGGTCCCCGAATTGGCGTTCACCAATCGGTAACCACGCCTGGTTACCAATTGGTTACCATCAGTCCCGGCCAGAATTTCAGACCACGTGGGCAGGCGCGAGCTTGCAGGCACCGGCGTCGCCGATCTCGATTTGCAGAGTCGGATGCGCGATTTCGAACTTATGATGCAAGTGATTGAGAGTGTCGTTTAGAAAGCCGTCGCCCGGATGGCCGCGCGTCATCACGAGATGACAGGTCAAGGCCGTCTCTGTCGTGCTCATCGGCCAGATATGCAAATCGTGAATCGTATCGACGCCGGGAAGACCGCTGAGGTAGGCCGCGACCTTCACAGGATCGATTTCAGACGGCACGGCATCGAGCGAGTGCACAACGGCCTCGCGCAACAGACCCCAGGTTCCCCACACAATCACGGCTGAAATAACAAGACTCACGACCGGATCGAGCCAAATCCATCCGGTAAGAAGGATCAGGCCGCCGGCGACAACGACGCCGAGCGATACGGCGGCGTCACCGACCATGTGCAGAAACGCGCCGCGGATGTTGAGATCGCGTTGCCCGGCCATCAACAGCCAGGCAGACAATCCATTGATGGCGATGCCAATGGCAGCCACGACCATTACGGTGAAGCCCGCCACCTCGCCGGGCGCGAACAGGCGTTCGATTGCCTCCCAGGCAATGCCGCCGGTGGCAACCAGCAGAATGACACCGTTAATCAAGGCCGCGAGGATAGACGCCGAGCGGAATCCGTAGGTGTAGCGCGTCGTTGGATTGAGCTTGGCGAGCGCATGGGCTCCCCAAGCGATCAGCAAGCCGAGCGCATCGCCGAAATTATGAATGGCATCGGTGAGCAGCGCGACCGAGTGCGCGGCAATGCCGTAAAACAACTGCACAGCGACCAAAGCGACGTTGAGAGCGGTCGCGAGCGCGAATATCGCGCCGAAATCCTTCGGCGCATGACTGTGACGATGATTGTGAACGTGGCCGTGCCGGTCGTGCTCATGATCGTGCGGCATTTGCATTGCCGCTTAGCACGCACTGTCCCGGTTACACTATCACGCGCCCGGGCCGACTTCCACCAGCAGGCCGTTTTCCTCGGCGAGATTCTTCAGCGACACCGCCGGCCGCGCACCGATGTGCTGGATCACCTCCGCCGCGCACAGCGCGCCGAGGCGCGCCGCGGTGCGGTGATCCTTGCCGCGGGCAAGACCGACGAGAAAGCCGGCGGCGAACAGATCGCCGGCGCCGGTAAGATCGACCACCTTCGTCACCGGCGCCGCCGGCACCGCGGTGTCGCCGCCGGGGCCGACGACAACGCAGCCCTTTTCGCTGCGCGTCACCACGCCGAGCTTGGCGTCCTTGCGCAACGCTTTGGCCGCGGCGTCGAAATCGGAGGTCTCGTAAAGGCTGGTCAATTCCTTCTCGTTGGCGAAGACGATGTCGACGGTGCCCTGACGAATGAGATTGAGGAACTCGGCGCGGTAGCGATCGACGCAGAAGGCGTCCGACAGCGTCAGCGCCACCTGGCGCGAAGCCTTGTGCGCGATCGCCGCCGCCTTGACGAAGGCCTCCTTCGCCTGCGGCGGGTCCCAAAGATAGCCTTCGAGGTAGGTGACGGCGGACGCGGAGATCGCCGTTTCGTCGATGTCGGAAGGCTTGAGGTTCTGCGCCGCGCCGAGAAAGGTGTTCATGGTGCGCTCGCCGTCCGGCGTCACCATGATGTAGCAGCGCGCGGTCGACGGACCGCCGCGACCGGCGGCAGTATTGAAGGCGACGCCGGCGGCCCGAATATCGTGGATGAAAACGCTGCCAAGCTGGTCGTCGCTGACCTTGCCGACGAAGGCGGCGCGGGCGCCGAGACTGGCGACGCCGACGATGGTGTTGGCGGCCGAGCCGCCGGAGGCGCGCACCGCCGGGCCCATCGCGTCGTAAATGGCGCGGGCGCGCGCCTCTTCGATCAGCATCATGCCGCCCTTGCGCATGCCCTGCGCGACGAGAAAATCGTCTTCGGTATTGGCGATGACGTCGACAATGGCGTTGCCGATGCCGAGCACGTCGTAGCGGGTCGCGGGCATTGCAAATGATCCTTTCCGGCAGCCGCACTATATCGGCTGATCGGCGTCCGGCAAAACGCGGACGGCACGGGGCCACCGCCCCGGCGGCCCGGTTTCGCCCCGCTCAGTCCTTGCCCAACATCTTCCACACCCCGCTCGCGGTCGCCACCACGCGCTCGCCGACCGTCAATTCGGCGCGCATGAACACGAGCGCGCGCGTGCGGCGCACGACGTCGCATCGCGCCTCGACGAATTCGCCGATCTTGACCGCGTCGACGAATTGCATGTCGAGGTGCACGGTCGCCTGCGGATGCTGGCCGTTGGCGTGCCAGGCGTTCATGCCCATCGAGCGGTCGGCGAAGGCCATCAACATGCCGCCGTGCACGACGCCGCGCCGGTTGTGGTGCTTGGGCTCGGCCATGAAGGCGAAGAGGTAGACGTCGCCCTCTCGCCGCGTCCAAAGCGGGCCGACGAGGGCGAAGAACCCTTCGCCGGGATAAGGCTGCCAGCCGGCGGCGGCGGGATCGAAGGGCGCGGGCGGCTTGTCTGATTTCGGCATCGAGCCCTCGTGTGGGAAACCGGCCGCGGCTCTTAGCATCGCGCTTGCGCGGCTTCCAGCGCTTGCATCGCGGCGAGGGTTGTGGAATGTGGCGCCGACAACGACAGGACAAAGACGATGGCGTTCAAGGAACGGGTGTTTTCCGGCGTGCAACCGACCGGCAATCTGCACCTCGGCAACTATCTCGGCGCGATCGCCAGGTTCGTCGCGTTGCAGGACAAATACGAGTGCATCTACTGCGTCGTCGACATGCACGCGATCACCGTCTGGCAGGAGCCGGCCGAGCTCGCCAAGACGACGCGCGAGGTGACGGCGGCGTTTCTCGCCTGCGGCATCGACCCGAAGAAGCACATCATCTTCAACCAGAGCCAGGTGGCCGAGCACGCGGAGCTCGCCTGGGTTTGCAACTGCGTCGCGCGCATGGGCTGGCTCAACCGCATGACGCAGTTCAAGGAGAAAGCCGGCAAGGACCGCGAGAACGCATCGGTCGGCCTGTTCGTCTATCCGAGCCTGATGGCGGCCGACATTCTCATTTACCGGGCGACGCACGTGCCGGTGGGCGAGGACCAGAAGCAGCACCTCGAGCTTTCGCGCGACATCGCGCAGAAGTTCAACAACGACTTCGGCGCCTCGATCGCAGAGCGCGGGTTCGGCGACGCCTTCTTCCCGCTGCCCGAGCCGCTGATCCAGGGACCGGCGACGCGCGTGATGAGCCTGCGCGACGGTTCGAAGAAAATGTCGAAGTCGGATGCCTCCGACCAGTCGCGCATCAACCTGACCGACGACGCCGACGCCATCGCGCTCAAGATCCGCCGCGCCAAGACCGACCCGCATCCGCTGCCGAGCGAGGAAAAGGGGTTGGAAGGCCGGCCCGAGGCCGACAATCTCGTCGGCATCTATGCGGCACTTGCCGGCGAGACGCGCGCCGCCGTGCTCGGCCAGTTCGGCGGCGGGCAGTTTTCCGCGTTCAAGAACGCGCTGGTCGATCTCTCGGTCGCCAAGCTCGGTCCGATCGGCGCGGAAATGAAGCGGCTGGTGCAGGACCCGGCGCATATCGACCGCGTGCTGGCGGACGGCTCCGGCCGCGCGCAGGCGATCGCCGCCGAGACCATGCGGGCGGTCAAGGACATCGTCGGCTTCGTGCGGCGCTAGCCCGCTTGTCGTCTTGGCTCACGCCGTGCCACCATCGGCGGCGATGAAAAGCAAGCGCAGCAGCTACGCCGCCGGCCACAAGCGCAAATATCTTGTCGTCATCGACGACACCGAGGAATGCGACCGCGCCGTCTATTGGGCGGCCAGGCGCGCCGGGCGCACCAAATCCGAGATCGTGATGCTGCGCGTGATCGAGCCCGGCGACCGCAACCAGCAGTGGCTCGGCGTCGCCGACCTGATGAAGGCGGAGGCCGAAGAGACCACCAACCGGCTGCTCAACAAGTACGCCGCCCGCATCAAGGAGATCGCCAAGGTCGCGGCGGAGCGCGTGGTGCGCGAGGGCTCGACGCCGGAGGAAATCCTCAAGCTGATCGAGGCCGACGCCGACATCGGCATCCTGGTGCTCGCCGCCGGCACCGGCAATGACGGCCCCGGGCCGCTGGTCGCGGGGCTTGCCAAGACCGCCGCGACGTTCCCCATTCCGGTCGCCATCGTGCCCGGCCAACTGGGTGATGAAGACCTCGATATGATGGCGTAAATCGCGCGGTTGCGCGCCGCGCCGGGAACGCCCATTTATGCTATAAGACGGCGATACCGGCGGGCCTTGAACCCGCCGCGACAGGAGCAGCTCATGTTTATCCAGACCGAAGCAACGCCCAATCCGGCGACGCTGAAATTCCTCCCCGGCCGCGCGGTGCTCGACACCGGCACGCTCGACATGCCGACCAAAGAAGCAGCCGCGCAATCGCCGCTCGCCGAGCGGCTGTTCGCCATCGCCAATGTCGGCGGCGTGATGTTCGGCGCCGATTTCATCGCCGTCACCAAGACCGGCGGCGAGTGGCAGCAGCTCAAGCCCGCGATCCTCGGCGCCATCATGGAGCATTTCATGAGCGGCGAGCCGCTCACCGCGAGCGCCGCCGAGCAGGCGCCCGCAACCGACGAGTTCTTCGACGCGGCGGACGCCGACACGGTCGCCACCATCAAGGACCTGATCGAGACGCGCGTTCGCCCGGCGGTCGCCAGCGACGGCGGCGACATCACCTTCCGCGGCTACAAGGAAGGCATCGTCTATCTCAACATGAAGGGCGCCTGCTCGGGCTGCCCGTCCTCGACCGCCACGCTCAAGCACGGCATTCAGAATTTGCTCAAGCATTTCGTGCCCGACGTGGTCGAAGTGCGGCCGATGTAGGTTTTTTCCGTCATCCTGAGGCGTCTGGCCGCAGGCCGAGCCTCGAAGGATGACGGCTCAAGGGGCTGCTATAGTCCCCCCATGCACGTTCTTGCCATCGATACCGCGCTGGGAGCCTGTTCGGCCGCCGTGCTCGACAGCGGACGCGGCGCGATCACCGCGCACGAGACGCTGCCGATGCAGCGCGGCCACGCCGAGGCGCTGATGCCGCTGATCGCGCGGGTGATGGAGCAAGGCCAGCTTTCCTTTGACGCCCTCGACCGTATCGCCGTCACTGTCGGACCGGGC
>Ga0134125_10005382_pt1 | contig 14570 bp, 10 predicted proteins | sample KB31751_FD_96464 | JGI IMG/M metagenome (GOLD analysis project Ga0134125, IMG submission 96464) | Terrestrial soil microbial communities with excess Nitrogen fertilizer from Kellogg Biological Station, Michigan, USA - KB3-175-1 | ecosystem: Environmental > Terrestrial > Soil > Unclassified ... | reverse complement strand
GTCCTCGGCCTGCACCGCCGCCGCCCCGCCTTCGTGCTCTCCGGCGGCTTCGGCAAGTTCATCCCCCGCTCGGAGCGCCACTGGTCCTTCCCGGCTGAGTTCGGAATCGTCTTCATGGGCGCTCCCACCATCGAGACCAATCTCACCGGGTGGGTCTGCACAGACAAAGCCCAAACCCAGTGCGGCAGTCTGGCCGACCCTTCCAATCCGGCCACCACCCGCTTCAACGATGCACTCCAGTCCAGCCTCACCCGCTGGCGGCACGACGTCAGCTCCTTCACCCTCTATCCCGTCTTCTCCTACAGCGTCATGTACAGCTTCAACACCGGGCGCTAGCCGCATGCGCCCGCAACGGGCCGTTGCGTTTTGCGCGATACTTCTCTCGATGTCCGTCGCGACTCCAATCCTCTGGATGCCGATCTACACTGCAGGCGACGAAGACCGCTCGTATCTGCTCGACGCACTTGCTGTCATTCACCGTGACGACCCCGCCGTCCTCATTCGAACCGATCCGCACACGGGAGAATTGCTCTTTAGCGGCACCAGCCTCGAGCACCTACAGGATACGTTCAACAAAATCGGCGATGAAGATAAAGTTCCCGCCTGGAGAGGCGCACCGCGCGTCCGCTATCTTGAAACGATTCTGCACCCCGCCGAGGCGGAGGGCAAATACATCCGCCAGACTGGCGGATTGGGCAACTACGGCCACGTGAAACTTCGACTCGAACCGGCCAATCCCGCTGGCGGTCTAAACTTCGTCAACGCGATTCAGGGAGGGGTGATCCCGCCGCGATTCATCCCCTCCGTCGAGAGCGGCATTCGCACAGCGGCGCAAACCGGCATCGTCGCCGGCCATGAACTTGCCGGCATAACCGTGACCCTCTTCGACGGCAGCTTTCACGAAGTGGATTCAAACGACATGGCCTTCCAGATCGCCGCTTCCGTCGCATTCAACGAAGCTTTGAAAAAGGGCCGCCCTCTGATCCTCGAGCCGATGATGTCGGTCCTGTTCACCGCCCCGCAGATCGAACAAGTGGCGGTCGTGGAGGACATCTGGAAATGCCGCGGGGAAGTCACCGCTGTCGAGGTGAACAGCGAGGTCGCCTCCGTTCGCGCCACGATTCCGCTGGAGCATCTGCTCGCCCACCTGGACGCGGCCGTGCACGTCGAGTCGTTTGCGGGTTGGCGCCAGAAGCCGTCCCGTCCCAACCCCGGCGATCCAGCCGGCATCGCTGTCCCTCGTCCCCGCGGACCCTCTCCACGCAATGACTCCGCAGCCGCCGATCCCGAATGGGACTGGACCTAACTCCGCTCGCTCTTCCGCACCACCAGCTTCAGCCCCGACCACGTCCCATCCACCGCGCACACCTTCACATCGACCAACCCCAGCGGCAAACACTCCGCCCGGACCACGTCCTCGGTGATGTCTGTGGCCATGCCCGACGCCTTCTTCGGCCACGACACCCATACCACACCCGCCGACGCGAGCAGCGGGCGCAACCGCGCCAGGTGCTCCGCCAACTCCGGGCGCCGCGTCACAAATACGTGCGCCATCTCCAGCCCAGCCGCCGGACTTCGGATCACCGCCGGCCGCACGCCGCCCAGCGCAATCTCCGCCGCCACGCTTTCGGGCATCTTCGACCGCCACGTCGGCTGCCCCTCGCGCACGCCCAGCTTCTTCCACAGCGGAGTCCCCGAGTATCCCGCGCTCTTTCCCGCAGCCGAACCCGCTCCCCTCGCCGCCACTCGATGCATACCGTCTCCTGCCCGCCCGGTGCTGCCTGCCGACTCAAATCTGCGAATACTCCGTCGGCGCCAGCACCAGATTCGTAATGTTGCTCACGATCGGCTCGTAGCTGAACTCCGGCCGCTGCTGCAGCTTCTTCCACTCCGGATCGTCCCGGAACTTCCCCCACAACTCATCCATCTGCCCCACCTCTGGATAGCTCAGCATGTAGGTCAGGTGCGGGAGCCGCGCGCCGATCAGAGCATCGCCAAAAAACACATTCCAAAATCCTGACTTCCGAAAAATCTCAAACTCCCCCGCGTGAAACATCTGCACCTTGCGCGCATGATCGCGCAGACTCGGACTCTCATACGTCCGCATCTGAAAAATCCGCTTCGCCTTCTGCGCCGTCGCCGGAGGCACCGTAATCTCCGGCCACCCCTCAAACGCGATCAGCAGCGTACTCTCCACGCGCACAAACGCGGGATTCGTCGCCGGAGCGTTCCAGAACGAAGCCGCCGCCGCCTGAAACGCCTCATCTTCCTGCAAGCGCAGCCGTGCGTTCACCAGCGTATCCAGATTCGTCGACGGCAGCAGCAGATACAGAGCCGGCGTCTCCGGCCCAATCTGCAGGTTGAACGCCCCCACCGGCGTGATCCCCATCCGGTTCAGCGCCGGAATCAGGGCCTTCCCCAGGTACTCCGCCGCACCCTGCACCTGCGGACCCTGCTCGAGCAAATATTTCCGCAGCTCATAATACTGCCGTGGCTTGCCCGACGCAGAGGTCTGCTCCGCCCGCGTCCGCTCCACCATCAGCGCCGCCGAAGCCGCAACCCCGGTCTTCAAAAACTCGCGTCTCTTCATTACTCGCGTCTTCCTCGGATCTTTGACTCTGCCTGGACGGGCCAGTCCTCTCACCAGGTAAATCCACCCGAAGGTGGAGGCCAACTCCCCAGCATTTGCCGCAGCAGCACCACGCGCCCCAAATGATATGCATTGTGCGAGGCCAGACTCTCCAACTGCTCGCGGACTGTCATCGTCCGCGCCGGTTTGCCTGCCGGCGACGGACACCGTACCTGTTCATTTAGCCGCCCCGCCTCGCGCTCATCGGTCGCCAGCGCCGCCGCCTCCTCGGTTCCGTCGAGGAACCGCTTCCGCAGCAGTTCCCAGCTCTCCTTCTCATCGGGCGCCGGAAAGCCTTCCGCCGCACTCGCCGGACACGCCGTCTCAATCCCCGACACCCAGTTCAGCGTGATCTGCTGCCAGTACGCCATGTGCCACACTTCGGCATAAATGCTGTGCGGAGCGCCTGCCACGCTCCGCCGCGCCATCTCTTCCGTGAGGCTTTCGAGAATGTGCGACGGAGGCGCAAATGCGCTGTCGCCATTGAGACAAAGAGCCAATTCACTCATGCACCGATTCTCCCACGCGCCGTTCAGGCGTGTCCCACAACCACCGTATGCGGACTCATCGGAATCGGATGCGCCTGCATGTTGGTAAAGCCAGCATCGGAATACATCGCCGTCAGTTCGCTCAGCGTGTACGCATCCCCGGAAGGAGTCGTGGTGAGCATGGTCATGCTGAACGAGGCGGGAATCGGCGGCGAGATGCGATCCTCATTGGGGACAAACTCCAGCGTGGCCACTTTGCCGCCCGGCTTCAGTGCTCTCCGCACCTTCTTCAGCAGATCCACACAGGTCGGCTGATCGAAGTGGTGCAGGAAGTTCGTCAGCAGTACCGCGTCGTACGGCCCGCCAAAGTCCACGTCGAACGCGCTTCCGGGCAGCATGTCATAGCGCTCGTGCACGCCGGCCTTGCGCGCATTTTCGAGCGCGACGCGCAGCACCGGCGCCCAGTCCAGCCCCGTGACATGCGCCTGCGGATTCTGCTTCGCAATCTCGATCCCGAACAGCCCATGCCCGGCCGCGATGTCCAGCACGCGCATCGGCCCGTTGTGTCCCTCGAGGACAACCGCGCCCAGCGGACCCGCCATGGGCGCCATCATCGGCGCCATCGTCTCGGCAAACTGCACCCACGCCGGATTCTCCGCTTCCACCATGCCGTCACCCGGCAGACTGGAGCGCCCATGCCGCACGATGTCGGCAAGATGATCAAACGGCTTCCGCATCTCCGGATTTCCCAGGAATTGCGCAATCGACGCGAGCGAGGAAGGCGACCGCGGATCCAGAAATGCGGCACTCACCGCACTGTGCCCGTAATGCCCGCCCTCCTTCACCAGAATGCCGTTAATCGCCAGAAAATCACACAGGATCCGAATGCCGCGCTCCGATGCCGCGCAGTGCCTCGCGATCGACGCGACGTTGCCGGGCCCGTTGCCGACCGCAGTGAACAGATCCAGATCGATGGCTGCCTTCAGAGCCGCCGTGCGCTGATGTGCCTGCAGCATCTCGAAGATTGGGGCAGGGGTCACCGGACCCCCAGGCTGATTCCCAGGGTGCATGCAGCACCTCCTGAATAATTTGTCGTCTTGTCTTGTCACCCGCGGATGGGGAGTCTCGCCGGGCCCGGCGAGTGTATCAAACAGCGCACCTTCCGGAAAACGAATTTCGTTCCGCTCCAGCCACTGCGTCCGGCAACTCGCGCCTTCGGATCGCGCTATTTGCGGCGCGGCAGCACTGCTACAGTTCCCGCCGCCGGCTACGCTCCCAGCTGCACCACCTGCGCATGCAGCCATCGCGTCGGAATCGGCTCAAACTTCGCATTCGGCCACTGCGTCGGGATCGGTTCCATCTTCGCCACCGGCGGCATCGGCTTCGGCTTAGCAAAAGGGAACACCCCTGGTGGTTGCAGCGGCCACGCCTTTTGGGGCGCAGGCTGCGTCTGCCGCACGAACTGATTCGTTTGCTGCGCGAACAAGAGCGACTGCCCTGGCTGAACGATTCCCGCCAAAGCCGGCTGCTGCTCCTGCGCCTCCGGATCCGCACGGCCCGGTACCTGCGCCAGCGCCGCCGGCCACGCCAGCAGACAAACCGTGAACCACGCCATCCGCATCGCGCACCTCCTCCGGATATGCGACGACTTCCAGGCTTATCTCGTTAGCGAAATTCTCTCCCAAACCCCGCAGGACTGCCCACAATTTGTTGCTATGAATCTGAATCGCGGAGCCGCCGAACGCTATAGCCGAAAACCCTACCTTTTGCGTTTCTTCAAACCCTCCCAATCCGCCTCCGTCTGATCCGCGTACGCTGCGGCGAACTTCGCGATTGCCGTCGCGCACTTCTGCCCATTCCCCAAATACCCCGCCAGCACGCAAGCGTCGCCGGAGCGCGCATGCCCCCGCGCCAGCAACTCGCCGCACATCTCCGCGTACTCCAGCAACCCCGGCCCCTGCAGATCCTCAATCGCGATGCTCGCTTTGTGATCGTTCAGCTGGCGCACCAGATAATCGCGGTTCGCTATGGTCGTCCAGCCCAGAAACGGGTCGGACTGAAACTGCATTGCTCGCTGTCCCTCGGCGACGCGCCGCCCATGGTGCACCGGCCCCTGCGCCGCTGGCAGATACGGCAAATACGCCGACCCTGGCTCCTCCTTCACCTGCAAAAACAGCGGATCGCGCGGCCCATTCCCCTCCAGGTAGACGAGGTAGTCGCGCAGCCCCACGCTGCCGGTGCCCACCACCTTGAACGCCACATCCAGCGGCCGGTACTGCGAGAGAAAATGCTGCCGCTCCGGCAGCAGTGTGTCGCGATACGCCTTCACCGCCGCCAGCACCGGACGCGCCTGCTGCGGCGTGAGCCGTCGCAGCAGCGGCGGCTCATCCCGGAAGACACGCCCCTTCTTCGTCTCCACCGTCAGCGCGTCGAGCGTGTGCAGCGGCGTCGCGCGCTCCGCTTTCAGCAGCGCGTTGCCCACCGGAGAAATCCTCTGCAGCCGATGCACCTGGTACCGCGCCACCTCGATCACCGGCATGCGGGCCAGCGTCTGGACCAGCTTCGTGTAGCTCGCGATAAATTTCTCCACCACGGCGGCGGACTTCTTCACCTTCGCGCCGTTCGCGCTGGTCTCGCGGTACGCCAGCACCAGGCTCGTCGCCAGCCGCTTCAGATCCCACTCGAACGGCCCGCGAATCGTCTCGTCAAAGTCGTTGATGTCGAAGAGCAGGCGCCCATCGGGCGCGGCAAACGCGCCCAGGTTCCGCACGTGGGCGTCCCCGCAAATCTGGTTCACGATCCCCGTGTGCGGCAGCAGCGCCAGATCCGCCGCCATCACCGGCACCGCACCGCGGAAGAATCCAAAGGGCGACGCCAGCATGCGTTCATACTTCAGCGCGATCAGCGAGTGCACCCGCCCGCGCATCGACTCCTCAACCAGCGCGAGCGCCTCGTGCTGCCGCAGCTTCGGATCCCACCGCGCATGATCCTGCCGGTGCACCTGCCTGCGCCGCGCTTGCCCCATCGCGCGGCGCTCCTGGGGTGTGGGAATGTGTGGCATCGTCAGAACTGTCCGGGTGCCATCTTATCGCTGCACGAAATCCTGCGCCCTGCGCCGCCTACGGGAACTTCACATCCAGCGCATAAATCTCTTCGCTGCTGATATCCCGCAGCCCCAGAATCGATCCATCCGGAGCAACCCCGGTCCACGGCCCGAATCGCCCGAAAGCCAGCTTACCGATTGTCCTGAGATCCACGATGTGTTGCGGTTTGCGATCCGCAAGGCAGACGCGGTACACCGGCAGGTTCTGCTCGAAAACGTTCGTGAACGTCACGCATTGGCTGTCCGCCGACCACTGCGGATACGCGCTGGCAACATCGGCAAGCCCCTGCCACTTCCGCGTTGCGATCTCGTAGACTTTCAATCGGAAATCGTTGCTCGCCGTCAGCGCCAGCAGCCATTTCCCGTCCGGCGACCACCGCGGTGAGAAGAGATGAGCCGATCCCGGTATCGTTGAAACCTGACGCGTCTTCAGGTCCAGAACGTAAATCGCGTCGGTGTCGTGGCTCAGTGCGTCTCCGTTGAGTTCGCCGAATACCAGAGAATTGCCGTCCGGCGACCAGCTTGGATCTTCCAGTCCCTTCGCCGCAGTGACCAACTGCTCGGTCACGCCGCCCTGAGCCGAAACCCGGAAGATGTTCCAGTGCCCACCCGGTTGCCGGCCAGCAAAGGCGATCTGCGTGCCATCTGGCGACCAGCTCGGCAGCCCCGCTTCCATCGGCGCAAACGTCAGTTGGTGCCGGTCCGTCCCATCGACCTTGCTTGCCGACAACGCGCCGTCCGGATACGACACGTACGCGATCCGCTGCCCATCCGGCGAGAACGCCACACCCTCCGCCGACAGCCCCTCCAAGAACGGCGTGAAGGAATGCGTCTTCGTGTCGTAGCGCATCAGTTCGCCGCGACGATCCGACTGGATGAAAAAGACCTTCCGCCCATCCCGGCTGACCACCGGAGACGATGCTGCCGTCAGGCTCTGTGTCAGCTGCACCGGATCGTGACGGACACGATGGAACAGATCACCGCTTTCGCGGGTCGCCCACAGGCTCGTGACCCCGTCGTGCGCCGCCTGAAACAGAAAATACTTTCCGTCAGGCGTCCAGTTCCCGCAGCAGGCGTTCGTCAACCTTCCTCCGTCGATCAACCGCTTCAGCTGCGTACCGTCCGGGTGCGCCTCCCACAGCGAAGTGCCGGTGTTACTTCTCTCCAGGATGCTGAACCGAACCGTTTTGCCATCAGGCGACACGCGCAGCCAAAAGGGCATACCGATGGTGTTGAACAGCTTGTGCGGATTGCTGCCGTCGCTCCTGGCAGCATACACGGCCATCGCGCTGGCATTCTCCGGGCGGCTGTAATAGATCGTGCCTCCGTCCGGCGACCAGGTCGCATCGATGCCGTCGAGATCGCCAATGCGTTTTGCCTGACCCGCCGGTACGGAAAGTTGCCAGAGCGGGATGGGCAGACCTTCCTGACCGGGAAGTTCCCCGACCAGCAGGCTGCCGGAATCCGGCGCTACGTCATCGAGGAAAATGATCTTGAACGGCAACTCGAGCGCAGCCGTACCTCCTCCGGACGTGGAGGCTTGCCGGATCACGCCATTGGGTATCCCACCCTCGACAAAGTAGAGCCGCGATCCGTCCGTCACCAGCGATGAAGGAGGCTGAATGAGCAGGTCAAACGTCTTCTGTGCGCCGTCATGCGTAATCTGCTCTGTGCCCGTGATCTGCGGCGGCGGCAAATCCGGCCGCAACAGCCACGCAATCCCCAGCAGCGGAATCACCGCCGCGCTCCACCACCATCGCCATCGCCGCGCGCCGGGCACAGCGCCCGAGGCCGCCCCCGGCACTCCCGCGGTGCCGCTGCTCGGCGCACCCACCGCGCCCGTCGCAGCCGTCTCCCCCGCAACGCTCCGGGCACCCGACGTCGTGTCCCGCAGCAGCCGCTTCAGATCGGCGCGCAGCTCCGCGGCATGCTGATACCGCAGCTCGCAATCCTTCTCCAGCAGCTTGTTGACGATCGGCTCCAGCGCCAGCGGCAAATCCGGATTCAGCCGCACCGGCGACACAGGCGTCCCATGCAGAATTGCATCGAACACCAAGCCTGTCGTGTCGCCCCGAAACGGCCGCACCCCGGACAGCATCTCGTACAGCACCACGCCAAACGAGAACAGGTCACTGCGTGCGTCCAGTTCGCGGCCTCGCACCTGCTCCGGAGACATGTACGCAATGGTCCCCATCGCCTGCCCAGGACTCGTCAACTGCTCTTCGGTCATGGTCGGCGAATCCGCCGCCAGCACCGGATGACCGCCGCCACGACCTTCGCCAGCCCGAAGTCCAGCACCTTCGCATGCCCGCGGCTCGTGATGTAGATATTGGCCGGCTTGATATCCCGATGCACGATCCCCGCCGCATCCGCCGCATCCAGCGCATCGGCGACCTCGATGGCCAGCGAGAGCACGGTCTCGACATCGAGCGGCCGCGCGGTCATTCGCCGGCGCAGATCCGTGCCGTCCAGATACTCCATCGCGATCCAGGCGTAGCCGTCCTGCTCGCCGATGTCGTAAATCGTGCAAATGTTCGGATGACTCAGCGCCGATGCAGCCCGCGCCTCACGGCGGAAGCGGTTCAGCGCCTGCGCATCGCGCGCCACCTCATCCGGCAGAAGCTTCAGGGCGACAAAGCGCCCCAGCCGGCTGTCTTGCGCCTTGTAGACAACGCCCATCCCGCCGGAGCCAATTTGCTCCAGCAGTTCATAGGGCCCGAGCGTCGCTCCGGGAGCCAGCGCCATGCGCCTCCTGCCTGTTCCGAGGTGGCCCGATTATAACGTTACCGCGCAACCGGCGGCCGTCGTGCTGTCCGGGCCGTGGGCAGCCGTTTCCTTACAAGCAAGGCGCTTTTGCGCTGTCGAGTGCAGAAGGCTGGCCTGCAGAATGTCTTAACTTCTTCCATGTCCCCCAAATGTCAGCGCATTCCGGCAAATCCTCCTATAATCGGGCCACTTCATGGCGATCGCTCCAGGAACGGTTGTAGGCCCGTACGAGCTGCTCGATCAGATCGGCTCGGGTGGGATGGGTGTTGTCTACAAGGCGCAGGACACCCGGCTGGAGCGCCTCGTCGCCCTCAAGTTTCTCCCCGACAACGTAGCGGGGGACGCGCAGGCACTTGCGCGCTTCCGTCGCGAAGCGAAAGCCGCCTCTGCGCTGAATCACGCCAACATCTGCACCATTTACGAGATTGGCGAAGCGGAAGGACACGCCTTCATTGCCATGGAATTTCTCGAAGGCATGACACTGCGCCAGCGCATTACGCGCGGCGCTGTTGACCTTGAGACGGCACTCACGCTCGCGATCGAGATCACCGATGCTCTGGACGCAGCCCACTCCGCCGGCATCGTCCACCGCGACATCAAGCCGGCGAATCTCTTTGTGACCAGCCGCGGCCATGCGAAAATCCTGGACTTTGGTCTCGCGAAGGTCGCCGCGACTGGGCATGGGACGGGCGCCGCCAGCGCAGCTACTGTTACCGAGGAACACCTCACCAGTCCGGGCTCGGCCATGGGCACGATCGCCTACATGTCGCCCGAGCAGGTGCGCGGCAAAGAAGTAGACGCTCGCAGTGACCTGTTCTCGTTCGGAGTGGTCCTCTACGAGATGGTCACTGGAGCCATGCCGTTCCGGGGCGAAAGCACCGGCCTGATCTTCGAAGCCATCCTCAATCGCGCGCCGCTGTCGCCCATCCGGCTCAACCCCGATCTGCCACTGGCTCTCGAGGAAATCATCAACAAGGCGCTCGAGAAGGATCCCGATCTTCGGTACCAGCACGCCGCAGATATCCGAGCGGACCTGAAGCGGCTGAAGCGCGACACGGACTCCGGTCGCAGCAGCATCCACTCCGGTCCGGCCAGTGCCGTCTCTCTTCCGCCCGCTGCTACGCAGAGCGGACCGGCCACTGTCGTACAGCCCCGCCGAAAGCCACTCCTCTGGATTGCACCGGTCGCCGTCCTGCTGATTCTCGCCATGGCCTGGCTTCTGCGCCCCACGCTTGCGCCGCCGCAGCCGCTGGGCACGACCCAACTGACCAATGACGGCAAGCCGAAGAGTTTCGACCTGGGTGGGCCGCCCAATCCGATTCTCACCGACGGATCCAGAATCTACTTCGTCGAGAGCGACGGGCCGCGCGGTCTGCTAATGCAAACCTCCGTCAATGGGGGTGACCCGGTTCCGCTGAATTTGCCATTCGATCTGGATAACGTGGACGACATCGCGCCGGACAGGACCAGCATCGTCGTCGAGGGGCCGCCCGAAGGTCGGAATGTCGCCGCCATTTGGCAGTTGCCCCTGCCTGGAGGCCAGCTGCGCCGCCTCGGCGACATGCTGGCAGGCGACTCCACAATGTCGCCCGATGGAAATACCCTTTATTACAGCACTGCGGACGCGATCTACGCGGCCCGAAGCGACGGCACGAACTCCCGAAAGCTGATCGATACCCAGGGTCCGGCGTTCTGGCTCCGCGTATCGCCCGATGGCCGCACCATCCGCTACAGCAACTGGAATCCTTCGCTGCGGAGAGGAACCCTGTGGCAGGCAAGCATCGACGGCGGGACCCCGACGCGGATGCTTCCAGCATGGGGTGATGCTGTCGCTGTCTGTTGCGGCAACTGGACTGCCGACGGCAATTACTACGTCTTCCAGGCGAATCGTGAAGGCATCGTCAATCTCTGGACTATCCGTGACCGGGGGGACCTTCTACACAAGGTAAGTCGCGAACCCGTGCAACTGACGCAGGGAGTCACCAGTGCATTGGCGCCAATGCCCAGTCGCGATGGCCGCAAGATCTTCTTCATGAATGCCTCGCGGCGCGGCGAACTGATGCGCTACGACGTGAAGAGTCGTTCTTTCGCGCCTTTTCTCAACGGCCTTTCTGCCGAAGGACTGAGCTTTTCGCCCGACGGCAAGCGCATGGCGTATGTGTCATACCCCGAAGGCATTTTGTGGTCCAGCAATCTCGACGGCAGCGATCATCACGAACTGACGTTCGCGCCCATGGAAGCCGGCGTTCCTCACTGGTCACCCGACGGCACACAGATCGTCTTCTCGGGCCGCGATCCAGGCAAACACTGGGTCGTCTACCGCGTTTCAGCCGCTGGCGGAGCGCTCGAAGCGCTTACCGATGGGCAGCACGACGAACTCGATCCAATGTGGTCGCCCGACGGCAAGTCGATGCTGATCAGCGACATCACTGCGTTTGCGCGCGATTCCAGCGGGCCCGCGATCCATATTCTGAATCTCGCGACGCGGCAGATGTCCGACGTGCCCGGTTCCGTTCATCTGTTTTCCGGACGCTGGTCTCCCGACGGCCGCTGGCTGGTGGCACTGACCACCGACTTCGAACACGTGATGCTCTATGAATTCTCCACGCAGAAGTGGCAGGAGTTGGCGGCGAGCCGCAATGGCTATCCCAGCTGGACGGCAGACAGCAAGTGCGTGATCTTCAGTAATCCGTTTGCGAAGGAATTGCCGGTCTACCGCGTGTGTCTGGCGGATCGCAAGCTGCAGCACATCACCGATCTGACCGCCGCCGGCAATCTGGCTCAGGGACACTTTGGCTGGTGGACCGGGGTCGCCCCGGACGGCTCCATCCTCGCACTGCGCGACATCAGCACCGAAGAACTGTACGCGCTGGACGTCAAATTTCCCTAGCTGACCAGCGTGCGGCCCGGTGCGCCGCCTTCCTCAACTTTTCAGCACCGGGCGGATATGCAGTTCCTTCAGTTGCGCATCGGTTGCAGGAGTCGGCGCATCGACCATCAGGTCGATCGCCTTGGCCGTCTTCGGGAATGCAATGACCTCGCGCAGGCTTGAAGCTCCGGCCAGAATCATCACCAGCCGATCGAGGCCAAGCGCAATGCCTCCGTGCGGAGGCGTCCCGTACTGCAGCGCCTCGAGGAAGAACCCGAAGCGCTCTTTTGCCTCTTCGTCACTCATCCCCAGAGCCCGGAAGATCTGTTGCTGCACGTCCTGCCTGTGGATACGGATCGAACCCGAGCCCAGCTCGAGACCGTTCATCGCGAGGTCGTAGTAACGCGCGCGCACTGATGCCGGATCGGTGAGCAGCCGGTCCATGTCTTCCTCGTGTGGCGAGGTGAACGGATGATGCGCAGGAGCCCAGCTGCCTGTCTCCGCATCGTGCTCGAACATCGGAAAGTCCGTCACCCACAGCGGACGAAAGGCCGCCGAGCCGTCCACCATGCCCGTCGCGCGCTCCTGCGATCGCACCACAGCGTCGGTCACCGCGAACGCGCCGTGTCGGTCGGCGTACTTCTTCGCCAACTCGACACGGAGATTGCCCGCTGCACTCAGAACCGCTATTTCTCGCTCCGACAGGCGCCCTTCGAACTTTGTATCGCTGGCAGAGATATGGTGCGCCGCGTCGCCCGCAACGATGACCAGCAGATCGTCCGGTTGCGTTTCGCTGAGTTCACGCAAATGCGCCACGGATTCCGGGAAGGACTTCTCCAGCCGCTTCAGATCGTCGATGAGTTTCGCGCCCTTCCTCGTATCAAACAGAGGACGGTTGTCGTCGCGCTCTTTGCGGCTCAGCTCCCCCACTTTCGGCACGCGTACCGCAACGACCGGCAGCGCCGGGTCAACGCCGAGCGACTGCAGCTGCTCCGCTGTGAACACGCTACGAATATCGGTTAACCCTGGCAGCCGCAGGTCCGGTTTGTCGATGCCGTATTTGCGCATAGCGTCGTCGTAGGTGATCCGCGCGAAGGGAATGGGCAACGTAATGGCGACCGCCTGGAAGGCGGCCGCCATGAATCCTTCAACCATCGCGAAGATCGTCTCCTGCCGCGGGAAAGTCATCTCAAGGTCGATCTGCGTGAACTCCAGCTGACGGTCGGCGCGTTGATCTTCGTCACGGAAGCAGCGCACGATTTGGAAATACTTGTCGAATCCGGACACCATCAGGATTTGCTTAAACAGCTGCGGTGACTGCGGCAAAGCGTAGAAGTGCCCCGGATGCACGCGACTCGGCACCAGAAAATCACGCGCACCCTCCGGCGTGGAGCGCGTGAGGAACGGCGTCTCTATCTCATAGAAACCCTGCTCGGACAGGTACTCGCGCACTGCGAGCGCAATCTTGTGCCTGATCTCGAAATTGTGCTGCATCTCGGCGCGCCGGAGGTCGAGATAGCGATAGCGGAGACGCACCTCTTCATTCGAGATCGCGTCTTCGGCGGGCGAGAACGGTGGCACCTTCGCGTCATTCAGGATGAGCAACTCGTCGGCGGCAATCTCGATTTCCCCCGTGGCCATCTTCGCGTTCACGGATTCCGGACCCCGCAGGCGCACCTTGCCGATTGCGGCAATGACATACTCCGGCCGGGCCTGCTCGGCTTTGGCGTGCCCTTCAGGCGTCAGCTCCTTGTCGAGCACAATCTGCGTGATGCCGTAGCGGTCCCGCAGATCGAGAAAGATGAGGTTGCCGTGGTCGCGCCGGCGATTCACCCATCCCATCAGCGTGACGGTCTTACCTGCATCGGCGGCGCGCAGCTCGCCGCAGGTGTTGGTGCGCTGTCGTGTGCCTAGAAAATCCAGCAAAGCTTCTTCCTTACTAAATTAGGTTGATATCCTGGGCGACTTCCGTCGCGCAGCGAAGGAGCATGACCTGCTTGTTGCAGAGGGTTTACCGAGGACCTCGAAGCGCTTGCGCCAGTCCGGCACGGGCAACTTTCGTCTGCTCCCCGCTGGCGAAGTGCTTCACTGTCAGAATACCGGAGCGGTCCTCGTCTTCGCCCAGCAGGACGATATTGCGGGCCAGTTTGTTTCCGATTTCGAACGACTTTTTCAGCCGGAAGCCCCCGTCACCCAGTTCGATGCGCAGCCCTTCGCGCCGCAGTTCGCGCGCCAGCGTCAGCGCCGGTGTGTTCATCGGCTCACCGAGCGGCGCGATGAAGGCGTCAGCCAAAGTGATGTCCTTTTCGGCGGCAGCGGAATCAGCTTCCGCGCTTTGCAGCGTGAGGATCAGCCGGTCCAGCCCCATCGCAAATCCGATGCCCGGAGCCTTGGGACCGCCGATCATCTCAGACAGGCCGTCGTATCGGCCACCGCCGAGCAGCGCGTTCTGCGCGCCCAGCCCGCCGTGCGTAAATTCGAATGTCGTGCGCGTGTAGTAGTCCAGCCCGCGCACCAGTCGCGGATTGACCTCGTACTTCACGTCGCACGCATCGAGCGCAGCGAGAACGGCCGCGAAGTGCGCTTTGGACGCGTCGTCGAGGTAGTCGGCGATACGGGGCAGCGTCTCGATGATCGGCTGATCTTCCGGCACTTTGCAATCCAGCACGCGCAGCGGATTCGTCTCCGCCCGACGCTGGCAGTCGGCGCACATCT
>Ga0134125_10005381_pt1 | contig 14571 bp, 11 predicted proteins | sample KB31751_FD_96464 | JGI IMG/M metagenome (GOLD analysis project Ga0134125, IMG submission 96464) | Terrestrial soil microbial communities with excess Nitrogen fertilizer from Kellogg Biological Station, Michigan, USA - KB3-175-1 | ecosystem: Environmental > Terrestrial > Soil > Unclassified ... | reverse complement strand
AGATGAAGAAGTGCTGGATGATCTTGAAAACGCTTTGGTAAGTGCAGACGTGGGTGTGGATACTACCGTAAAAATTATTGACGGAATCGAGAAAAGAGTAGCAAGGGATAAATATGTAAATACCGCTGAATTGAATGAAATTTTAAAAGAAGAAATCCAGTCGATTTTAGTAGATGCGGCTCAGGATACTTCTTATGAAAATTATGAACTTCCTTCAGGCCACAAACCGCATGTGATTTTAGTCGTAGGCGTAAACGGAGTGGGGAAAACGACGACGATTGGAAAACTGGCGCATAATTTTTCGTTAGCAGGGAAATCCGTTTTACTTGGCGCTGCAGATACTTTCCGCGCAGCAGCTGTTGATCAGTTAAATATCTGGAGCGAAAGAACGAATGTACCGATTGTAAAACATGCGATGGGCTCTGACCCGAGCGCCGTTGCTTTTGATGCAGTGCAAAGTGGGATTGCCAGGAATGCAGATGTTGTAATTATTGATACCGCCGGCAGATTGCACAACAAAATTCATTTGATGGATGAATTGAACAAAATAAAAAGGTCGGTAAACAAAGCTTTGCCTGGCGCTCCTCATGAAGTAATGTTGGTTTTGGACGGAAGCACCGGACAGAATGCTTTGGAACAGGCAAGACATTTTACAGCCGCAACGGATGTAACGGCCATGACGATTACGAAACTGGACGGTACAGCAAAAGGCGGTGTGGTTTTAGCAATTGCCGACCAGTTTAAAATTCCCGTAAAATTTATCGGAGTGGGAGAAAAGGCGACGGATCTTTTGGTGTTTGATAAAAAAGATTTTGTGGATAGTTTGTTTGGTGGAGTCAAGTAGGCTGACGATTAAATTATTTAAATTATTTAAATTATTGAATTATTCGGTTCACACGCTTTTGCCAGATTCCGGCAGTTCGTGTAATTCGTGTAATTCGTGGATAAAAGATGAAAACTAAAAATAAAAAAGATAAAGTCAACATCATCACACTTGGGTGCAGCAAGAATATGGTGGATAGTGAAGTGTTGAGCGGTCAATTGGCTGCCGCCGATTTTGACGTAAAACATGAAAGTAAAAAACTCGATCACAATATTGTTGTCGTAAATACCTGTGGGTTTATTGACCTCGCCAAACAGGAAAGCATCAATACCATTTTAGAACAGGTAGAATTAAAAAAGCGTGGAAAGCTGGATAAAGTCTATGTTACCGGCTGCCTGAGTGAACGTTACAAACAAAACCTGGAAGAAGAAATCCCGGAGGTGGATGCTTATTTCGGGACGATGGAACTGCCATTTTTATTGCGAAAGTTTGACGTGGATTATAAAGCGGAATTGGTTGGAGAAAGATTATTAAGCACCCCAAATCATTATGCTTATTTAAAAATCAGTGAGGGCTGCAATCGGACCTGTTCTTTTTGTGCCATTCCTTTGATGCGTGGAAAACATATAAGCCGTCCAATAGAATCTTTGGTGGAAGAAGCAAAGCTATTGGTATCAAGAGGCGTAAAAGAAATTATGCTGATTGCGCAGGAACTCACTTATTATGGTTTGGATATTTATAGAAAACGGGAATTGCCAAAATTACTTCGTTTACTGTCCGATATTCCGGGCTTGGAATGGATTAGATTGCATTATGCTTATCCATCAAAATTTCCGTTGGAAATCATTGATGCGATGAAAGAACGGGAAAATATCTGCAATTATCTCGACATGCCTTTGCAACACGCCAGCAACAGCATGCTGAAAGCGATGAAAAGGCAAATTACGCGAGAAGAAATGGAAGACATCATCGGTGAAATAAAAAACAGAATTCCCGGTATTTGTTTAAGAACCACGCTGATAGCAGGTTTCCCCGGAGAAACGCAGGATGATGTAGAAGAATTAAAAACTTTTTTGCAAAAAATGGAATTCGACCGCGTTGGAATTTTCACTTATTCTCATGAAGAAAATACTTCAGCACATACTTTAGAGAATAATATTCCTGAAAAAGAAAAAGAACGACGTGCGCAGGAAATAATGGACGTTCAACAGGAAATTTCATATCGAAAAAATGAAGAGAAAGTTGGAAAAACTTTTAAAGTAATTGTTGATAAAAAAGAAGCAGGAAAATATCTCGGCCGTACAGAATTTGATAGCGTAGAAGTGGACAATGAAGTTATTATTAACTCTGAAAGAAAATTAAATCCGGGCGATTTTGTAAATGTAAAAATCACCAAAGCTTATGATTATGATTTGGAAGGAGAGGTAGCATAATTCCAGCTTAATTTACATCTTATATTTCTTCCTCAAATCACTCCTTAACTGCTGCAAATGCTCACTGATGCCGACTTTATAAATGTGTGGATTATTAAAACGCTTGTGTTCATCCGGCAATTGCTGCATTCTTTTTTGCACATAAGCTGCTACGTCTTTTGGCTCGTATTCTTTCAATATGGAATGCCCGTTTTCCATAATTTTATTCAGCAAGGGAGTCGCCATTTTGGTATCCAGTTCCTTACTTTTTTCCACATCAAACGGATGAATCATTTTATCCGGAACTGAGTCATTTTCAAGAGCAATGGCATCTGCTACGAAAGAACCTGTCTCATCTGTAAAGCGGTACACCTGCTTGCGTCCGGGAAGGGTAACTTTGGTAATATTTTCGGATAATTTAATTTTTGGTTCACCGTTTATCGCGCTCAATTTATAAACTCCATCTAATGCTGCATCCGGCTGTCCGGTCGCAAGGCTTGTACCAACACCAAAAGAATCTATCGGCGCTTTTTGCTCGAGCAGACTTTTTATCAAATATTCATCAAGCTGATTCGAAACTACAATTTGCACATCAGCAAAGCCGGCGTCATCAAGCATTTTGCGTCCTCTTTTAGAAAGGTAGGCAAGATCGCCACTATCAAGCCTTATTGCCTGAAGTCGCTGTCCTTTTTCTTTCATTTCTTTCGCAACTGTTATTGCATTCGGAATTCCGCTTTTCAATGTGTCGTAAGTATCAACAAGCAACGTGCAATTATGTGGCTCAGCTTCGGCAAATTTTCTAAAAGCGACCAATTCATTTTCCTGGCTTTGAATAAAAGAATGCGCCATTGTCCCTACAGCTTTTATGTCATATTTTTTGGCTGAATACATGTTGGATGTACTGTCAAATCCACCGGCAATTGCGGCACGGCTAGCAGAAATTCCGCCTAAACCCTGCGCTCTTCTCAATCCAAATTCACTTAAATGCCGGTCGCCTGCTGCAAACCGCATGCGCGCCGCCTTTGTTGCTATCAGCGATTGAAAATTCAAATAGTTTAATAATAAAGTTTCGATTAATTGCACCTCTGCCAATCCTCCTTCCACCCGCAATAACGGTTCCAGCGGAAATACAATTTCTCCTTCCTGCATGGAGCGAATGGTTCCTTTAAAACGGAATGCTTCAAGCCAGGATAGAAATCCTTTATCAAATCCTTGCTTGTGTAGCCACGAAATTTCATCAGAACTAAAATGAAGCGTTTCTATAACGGGCAATAATTCACCGAGACCACAAAAGATTACATAGCCTCCGGCGAAAGGTAATTTTCTAAAAAAATAATCAAAACAGGCGTGTTCATCCTGTTTGTTTTCTTTGAAATATGCTTCTGCCATTGCCAGTTCATACATGTCTGTATAAAGTCCGGAATTTGTGTGAATGGTAAATCTATTTTGTTTGGGCATGATGAAGTTTTAATGAAATTAATTGAATTGGGAATTCAATCAATTTTGTGAGGCATAAGCTAATGCTATAAAGATATCTTTCGATGTCAAAGAAGGATACGCTTCTATTAACTGTTCATGTGTCGCTCCTTCTGAATAATTAATTCAACAGTTATCCTGGTGCCTTTTATTACAGGTTTGCCCAGCATAATATCCGGTCTTGATTCAATGTATTTTGTATAGTTCATCAAACTATTTTTTGATTAACAAACTTAATCTTTTTAACTGATTTCTACATTTCAAATGGAAAGTCCACCTGATTTGTAACGCGCTCTTTTTGCGAAAACACGAATCTCTCTTATTTCTCCGTTTATTGAATTTGAAAAAAAATTCAATCCTTTTATTTTAAGCAGTTTTTCTATAATTTAAAATCGCCCAGGTATTCAATACGACAGCAAACAACGCTATTTTCCATATTTGCGGAAAAATGTCTTTCCATCCGCTGCCTTTTAAAATGACCAGGCGCATCACGTCAATCATGTAGCTAAGCGGATTGAATCGTGCTATTACTTTTGCCCAACCGGGCATGCTGTCTATCGGCGTAAATAACCCGCCCATCAAAATGAAAATCATCATAAAGAAAAACATGATGAGCATGGCTTGTTGCTGTGTATCTGAATAAGTGGAAATGAGCAAACCAAAACCAAGTACGGCTAATAAAAACAATGACACGAATCCATACAGTACCAGCAAATTTCCTGCAAAATTAATTCCATAAATGAACCTTGTAATGAGTAGCCCAATGGAAAACACGATGTTACCCAAAATCCAGAACGGAATCAATTTTCCCAAAATAAAATATTGTTTTTTTATAGGCGTCACATTGATTTGCTCAATTGTGCCCACTTCTTTTTCTTTTACAATATTCAATGCAGTAAGAAATCCGCCAACCATCGTTACTAAAATGGCAAGGATTCCGGGTACCATAAAAATATTATAATTCAAAAATGGATTGAACCAGTTGGATGATGTGATTTCTATTTGTGGAAATGAATTATCAGCTTTTCCCGGTTGCCACTGCAGCCGGATTTCGTTGTTAAAATTTCCAATGATTTGGGTTAAATAAGCGCCGCCCAGACCGGCTTTTGTTCCATTAATGGCATTAACTGCGATAAAAACTTTTTGTGCATTTTGGCGCACAAGATTGCGTTCAAATCCTTCCGGAATTTCTAAAATCAAATCTGCTTTATCCGATTCTATAGAACGAAACGCTTCTTTAAACGAAGCATCATATCCCTGCAATCTGAAATATCCGGAGGCAGTAATTTTTGAAATAAGTTTTTGTGAAAAAGAAGAATGGTCATGGTCAACGACGGATAAATTAATATCCTTTACATCATAATTTGCGGCTAATGGTAAAATCAATAACTGCATCACAGGCATCACCATAATCATCACAAGTATCGTGGGGTTGCGAAAAATTTGTTTGAATTCTTTGCGCAATAAAAATTTAATCGTTCTCATTGCATCCTGATTTTAAAACTTTTTAAACTCAATAAAAATAAAAACAGCGTGATGCCCGCAAGTATCAAAGTCTCTTTCCAGATTATCGAAATTCCCACGCCTTTTATCATGATTGATTTCACAATAATGTAATACCATTTGGAAGGAACAATATTGGATAGAACCTGTAATGGCACAGGCATATTTTCTATTGGAAACATGAAGCCGCTGAACAGAACTGTTGGCAACAACATTCCCATCAATGACACGAGCATTGCCGCCTGTTGTGTACTTGTTTTGATAGAAATAAAAATCCCAAGCGTGAGACAGGTAATGATAAATAGGGTGCTTTCAGCAAATAATAATAACAAGCTTCCATTGATGGGAACGCCTAAAACATAAACACTCAGCAAAAGAATGGAAGCCAGATTTATCAATGATAATAACAAATAAGGAACCGCTTTTGCCAATATCACAAGGACAGGTTTAAACGGCGATACCAATAAGATTTCCATGGTACCGGTTTCTTTTTCTTTTACAATAGAAATCGCCGTCATCAACACACAAACGAGCAGAAGCACCAACGCCATTACACCCGGAACAAAATTGGGGGCGCCCTTTAGTTGTGGGTTGTAGAGCATCCGGATGTCGGGAATAATCTGAAGCGGAACCGAAAATGTTTTATTCAAACCCGATTGATAATCCTGTATAATTGCTGAAAGATAATTCGTTAATGTAGTGGCAAGATTCGGGTCAGATGCATCGGCAATGATTTGTATCTGCGCTTTATTCAGATGCATTAAATCCTGGTTTAAGTTTGCAGGAAAAACTAGCGCCACATGAATAATTCCTTTTTTAAAAGCCGGTTCTATCTGCCTGTCGTCGTTGGTAACATTTTCTAATTGAAAGTATTTACTTGCAGCAATTTGCGCAATTATTCTTTGTGAAGAAATATCTTTAGCGTTATCGACGATTAATATTTTTGTATTTTTTACTTCATTGGTAAGAGCAAAGCCAAAAATAAGAATCTGCATTACCGGCATGCCAAACAGAATAAGCAAGGTCCTTTTATCACGCAGAACGTGGTAGAATTCCTTTTTTACAAATGCGATAAACTGTTTCATTTATTTAGTTGACAATTGACAATTGACAACGAATAATAATTTTCTGCCTCAACATTAGTCGTTTGTTCATTAAAAATTTTTCATTCCATTTCCATTGATTTAGATGAATACTTGACAGTTGATAACTTAACATTTAGCGTCCTGTGTTTGTTATAAATTTTTTCATTGTCCATTTTCCATTGACAATTGTCCATTATTCAACTCTCTTCGCTCCTCTCGCCAATTCATAAAACACATCATCCATAGAATCCGTATTGAATTGCTTTTTCAAATTTCCGGGCGAATCCAATGCTTCTATTTTTCCATCCACCATGATAGAAATGCGGTTGCAATATTCTGCTTCATCCATGTAATGTGTCGTAACAAAAATGGTGATTCCATTATCCGAAGCGGCATAAATCAAATCCCAAAATTGCCTTCGTGTTACCGGGTCCACGCCTCCGGTTGGTTCATCCAAAAAAACGATCTTCGGTTCATGCAATAACGCAACGGAAAAAGAAAGTTTTTGTTTCCATCCAAGCGGCAATGAAGCAACTAATTTTTTCGCTTCATTCTGTAATCCAAGCCGTGTGACCAATTCATCACTTTTTGTTTTTATCTGTGCATCACTTAAGCCATATATTGCCCCATAAAAACGAATATTTTCAAGCACCGTTAAATCTTCGTACAATGAAAATTTCTGACTCATATATCCAATATTTTTTTTGATGTTTTCTGTTTGTTTATAAACATCAAATCCAGCAACCATGGCACTTCCTGATGTCGGCTTCGACAATCCAATCAACATCCGCATGGCAGTAGTTTTGCCCGCTCCGTTGGCTCCAAGAAATCCAAAAATCTCTCCTTTGCACACTTCAAACGTAATTTCACTCACAGCCGTGAAATCGCCGAAACGCTTGGTAAGCTTATCTGTTTTTATGACAACATCCTGCATGTTCTATTTTAATAGTTTGATAAAATAATCTTCAACAGATGCATTTATCGGTTTTATTTCAATGTTCTCCATTCCGGATTTTTCCAAAAAGTTTTTCAATTCATTTTCGATATTTTCTTCATTGTTTTTTACAGATATGTGTGCAAATTCACCAAAAGCATAACTGCTGATTATTTTTGGAAACTGAGCAAGCGCCTTTAATAACGCAGACATGTTGTTTGCTTTCACAGCAAATAATTTATCCGGATAAGAGGCGGAAATATTTGCCGGCGTATCAACGGATAAAATTTTACCGGAATGAATTAATGCGATTCTATCACACAAAGTAGCCTCATCCATGTAGGCAGTTGACACCAAAATGGTAATACGTTGTGCATTTAACCGCTTGAGCATTTCCCAAAATTCTTTCCTCGAAACAGGGTCAACTCCCGTGGTTGGCTCGTCCAAAAAAAGCACCGTCGGCTTATGAATTAACGCACAACACAATGCGAGTTTCTGTTTCATTCCTCCGGATAATTTTCCCGCTCTGCGCTTTTTAAATGGCTCCAGCTGCACATAAATTTCTTTGATTAAATCATAATTCTCCTGGATAGTGGTGCCAAAAACTGTGGCGAAAAAGTTGAGGTTTTCTTCCACACTCAAATCCGGATACAAAGAAAACCTTCCCGGCATATAGCCAATAGTATTTCTTATTTGCCGGTAATCTTTCACCACCTCAAAACCCGCTACAGAAGCGCTTCCACTATCAGGAAGCAATAAAGTAGTGAGCATTCGAAACAAGCTTGTTTTTCCGGCACCATCAGGCCCAATCAACCCAAATATTTCTCCTTCATTCACAGAAAAAGATACACGGTCAGCAGCAAGAATCTCATTTTTCTTTCCGTAAGTTTTTACTAAATTATTTGCTGTTACCATTTGTTTAATTGACAGTGGACAGTTGACAATTGACAATTAGTTAATCTATTTTTTAAGCGATGCTTTTGTACTCTTTACTATACTAATAAGCAATCTCAAAATTTCAGCACAATCTGTCTCTATTGAATCAAATTCTTTTGTGCTGATAAATTCCGTATCTTTTAAAAGCATCAACCAGTATTCCGTTTCATTTGCTTCCTTCAAAGCCACATTCATTTTATTCAGAAAGTCGGCTTTTGATTGTGCATGTTCTGCTTCTTTTATTAATGCACCGATGGCAGTGCCACTTCTTAATAATTGCTTAGATAAAATAAATTCTTTTTTATCCTCAATCAGAAACTTATATAATCTGATAATCCGTATAGCAAAAGCATATGATTTCTTTGAAATTACATTTTCCATTTTGTAATTATTTTGATTTTGAATTGTCAATTGTCCATTGTCAACTGTCAATTAAACCCCACTTCTCCATACATTCCAATCTTCAAATAGCCATCATTTTTTACCCTTATTTTAATGGCGTAAACAAGATTAGCGCGTTCGTCTTTTGTCTGAATTGTTTTTGGGGTAAATTCAGCTTTGTCACTAATCCATTCTATCACGCCTTCATAATCTTTTGATTTACCTGCGCTGTCATCCACAATCACTTTCACTTTTTGTCCAAGCTTGATGGCGCTAAATTGATTGCCGGTAATATATGCACGCAAAATGATGCTAGATAAATTTGCGATTGAATAAAGCGGTTTACCAACAGTTGCCATTTCACTTTCTTCTGCAAATTTTGTAAGAACTGTTCCTGTTACCGGATTGATAACTTTTGATTTTCCTAATTGGTCATTTAATTGTGCTATCTGAAAATACAACGGCTGCACATCTGCTGAAATACCCGACCGCTGCGTGTTGAGCGCCGAAACCTGTGCCGCACCCTGTTTATAAATCACCTTTATTTGTTCTTTTGCTGTGGCAATTTTTGCATTGATATCATCTAATTGTTTTTGTGTTGCCGCATCAGCTTTCACTAAATTTTCTGCCCGTTTTTTTTCATTCAGAAGATAATCCAAATCGCTTTGGGTAACTGCAGCCTGTTGTTTAAACTGAGCTGTCTGGGCAGAAATATCCGGAAGCTTGTATCCCATTGCTTTCACCTGCGCTTCCAACTGTTTTTTCTTCAAATACAATTGGGTTGTATCTATATAACCAATCAGCATTCCTGAATCCAATTTTTGGCCTTCATTAATATTAAATGCCTCGATAACGCCATTAGCTTCCGCAGGCACGGTGGTCTCTGTTGCTTCAAAGGTTCCTGAAGCGTCATAATTATTTTTATTATCCTTGCATGAAGAAAATAAAATTGAGAATTGGCAAAAAATAATCGCCAAAAACAAAGTGAAGTTGGAAGTACGTTTGGTCATTTTTTATTTTTTTCCATTGAAAATATTAAGTGCTTTTTCCTGAGATTTTTTTATTCTCCGGTCGTATTTCGCTCGCTATATTCAGCCATCAATAATTGAGTTTCATGCAATATTTTATTTTGCCTTGCACCATCTTCTGCATTTACTTCCCGCAGGTAATCACTTGAATTGATAACTCCGTTTTCCAACTGCGCCAATGCCGCTTTTTTCACATTTGTTCTGAGTGATATAATTTCATCATCCGTTTTCAAAAAGTTCTGAAACTTAGTAATATCAGCACTTTGCTGTTTTAATGTTAACTGGGTATTAAACAAAAACGTATTTTTTTGAACCTCCATAGTTTTCCGGTTGATGCGTATTAGTTCTCTTTCATTTCTAAGAGTATAAAAACCCGATATGGGAAAAGTGAACCGAAGGCCGCCGATATAAAACGGGTCAAAACTGTTACTCAAAATATTAAATGCAGGACGCCCATAACCACCCTGGATAAAGAAACTGAGTTTCGGATTATTTTTTGCCGTCAGCAAATTATTCTGTGCGTCAAAAATTTGATTCTGATAATCATACATCAATAATTCCGGGCGCCGGATTTTTTCTGAAGAAATGATATTCGTGGGTTTTGTAAAAACCGTATTTTCATTCAATTCGCGTTTGATAAACAAACCAAGCATGTCCATAAATGCCTTTCGGTTAGTTTCTAATTCTGTTTTTTGCTGTTCGGATTTGAGCAATTCTGCTTTGAGTACATCCGCGTTACTTCTTAATGCAGTACCGTTGGCTATTTGAGCATTTATTTTATCGAGGCCGAGCTGAATATCGTTCTGTGTTAAAGCAATTTGTTTCAATTGTTCATCGGCGAGCAAAATGCCAAAGTACAATTGGTTCACGCGGTCTTTTAATTTATATAATTCCACTTCTAATTGTTGCCCGGCAACGATAGAATTCGCTTCCTGCAATTTTTTTTGTTGCTTTATAACGCCACCATCATAAATGACCTGGTTCGCTTCTGCATATATTTTATATTGGTCTTTGCTCAACACTTTTACACCAGGAATCCCTTTAGGAAGCTGCGTTACATCAGATTGGTACGTTGCCTGACCGTTGATATTTATTTGTGGCAAATATCCTTTTGAAATATTTTCAAGCGTGTATTCATTGCTTTTCGCGATTAATTCATATTGCTTTACCAACGGATAATTGTTCTTTGCCCACACATAACAGGAATCTAACGAAACAGAATTTGATTGCCCATTGACCAGCAATGAGCTCGTTGTTAGAAAGAAAGCAACAACAATTTTTTTGCAATAGTGACTCATTTTTTAACTGTTTCAATAATTAAAAGAATAAAATTTATTTTGCTTTTAATGCCGCTTTTATCCAAACAGGAATTAACTTTCTGCGTTCTTCAATCACTGTTTGAAAGTCACTTTTGTTTAAAATACCAATAGCACCAAAAGCCGGCCGCGCAATAAACGGAAAGACAGTCATTCCTAAAATATTCATCAAAAAATGAACAGGATTGATATCCGGCCTTCGCTCCTGTAATTGTTGAACCAGACTTACATTTTTTGTAATTTTTTCTATAGGCAATGTTTTGTTTATCTGCCCGGGTTTGCCTTTCATTTCGTTTAAAACAAAAAGTGGTAAGTCAGGATTTTGAGAAAGCATGTCAATATAATTAGCAACAATTAAATCAATTTTTGTTTCCAGTTTGGTAGAAGAATCATTGATAATGGGAAAAAGAACGCCGAAAAACTGTTGTATTTTTTCCGACATCACCTCGTAAAATAATTTTTCTTTACTGCGAAAATAATAGTTTAGTAGAGCAAGGTTAATCCCCGATTCTTCAGCAATATCGCGGGTTCTGGTCGCTGCAAATCCTTTTTGCATAAAGACTTTACGGGCGGCTTCTTTTATCTTTTCTTCTGTGGAGGTGTCTTTTTCTATTTTAATTCTTGCCGGCATATTTGATTATTCTGAAAATTCTTTCACAAAATTAAAAGTAAAAAATTGATTTAACCAAACGTTTTAATCAAACGATTAATCTTTGTCAAAAAAAAGATGTTTAAAGTGGTTTTATTAAATAATAAAACAGGATGAACACCCAGGGATAAAAAACCTTATTACCTTAATAATGCTTAATCTTAGGTCAAGACCACCTTATTACGTTATAAATTAAGCCTGAAATTGAATTAGTAATATTTGTAGAAAATAAGGGAATAAGGTCGGCAGAGGGGAAACTTTCCTGTTACTAAGGTGATAAGGTTGCGGCCAATAAGGTTTGAGTGTCAACTAAACACCAAACCTGAAATCATTATGACATTCATTCACTCATGCCGGTACTCCAGCAAGATTAAAATGCTTTTCAGCCATTTCCCTGATATTATCACCAATGGCAAGGGACGCAGTAGCAGCAGGAGAGGGAGCGTTTAAAACGTGAATACTCGTGTCGCGGTATTCAATTCTGAAATCATCGCGCGTGTCTCCATCTTCACTTAGCAACATCGCGCGGACCCCTGAACGACCGGGCTTGATGTCATCCATCGTTAAAGATGGAACCAATCGTTGAAGGGTTTTCAAAAATAATTTTTTTGAAAATGCACGACGGTATTCATTGATACCAAAACTCATATTTTGAAAAAATAACTTCCAGGTGCCGCGGTAAGTCAATGCGTCAATGGTGTCTTTCCAACTGAAATCTGTTTTGCCATAACCTTCTCTCTTAAAAGTGAAAACGGCATTCGGCCCGCATTCGATTTCGCCATTCGTCATTCGCGTAAAATGCACCCCCAGGAAAGGGAAATCCGGGTTTGGAACCGGATAAATCAGATTCTTTATTTTGTGTTTTGCTTGTTCCGTTAATTCATAATAATCGCCGCGAAAACCAACTACTTTTTCTTTCACATTTACATGGTCTTTATGCGCCAATCTATCAGCTTGCAGGCCACCGCAAAAAATTGTGTAGCGGCTGCGAAAGGTTTTTTTATTGGTAGAAATAATATTGATGTCATTTTCTTTTTCAAAAGAAAGCGCTTCCGTATTTAATGCCAATTCACTTTTCGGATTAATGCTCAAAGCAATTTCAACCATTTTTCCCGTTGCTTTTACATAGTCAATGATGCCGGTACAAGGCACCCAAATGCCGGCTATTCCAACACAGAATGGTTCGTGTTCTTTAATTTGGTCAGCATTAATTTTTTCAACTCCTTCAATTCCGTTTTGCAACCCCGTTGCAAAAATCTTATCCAAATAAGGAAGTTCTGCTTCTTCAGTTGCAACTACAATTTTTCCACAAACATCATAAGGAATATGGTTTTCTTCCGCAAATTTTACCAATGCTTTTCTACCTTCAACACAATTTTTTGCTTTCAATGAACCTGGCTTATAATACAGTCCGGAATGCATGACGCCGGAATTGTTTCCCGTTTGATGCGGTGCAAGATGTGATTCTTTTTCAAGAAGAAGAATCCGCAAAGAAGGGTGATGTTTTTGTAATTGATAAAATGTAGCCGCCCCTACAATTCCTCCACCGATAATGGCAATATCAAAAATTTCGTCTTCCAATTTTTAGAATTTACTAAATGAATCATTGATTTTAAAACAGAAAAAACCAACAAATGTTTGTTTGCTGATGCAAAGATAAATGTTGTAACCAGTTCTTGTTTATCTCCTCATCGTCCTAAAATTTTTAATCCCTTATTTTAAATTTTTTTACCTTGCTTTTTTAGAGCACTTTTATCCTAGAATCATTTTTCAAACTATTATTTATGAAATCGCTAAAACTACTTGCATTTTTTATTCTGTTTTTTTCTTCTTCTCTTTTTGCTCAACAAAATTTAAAAGACACGTTGCCGGTTGACCCGAATGTAAAAATTGGGAAACTCAGTAATGGCCTTACTTATTACATTCGCAAAAATGAAAAACCTACACAAAAAGTAGAATTGCGTTTGGTGGTAAACGCAGGCTCTATTCTTGAAAATGAAGACCAGCAAGGATTGGCGCACTTGAGCGAACATATGGCTTTTAACGGCACCACTCATTTTAAAAAGAATGATATCGTTTCATTTCTTCAATCGATCGGTGTTGCTTTCGGCAGCGACCTGAATGCTTATACCAGTTTTGATGAAACTGTTTATATTCTTCCAATCCCTACTGACAAACCAGGAAATATTGAAAAAGGCTTTCAAATTCTGGAAGATTGGGCGCATAATGTAACCGACAAAGCAGAAGATATTGATGCAGAGCGGCCGGTGGTCTTGGAAGAAAGCCGTTTGGGAAAAGGTGCACAAGACCGCATCGATAAACAAATATATCCGCTATTGTTTGCAAATTCTTTGTATGCGAACCGCCTTACGATTGGCATAGACAGCATTGTAAAAAACGCTCCTTATTCTGCGCTCAGAAGTTTTTATAAAGATTGGTACCGGCCCGATTTAATGGCGGTAATTGTGGTTGGTGACATTGAACCGGCAAAAGCAGAGAGCTTGATAAAAAAATATTTCGGCGAGAATAAAAACCCGGCAAATGAAAGGCCAAGAACTTACGCAGAAGTTCCGCCTTATGAAAAAAGCGTAGCCAAAGTAGTTACTGATAAAGAGGCAACCAGTTATTCTTTTCAGGTGCATTATTCCATGGAAAAAACACCACCTGTAGCGACGCTTGGTGAATACAAACATGATTTAGTGAAGGATATTTTTTCAGACCTTTTGAACCAACGTTTACGGGAACTGACACAGCAGGAAAACCCTCCTTTTGTTTATGCTGCATGTGGGTTCACCTCTGAAGCCCGCGGTTATGAAGCGTTTGAAGCATTGATCGGCACTGGCAACAGCGATAGCCTCCGCGGATTGAAAGCGTTTGAAACAGAATTGGAAAGGGTAAAAAAATACGGTTTTACAAAAGCAGAATTGGATCGCTCAAAAGCAGATATGCTCAATTATATTGAGCGTGCCTATAACGAAAAAAATAAAACCGAATCGGCCAATTATGCAGACGAATATATCCGTAATTT